>ENA-UOYA01000176-UOYA01000176.1-activated-sludge-metagenome-genome-assembly--contig:-NODE-176-length-89230-cov-66.127300_pt1 | contig 89230 bp, 76 predicted proteins | sample MGYA00238163_ERZ764804 | MGnify/ENA primary metagenome ERZ764804 (study PRJEB28919, sample SAMN05720223) | activated sludge metagenome | isolation source: Anaerobic digester | place: Hong Kong...
ATGGAGCATCCTGTTTCTTTAAATATAATAATATGGATGCACCCGTAACATTTAAGAAAGACGGTATTGACAGGTTAATCCTTGCAGGAGCAAATAAAGGATTGTCTTTGATGTTTCCGGGAGAAGAGATTAAAATTAAAGAAGACAGTTTTGTGATTAACAGTTTGTTTAAGACACCAACTTATGGTGCGGCACTTTACCACCATTCCTTTTTCAAGTCAGGTAAATGGCTTTTCGAGGCCGGCCTGAGAATTGATTGCGAAGGTTCACAGTTGCAATACGACAGTGAAGCTGAAATTCACTATCTATTTACTATGACTATGCCGGAGTATAGAGAAATTGCAACAACACTTAAAGGTGATGAAAACCTGCTTTTTGTAGAAATTCTTCCAAGAATTGCAGCCTCATATAGTACAAGTAATTATAAAATTTTTTCTTCTTTATCAAGAGGTTACAAGGCTGGAGGATATAATACTCAACTTTTTTCCGACTTACTTCAAAACCAGATGATGGAGGATATGATGAACGATCTTGGAGTGCATCTGATCAATTCTGAATATTCCTCTTATAGTATTGCGGATGTAATTACGTATAAACCGGAATATTGCTGGGATTTTGAGATGGGTGTCAACTATTCTTCAAAAACTGGTTTTAGCTGTAATCTTACAATTTTTGATATTCTCTGCACAAACCAGCAACTTACAATATTTCCTGAAGGGAACAGTACCGGAAGGATGATGACTAATGCTGGAAAAACAAGAAGTTACGGAGTTGAAGGAAGTGTTTCCTATACAAGAAAAAATTTCAAACTTTATGGAGATTACGGATATACTAATGCACGCTTTCCAAAGTTCAATAATGGCCGTAATGATTTTAGCGGCAAATATGTACCTTATGCTCCGCAACAAACAGTTTCAGCCGGTATAGATTATACCATTCCTGCAAAAAATAATCGGTTGCTTCCGGATAAGATAGTGATACATGCAGATGTTAAAGGCTTTGGGAAAATATACTGGAACGAGATAAATACCCTTGCTCAAAATTTCTATACCCTTCTTAACGGCTCGATTTCTTTGCAAAAAAAGCCTTTTACTCTTGAATTGTGGGGCAAGAATCTTTTATCCTCCGACTACAGTACTTTTTATTTTCTCTCCATGGGAAACTCGTTTCTGCAAAAAGGAAAACCACTGCAATATGGTTTTAAATTTAAAATTAATATATAACGTAATAAATATGAAAACATTGAAAAAAATCAAAATTCCTGTAATTATTGCATTTGCTATTGTATCATTTCTTGCATACGGTTGTGAAAAAGATAATAAAGAGTCAACAGTCTTAACTGAAGACATCACCTTCTCCGGAAGAATGACCGTTGACCAGCTTGATGGGACCAATTATGCAGTTGATGGAGTAAGAATTAAAATTGAACCTTCAACTTCTGAAGGCATACTCACAATCGAAATGTTGCAGGTATCATTCTCCCCAAAGATGCCGGTTAAGCTCGATATGAAGATACAGGAAGTAATGTATTCTAGTTCAAGTAAAAAGATTATTATCTCAGGAAACAATATTATTCCAATAGCTATGGGAGGAGAGTTCCCGGCATATACCATTACAAATCTGTCTGGTGAAATAGAAAACGGTAGTATTACCTTGTCAATGATATGTGGAAATTATCCGTTGACTTACAGTGGCACATTGCAGTTATAGAGTTTCAATATCTATATATCCATGAGTAACGGCATAAATTGTCAACCCGGAAACTGACTTGATGTTCAGTTTCTCCGTTATATTCCTCCTGTGGGTTATAACTGTTGTGATACTGATATTCAGCCTGTCAGCAATTTCCTTATTCATAAATCCCTTTACGACCAACGTAAGCACCTCGGCTTCTCTTTTTGAGAGCAGCCTTGGTGCTTTGTTCTGAACTGGCGCTTCCGGCACATGATAACCATTGCTGTGAGCGCCTTGATGAATACTCAGAATAGACTTGATGAGAGACTTTTCAGCTTGTGTTACATTGATTTTTCTTATTGTATCAGGAATTTGACAATCTTCCTCCCTGGCCGTAAGAACAATGGTTTTTTTATTTCTCGCAGTGAAAAAAACTTGATTTTGGACAAAAATTCCCGCAGAGACAAAGTAATGGAAAAATTCTTCCGGCCGATCTTCAATAAATTCATTAAAGTCAGCATAAATGCTCAATTGAGCAAAAGGTACAACTTCATTTAGAATAGTTCGAAGTCCCACACAGGTAACTATATTTTCATTGATAACCGCTATGCGCAGATTCCCATGTGTTTCCAATTGTCTGTATGCTTTAAAACTTTTGCAAAGGTAATTAATTCGAAATAGATGTTTGCAAATAAAAATTTTTGTCTACATTTGATACCGTAATAATATCAAAACAATATCACATTATGAAAAAGGAAAAAATTATAAAAGCGCCTAACGGCTACTTAATGTTTGTCATTTTGTTAGTTCTGGTTGCATTCACCATTTACCTTCTGGTAAATAATTTCTATTTGAGTGGCATAATAATGTTGGTTATTGATGTCTTTATGTTTCCAGGGTTCTTCGTCATCAACCCCAACAGTTCCAAAGTTCTATTGTTGTTTGGAGCATATCAAGGCACAATAAAAGTCAATGGTTTTTATTGGGTTATACCATTTTACACAAGATTTGGAGTTTCTTTGAAAGCAAGAAATTTCGAAAGTGAGAGGCTGAAAGTTAATGACAAACTTGGAAATCCAATAATGATCAGTTCGATATTGGTATGGAAAGTTGAAGACACATACAAGGCTATGTTTGAGGTAAATGATTATGAGGCTTTCGTCAAGGTTCAGACTGATGCCGCTGTCCGCAAGCTCGCGGGATCTTATCCCTACGATCAGTTTGAAGATGAAAAAGCGTCTGTTACACTGACATCAAACTTTGAAGAAGTAAGCAAGAGTCTGGAAGCGGAAATCTCGGAGCGTCTGAAGTTGGCAGGCATAACAGTTATAGAAGCAAGAATCGGATATCTTGCATATTCTCCTGAAATTGCGCAGGCCATGCTTAAGAGACAACAGGCAACCGCTATTATTGCTGCAAGAAGTAAAATGGTTGAAGGAGCCGTCGGCATGGTGGAAGGTGCGCTCAGAATGCTCTCCAGCAAAAAAGTTGTTGAACTTGACGAGGACAAAAAAGCCACAATGGTTAGTAATTTGTTAGTTGTTTTGTGTGGCGATAAGGAAACCTCTCCTGTCATTAATACAGGAACATTATATCAGTAGCAAATCTTCAGATGGGAGAGAAAAAATCATTTGTATTGAGGATTGATTCAGAAACAATGAAGGCAATTGAGAAGTGGGCTGCTGATGAATTCAGGAGTATAAATGGACAGTTGGAATGGATAATCAACAAAAGCCTCAAAGAGGCCGGCAGGCTTAAGGAAGATAAAAAAGAATCTGAGACGTAATACCATCATTCATCATATTTATGCTAACTTTGGCCACTGATAATTGAAAACACAAATGTGGAGAAAATGGCTTCTAGTTATCGGAATACTTTTTAAATCGCAACTTTCAATTGCCAGTTATCCTGAAGATACTATCCCTACTTCCAATCGTTGCATTCATCATCTGGAAACAGAAGTCCGTCAAGCATATATATTCCCTTCGACTTCTTTTCTGGAAGGAGAAAACAACAAATCAAAAGCACTTCGAAGCGCTTTTTCTGCTCATCTTCGCTATGCTTTTTCATTTTCCCCCTCATCTTATATAGATCGTATTTATGGAAGTCCCTATCAAGGTATAGGCGTAGCATATTACAATTTTGGCGATCGACAAGAAATAGGCAATCCTGCTGCTTTTTATTTGTTACAGGGAGGGCGGCTGGCCGATTTTAGTTCTCGACTTTCATTAAACTATGAATGGAATTTTGGTGTCTCTGCAGGATGGCACCCTTATGATGCTGACAACAATCCCAATAATACAGTTATCGGTTCAAAGGTGAATGCGTACCTTAACACAAGTGCCTACTTAAATTTCTCACTTTCTCCACAATTTGACCTAACATCCGGCATTTCTCTGACTCATTTCTCCAACGGAAATACAGACTTTCCAAATGCAGGTCTGAATACAATTGGCATAAAGATGGGATTAACCTACAATTTCAACAGAAATAAGCCAATAAACTCAGATAATACTCGACCTGTTCTCGTCCATGATTTTCCGCATCACTTTAGTTATGATCTGATATTATTTGGTTCATGGCGCCGTAAGGGTATTGTATATAATGACATTCCTCTCGCCTCTCCTTACACTTATGAAGTATTTGGATTTAATTTCACCTCTTTTTATAACATAAGATACCGATTCAGAACTGGTATATCTTTAGATGGAGTCTATGACAGCAGTGCTAATATTTATACGGAAGAGTATATTATTCCTGCAGGTGGACACGACCCTGGTTTTTCTTTTTATAAACCACCACTAAAAAATCAATTGGCATTGGGGCTATCTGCACGTGCCGAATATATTATGCCTTATTTTTCAATTAACGTAGGATTGGGAGCTAACATTATTCACGGTGGAGGAGATCTCAGAGGACTTTATCAAATATTGGCACTGAAAATAGAAACTTCGCGCAATTCATTCATCCATATCGGTTATAACCTGCATGATTTCAAGGATCCTAACTACCTGATGATAGGATTTGGTTATCGCTTTCACAATAGATATCCTTACATTTATCATTCATTTTAGTTTTTTATAATACCGCGGTCTAAATCTTCATGCTCTTCAACAGTTCTTTTGTGGCAGAAGCTATCCTAAAACTTTCGCATGATTTCTGAATTGCCTTATTATGAACAAATTTTGAGAAGGACCGTTCTTCAAGATACCGAATTGTTTTATCGTAAAATTTAATAATTCCATTACTTAAAGCCCACGCTATCCCCATATCGACATAATATTGTCCCTGCCGAACCTGAGAAAGATGCTTTAAAGTTGCGTCAATATGAGTGGCATCCATTAAATAATCCATCATAAAAATTACAAAAAAACGCTTTGTAAACTCTCCGTTATGTTCCTTTAGAGGTAAAAAATGAGTAAATGCCTCATCAGGACATGTTTTGAAAATCTTTAAGGCTGAAACAACTGAATCCACATGTGCCCAGTTGTCAAATTTATAAATCAACGGATCAAGATAAGTAAACACAGTTTCTATGGAGATATTTTTTAATTCTCCCAAAACCAGCCCGTAAAGAATAATATGTTCATAAGATTGGTTCTCTGATTTAAGTGCATTTTTGAGATAAATCTCAATTTCATTGTCCGTCGAAAACTTTTTTGCCAACTTTTTCAGTACAGGCATTCTTATCCCAAGTAATTCATATCCTGTAGGAATTATCTTTTGGCTAAAAATTCTGTATTTTTCATCAGCAAGAGTTTTGAGTTGAAAATCAATGTTCTCCTTTATACTCATAATCTATAGTCTAATCAAAAATAACATAAAAAATAACCTTGACCTACTCTCGGATGATTACAATTATTCTGTCAGTGAATCTACAAATTCCCAAAACCTCAAAATCTTCTCGCTATTCGCCTTATTGAAAAGCAAGTGTTCAAAATCCTTTTGCTTCTTTTTCAAATCGGCTGTTTCCAAAAGTTTAGCTGTAGCTTGTTTGAACTCTTGCAAACTATGTACCCCACAACGCTTTGACAGAAAATCGTAATCCGGTTTTACCTGTGACAGTAAAAACATCAGGTCGTAAAAATCACGTCCTTTCGCACGGGCCAACATGGCGGCAATTTTCATGCTGCAAAATACACCATCGGAAGGAACGGGAAATGGGAAAAAGAATCCGCAACCTTTAATATTTGTGATAACTTGAGGATAAATAATCCTCTGGTCTTGGCTTTCGACCTTTATTAAGAAACGTTCTTCCTTATGTCCGCTCAATCCTAAGTCAAACAACAATTCAGGGAAATGAATATTCCGTCTAAACGCTGTCAATTTTGGATTTTCCTTATCCTTCACTTCCACTCGCAGCCCTGAGCGTTCCAAAAAATGGATTACTCCGTTTGTAATTTCAATAAATTCGTCTTTCGATAGGTCTTTACAGTCAAAATCCAAGTCTTCAGAGAACCGGTCTATCCCTTTTACCAAACGCAAGTTTGTCCCACCGATAAAAGTCATCTTTCGGATATTGGGAGTAGAGGATAGGTAATCCAATATCATCAACTGCAAATATTCTTTCAGTATGTGTTTATCAAAACCCGAATTTCCACGGATTTGTACGGGGAAATAATTCCTTATCTGTTCAATCTGTATCATAAATCGTAAGTCTTAAAAAGCAACTTTACTCGGTGATCAAGCGCCTTGCATTGAAACTTGACACAGTAATCCATCAGTAAATCCTTGTTTAAATCATCGTGCAGATAATCTTCATCCAAACGCAATTCTTCCAATTCCTGTTCGCTGTTGTAGAACGGATAAAGATACAGCAAATCAAGCAATGCCTTTTCTGGCGTGGCAAACTGTATGGTGCGGTTGTCTGCCATTGACTTAAAATCGTACCCAAATAGCAAATTTTCCTTGACGTTCTTATAAGAGTATTCGCCAAAGTCGTTAGTAAATGAAGCTGTTTTAAGTGTGGTTACACTGATAATCTGTACCACTGCTTCCGGTATCATCCCGTAGAATGACAATGCCGTATGCAGGCTGATATAGGATGGACGATAAATTCTGTTGGCAAAATAAAGTGAGTAATCCGGCTTACTCTTATAATCCGAAAAAGCAAAATATCCCTGCCTTAACCGGATAAGATACCCTTTCTTTACCCATCGGGTTAGGTTATTTCGGTCAAAATCCGATTGCCATGCATATATCTGATAGACATTAAAACATGCCAAATCAAACATTTTATCTTTGAATTCCAGAAAGGTCATTTTTGCTTTTGTTTCTATTATGCTGCAAATATAGTGCATTTTAGAAACAAAACAAAATTTCAAACTATTTTTAATACTCATTACGGCACACCCTTTCATTCTGTTACTGCCGCAACCATTAAACGATGAATACTTGAATCCAATACTTTTGCATACTGCTGTGTCATGAGGAAAAGAAAAATCCCCGAAATGTATGTATTTCAGGGATCTTAAGATTTTGAAATCTTTTAAAGTGGTGTCACCGGGAATCGAACCAGGGACACAAGGATTTTCAGTCCTTTGCTCTACCAACTGAGCTATGACACCATTCTTCAACTTTGGGAGTGCAAAAGTAGTACTAATTTTCTTTTATACAAAATTTTCGCACTGCTTTGTCGGAATGAGGCGACTCGAACGCCCGACCCCTACGTCCCGAACGTAGTGCGCTACCAACTGCGCTACATTCCGATAATTATAGTATATTTGTGGCAAATATATACAAAAATATGGCAACTACTGCGGATTTTAAAAACGGTTTATGTATTGATTTTAATGGAAAACCATGCAGCATTATTTGGTTTCAACATGTTAAACCAGGAAAGGGAGGCGCATTTGTAAAGGTTAAAATGAGAAACCTTGAAAATGGTAAGATACTTGAAAACACCTATACTGCTGGTGAAAGAATTGAGATCCTCAATGTTGAGAGAAGACCTTATCAATTTTTATATAAAGACGATATGGGATTCAACTTTATGCATACCGAAACATTTGAACAAATCTCACTTGATCCCGAAATGGTCGAAAATTCCGACCTAATGAAAGAGGGTCAATATGTGGAGATGATGTTTCTTGCTGATCAGGAGAGGGCGCTCACTTGTGAACTGCCTCCATTTGTGGAATTAGAAGTAACTTACACTGAACCTGCTGTTAAGGGGGATACTGCATCTACAAATGCTTTGAAGGCGGCTACTCTTGAAACAGGTGCTGAGATTATGGTACCACTTTTTATAAACCAGGGCGAAAGGATAAAAGTTGACACAAGAGATAGAAGTTACTACGAACGCTGTAAGTAAACAGTAAAAAATAATGAAAAACAAATCCATTTTTTTGCCTTTTCTTTTTCTCCTGATCATATCCTGTTCTGGGAAAAAGAGTTATCAGCTGCCTGCTATTGAACAGATTAATAATGAGATATCCTCCGGCAATTTCACAGAAGCAGCCAAATTGATAAAAATCAGACTCATGAGTGACACTTTACCTGAAATTGAAAGGTGGAATCTCAATTTTGAGTTGGAAAGGATGGATAGGATCAGATACGATTTCAGGGCTAGTGACTCTTCAGTAATCAGTTATATTAAGAGATATTATCCTGATGTAACAAAGAGTGAGATTGAGCATTGGGAAAAAACAAATGCTCTTGAAAACATGATTATTGATGGCAAAAAATGTTATTTTAGGTCTGCAGGGAGAAATCTTTTCAGAATAGACTCCATCGCGGCTAAACATTTTGTTGATCCCGACAATCATAATGGAGACTCCCTGACACGATTCCTTGCCAAACACATTCCTCAATTGATTTCTGAACAGAAAAATGTTAGCAGCTCTTATTTCCATCCTGTAACAATGAGTGTCAAATACACTTTATCTGTCAAACCAAACGAAGTGCCTGAAGGAGAAATTGTAAGGGTCTGGATGCCTTATCCAAGAGGCGATGTCAGAAGTCAGTCAAATATTCGGTTGATTTCAACTTCTCAGCCTGATTTTTTAATTTCACCGGATAAATATTTGCATAAATCTATTTATATGGAGAAGAAGGCAGTCAAGGACTCAGCCACTGTTTTCTCCTATGAGCTTGAATACACTTCAAATAGCCAGCATTTTAACTTCAATCCAGACAATATTCAGCCTTACAATATTGAAGATTCCACATATAAAAAATATACATCTGAGATGCCTCCTCATATGGTTTTTAGCGATAAAATCAAGGATACAGTGGCTAAAATTGTCGGAAACGAGACAAATCCATACAGAAAAGTCAAACTGATATATGAATGGATAGACAGTAATTTTCCTTGGGCAAGTGCAAGGGAGTATTCCACAATTGAAAACATTCCTGAATATGTGCTTGCAAACCGTCATGGAGATTGCGGTCAGGTATCACTGCTTTTTATTACTATGGCACGATGTGCCGGAGTACCAGCCAAGTGGCAGTCAGGATGGATGATGCATCCGGGCAATCTCAATCTGCACGACTGGGCTGAGATTTACTACCAAGGTATTGGATGGGTACCTGTGGACCAGTCTTTTGGAAGAGTTAAAAGCGCCTTTGGCAATGATGAAGCCTATTATTTTTACACAAAAGGAATAGATGCATATCGAATGATTGTCAATCAGGATATCTCTGCCCCGCTATTCCCTGCAAAAATCTATCCGAGAAGTGAAACTGTGGACTTCCAGCGTGGAGAAGTTGAGTGGAAAGGTGGCAATCTGTACTTCAACAGATGGAATTACGATATGGAGGTAAAGTATCACTGATACTTTAAGACATTACTTATATTTTTTTGATAATATTTATCCCATCTCGTAGTGGAAGGATAAAATTTTCAACACGACAATCTTCTCTGACCTTTTGATTAAACTTTAGAATTTCTTGTGTCTGAGCATCGCTTGGGACATTTTCCTGATAAACTTTACCATCCCAAAGCACATTGTCTGCAAGAATAATTCCGCCTGAAGGTACCTTTTCTATTATCAAGTCATAGTATCTGGTATATTCCCTTTTGTTTGCATCTATATAAACAAGTTCGTAGCTGCTATTCAGTTTTGGAATAATTTCCAATGCATCTCCATAATGAAGTATTATTTTGTCGGAAAGATTTGCTCTCTGAATTGCTTCTTCTATTAGTGTGGCAAGCTCATCATTTTTTTCTAACGCATCAAGTATGCCTCCTTCGTCAAGTCCCTTAGCAAGACATATCGCCGAATATCCGGTGAATGTGCCTATTTCCAATATTTTATGAGGCTTCAACAAACATGCAATTAACTCAAGAAATCTCCCCTGGACTGCGCCTGTCAGCATTCTTGCGTGACTGGTTCTCAGATTGGTTTCACGCTCTAACCAGACAAGAGCATCACTTATGGGTGATGAATTGTCAAATATATATTTTTCCTCTCTTGTCACAATTATTTGTAAATTAATATTTTCATTTTTTCTTCCGAAAAAATTTCACTTGCTATCTGCTGCAATTCTTCTGAAGTTGTCTTCTCAATTATTTCTCTGATATAATCAATAGTTTCTACTTTGTTATATGCAAGAAGAGATTTACCCATTGAAAGACATAAATTTTCTGGATTATCCATGGAAATAGCCAGTTGACCCAGCAATTGCTTCTTTGCTGACTTGATAGCTGATGCTGAAAGCATTGAAGATCTCATTCTTTCTAATTCATGCCTGACAAGTTTTAAAGCCTTGTCAAGTTTGCTTTTGTCAGTGCCGAAATAAACAGTAAAAATACCGGTTTCCATATAAGGAGTGTACGAAGCTTCTACTGTATAAACCATACCATTTCTTTCTCTCAAAAGTTGGTTGAATCTTGAATTGATAGCCGGACCTCCAAGAATATTTGTCAACATTGAAAGAGCAATGCGGTCCCGACTGTAAAGGCTAAAAGCAGGAGAACCAACAATACAGTGAATCTGATGCGTCTTTTTTGAAGTAGTTTTCACTTTGTCTGTATTAACTGATAAAGAAACATCACAATTTACGCGTCTGTTAGATTCCACTTCTTTAGCTTGATCAAGATCAAAATAGTGCCCGACTAACTTAAGGCATTTTTCTTCCGGCAACTCTGATACAATTGAAAAAGTCATATTACCGGGAAGATAAAATTTTGATGTGAATTTTTTTATATCACTGACATTAATCCTCTTGACAGTGGAAATTGTTCCCAAAATAGGTCGAGAAAGGGGATGTTCTCCAAAAAGATAACTCTCGAAATCGTCATATATCAATTCTGAAGGAGAATCCTTATATGATTTAATCTCTTCCATTATCACATTTTTTTCTTTTGCAAACTCTGCCTCAGGAAAGGTTGAGTTAAAAACTATGTCAAATAAAAGTCCAATGGCTTTTGAAAGATCTTCCTTTAAGACTGTAGCGTGAACAACAGTCTCTTCTTTAGTAGTAAATGCATTTAACTCTCCACCACATCTCTCGAGAAGATTGTTGATCTGTACAGAACTTCTAAGGTTGGTACCTTTAAAAATCATGTGTTCGGTAAAGTGAGCAACTCCATTTACGTCAGGGTCTTCATCTCTTGTACCGGCACCAATAGTTAAAGCACAATACGCTACCGGAGAGTTTATGTGCTTATATGCAAATCTCATAACTATCTTTTATATGGGGCAGATAATTTGTTAATATCATTTAGTGAAAATCCAACGGGTGATTTTTCATTAATCCTGTTTTTTTTGAAATAATATAATTTACCCTCAGCAGGATCTATGACTAATTTATAGCAATATCCTCCTTTATGCGCTTTTACAGGAGAAATAACCAGACCGATTGCTACATCCTGGGATATTTCTGAAATTGCAGATTCTATGACTTCCTGGCTGACCACCTCTGCTCTACCCCTGAATATCCACTTAATCTCGTCTTTTGCAGCAGGAAAGGCAATATCTCCTTCCTTAAACAGCAATGTTTTTCCATTAATTCCTGAAAGATCCCCGAGTACCACATTGCCACCAATCGATGCCAAAATGTTCTTCTGAACAGCCATAATATAATCTTGAATTATTTGAAGATAGGCAGGAATAAAAGGGATAATTTCTCCGGAATCATCATCTTTTGCCTGAAAAGGCAATGAAATCAATTCTGCACTCATAAACAGGCCTTTCCTAAATTTTGGTCCGCCTTTAATTAGCGAAAGAAACTCTATTGATGGCTCATACTCTTTTGAGAAAATTCCGTCTGTTCTTAGCAGAAAAAAGAATGATGTGTCCTCTTTGATCACTTCGTACTCCTGAGGCGTACAGAATTCGTATGGAGATATCTTCCACTCTTTTGTAACAGCGTCCCTGATATAGGCATCAATAATGCCATCCGCAGACAAAACAATCTTTGTCGTCCTGGATCCAAAGTTGCGAAAGTTGTTTCTGACATCTTTTACAGGTCCCTCTGCTGATGCAAATGTGAAGAAAGACAGTGAAAAAACAAGCAGAATTAATCGTCTCATATTGTATTACCTTAATACACAAAATTAGATAAAAATTTGTACTTTTGCCCGGTATGGAAAGATTTATTGTATCAGCCAGGAAATACAGACCGAACAGTTTTGACAGTCTAATCGGTCAGGAAAATATTGCAAGGACACTCAAAAATTCAATACTCCGCAAGCAGTTGGCTCATGCCTATCTTTTCTGTGGTCCCAGAGGCGTAGGGAAAACTACAACAGCACGTATTTTCGCGAAAACCATTAACTGTTCCAACCCAACTGCTGATATGAATCCCTGTGGAGAGTGTGAATCCTGTATCTCCTTTGCAGAAGGACGGTCATACTCTATTCATGAACTAGATGCAGCTTCTAACAATTCAGTGGATGATATCCGACAGTTAAACGATCTTGTGAGAATTCCGCCACAGATAGGAAAATACAGCGTTTATATCATTGACGAGGTACATATGCTCTCTCAGGCGGCTTTCAATGCTTTCCTCAAAACTCTTGAAGAACCGCCCGCTCATGCAATTTTTATACTTGCAACCACAGAAAAACATAAGATTCTTCCAACAATCCTTTCCAGATGTCAAACATTTGATTTTAACAGAATATCGGTAGAAGATATTGTCAAAAATCTCAAAAATATTGCCAGCCAGGAAAAAGTCGATATTGATCTCGAGTCTTTACATATTATTGCGCAAAAGGCAGATGGGGCGATGAGAGATGCGCTTACGCTTTTCGATCAGACTGTTGCATTTTGTGGAAACAGAGTAACTTATGAGCAGGTCATTTCTACTTTAAATGTGCTTGACTATGATTATTATTTGAGACTGACCGATTATTTCCTCCATTCCCAGCACTCTGAAGCGCTGCTGATTTTTGATGAGATACTGTCAAAGGGTTTTAATGCTCTTCACTTTATCGGAGGATTAAGTTCGCACTTTAGAAATTTACTCCTTTGCAAAGATGCAAGTACACTCAAATTATTGGATCTGGCACCAAGCGTTGCCGAAAAATACAGAGAGCAATCTACAAGATGCAGTTTAAGCTTTCTTTATGCTGCACTGAATATCACTACATCTTGCGAAGCTGGATATAAACTAAGCGGAAATCAAAGGCTGCATATAGAATTTGCTCTTATCAAGCTCTGTCGAATTTCAGCCACGGACAAAACATCCGAAACCGTTACAGAAGCTATCGAAAGTACTAAGAACGACTCCTCTGCCGAAAATGAAACCAAGCATCAGAAACATGCAACAACTTCAATTAAAAATTTGTACAAGTCTGCCGAAAAAGAGATTTCAACGCAGGAAGAGTTAAGATCACAAGAACTCGGAGTTGATGAATTTGATATGGAGAAGCTATTGCCCGTATGGGAACAGATGGCTGAATCCGAAAAAGATCTTCCCAATCTTGCCAATACCTTGAGGCATTCTAAGCCAACTATATCTGATAACTGCAAGATACATTTTACTGTAAGCAACAATGCACAAAAGGAGTGGATCGAAAGGAAATGTCTTCCAAGGCTTAATCTCTTCCTTCAAAAAAACCTCAACAATAAACTGATAGATCTTTGTGTAGATGTAGTATCCGAAGATAAAATCACTAAAAAACCATATCTTCCTGAAGAAAAGGCAAGTTTTTTGCTGAAAAACAATCCTGAGTTGGGAGAATTGCAGAATGACCTTAAACTTGAGCTTAAATAGCAACGAAAATAATTTAAAATGCGTTTACATTGCAGTAATCTTGTTAAAAAATACGGTGTCCGCACAGTAGTTAAAAACGTCTCTATAGAAGTAGAGCAAGGAGAAATTGTTGGTTTGCTTGGGCCGAACGGCGCTGGAAAGACTACGACTTTTTACATGATAACAGGTCTTATTAAACCTAACGCCGGAAGGATTTTCCTTGATGAAGAAGAGATTACTGATCTTCCTATGTACAAAAGGGCTAAGAAAGGGTTGGGTTATCTGGCTCAAGAGGCTTCTGTATTTAGAAAAATGAGCGTTGAAAATAATATACTCTCTGTTATGGAATTTTCAAACATGACAAAAAAGGAGAGACACAAACGTCTTGAAGAACTTTTGGATGAATTCGGACTTCAGGGAGTTAGAAAAAGCATGGGGATCCAGCTGTCAGGAGGTGAAAGAAGAAGATGTGAGATCGCACGTGCCCTCGCAATTGATCCCAAATTTATACTCCTCGATGAACCTTTTGCAGGAGTAGATCCAATTGCCGTTGAAGACATACAGCACATTATAGCAACGCTTAAAACAAAAAACATCGGCATTATCATTACTGACCACAATGTTCATGAGACCCTTGCTATTACTGACAGAGCATATCTTCTGTATGAAGGAAGTATTTTGGAAAGTGGAACAGCTGAAGTGCTTGCAAACAATCCTGAAGTTAGAAAAAAATATCTTGGCGAGAATTTCGAGCTCAGAAAAGCTGTTCTTAAGGAGAAGAAAAATGCCGAAGGCACCACAAACAGGTCAGAAAATAAAATCCATAAACCCAAAACCGCTGAATCGCAAGACCGGAAATCTATACCTGAAAATGATGCCGACATTCAAAGCTACTCTGACAAGGCAAACGACCTCGAAAGAGGAAATTAACAAACTATTTAACTACATCCTAACTTTAATTACTTTGACAGAATCCTTGCAAGATGAAGATTCTTTGCAAACGGGACATCCTGGACACGAAGCGTTATGTCTGTTTTGCCCCGGCCCTGTCATCATCGGTTTCATGTCAGTACGTATTTGGATCTGACGCTGGATCATTGGTCTTCCCTGATTATTACCCTGATGTTCTCTCATCATGTCCATTTTGACTCTCTGCTCCTCTGTAAGAATTGATCTTACATTATTCTTGAAAGTTGCATTAAGTTTCATCTTTTGATTTTGGAGATCTGTTATCTCATCGATTTTTGCATTAATTTTCTTCATATCAGGTTTATCTGCCTGTTGAAGTGTTTTAAGTTGAGCCCTTTTTTCATTGAGCAGATTATTGATCTGAATCAGCTGTTTATCGCGGGAAAGCTTGAAATCTGCTATTTGTTTCTTTTGTTCTTCAGTAAATTTAGGAGCCAAATCTTGAGGATTTGCCCTCAGATAGCCCTTCTCCATACCCGGATTCATGGCTGGTTTAGCCTCCTTTTGAACTCCCTGAGCTGACATGTTTGCAACTATTGCAAGCATGGCAAAGATACTAAGCATCTTCTTCATATTATTGGTAATTTGTGTTGTTTGTAACTAAGACTTCGAGCCTTATAAAAGGTTTAATTGTTATAAAGAATTGTTACCTTTGCCACAAAATATTAAGGCATTATTAACATAACAATCAATATGGCAGAAAAATTATTCGCTGAGTTTCCGCCTGTTTCCACCCAACAATGGGAAGAGGTGATCGCTAAAGACCTTAAAGGCGCTGACTACGAGAAAAAACTCATTTGGAAGACATTGGAAGGATTTCCGGTTCGTCCATATTACCGAGAAGAGGATTTGGAAAATTTAAAACATTTGAAAAGTTTTCCCGGTGAATTTCCATTTGTAAGAGGTTCAAAAACAGACAACAATTGGCTTATACGGCAGGATTACTGTGCAGTGGAAAGCCTGGAAAAAGCCAACAAACTGGCACTTGACGGACTGAACAGAGGTGTTGAATCTGTGGGATTTTGCATTGATGGCAAAAAAGCACTTTCTGTTAAAGAAATAGCCAAGCTTCTTGAAGGTATAGACGTCACCAAGACTGAGATTAACTTTACAGGCTGTTCATGTGCCTCACCTGAAATTATAAAGTCTTTCGTTTCGTATATCGGGAGCACAGGTGCCAAAGCAGATGAGGTCAAAGCCTCCTTTGATTTTGATCCTCTAAGAAATTTAACCACAACTGGAACATTCGGATGTCCGAATTATAAAGCAACTTTAAAAGACTGCATTAATGCTGTAGCTGATTTTCCACTAATCCGAGTAGTTGGGGTAGAAGGTTATGCCTTCAATGATGCCGGTTCAACATGTGTCCAGGAGCTGGGTTTTGCTCTTGCTATTGGCAATGAATACATGTCAACCATAACTGATCTTGGTTTTTCTCCGGAAGAAGCTGCCGGAAGAATAAAATTCACATTTGGTATTGGATCAAACTATTTCATGGAGATCGCCAAATTCCGTGCAGCCAGGATGCTTTGGGCAAATATTGTTAAGGAATATGGCTCGGAAAAAGAGTGCTCACAAAAAATGGTAATACATGCTGTCACCAGCCAGTGGAACCAAACAATTTATGATTCATATGTCAACATGTTACGCGATACTACTGAGGCAATGAGTGCTGCACTGGCGGGTGTGGATTCGCTTGAAGTACTTCCATATGATTATTCTTTTCGTGAGCCAGGCGAGTTCAGCAACCGCATAGCAAGAAATGTACAGCTTATACTCAAAGAAGAATCCCACTTTAATAAAGTAACTGATCCCTCTGCAGGCTCATACTTCGTGGAAAATCTGACAACATCCTTATCTAATGAGGCTTGGAAGCTCTTTTTGAAAGTCGAAGAGATGGGAGGTTACATTGAAGCATTTACCAAAGGTTTTGTCCAATCTGAAATTAAGGCAGTATCCAACAGAAGAGATCTTAATATTGCTACTCGCAGAGAAATACTTGTCGGTACCAATCAATATCCCAATTTCACAGAAAAAGCAGATAAGGATGTGACATTTGACATTGTTACACGGGGGTCAAATATTGAAAAGAGTCCTGTATCTATAGCCGAACCTATAGAGAAATACCGAGGAGCACAAGCTTTCGAGGCTTTACGCTTTGCCACAGAGATGAGTGGCAAGGAACCTAAAGCTTTTATGCTGACTTATGGCAATCTCGCATCTTGTCGTGCACGTGCACAATTTTCATCTAACTTCTTTGCTGTTGCCGGGATTCAGGTTATTGACAACAACCAATTCTCCACAATCGAGGAGGGAGTGTCTGCAGCACTTGAATCCAAAGCAGAAATTGTAGTTGCATGTTCATCCGACGAAGAGTACGCCGAAAGTGTACCTGAAATCAAGAATCTTCTGGGAGATAAAGCAATACTTGTTGTTGCCGGAGAACCTGCCTGTAAGGAGGAATTAATCTCAAAGGGGGTTAATAATTTTATAAGTATCAAGAGTAATTTGCTTGAAACTCTAAAGAGCTACCAGACACTTTTAGGTATTTTCTAACACTTTACAATATAATTAATAAAATATGCGTCCAAAATTTTCAGAAATAAAATATAACGGAGAAGGTCATGTAAGCGTAACCGGAGACAGTTCAGTTTGGATGACTTCAGAACAAATTCCAGTAAAAAAAATATATACTGCTGAGGACCTTGAAGGTATGGAGCATCTTAACTATGCTGCAGGTATTCCACCTTTTCTTCGCGGTCCATATAGTACTATGTATGTACAGAAACCATGGACAATACGTCAATATGCCGGTTTCTCTACTGCAGAAGAGTCAAACGCCTTTTACAGAAGGAATCTGGCTGCCGGTCAAAAAGGGCTTTCAGTAGCTTTTGACTTAGCTACGCATAGAGGATATGATGCTGATCATCCAAGAGTTGTCGGTGATGTTGGAAAAGCCGGAGTCAGTATCTGCAGTGTTGAAGACATGAAGGTGCTTTTTGATCAGATCCCTCTCGATAAGATGTCTGTCTCCATGACAATGAATGGAGCCGTATTGCCAATTCTTGCATTTTATATTGTGGCAGGGCTGGAACAAGGAGTCAAACTTGAAGAGATGTCCGGAACAATTCAAAACGATATTCTCAAAGAGTTCATGGTTAGAAATACCTATATCTACCCTCCTGACTTCTCAATGAGGATAATCGGGGATATTTTTGCATATACTGCCAAGCATATGCCTAAGTTCAACTCTATTTCCATTTCCGGTTATCACATGCAGGAAGCAGGTGCCACATGTGACATAGAAATGGCCTATACTCTCGCAGATGGACTGGAATACCTTAGGACAGGAATTGCAGCAGGAATGGGGATTGACCAGTTTGCACCAAGACTTTCTTTCTTCTGGGCTATAGGAATGAATCATTTTATGGAGATAGCCAAGATGAGAGCAGCTCGAATGTTGTGGGCAAAACTGGTACGTCAATTCAATCCAAAAAATCCCAAATCCATGTCTCTCAGGACTCATTGCCAAACTTCGGGATGGTCTCTTACAGAACAGGATCCTTTCAACAATGTCGCCAGAACATGTATTGAAGCCATGGGGGCTGCATTGGGTCATACTCAATCACTTCATACGAATGCACTTGATGAAGCTATTGCTCTTCCTACCGATTTCTCTGCACGCATAGCACGTAACACGCAGATATACATACAAGAAGAGACTAATATTACAAAATCTATTGATCCTTGGGCAGGTTCATACTATGTTGAGAAACTTACTCAGCTGATTGCTGAACGCGCCTGGGAACATATCAAAGAGATTGAGAAACTCGGTGGTATGGCCAAAGCTATTGAAACTGGTATTCCAAAACTTAGAATTGAAGAGGCAGCAGCAAGAAAACAGGCCAGAATTGACTCCGGTCTTGACATAATTGTAGGGCTCAACAAGTATAGGCTTGAAAAAGAAGACCCTATAGAAATACTCGATGTTGACAATACAAAAGTTAGAGAGTCCCAGATAGCAAGACTCAAAGAGTTACGCGCAAACCGCGATGAGACTAAGGTTAAAAACGCTCTTGCAGCTATTACCGAAGCTGTAGCAAATAAAACAGGCAATCTGCTTGAACTTGCAGTAGAAGCTGCTAAAGTTCGCGCCACTCTTGGTGAGATATCATATGCATGTGAAGTTGTGGTCGGAAGATATAAAGCAATTACTCGTATGAACACTGGCGTATATTCAAGCGAAATTAAAAATGACAGCGATTTTGAAAAAGCAAAGATGCTTGTCGCTGAATTTGCAAAAAAAGAGGGGCGACAGCCTCGTATTATGGTGGCCAAACTTGGGCAGGATGGGCATGACAGGGGCGCTAAAGTTGTAGCTACAGGTTATGCCGACTGCGGATTTGATGTCGATATGGGGCCTCTTTTCCAAACACCTGAAGAGGCAGCTAAACAAGCTGTTGAAAACGATGTGCATGTAATTGGGATCTCTTCTCTTGCAGCCGGTCACAAAACATTGGTTCCTCAACTTATAAATGAACTGAAAAAGCTTGGCAGAGAGGATATTATGGTAATAGTCGGAGGTGTAATACCTCCACAAGATTATGATGCACTCTACAAAGAAGGTGTAGCAGCTATATTTGGTCCTGGAACACCTATCTCTATAGCTGCCATCAAACTCATGGAACTGCTTATGCAAAAGTTTGAACAGTAACAGTTTTTAGCAAAAATATCAGACAAAAGGTCGCCTTAACAAACAAACGTATCGGCGACCTTTTTTATTTGATTATTATTTTATCCTGTAAAAATCTAAATCCTGAAAATCATAACTAAAGTCTGTCTCAGGAGATATGGCTTTCATCTTAAATCCTGAAGGTACTCCTTCAATATTTTTCGAATACCACACAAAAGCATCTGCATCAAAACTTCTTTCATCCCATTTTACTACAAATGTGTCGCCTGTATAAAAACAGAGTGTACCTTTGAGTTGTGGTGACATTTCTGATGTAAATCTCAATGCTCCGTTTTCCAGAGTAATATTGACTATTCCAAACCAATTGTCTCTATATTTCCCTGTATAATTCTGCAACTCCTCAATCCCAGGCGCAGATTTGGCAGAACTTGCAACTTTGTTCCATACTTTGCTAACTTCATCACGAGCTGCCGAAGAATTTCTGCTAAGTGCCGCTGTGTTTTCTTTCAATCTGTCTCTTCCCTTAATCCCCAGGTAAGAATCTTTTATGGTATTGGTTATAGTTACAAAGGCACCGGATGCCTGTTGATTTGTAAGAACGATTATTCCAAGGTTAAGCTCAGGGATCATAGTTACCTGAGTGACTACACCGGAAAGCCCTCCAGTATGTGAAACCTGTTTGTAGCCATTAATGTCACTCACTCTCCAACCCAATCCATATGCAGCAAAGTTAGATTTATAGTCATAACTGGAGGCTGGAATTATTGTCTGGGGGCTCCACATCTCACGTCCGGCTTTCTGAGAAAAAATGGATTTAGATAAATTATCCCCGTATTTCCCTCCATTCAACTGCATCATTACCCATTTGCTTAAGTCTGATACGTTACTGAAAATTCCGCCTGCAGCATTACCAACAGGTGTGAAATTCATTGGAATTCTTTGCACTTTTCCTTGAGTGTATATATGAGCATCTATGACATTACTCTTTTCTTTAATGCGGCTGTAACATGCTGCACTCCTATTCATTCCAAGAGGAGCCATAATTCTGCCTTCGATAAAATCTTCCCAACTCATTCCGGAGACTCTTGACACAACTTCTCCGGCAACCAAATACATAAGATTATCATAGTCATACTTAGTTCTGAAAGAAGAGACAGGCTTAAGGTATCTCATATTATAAATTATGTCTTTCAAGGTAAATAGATTACCGTCCGGCCAAAGCATAAGATCTCCTGCTCCAAGTCCCAAGCCACTTCGATGTGTGAGAAGATCTCTTATTGTAAACTCATTGGTGACATAAGGGTCATAAAGTTTGAATTCAGGAATTATGTCTGTTACATGTGTGTCCCACCCTATTTTACCCTCATCTACCAATATGGCAAGAGCTGCTGCTGTAAATGCCTTACTGTTGGAGGCAATAGCAAAAAGTGTATTTTCATCTGTTTTCTTCCCCGTAACAATTGAAGAGACACCATAGCCTTTCATGTGTACAATTTTGTTGTCCTTGACCACAGCAACGGCAATTCCGGGAACATTAAACGATTTCATAGTGTTTTCAACAAGAGTATCCAGCCTGGAAGAAGATATTCCCTGTGAATAAAGAGGTGAAGAGCAACAGATCAAAATGCTGATAATTGCTGCAGTTTGTATTATTAGACGAATGTTTTTCATATCAATTCTTTAAATGCATTAGAAAGGTATTTTGCTATATCTCCGGATATTAGAGAATACTCACTTATGTTCATTACTGCAAAATCTCCGGCAAGACCATGCAAAAATACACCGATGCATGCTGCCTCAGATGCAGAATAACCTTGAGCGCGGAGGGCAAGAATAACTCCTGTAAGAACGTCCCCACTGCCTGCGGTGGCCATACCCGGATTACCCGTTGTGTTTTTGAACAATTTCCCACCAGGTACTGATACTGTAGTTTCATGTCCCTTTAGAACCACTATCGCATTATACCTTTCTGAAAACTGACACTGCATGTTTATTTTATTATTTTCATCGACCTGCACCCCCATTAGCCTCGAAAATTCGCCGAAATGAGGTGTAAAAATTGTTTGTTCAGGGAGCAGTTCAAGAAGATCTCTGTTGGATGCAAGAATATTAATAGCATCTGCATCAATCACTAACCGGGCTGGTTTGGATCTCAGTAAGATCTCTGTTGCTCTTACAGTTGATTCTGCTCTTCCTATCCCTGGACCTACTGCAATTGCATCAAATTTCTCAATTGGTGGAGGAACTGAAAAACAATCAGAAGAAGAATCGACACTGCACATGACTTCAGGAATTGATATTTGCATGATTTGATAACCACAGGATGGAACATGTGCAGTTAGTAAACCAACACCTGAGCGTATACATCCCCGAGATGCCAGGACTGCCGCACCCATCATGCCGAAAGATCCGGCTATTATAAGTGCATGTCCATAATCTCTCTTGCTTGAGTCTGCTTTCCTCTCTCGCATGAGAGTCCTTACATATTCATATGTAAGCAATTGAATACTGCTAGATTTTATTTCCATTCATCAGGCATTTTAATGGTGAAATATTCAAAACAACCTCTGTCGGCCATAGTTACAAAAGCTGTAATTTCGCTGTCAACATTTTTAAGAGCTATATTAGAGCATAATTTCCCTTTAAGGAAGACTTCCTTGAGCATATCGCCTTTCGGAGACAAAATTATGACACTGCCTTTCCCATGTCTCGTAACATAAAGGTTGCCCCATTTATCACACCGCATGCCGTCCATGCCAAAATCAGTAAATTTATAGAACATCCTTTTACTGGACACAAAACCATTTGGTAATATGTCATAAACCCAGATTACTCTTTTTATGGACTCATTGACGTAAAGCCTTTGACCATCAGGACTTACTTCAATCCCGTTTGTTGTGCCCATATTATCTTCGAGTAAGTGAACTTTACCTGTCAAGTCTATCATCCAAAGTTTTCCTGTAGAATCTTTCCAATTTGGATCACTTGCATATATTAATCCAGTGGAAGGAGATATGGCTATATCATTTGGCTGGTTCATGGATGGTTCATGCGCAAAAAATTCAATTTTTTTTGATAAGGGATCAACTTTTAATATATTATGTCCCGTATAATCAGCAATATACATAAATCCTTTGCTGTCAAATCTTATTCCGTTACCTATAGACCCCTCAGGCAGACGCAGATAACAAGAAGCTTTCCCATACGGAGTTACTACTCCGACAGTGCCCTGTTCGCCAAAATTAACTGCATAGAGATTGCCTTTTGAGTCGAAAGACGGTCCTTCTATGCCTTTTGTGAAAGTCCATTCAGGGAGTAAATCTTTGACCTGCTGAGAAAATAGCTGTGTATAAAAACCTGTTGTTAGAACAGAAAAAATTATAATTCTTAGTCTTACCATTTCAAAAAAGTTATTATCCTTTCGAGATTATCAACAATAATAGTACAAAAAATTTGTCATTTATTCAACAATTTCTACTTTTGCACATCGAATAAATGTCATGAGTAGAGATTTCAATCATACAATTTCTTCTTCAAGAGTGTCTTATGACACGCTCTCTACTATGATTATGGCAACATCTATGATGATGCGAATGCATCGCGAGATGCTCAGTTAATTTCAGGATCTTACGCAGGTCCCTTGGGTGTAAGCCCAAAAATCCAATAACATATTCAATTTTATAGTGACAGGACTCAACTTCTTGTGCATGAACATCATGAATAGATATTTTTATAAATATAACTCTCCTTTTGAATTAGAGTGTGGAAAGAAACTTGAACAACTTGAAATTTGCTATCACATAACAGATAATTTTACAAGGGATAAACAAGTCATTTGGATATGCCATGCTCTCACCGCAAACTCTAATCCTGAAGAATGGTGGCCAAATTTTGTAGGAAAAGACAAACTGTTCGATACTGACAAATATTGTGTGATTTGCGCCAATATACTTGGGTCTTGTTATGGAAGTACCGGACCAGCTTCTTTTGACCAAAACGGTAATCAGTATCTCCTCTCTTTTCCAAATATTACTGTAAGAGACATTGTTCGTGCTCATGACATTCTAAGAGAGCATCTCGGAATTGGGCACATAGATATAGTCATAGGTAGCTCAATTGGAGGATTTCAGGCTCTCGAATGGAGTATAATGTTCCCTGAAAGAATTGCCGGCATGGTACTGCTTGCATGCAATGCACGAGTCTCTCCATGGGGTACGGCTTTTAACGAATCTCAAAGAATGGCACTTTTCTCCGATCCATCTTTTGAGGAACAAAACAGTACTGACGGAGGTGCTAAAGGTCTTGAAACAGCAAGATCTATCGCTCTATTATCTTACCGGTCATATAATGGCTACAAGTTAACTCAAAGTGAGGAAGATAGTGATAAACTATTCGCAGAAAAAGCTTGCAGTTATCAAAAATATCAGGGTAAAAAACTGAAAAGTAGATTTAATGCCTACTCCTATTACACTCTCACCAAATCTATTGACAGTCATAACGTTGGGAGAGGAAGAGGAGGCGTTGAAAAGGCTCTTGCACAAATTAAGGCAAATACTTTGATAATAGGGATTGATAGTGATGTGCTCTTTCCTTTGGAGGAACAGAAATTTCTCGCTGAAAACATCCCAAACTCTCAATTTGAAATAATCTCATCAAATTTTGGACATGATGGATTTTTGCTTGAGTGGCAATCAATTACAGCAGCAATAAAAAAACACATTAAAATTATTCAGTAAAATGCAAGTACTAAAATTCGGAGGAAGTTCGGTTGCAGATGCAGCCAATATCTCCAATGTAACAAAAATCGTCAAGGAGAACTTGAAAAGAGACAGAACCATTCTTGTTGCATCGGCAATTGGAGGATGCACTGATAAGCTCATCGAAATAGGGAAGCTTGCAGCAATGCAGGATGAAACTTTCAAAACTCTCATAGATGAGCTGGAAAATAGACATTTGCAAATTATCCTCGATCTTTTTCCTGTAGATTTTCAAAAATCAATATCGATAATAATCAGAGAAATATTTCATCAGTTAAGAGATGTATGTAAGGGTGTCTATTATCTCAAGGAGTTGAGTAATTCCTCGCTTGATCTTATAATGAGTTTTGGAGAAATATTATCCACAAAAATCATCAGTGAACGCCTTACTTACATGGGTATTAACAATCTATGGGCAGATGCCAGAGAACTTATAAAGACAGAACCTGGTAATAACGGCAACAGCGTCATAAAATCTGTCAGTTATGCCAATATAAGAAAAATGGCCAATTCCAACAGATTGAGACTGATTATTGTTCCTGGATTTATTGCAAGCGATACTTTGAATCACACAACAACTTTGGGACGAGGTGGATCTGACTTTACCGCAGCACTGGTTGCTGAAGCAGTAGAAGCAAGAGAACTACAGATTTGGAGCGATGTTAATGGCATGATGACCGCAGATCCCCGAATAGTTCCGGAAGCAATCACAATAAGACATATTTCATATAAGGAGGCTCAGGAGCTATCTCACTTTGGCGCAAAAGTGATTTACCCTCCGACCATACAGCCGGCTATAAGCAAAGGTATTCCCATAGTGGTTAAAAACACTTTTTCTCCAGATGATCCGGGAACTGTTATTGAAAAAAATCCTCCCGAAAGCAGAGGAAAAATTAGAGGAATCTCAAGAAGCAACAAAATAGCTCTTCTCTCCATGGAAGGCAGTGGAATGGTTGGCGTACCGGGATATTCTGCAAGACTGTTTGGTGCTCTGGCCAATGCCGGAATAAATATTATACTCATTACACAAGCTTCATCGGTACATACTATGTGTGTGGCCATTGAAGACTCTGATGCCGCAAAAGCCAAAAAGGCTGTTGATGAGACCTTTGCCTATGAGATATCTCTCAACAAAGTAAATCCATTGAAAGTTGAAAACGGATTTTCTATAATCTCTCTTGTCGGAGACGATCTTAAAAATCAGTCAGGAACAGGAGGAAGAATGTTTAATGCCCTTGGACGTGCTGGTATTAACATACGCGCAATTGCACAAGGTTCATCCGAAAAAAACATCTCTGTCGTAGTCAAGGAAGAAGAATCAGACATCTCAATAAAAGTAATTCATGATGAATTTTTTGGAGTTGAAAAAAAGCGTATAAACCTATTTATTGCAGGATATGGAAATGTAGCCAAGTCGTTTCTTTCAATAATAAAATCTCGCAGAGAATGGCTCATCGAAAAACGACATTTAGAGATATTTGTTGTTGCAATCTGCAATAGCAAGTATATGATTTCAAACAAAAGTGGAATTGCGATTGACTCTATAGAAGAGAGCCTTAAGAAAGGTGAACCATCTGATATTTACAGATTCCGTGAACTTTGCTCAGACATGAATCTCCCTGACAGTATATTTGTCGACTGCACAGCAGATAGAGGTGTTTCTTCTCTTTATCAAGATTTTATGCAAGGAAAATGTTCTGTCGTTACATGTAATAAAATTGCTCTCAGTTCATCACAGGAGAGTTATGATGCATTGCAGGAGACTTGCTGCGCAACAGAAGTCAAGTTCAAATATGAGACTACGGTAGGTGCCGCGTTGCCGGTTATTTCAACTATCAAGTCGAGAGTTGAGTGTGGAGATAAAATCAGAAGAATTGAGGCTATACTTTCTGGTACTTTAAACTACCTTTTCAGCAAATATGACGGTTCAGTCAAATTTGTCGATATTGTTCGCGAGACAAAAAATGCCGGTTACACAGAACCTGATCCAAGAATTGATCTTTCAGGAACAGATGTTTTGAGAAAGACCGTAATTTTAGCCAGAGAATCAGGATTTAGACTTGAACCGGAAGAGATTAATGTTGTTCCAATTTTTAAGTTTGACCTATTTTCATATGATTACCAAGAATTTCTTTTAAAACTGGAAGAGTGCGAAGATCAAATCTTATCATTATATAATAAAGCTCTCTCAAAAGGTGAAAGGCTGAGATACATTGCAACAATTGAAAATGATAATTATAACATTGGAGTTAAGTCAATCTCTCCAGATCATCCATTTTATAATATAAACGACCGGGATAACGCAATAATGATATTTACCGATGAATACTCTTCTCCATTAACCGTTTCAGGAGCAGGGGCTGGAGCAAGATTAACTGCTTCCGGCCTATTTGCAGACCTTTTGGCATAAAAATTTATACCTTTGTCGCAAAGAGATACTAAATGAGTAATTATACCGAAAAAAATATCCGAACACTTAATTGGAACGAGCATATCCGAAGAAGGCCTGGTATGTATATTGGTAAACTTGGAGATGGCTCCTCACCTGATGATGGAATATATGTGCTGCTCAAAGAGGTAATAGATAACTCGGTAGATGAATTTGCCATGGGTTTTGGTAAGATTATATATGTAATAATCCAAGACAGGACAGTTTCAGTCAGAGATTTTGGTCGCGGTATTCCTCTTGGCAGTCTTGTAGACGCATCGAGTAAGATCAACACCGGCGGTAAATATGACGACGAAGCATTTAAAAAATCTGTAGGCCTTAACGGAGTAGGTCTTAAAGCCGTAAATGCCCTTTCAGTTTCATGTTTTGTCCAGTCATTTCGTGACGGTGAAAGTCATTTTGCAAAATTCAGCAGAGGAGAACTCATCGAAGAAGGAAGAATCAGTACTTCGGAAAAGGATGGCACATTGGTCACTTTTGTGGCTGATGATGAGCTTTTTGAGAATTACTCATACAATTTCGAGTTTGTAGAAAGCATGCTCAGAAATTACTGTTATCTCAATACAGGCCTGACTGTCAATTTTAACGGAAAAGAATTTTTCTCCAAAAATGGCCTTTTGGACCTTCTTAACGAAAGCCTCACAAAGGAGCCTCTCTATCAGCCAATTCATTTGAAAGGAGAAGATATTGAGATTGCCATGACTCATGGAAACGACTATGGAGAAAGCATTTCATCCTTTGTGAACGGACAGTATACTACACAGGGAGGAACACATCTTGCTGCTTTTCGTGAAGGTGTTGCCAAAACTCTTAAAGAGTTTTATAAAAGGGATTTTGATCCGAGTGACATCCGTCAGTCAATAATTGCTGCAATAAGTATCAAAGTCCAGGAACCACAGTTTGAGGGACAAACAAAGACTAAGCTCGGCTCAAAAGAGATGTCTGCCAACGGAGTCAGTATACGAAATTATATTATCGATTTTTTGAAGGACAATCTCGACAATTTCCTGCACAAAAATCCCGAGACCGCTGACATTATTTGCAAAAAAATACTGGATTCGGAAAAAGAGAGAAAAGCTATCTCAGGAATTCAAAAACTTGCAAGAGAGAGAGCTAAAAAGGCTAATCTGCACAATAGAAAGCTCAGAGACTGCAGAATACATTACAATGATAATAATGAGAGAGCTGAAGAAAGTACACTTTTCATAACAGAGGGAGACTCTGCAAGTGGTTCGATTACAAAAAGCAGAGATGTTACTACCCAAGCTGTTTTTAGCCTAAGAGGCAAACCTCAAAACTCTTACGGACTTACAAAGAAGATTGTGTATGAAAATGAGGAATTTAATCTTCTTCAGGCTGCGCTAAATATAGAAGCTGATCTGGATAATTTAAGATACAACAAAATAGTAATTGCAACAGATGCTGATGTTGACGGAATGCATATACGACTTCTTCTTTTGACCTTTTTCCTGCAATTCTTCCCGGAACTTATCCGTCAGGGGCATCTGTACATTTTACAGACACCTCTTTTCAGAGTAAGAAACAAAAAGGAGACTCATTATTGCTACTCAACAGAAGAGAGAGACAAAGTAATGAAAAAGCTTGGAGCCAACACCGAAGTCACTCGTTTCAAGGGACTGGGAGAGATTTCACCTGATGAGTTCCGTGAATTTATTGGAGATAACATCAAACTCGAAAGAGTAAGACTGGGTAATGATGACAATATTCCTCAACTCCTCGAATTCTATATGGGTAAAAATACTCCTGATCGCCAAAGTTTTATTCGCTCCCATCTTAGACAGGAAGTAATAATTAACGAATTATGAACGCTTGTCCCTCAGATATTCCCTTCTCACCTGTGAGGGAAGTTTGCCGTAAATAGCAATAAATGCTCTATTAAGTGATCTTAAATTACTAAATCCGGATTGTATCGCAACATCCGAGAGTGTTTCCATTTTTTCTGATTCAATAAGTTTAAGAGCTTGCTCTGAACGTAATAAATTAATATATTGTTTAAAATTACATCCCTTCTCGCTATTAATGTAATTTGAAAGATAGGTTCTGTTTGTAGCTGCTTCTTTTGCAAGTTTAGTGACTGTAAGACAAGGATCTAAATATAATCGCTTGGTTAACAGCAATTCTTCAGCTCTCCTGCCACCTGCCAACAGGGAGTCTGATAATTTTACAAATTCTGGAATCGGCTCTTTCTCAAAAAGTCCTGACAGATATAAAACTCTTTTTATCACGCATATTAAATTTCTATTCATGTTCTTTGAGAAGTCTCTGCTCTTTGCACCAGTCTGCAGGTGTATTTCCCAAATGATATCTGAAAGCAATGGAAAATGTAGCCATCGAACCAAAACCTGATCTTGTACACAATTCCTGAATACTGAATGTGGGATTTTCCTTAAAGAGCCTCTTCACTTCCTCAATTCTGTAGTAGTTGACAAACTGATTAAAGTTAAGATTGTGTCTGTCATTAATAATGCGAGAAAGGTATGTCTTGTTGGAATAGAGATATAAGGCAACCTCTCTGATTTTGAGATCTTGTTGTAAATATGGCTTTTTCTGTTCAAAATAGATAAGAAGTCGTTTATACAACTCGTCAGCCTTGGCCTTATCTGAAAGGCCTCTAATTATTCTGTTCTTATCGTCGGATAACTGCTCTTCTGACTCGTTAATACTATTTTTCACGGCTGCTTCTTTCTCATCAACGGATGAGTAGCTGCATGTCACAAAAACTACATAGCCGTTAAAAAGAAGCAAGAGAGTTGAAGCTGACCATACATATATATCATTAAATCCTGTAAATAGAAAAAACAATATCGAAATAGAGATCATTGCCTCTATTATTGACAGAAAAAGATCGTGTTTCAATCTTGCTATCCTAATTCTATCACAGTCTAGTGCATTTATTATTCCCTTAATAACTTTTATAATAATGCTGATTGATTCAGATAAAAACAATAAAGCCAAAACAGCAGTAAATATTTTGTCAATCGTTTGCGAGACCATTATTCCTTGAACATCAAACAATACTATTGACAGATATAACGTTGTAGCAGTTGCTGCCTTAATAAACGAGACTCTTGCCGAACAAATATTAACACTGATCTTACTACAAACATATCTTCGCACAGGACTTGTAATCACCATAAGCCCCAAAAGTGTCAAAATCGCACCATGAATTATTTCGTTTCCAGGATGCAGAAATTCTACCATTAGCCGTACAACTAAAATAACAGTAATAAATGAGAATAGATATCCCATCGACTTTACTAACTCTCTGCTTTTGCCGGGAAGAGATTTGTCGACAAAAATAATGAAAGGGAAATAGAGAGAAACGATGAAATAAGAGAGAACAAACAAAAGTTCAATACAGGTTTGAACTTCCACAAAGTTTGACGTTAAATTCATAGCTTATAAGTTAGATTTTGTCAAAAATACATAATAAATTAAAACTATCCTAACTTAACAAGCTATTATCTAATAATTTATCTAAGATTAATTTTTTTGACGTTTTTAAAATGTTATCTAAAATTATAGAAAATTACTTTTTGATTTGGTCAAAACCTTGCCCATAAACGCCCATAACACTACCTACGGATATAAAGGCATTTTTATCAATTTCTCTTATAACCTTAAAAACAAAATTACTCTCCGTCTTTCTGACAATTACCAGCAGTACTTTACCCTTTTCCTTTGTAAACCACCCCATGGCATCAATAACTGTTACTCCCCGACCAATAGCAGTAATTCTTTCAGCAATCTCTTGATACTTTTTTGAAAAGATAAAAATCTGAACAGATTGTCTTGCGCCAGATAATACCAAATCGATTGTATAACTCCCCACAGAGATAAGGATGTATCCATAAATGACCACTGCCAACTTTTCTCCCAACGACATGTCGTTTGGAATAAACATTGAACTTGCAATAATAATTACATCACAAAGCAATATTATCTTGCCGGGAGAGATGTTTCTATATTTGTTTATCATCAGGGCAATAATATCTGTCCCTCCGGAACTTCCTCCCTGAGTAAAGGTAAGAGCAATCCCAACCCCATAACAAACTGCACCCATAATGGCCGACAACAATTTTCCATTGCTGATAGCAATATCCTCTATTAACTCCTGAGGAATAGCTTGAGGAATAATATCAAAAAATATAGAAACAATAATTATAGCAAAGACTGTCTTAAAGCCAAACTGTTTACCCAGAACCTTAAGGGCTATTACCACAAGAATACCGTTAATTATTATATAACTATAACTAATTGGGAACCCTGTTGCATACAAAATTATTGCAGAAATACCCGTTACGCCGCCTCCAACAAGATTGTTCGGAACAAGGAAAATGCTCCACCCCAAAACATAGAGAAGGAGACCAAAAGTTATGATCACATATTCCTTAATTAATCTGAGAGATTTTCTTCCTTTGTTTTCCATGATATTTTGCCGCCCTTAAAATTATCAAATCCTTTGCCATATACGCTCATGACCGGTGTCACAGTCATAAACGCGTCTTTGTCAATCTCTTTAACAAGGTTTGTAATATCTGATACCTGGTTTTTTCTCAAAACGATTATTAATACGCGTCCCTCTTTTTGAGAATACCAACCAGTAGAATTAACAGCCGTAACTCCTCTTCTTAAATCTTTCAATACTCTGTCTGCAATTTCCTTATATTTCGAGGAAAATACATGAATCTGGACAGATTGTTTGTTTCCTGTTAAAATCATATCGACCACATAAGAGAAAGAGACCATTTCAATGTAACCATAAATAACATCCGACAGACTTTTGCCGGGAATGAAAATTACCGAACCTATAATTATTAAATCACAAAAAAGAAAAACCCTCCCGGGAGAAGTCTCTTTGTATTTTGATATAATAAGTGCAATAATATCAGTTCCTCCTGTACTTCCACCCTGAAGAAATATAATGCCTATACCTATTCCACTCAAAGTACCTCCTATGAGAGCGTTAATCAGTTTGTCCTCAATGTCGGTTACCCAGGGAATAAGAGGTAGAAATTTAAAGAATAGAGCAGCAATAGCAATACAATAAATTGTTTTGAATCCAAAACTGTTGCCAAGAATAAGAAACCCTATCCCCAAAAGAAAAGCATTAATAACGAGATAAGAATAAAAAACCTTAATCCCTGTAGAATATTGAATAACAGAAGCTAAGCCACTGACGCCACCACCGGCAATTTCTTCAGGAATAAGAAATGCCGTCCAACTGAAGACAAATACGAACAATCCAATTGTCATCAAAGTATAAGACTTTATTGTTTTAAATATTGAATTGTCCATTCCCTGATTTTAAAGATATATTTCAGATTTTGAATAAATGACAGCTTTACCCCTTAACACTACAATTCCTTCTGATACTGTACAGTCAATTACCCCTCCTCTGGTAGAAAGTTGTTTGGCCAGAAGTCTCTCTTTGCCAAGTTTTGCAGACCAGTATGGCGCAAGTGTACAGTGAGCAGATCCTGTTACGGGATCTTCAAGAATTGTAGCTTGGGGAGTAAAGAAACGTGAAACAAAGTCACAGTCCCTTCCTGGAGCAGTAACTGCAACTCCTCCGGGGTCTATATTGATTTCATCGAAAATTGAACGTGAAATTTCCAAAAGTTCTATTTCTTCCTGAGTTGAATAGACAAGCATATAGTCTCTGGCCTTATAAACTTCATTGGGTTTAATACTCAGGCTGTCATAGATTTCTTCAGGCAAAGAGGCCTTATGTGCCTCTCTGACAGGAAAATCCATTGCATACATATCCTCTTCTCTTCTTACCTTAATTTGGCCTGAACGGGTATTAAACAGGATCTCCTCTTCTTTATGCTTGTACCAGGAATAAATAACATGAGAAGTAGCCAAAGTTGCATGACCGCACAGATCAATCTCTATATCAGGGGTAAACCACCTGAGAGAGAATGTACCTTTACCTGCAGGTAATACAAATGCAGTTTCAGGCAACATGTTCTCTCTGGCAATTTTTCCAAGCAATACATCAGGAAGTTTTTCCTCAAGAAAAACAACTGCTGCAGGATTTCCCGAGAAAATCCTGTCTGTAAAAGCGTCAACTTGAAAAGCTTGTAATACCATTAGAAAACTATATTAATTATTTTATTTGGAACCACTATTATCTTACTGATTTTACTTTCTCCAAGATATTTAAGTGTCTCTGGAGATTTTGCAACTATGGCTTCAATATCATTTTTAGAAAGATCTCTCTTCAAATTCAGTTTGAATCTCATTTTACCATTAAATGCTACCGGATATTCAAAAGTGTCTTCAATAGTATATGATGAAACATATTCAGGGAATGCTGCTTTTGATATGCTATCACTGTGCCCGAGCATCGACCACAGTTCCTCTGCTACATGAGGAGCAAATGGTGAAAGAAGTATTAACATGGGTTCTAGTATCTCACGTTTGTTGCAACATGTTTCATAAAGCTCGTTGACAGCTATCATGAAGGCACTCACACTTGTGTTGAATGAGAAATTCTCAATGTCATCTTCGACTTTCTTAATGAGTTTGTGCAGAATCTTTAATTCTTGCATAGAAGCCTTTTCACAAGAAACTTTAAATTCATCCTTATTAAAGAAAAGTCTCCAAAATCTCTTCAAAAATCGATGAACTCCATCAATACCATTAGTATCCCAAGGTTTTGACTGTTCAAGAGGTCCCAAAAACATTTCGTACATTCTGAGAGTATCAGCTCCATATTTTTCACACACCATGTCAGGATTTACGACATTGAACATAGACTTGCTCATCTTTTCTATCGCCCAACCACAAATATATTCTCCATTTTCGAGAATAAACTCGGCATCAGCAAATTCTGGCATCCATTTCCTGAACGCATCTATATTGAGCCTGTCATTGGAAACAATATTGACATCAACATGTATTTCTGTAGTATCATATTTATCCTTAAGCCCACATGATACAAACTTGTTAGTCCCTTTAATTCTGTAAACAAAATTGGAACGACCTTGTATCATTCCCTGATTAACAAGCTTCTTGAATGGTTCGCTATCACATACATAACCCAAATCGAAGAGAAATTTATTCCAAAATCGAGAGTAAATAAGATGGCCGGTTGCATGTTCAGTACCTCCTATATAAAGATCAACGTTCTTCCAGTATTCATCAGCCTCTTTGCTAACAAGTGCGTTGTCATTGTGGGGATCCATGTATCTCAAATAGTATGCACTGCTGCCTGCAAAACCTGGCATTGTACTTTTTTCGAGTGGGTATCCTTCAAATGTCCAATTCTCAGCACGTGCAAGAGGTGGCTCTCCATCCTCCGTTGGTAGAAATTTGTCTATTTCCGGCAATCTGAGTGGAAGATGCTCTAATTCCAATGGGGTAGCAATCCCATCCTTATAATAAATTGGAAACGGCTCTCCCCAATATCTTTGACGTGAAAATATCGCATCTCTTAGACGGTAGTTAACCTTCTTCCGACCAATACCTCTTTTTTCAATCTCCTCAATAGCTGCAGGTATTGCTTGTCCGACTGAAAGCCCGTTAAGAAAGCCTGAATTACACATAACACCATCTTTAGCATCAAAACTCTCGTTTGAAACATCACATCCCTCTATCAAAGGGATAATTGGCAAATTAAACTGTTTGGCAAATGCATAGTCTCTACTGTCATGAGCTGGAACAGCCATAATCGCTCCTGTTCCATATCCTGCAAGAACATATTCCGATATCCAAACTGGAATTTTCTCATTCGTAAAAGGGTTAACAGCATAACTGCCGGTAAATATGCCGGTTACTTTCCGTGTTTCAGCTATTCTTTCTCTCTCTGTCTTTTTTTTGCAGTATTTAATATAATCTTCAACTGCTTTTCTTTGCTGCGGAGTTGTCAACTTGTTTACCCAGTCACTTTCAGGAGCAAGAACCATGAAAGTCACGCCAAATACTGTATCAGCCCTTGTAGTAAATATCTCCATGTCAAACTCCTGTAATCCATTGCTGACTTTAAAGATCATCTCTGCCCCTTCTGAGCGACCTATCCAATTACGCTGCATCTCTTTAAGTGAATCTGTCCAATCAAGGCTGTCAAGATCTTTCAAAAGCCTTTCGGCATAGGCAGAAACTCTTAACTGCCACTGACGCATTTTTTTCTGCTCTACAGGATAACCTCCTCTTATTGAAACTCCATCCTTAACTTCGTCATTTGCAAGTACAGTCCCTAAAGCAGAGCACCAGTTTACGGATGTTTCACCAAGATAAGCTATTCTGTAACACATGAGAATATCGGCTTTCTCCTTTTCTGAAAATTGATTCCACTCATCAGCAGTAAATTTTTTAACATTACTGCATGAAGCTTTTATGTTTAAATTGCCATCCTTTTCAAAAACAGTTATAAGATCCAATATTTTTTCCGCTCTGTCTGTTTCAATATTATACCAGTGTGCAAACATCTCGAGAAATGCCCACTGTGTCCATTTATAATAAGCAGGATCACATGTGCGAATTTCTCTTGACCAGTCATAGGAAAATCCTATGCGATCGAGCTGCTCTCTATATCTTGCTATATTTTTTTCTGTAGTAACTGCCGGATGCTGACCTGTCTGAATTGCATATTGTTCGGCAGGAAGACCAAACGCATCATAACCCATGGGATGAAGGACATTATAGCCTTTTAAGCGCTTATATCTGCTGTAAATGTCACTTGCAATATATCCAAGTGGATGTCCCACATGTAGCCCTGCTCCCGAAGGATATGGAAACATGTCCAATACGTAATATTTCGGCTTTGAAGAATCAATTTCGACCTTAAACACTTCATTATCTGACCAATAATTCTGCCACTTTTTCTCTATCTCAAGAAAATTGTACTCCATTTTTCGCTTAAATAATATAAGCTGCAAAGGTAGTCAAAAAAAGCTATTTTCTCAGTTTAAATTCGACAGGAACAGCCATCTTAACACGTACTGCTTCTCCCCCTTTCATGCCGGGTTTCCACTTTGGCGAAGCTGAAATAACTTTAACAGCTTCAGCATCCAAGAGATCTCCGGCAGATTTTACAACTTTTACAGAAGTGACCGAGCCATCTTTCTCTATTATGAATTCTACAATGACCTTTCCTTGAATTCCATTTTCAATAGCAGCTTTAGGATATTTAACGTAGTCATATACCCATCTTTTCAGAAATTGTTCCTCACCGCCGTTAAGAAATGTCGGTCTTTTGTCAACATCATAAAGTGTATAAACTCTTTCACCTTCAGATTTCTCTGATTTTTCAACACCGTCTTTTTGTTTTGCTGATGTATCTGAAACAATTGTATCCATGTTGGCAGCAGTATGTACAAGCTCAGAAATATAGTGAGTCAATGATGCCATGCCATCTAAATCGAGCTTTTCATTTTCCTCTTTTTCTGATGGCAGTGTTTTTCTCAGCGCAGTTGTAAACATAATCACCGGAATTCCTTGTAAAACAAAATTGATATGGTCAGAAGAGAAAGTGTCATTTCCTCTTATTTCCGGCAAAATCATAACAGGCTTGGCAGAAACATTTTTCACAATATCAGTGAGCTGATTGACAGAAGGATATATATAAGCAATCGGATGGTACTCGCCTTCAGAAGTGCCCACCTGGTCAATGTTTATCATCAGTTTAATCTTGTCTTTGAAACTTTGGCCACTATCAAGAAAATACCAAGATCCTGTAAGTGATTTTTCAGAAGCTCCAAAAGCAATGAAGATAACAGAACGACGCAAATCAAAGGCAACTTTAACCAACTCTCTTGCGACTTCAATCATCACAGCTGTTCCGGATGCATTATCATTCGCCCCTCGAAAAATCTGAGTCACATCCCTGCCGTTTATTTCAAGCTTATTGAATCCAAGATGATCGTAATGTGCACCAACGACTATTAATTCGTCTCTGAGTTTCGGGTCATACCCCTCAATAATTCCTGCTACATTTTGTGAAGAAATCGTATCTCCAAATGTTGAAAGAAAAGAGAAAGTTTCCCCCTTGTCCCCAAACATGGATTCCATCCCCAATTTTGAAAGTTCTTTTTGAATATAGACTGAGGCGGCTTTCTCGCCAGGAGTCCCAGCCATTCTCCCCATAAGAGAATCAGAGGTTAAAACCTCGATATGCTTTTTTAGTCTCAAAACAGTCTCTTCCTGCGACAAAAGAGTCAAAGGAGAAAAAAAGAGAAGTATATATAGTACCGTCTTTTTAATATTCATAAGCTTTCTCAAAAGTGTTCCCTCATTGGTAATACCTCAATCCAATATCCGTCAGGATCATTTATAAAATAGATGCCCATTTGGGGATTTTCATAACATATACAACCCATTTGAGAATGCTGTTGATGAGCAGAATTAAAGTCATCAGTTCTAAATGCGAGATGAAATTCGTTGTCACCAAGATTGTATGGTCTATTCCAATCTCTAAGCCATGTAAGTTCAAGTTGGTGCTCAGATACTCCGTCCGAAAGATAAACAATTATAAAGGATCCGTCTTCGGGAGTGATTCTCCTAACCTCTTTGAGACCAAGAGCATCCCTGTAGAAATCAAGGCTGATGTCCAGATTTCTGACATTAATGTTATTATGAACAAATCTGAATTTCGGCATTTTTTTGTCTGTTTATCTTTTATAATGCGGGCATTGTTCAGGAATTTCAAATGAAAATTCAACTAGTCCCATAATTCTGTCATCAACTAACCATGGAGTCTGATGAATCAACTTTTTTACACCCTCTTTTTCAATAGTATATGTATTGGACTTGCCCTCTCCAAGCATAGCTAAAATCTTCTTCCAAGACTCGGAAGAGTGACATCCCTTCAAATTTTTACCAACCATATCTCCATTATTTGCAAAAGTTTTACGGGACTTAGCATTTTGATAGACTACACTGGCTTCGCAATCACAAACAGTAATAGCACAATCCAACTCTTCCGCCCAATTAAAATTATTCATTTTCGGCTTATTGTGCAGGCTTGTAAAAAGGTGTTTTCACAACCACCGCCTTTAAAAGCTTCTCTCTAATCTTAATATAAATCTCACTACCCACTTTGCTGAACTCAGGAGTAACGTATGCCATGCCTATAGGTTTCTTAACAAAAGGTCCCACTGTTCCTGAAGTCACAACACCAATTTCTGTGCCATCTGCGTCACAAACTGAATAACCGTGCCTTGGTACTCCTTTGTCGATAAGTTCAAATCCTATCAGTTTACGTTTTACTCCCTCGTTCTTCTGCTTAAGTAAATAATCACGATCTATAAAATCTCCCTTTGCATCACTGAACTTGGTTATCCAGCCCAATCCCGCCTCTATTGGAGATGTTGTATCGTCAATATCGTTTCCGTAAAGACAGAAACCCATTTCAAGACGAAGAGTGTCTCTTGCTCCAAGCCCCACCGGCTTGATGTCAAACTCTTTACCCGCTTCAAAAACAGCATTCCAAAGTTTGTCGGCATCTTCATTTGCAACATAGATCTCACATCCACCTGAACCTGTATAACCAGTTATTGAGAAGATTGCATCCTTTATACCGGCTATTGTGAGCTTTTTGAAAGTATAATACTCCATGTCGAGAACATTGAAGTCACAGATCTTCTGAATAGCTTTTAATGCAAGAGGACCTTGTACTGCAAGTTGACAGATTTCATCTGAAGCATTGTAAAGTTCCTTGCCGGGAGTAATGTTAAATTTAGGAGCAACAGCTGAAAGATGAGCATAATCCTTATCAATATTGGATGCATTTACTACAAGCAAGTATGTAACAGGGTCAACGCAATACACCAGAAGATCATCAACTATGCCACCCTTGCCGTTAGGGAAACAAGAATATTGAACTTTACCCGGAAAAAGCAGGGACACGTCATTGGAAGTTGTATACTGAAGAAAAGGAAGGGCATTTGGACCTTTCACCCAAATCTCTCCCATGTGCGATACATCAAACACTCCGACTGCGTTCCTGACATGATTATGTTCTTCATTAATACCAACATACTCCAGCGGCATATTATATCCAGCAAAAGGAACCATCTTGGCGCCCAGAGCTATGTGTTTTTGTGTAAATGGTGTAGTTTTCATTAGAAATAGTGTTCAATAATTATTTGTGTTTATTTGTATTGGCATCATATATCCAGAGGTCTCCAGGAGAAAATTCCTTTTCCAGCAATGAGTTCATCTCTTTCCTGGCTTCATTCTCCGATGAAAAAGCTCCGGCTGTAACCATTAAAAAACCGTTTTTCAGTTCGAGGGTTACAGGAGTATATCCGTTTTTTCTGAGAATATCTTCCATCTTGCGGGCATTGTTCTGATCCTTGAAACTTCCTGCTACAATATAATATCTCTGGTGAAATACCGAATCCTTATTCTCAATAGAAGTTAAAGTACTGTCTGTTATGACGGATTTTTCAGGTATCTTACACTGTGTATCTATCTGCACCTGTGTAGTATTCTTGCTTTTTCTTAAGGCATCGAGTTCAGAAGAGGTAGGCATTCCGAGCTGTCCTCTTATCCAGTCACACCCACTGATTAACAATAAGGTCGCAATAATTAAAGGAACAATAGCAGACTTCCTCATAATATGCTAATGTTTAAGAAATTTGTATATCAACAAAAGTACATATTTTAGCATTAAGAGAAAAATAAATGTATATTTGAAATAATTTATGAGAATCCTCTTTTTGATATATCTGCAGCTGTTTTTCTCATTACCGCTGAATTTCAGGGCGGATACATTAAAATTGCTCTTTTTAGGAGACATTATGCAGCATAAAGCCCAACTTGATGCGGCACATATCATAGGCAAGGATGCTGATGACCCTCGAGCCTATAGCTACACTTCCTGTTTTCAATATCTCAAGGACGATTTCAACAGTGCCGATGTAAGAATAGCAAACATGGAAACGGTATTCGGGCCTACTCCATACTCAGGTTATCCTGCATTCTGTTCTCCTTCTTCACTGCTTACAGCAGCAAGCGAAGCCGGAATTGATATTTTTCTTACTGCAAACAACCATATTTGCGACAAGGGCAAAACAGGCATTGAGCTGACCATCAATCTATTTGATACTTTGAACATCGAATTTACAGGCATTTACAGAAACATGGAAGAGAAAATAATGAGAGATCCTCTTATTATCAATCAAAAAGATATTAAAGTAGCACTTCTGAATTATACTTACGGAATCAATGGCAACAATATCCCGACACCTTTTGTTGTTAACATCATAGACACCAATCAGATTAAAACAGATATTGCCAGAAGTAAAAATCTAAATCCTGATTTTATTATTGCATGTCTGCATTGGGGAGTTGAATATTCATTGAAACATAACATCTCTCAAGAAAGACTTGAGCATTTTTTCTTCAAAAATGGGGTAGATATTATAATTGGGTCACACCCTCATGTAACACAGGATATTGCAATATATCAACTTGACAATGGTCAAATTAAGCATATTACTTTCTATTCTCTTGGAAATGTCATATCAAACATGACTGCGCCAAATACAAGAAATGGCCTGATGGCCAAAATATTACTCTATAAAGGAGTAAATGGAGAGAAAAAAATTCTTCCTCCCGAATGTAAAACAATTTTTACTGCACGACCCGGTCAGAAATCCGCTAATTACTCGGTAGTCCCTGGGAAAGAAAATAATAACAGAAAAATTATCACTATAAAATGACAGAAAGAATAATCATTGTGGATGAAATTAATCTGGTTGAATTTTACGGGGTGAACAATAAGTTTTTCGAGCTGCTTTGCAGCTATTTTCCTAAACTCAAAGTAACTGCAAGAGGATCCGAAATACTGGTTAAAGGCAGTGCTGAAGATACTGCCTTATTCGAAGAAGCTGTTCATAAACTTATCCAGATAAAGCAGCGGAAAATGCACCTTAATGAGGCAGATATTTCATCTTTGTTTGAGTCTGACACCGTAGAAGACAACAAGTCACAGACAGATTTCAGCAATATAATCGTTTATGGGACAGAAGGCAAAATTATCAGAGCAAGGACTAAAAATCAGATTCGTCTAGTAGAAGAATATGAAAAAAATGATCTGATTTTTGCTATAGGCCCGGCCGGAACAGGAAAAACTTATACAGCAATAGCTCTCGCCGTCAGAGCACTCAAAAACCGTGAGGTGAGAAGATTGGTTCTTACACGGCCTGCTGTTGAAGCAGGTGAAAGACTCAGCTTTCTTCCAGGCGACATGAAGGAGAAGCTTGACCCCTATTTACAGCCGCTTTATGATGCTTTAAGAGACATGCTCCCCACAAAAAAACTTGAAACTCTCATGGAAGAAGGTGTTATACAAATAGCTCCACTCGCATATATGAGAGGAAGAACCCTCGAGAGCGCCTTTGTAATTCTTGACGAAGCACAAAATACAACTTTGGGACAGCTTAAAATGTTCCTTACAAGAATGGGCTTTGATTCAAAATTTATAGTTACCGGCGATGCTACACAAATTGACCTTCCGAGACGTGCCGACTCAGGATTACTTAAAGGAGCCAAGCTGTGTGAACATATAAAAGGCGTATCAATAATTAACTTCGATAGAGGCGATATTGTCAGGCATCCACTCGTTTCAAAAATTGTTGATGCTTTTGAAAAAAATGAAGCTCTTAGAGAAGATTGACATTAACTTGTCCTTCCTCCAAGTTTTCCTGTAGGAACACCATTCGCTATTGTCCAAACTCCATTCACAAAAATATGATTAATGCCTGCTGCAAATTGATGAGGTTCTGAATAAGTAGCCTTATCGATGATTGTCAAGGGATTGAACACAAGAACATCTGCATAATATCCAACTTTTAGCAGGCCTCTCTCCTTCAATCCTATTCTCGATGCAGGAAGAGATGTGCATTTTCTGATAGCTGAGCTCAAATCCATAAGATTTTCGTCTCTACAATATTTGCCAACAAATCTTGGGAACGAGCCATATGCCCTTGGATGAGGCATATCCTTACCAAGTTTACCCACAGGAGAATACATACTGCAGTCAGTAATAGGCATACCCAAAGAGTGAGACAAAAACATCTTCAAGTTGTCCTCATTCATTGCAAACCCCACTATATCCACTGATAGACGCTCATCTATCAGCATTTTTTGCATAAATTCCCATGGGGAGAGATTTGTCCTGGCTGCGCACTCTTCGACATTACGACCAACAAATTGTCTGTTCTCTGCCAAACGTGCTGACGTTACCATAACATTTTTTGGCCCACCAAGTTTTTCAAGCTTGCTATTTACATATTTTGCAATCTCTATTGATTGCTTTTCATCTTTTAGACGAGCTATTATTTCATCTGTAGAACCCTGACGATAATCCAAAGGAATAAAAACAGACATGCCTGTTGAAAAAGCCGTATATGGATAACGGTCAAAGGCTATATCCATTCCTGATGCTCTTGCATCTTCTATTTGTTTAATAAGTTTGGGAGCTTTGTGCCAGTTAGCCGCATTTTGAGCCTTAAGATGCGATATCTGTAATCTGACTTTTGCACGTCTTGCCATGTCAATGCTTTCTGCGACAGCCTCTTCAACTCTGTCATCTTCATTGCGCATGTGAATTGCAAATGTTTTGTCGTGTTTAGCAACCACTTTCAACAACTCTACGATTTCGTCGTCAGAAGCATATGAACCAGGGGTATACTCAAGCCCGCATGTTAATCCTATGGCTCCTTTTTCAAGTTCCTCCTCAAGAAGATATTTCATCTTCTTAATTTGATCTTTTGTGGCCGGAACATTATTATCACCTATTACAACATGTCTCAATGTGCCCTGCCCTATATAACTTCTTATATTTATGCCTACTCCCATCTTTTCCATCTCTTCATTGAAGTCAGAAATGCTTTTCCACCCGTCAAGAGGAAAAACACTATCTCCGCAGTTCCCACTTACATCTGTAGTAATACCCTGATAAATCTTACTGTCTCCCAATTTTGCATATCTGATATTTCCATCTGTATGAGAGTGAATATCAATAAATCCCGGAGATACAGCCATTTCTTCAGCATTGACTATACTGTCCGCACTATCCCCAATATCCCCGATGGCTGCAATTTTCCCGTTTTTAATTCCTATAGAGCCTTTAAATGGAGAAGATCCGTCACCTGCATAGATAACTCCATTGGTAATAATTGTATCGAACTGACTTTTGACTCCAATCTTTTTGGAATCATAAAAACCGAATCCCAAAGCAGCTCCGGCTACTACAGAACTCTTCAGAAAACTTCTTCGTGAAATCGTGTTTGCCATAACAGCCTTACTCTTATTTAATTTTAACAATTTTAACCCCGGCAGTCTTATATATCTTAAATTGACCGTTTTCTGAATAAACCAGATAAGCGTCAATATCGTGCCTGTCATCAAGAAATTTTATTGCTTCATCAAGGCCTACAACCATAAAAAAAGTTGCCAAAGCATCTGCAGTCATTGCATCTTGGGCAATTACCGTAGCACTTAGCAATGAATGTGTAACAGGATACCCAATTCTGGGATCAATTGTATGAGAATATTTTTTACCCCCTTCTTCATAAAATTTTCTATAATTACCTGAAGTTGCAAGACCTTTTCCTGAAAGCGCAATTACCTCCTGCAACTCCTCTCCGGGAATAAAGTTCCCTTCAACAGGCTTATCAATACCCACATTCCATTCATGCCTCTTAGGATTATGACCCCTACAGAAAATTTCTCCCCCTACCTCAATCATGTAGTTGCTTACTCCCAAACTGTCAAACTTCCGCGCAATAACATCCGAAGTGTATCCCTGAGCTATGGCATTCATATTAAGAGTAACTCTTGGATCACTTCTTTTAACCATGCCATTATCTATCCAGATTTTGTCCATCCCCACAAATGATTTAACACTATCTATCTCTTCCTGAGTCACTTTTTCTCTGTTCTTAAAGCCGAAACCCCAAATATCAAAGAGGGGAGCTCCGGAAATATCAAACGCTCCTGAACTCAGATCGTAAATCTCCCTTGATTTATTGAATACTTCAACGAAAAATGCATCGGGAGGAATATTTTCGCCCCTGTTTATCCTCGATATCAAAGAAGAATCATTGTAAACAGAGAGTGAATTGTCAATTGAATTTAAAACGTCGTTAACCACTGCATCCAAAGAATCAACCAGATCAACGGAATATACTATGTGATATGTTGTACCTTGAGTGAAGCCGTCAATTGTCCTGTAAACTAATTTCTTCTCACAACTTGTTGTAAAAATAGCCAACAACAGAAATACAACTAATTCATTTACTCTTTTAGAACAATTCATAATAAGAACCATTTTGGCACAAATTTAGAATAAATAAAATTATATTTGTACGAAATAAAGACTCTTTCAAAATCATATGAGACGATTCACAATTTTCCTGTTGCCAATTATAGCTTTCATGCTTCTATCCATTTCATCCTGTAAAAAAGATAATGACGAAACTACATCAGAATATATGGAAGGTACACTCTCTTTCCGATGTCAAGTGTACCTGCCGGTTTCTACACAGATTGAGCTGAATGCAACCGGTATAACCAATCCCACATCAGGTATAACATACAAATGGATAACAGTTGGATTCAGTGCTGACACAACTGAAGGACAAAATATCGTATTGACAACACCTGCTGCAACAGGTGATTATACAGTCACTGTTTCTGCATCTGCAGACGGCTTTTATTCCAAGTCAAACTCACTGGCTGTTAAGGTTATTGATATTACTTCCGAAAACAGTCTCAAAGGATTGAAAAAAAGTGGACAATATATAACTGATCCAAGAGATAATAAAGTTTATTACTACTCAACCATAGGAGACCTTGACTGGTTCAACTACAACTTGAATTATGAAGATGCTGGAAAAGCGTACAAAGATGAAACACTTCTTGCCGTATTTATGGGCAGACTTTACACATGGGCGGAGGCAACCGGCAACATTAGCAAAAACGGACTGGGCGAAGGACCTCGCGGTGTGTGCCCTCCAGGTTGGTCTGTTCCTACTGCAGAAGACTGGGAGAATTTGGCAAAAGTACTTAATGGATATTCCACTCTTCCGTTTCACGATTCCTGGAGAGGTCTGGGAGAAAAATTAACTGTCAACGCACAGCTCAACGATAATAATATATGGAAATACAGCCCGGATAATACTCAAAAAAATCTTTATACGTGGAATGCACTTCCAGCAGGATGCATGATGAATAATCTAAGCCGTTTTGAAAATTTGTTTACTTTCGGCTTCTGGTGGTCGTCAACCGAAAAAGATTCAAATTTTGCGGAATATCGTTACATATATTTCGACAGTCCTGATTTTCCGTATAATTATGTTACAAAAGAGTACTTTGGCGCATCAGTAAGATGTGTCAGAAAAAGTCTCTAATTCGTTTAAATTACTATTAATAAATTAATTAGATTAGATTATGAAATTATCAAAAGGAACAATTGTAACTTTGGTGATATTAGCCATTCTGCTCATTTTTTTCTTTTGGGGAATGCGCATTTATAACAAAATGGTTGCCCAGGAGGAGGGAGTAACATCTGCATGGTCTCAGGTCGAAAATGTTTACCAGCGTCGTGCTGACCTTATCCCAAATTTAGTAGCTACTGTCAAAGGTTATGCAACACATGAGAGGGAAACCCTTGAAGGTGTAGTCAATGCAAGATCCAAAGCTACTCAGACCACAATAGACCCAAAAAACATGACTCCAGAAGCCATGGAAAAATTTCAGGCAGCTCAGGGTGAACTGACAAATGCCCTGAACAAATTGATGGTTGTAGTTGAACGTTATCCCGATTTAAAGGCAAACCAAAACTTTTTGGAATTACAGGCACAGCTTGAAGGGACTGAAAACAGGATTACAGTAGAAAGACAGAAGTTCAATGACTCTGCACGAAAGTTTAATACTTACATCCGTCAGTTTCCAAAAAATATTATAGCTTCTCTCTTTGGTTTCGAGAGAAAACCATATTTCGAAGCAAATGAGGGAACAGAACAACCACCAAAAGTTGAATTTTAAATTGTGGCTGCCTCCAAATTCATATCAGATGCGGATAAATCCTTATTGGTTAAGGAAATAGAATCTGCGGAACTTAATACTTCCGGTGAGATAAGGGTACATATTGAAAGTAAATGTCATTCAGATCCAATCAGTAGGGCAATTACTGTCTTTAATTCTTTAAAAATGTACAAAACAAAGGAACGAAATGCTGTCCTTATTTATATTGCTTACGAATCAAAGAAACTTGCAATAATTGGAGATGCAGGGATCAATTCGAAAGTTCCGGAAGGGTTTTGGGATGACGTTAAAGAGGTTCTTGTCTCTCATTTTGCATCCAATCAAATAGTTGACGGACTTAGAATTGCCATAAGAATGACCGGAGATAAATTAAGAGATTATTTTCCCCATAAAACAGACGACATTAATGAACAGAGCAATGAGATATCGTTTGGTGAGTAAGTCACTGACTCTGCTGATACTATTGACTGTAGCAGCAACTTCAGTACTCGCCCAGGTTCCTAAAAGGCCGTCTCCTCCGAGGCTTGTGAATGATTTTGCTGCCATTCTGACTCCTGAACAAAGTGCATATCTCGAAGATACTCTGGTAAATTTTGCAAATAAAACCTCCAACCAGATAGTCATAGTGACTCTCAATGATTTAGGCGGCATGGAAAGATCACAGATGGCCTATTCAATAGGAGAGGAGTGGAAAGTCGGGCAGGAAAAATTTGATAACGGGGTTGTTGTACTTATAAAACCTAAAACTCCTAACGAACGTGGTGAAGCGTTTATAGCTACCGGTTATGGCCTTGAAGGAGCTCTACCTGATGCCATATGCAAAAGAATTGTGGAAAAGGAGATGATTCCACATTTTATGCTTGGAGAATACTATGAGGGGATTGTTCAGGCTCTCAAAGTGATTATGCCCATTGCAGCAGGTGAATTCAGCTCCGAAGAATACGCTGCACAAAGTAAGGGAGGCTCTTTAGCCGGTGCACTGATTGTTATTGGGATTGTACTGATCTTTATAATTGTTTCAATTTCAAAAACAAAAAAGGGACCTACAAACTTTGGAGGAGGTGACAGAAAGGATCCAAGTTTCTTCGATTTGTTAATACTGGGATCATTACTTTCAGGACGAGGAGGAAGATTTGGCGGATATTCCGGCGGAGGATTCGGCAGAGGCGGATTTGGAGGAGGTGGATTCGGCGGATTCGGAGGCGGCAGTTTCGGGGGAGGTGGCGCCGGTGGCAGTTGGTAGAATCACCTACCTCTTAGAAATAAGGTGAATTAAAACAATCTCCGAAGAAGTCCCAATACGAAACTCCGGTCCCCACAAACCAAGGCCGGAAGAGACAACGTAATGTGTCTTTGTTCTTACTTTGTACCCATACGATAATTCATACATCTTTTTCACAAAAAAACTTCCAGGCCAAAACTGCCCTTGATGGGTGTGACCTGAAACTTGCAGATCTACACCTGCCAATTCTGCTTCCTGAAAATTATACGGCTGATGATCCATTAAAATAACCGGCCATTTTTTGTCAACACCTTCAAGTAACATGCTCAGCCTCTTTCTGTGATGATTGGTCTTGTCATCCCTGCCAATAATATTCAAAACACCATTTGAAACATTAACAAAAGCTACCGAATCAATCAGCATATTTATTCCAGAAGATCTGTAATATGAATAAAGTGCTTCTTTATCCCCACCATAATATTCATGATTGCCCGTAACTGCATAGGTACCATAAGTTGAAGTAATGCTGGCCAATAACTCTGATAACCTTCCATCTATCAGTGGCTTTATATTTCTGTCAGAAATATCTCCTGCTAGCAAAACGATATCCGGATTTTGACTGTTTATCAAAGCTACATATTGAGCCAGTTTATCTCTGTTAATAATAGCACTTAAATGAATATCACTTGCGAGTACAATATTTACTCCTTCTGGTGGCAGAGGTTTATCAATCTTTATCGTTAGCTCTCTAACCACAGGATGATTAAATTTCCAATTCCCATAGATTAATAGAGATGTAACAGACAATCCCGTAAAAACAGCCAATATGAGCTTAACAAGCTGATAATTCTCTTTAATGAAAGATGGGAAAAATCCGGTAAAATGGTTGATCAACCTTAGTAAATCAAATGAAAGGGCAAAAAGGGAAAGGTAAATAACAGCTATAAACCAAGTAAATCCAACTTTTGACAAAAAAAGAGAAATAATAGGGCTCATGTTCTCTCCGATAAACATCTTTAACATAAAAGCCACAAAAGCAAAAAGAAATATAAAGGCATATGAAATCCTCAGCCAGCCCACGTAAGACAAAGCCTGCCAGCCCCTAAAAAATGGATAGACAGCGATTAATAATATTACAGAAAGGGCGATAAGGGGAAAAATAATTTTCAACTTAAGTGATTTTATTTATTTAAACTGTGCAAAAAAATCGTTCCCTTTATCATCAACAAGGATAAAAGCAGGAAAGTTCTCAACTTCTATTTTCCAAATTGCCTCCATGCCCAACTCCGGATATTCCATAAGTTCAACTTTTTTAATACTGTCTTTAGCCAGGATGGCTGCTGGTCCTCCTATGCTGCCAAGATAAAATCCACCGTGTTTTTTGCAGGCATCAGTAACTTGCTGGCTTCTATTACCCTTAGCTATCATAATTAAGCTCCCTCCATGTTGCTGGAAAAGATCAACGTACGAATCCATTCTGCCGGCAGTTGTTGGTCCAAATGAGCCACTTGGCACTCCTTTTGGCGTTTTTGCAGGTCCTGCGTAATAAACAGGATGTTCTTTAATATATTGTGGCAAATCCTCACCGGCATCTAATCTCTCTTTTAACTTAGCATGAGCCATATCTCGAGCAACAATAATGGTACCGTTAAGCAACAAGAGAGTTGACACGGGATATTGTGAAAGGTCTGCAAGTACTTCTCTCATTGGGCGGTTAAGCTCTACCTTTATCCCCTCTGAATAAGCAGCATTACCGGATCTCAGGTGCTCGGGAACAAGTCTAATTGGATCAGCATCCAAAGTTTCGAGCCAAATGCCTTCTTTGTTTATCTTTCCCTTAATATTTCTGTCTGCACTGCATGAAACTCCCAATCCTACAGGGCAGGATGCACCGTGCCGAGGAAGACGTATCACCCTTATATCGTGTGCAAAATATTTGCCTCCGAATTGTGCTCCTATACCAAGTTTTTGTGCAGCCTTTAGCAACTTTGATTCAAGCTCAACATCTCTAAAAGCATGTCCAAACTCGTTGCCTTTGGTCGGGAGTTCATCAAGATATTTGGCAGAAGCAAGTTTCACGGTTTTAAGACAACTCTCTGCAGAAGTCCCGCCAATAACAAAAGCAATATGATAGGGAGGACAGGCTGAGGTGCCAAGAGTTTTCATTTTTTCTACCAAAAATTTCTCAAGAGTATCAGGATTGAGCAAAGCTCTGGTTTCCTGAAATAAAAAAGTCTTATTGGCAGACCCACCCCCCTTGGCAATGCAAAGAAAATCATATTCACTATTATCGGTTGCATAAATATCTATCTGGGCAGGAAGATTACATCCCGTATTTTTCTCATTATACATGTCGAGAGGAGCATTTTGGGAATATCTCAAATTATCCTGAGTATAAGTATCAAAAATGCCATGTGATATTGCCTCTTCGTCTCCACCTCCTGTCCAGATTTTTTGTCCTTTCTTTGCAATTACAATTGCTGTACCTGTATCCTGACAGAAAGGAAGGACACCTTTTGAAGAGACATCTGCATTTAGTAACATGGTAAGAGCTACATACTTGTCGTTCACGCTGGCTTCGGGATCATTCAAAATCTTGGCAACCTGTTCATTATGTTCAGGCCTTAGCATAAAAGATACATCATGGAAAGCCTGTCTTACAAGCAGTCTTATTCCTTCAAGATCTATCTTAAGTATTTCATGACCTTCAAAACTTGCCACAGAGACATATTTATTTGTAAGAAGGTGATAATGTGTTTTATCTTTCCCCAATGGAAAGATCTCCTGAAACTTAAAGTTCATATTTTTATAATTAAATAACAATCATATTATCTGTCATTTGGATGTTCCTAACAAAAATGTTTTCATAAAATCATTCAAGTCTCCATCCAACACTGCCTGCACATCAGAAGTTTCATATCCTGTTCTTAAATCTTTCACCATTTTGTAAGGATGAAGTACGTAGCTTCTTATCTGTGAACCCCATTCAATTTTCATCTTTGATCCCTCAAGTTCTGCCTGTTTCTCCCGCCTCTTTCTCAATTCAAGTTCATAAAGATGAGATTTAAGAATCCTCAATGCATTTTGCCTGTTATCGAGTTGTGAACGGGTTTCAGTATTTTCTACAGTAATACCTGTAGGAATATGTCTAACCCTGACACCAGTCTCTACTTTATTTACATTTTGACCGCCGGCTCCGCTGGAACGGAAGGTATCCCATTCTAAATCTCCCGGATTTATTTCAATCTGAATAGTATCATCAACAGCAGGGTACACAAAAACTGAAGAAAATGTGGTTTGTCTCTTCCCTTGAGCATTAAACGGAGAAATTCTGACAAGTCTGTGAACTCCAGTCTCTGCCTTCAAGTAACCATACGCATATTCACCTTCAAATTCAAGTGTCACGGATTTAATTCCAGCCTCATCTCCTTCGATAAGATCATAAATATGAACCTTGTAACCATTTCTCTCCCCCCATCTTACATACATTCGCATCAACATTGAAGACCAATCATTACTTTCAGTACCCCCTGCACCTGAGTTTATCTTGAGAATTGCTCCAAGATTATCACCCTCTTGACCCAACATCTTCCTCATTTCCAACTCTTCTATTAGCCTCAAAGTTTGAGAAAATGCGTTATCCACTTCACCCTCAAGTTCTGGATCCTCCTTCACAAGATCCAATAGTACCTCAAAATCCTCCAACGATGTTTCTATAGATGCAAATTTGTCAGTCCAATACTTAACTGATGAAACATTTTTTAAAAATGATTCAGCACTTTTGGGATCATCCCAAAAATCAGGAGCAGAGCTCCTGGCTTCAAATTCTTTTATTTTTTCTCTCTTCCCGTCTATGTCAAAGAGACCTCCTCAACGCAGAAGTACGTTGCTGGAGTTCCTTAAATTGTTCCAGATTAACCATTTATCTCAATAATGTTTTATTTCAACTCTAAATTAGCCGTTGTTTTGTTAATAACTTTTAAAATATCTTCATAAGAAAAGCCCCTTGAAAGGGCAAATCTCAAAAGCTTTTCCCTTAGCCTTTTTGTCCCGTCCTCCTTTGACTCCAATTTTGGCTTCAGCTCTTTCATTTTCTTAAGGAGAAGTTTTTCAAGTAAGGCAATGTTAGATTCAGAAGATATGGAGTCCAAAGCATTTTTAATAACAGTTTGACCAATGCCTTTGTTCTTCAATGCATACTCAATTTTCTTTTGTCCCCATCCTGCAAGAGCAGATTTATCTCTTGCAAAGGCAACTGCATAACGTTCCTCGTTAATATAATTGTCCTCTATAAGCTTAGAAATAATCTCCGGGATTTGATGTTCATTACACTCCTTCGCTCTAAGTTTTGAACTTATATCCTGAACCGTATACTCCCTCATCGCACATAAACGTTGCATCTGGGCAAGCAAAGAATGATCGTTGCATCTCTTCTTTGCTGCAGACTCATCTTTTTGTATATCTCCTGCCTGCAATGACATCAAATTATTTTTTAATTATCATTTTAATAATTGCTAAAACCTCTCCAACTATAAGCACAAGTGAAGTAATAAGAATTATAAGCACCCAATCTCTCAGGCTGATAGGCTCTGTCCTAAAAACATCTCCTCCAAACTGAACAATCAATACCTGACCTACAACTATTAACAGCCCGACTAAAAGAAATCCCTTACTTTTTGTAATATCTCTGAATGCAGATCCTGAAGAACCAAATCTTTTGGCATTGAACATGTTCCAAAATTGTAACATTACAAAGAAAGTAAAGAACAGCGACGAATCATATCGGGAAATTTCACCTGCATCATTGGTTAAGCACTCCAAGAGTCCAAGCATAAAAATGACAAAAATTATTCCTGAAGTAATAATAATTATAGCCATTTTTTTTGTAATTATAAAATCATCCGCTTTTCTTGGCTTGCGCTCCATCACCCGTTCATCAGGCGGCAAGGAGGCAAGTGCTCCGGCTGCAAAGGTATCCATAATCAAATTCACCCAAAGCATTTGAGTAACAGTCAATGGGAGGTCCTTGCCAATTAGAGATCCTATAAAGACAATAAGAAGAGCTGCAAAATTAATAGTTAACTGAAAGAGTATAAATCTCTGAATATTCTGATACAATGAACGTCCCCACATGACAGCAGTTGCGATACTGTTGAAAGAGTCGTCGAGGAGTGTTATGTCGCTTGCCTCTTTGGCGACGGAAGTACCGGAGCCCATTGAAAGACCTACATGAGCATAGTTGAGAGCAGGAGCGTCATTAGTTCCATCTCCAGTAACTGCTACTACAGCTCCTTTCTTCTGCAAAAGCTGCACTAATCTCTGCTTGTCTATCGGACGCGCCCTGCACATGATCTTAAGTCCCATTACTCGATCAAGAGCTTCCTCATCACTCAAAGCCTCAAAATCCACTCCAGTAATTATGGCCTCAGGTCCATCATTGTCATTAATTATACCGATTTGACGTCCAATTTCCCATGCAGTTCGCGTAGTATCACCTGTGACAATTTTGACATCAATACCTGCTTTGAGACATCTTGCGACAGCATTCGGAACATCAGGCCGCACAGGATCGGCAATTGCCACCATTCCCAAATAAGTCAGGCCTCTTTCAGATAGAACCTCAATTGTCTCATCACACGCTTCTGCAGGAACCTCTTTGTAAGCAAATGCCAAAGTCCTCATTGCTTGATTCTGATACTTGAGAAGCAAGTCGTTCAAACCCTCAGGTAGTGAAGTACATTTGGAGGCAATTATTTCTGGAGCACCCTTAACAAAAAGAATCCTTTTACCCAAAGCTGCTGATTCAGCCAATGTAGCCATATATTTACGTTCAGTAGAGAAGGTAAGCTGATCAATAATCTTTGCACTGTTTCTAACCTTCAGATAATTTATCCCTCTGTCATGAAGCCAAAGCAAAAGAGCTGCTTCAGTCGGATTGCCTAGAGCCTTGATCTTGCCATCATCAGATATTTCAAGAAATGCGGTTGAATTTACCGCAATACTCTCCCTAATAATGGGTTCATCGTTGTCAACCACAAAGTTAGTAAAGGCAACTCGCATTTGATTCTGGGTCAAAGTTCCTGTCTTGTCAGTACATATAACAGTCGTAGCACCCATAGTTTCAGTTGCGTGCATCTTCCTTACAAGATTGTTTGTTTGCAACATTCTCTTCATGCTCATTGCAAGACTCAGCGTTACAGACATCGGTAAGCCTTCCGGCATTGCTACTACTATCAAAGTTACTGAAACCATGAAGTAGTTTAAAATACGGCTTGCCGTATCTATTGAAATCCATTGATTGGCATCTGAAGGATCAACTCCGAATAACAAATAACCTAACGCCATTAAAATGACAGTAGTGGAAATCCCAAAAGTTACCCATCGGCTCCAATCACTCTCTCTCACCAATGCTGGAGTGTTAACTTTGGCTCCCAGAACAGACAAACCGTCATAAATAGCAGGTATCCAAATCTTTGTAATTGAAATAACAAATCCTGTTACGACTGAGACCAGAAGAAAAATTTCACTGAAAGAATAGTCCACATTACCAAGAAATATGTCCTTTACAAACAACGTCGCAAATGTCAAGACTGCAAGAACAAATCCAGCGAAACCCACAAATTTTGCCAATTTGTCAAGTTGCCGATTCAATGGAGTCTCTTCAGGATTCTTCTCAGCTGATTTCTGAGCTACCTTTCCATACTCGGTAGAATCACCGACAGCAAAAACCCTGGCAATGCAGTGACCGTCAACTATTGTAGTCCCCCTGTAAATATTGTTTGTGGGATAAGTCGCTTCTTTATCAAACATGGCAGGATCTACGCTCTTTTCTATGACAGGTTCTCCCGTCAATGTAGACTCGTTTACCGAAAGAGAAACCGACTCAAGCAAGGTTGCATCAGCAGGAACCTCTTCACCAGTATCCAGCAGAATAATGTCTCCAACTACAATGTCTTTTTTAGGTATTTCTCTAATGTTCCCGTCTCTTATAACCTTGACAAGAGTCTCATCGTTAACCTGATTTAAAATATCAAACTTTTTGTTGGCGTCCATTTCAAACCAAAATGACACGCCGGTTGCAAGAAATATAGCACAGAAAATACCTATTGTTTCAACAAATTCATTGTGAACAAATGATATACCCAATGAAAGAAATGCTGCAACAAGCAGAATCCTGATTATTGGATCATTAAATTTTAAAAGAAATAATTTCCAAAGAGGATCTCTCTTTGGAGGAGTAAGCACATTGCTGCCAAAATTTTTTCTGCTCTCCTCAACTTCACTTCTACTGAGGCCCGAATATATTTTACTTGTATCCATATATCAATTCACTTGTTAATGTTTTTACCACTTAGCATCCCACAAGCCGCAAAAATATCCTCCCCTCGCGAAGCCCGAATCGTTGCAATCAAACCTCCATTGTTCAATCTTTCCCTGAATAACTCAATTTTTGCATCTGGAGTTGGTTTATACTGGAAATCCGGGATTTGATGAAAGCGTATCAAATTTACTCTACACTCAAGTCCTTTCAAAGCCCTTATCAATGCATCGGCATGACGTTTTGAATCGTTCCATCCGTCAAACATAATATACTCAAAGCTCACCCTTCTCTGCCCAGTAAAGTCAAATCGACGAATTATTTCAAGAGTTTTTGCCAAAGGCCAGGCCTTTTGCATGGGTACAAATTCAAGACGCTCCTCTTCAAATGGGTTATGTAAGGATATCGCAAGATGACATTTGTAATTTTTCAAAAAGTCAACAAGTGATTCATGAACACCTATTGAAGATAAGGTGATTCTTTTGGGGCTCCATGCAAACCCCCAATCAGCAGTTAAAATATCTATTGCGCCGGATACTTCGTCAAAGTTGTCAAGCGGCTCTCCCATACCCATAAATACTATATTGGTGATGTTACCGCTTTCCTCAACATTCTGTAATTGAGAAATAATCTCTCCCGCAGTGAGATTACCCTTGTATCCAACTCTTGCAGTCATGCAAAACTTGCATCCCATCCTGCAGCCTGACTGAGACGAGACGCATAAAGTAACTCTGTCGTCTTCAGGTATTGTGACTGATTCTATAAATGTGTCACAAAGTGAGGGAAAAAGATATTTTTTTGTTCCGTCCGAAGAGAGTGCTACCTTTTCAGGACTGAATCCGCCAACTTGATACTGCTCCGAAAGTCTATCTCTGTTTGCTTTCGAAATATTGGACATCTGGATTATATCCTTGCAGTTTTTCTTGTAAATCCACTCAGCAATCTGCTTGGCAGAAAAAGCCGGAAGTGACATATTTACAGCGATTTCTCTGAGCTGATCCAGACTCTTACCAAGTAGCCATGTTTTCATTTTACAAATGTAGAGATTTTTGGAAATCATTTGTTATTTTTGCATGAACAAAAAAATACAACATTATGGCAAAGGAGAGTGAAGAAGTTAAGAAAGGTGCTGAGATTAGTTCTGAGAAGCAAAAAGCCTTGCAGGCTACTCTGGACAAACTTGAGAAGGATTACGGGAAAGGCACTGTAATGAAGATGGGAGATCAGCCAAAATGGGAGGTTTCCACAATACCGTCAGGATCGATTGCCTTGGATCATGCTCTTGGTATTGGAGGATACCCAAGAGGAAGAGTCATCGAAATTTATGGCCCTGAATCCAGCGGTAAAACTACACTTGCAATTCATGCAATAGCCGAAGCACAGAAAAGTGGAGGCATTGCAGCAATCATTGATGCAGAACACGCATTTGACAGGACATATGCCAAAAATCTCGGGGTAAATGTGGATACACTTTTAATATCACAGCCAGACAACGGTGAACAGGCTCTTGAGATTGCAGATGCACTTATCCGCTCCGGAGCAATAGATATTATTGTCATTGACTCGGTTGCGGCTCTTACTCCCAAAGCTGAAATTGAAGGCGAGATGGGAGACTCCAAAATGGGTTTGCAAGCCAGATTGATGAGTCAGGCTCTTAGAAAGTTAACTGCAAATATCAGCAAAACCAATACCTGCTGCATTTTCATCAACCAACTTCGTGAAAAAATCGGAGTAATGTTTGGAAACCCTGAAACAACCACAGGTGGTAATGCTCTTAAATTTTATGCTTCAGTTAGGGTAGATGTCCGCAAGGTTACTCAGCTCAAGGACGGCGAGGAAGCCACAGGCAACCGCACACGTGCCAAAATTGTCAAGAATAAGCTGGCTCCTCCTTTCAGAAAAGCAGAATTCGACATAGTTTTCGGAGAAGGGATTTCAAAAATAGGAGAGATCATAGATCTCGGCGTTGACCTTGACATTATACGTAAAAGCGGCTCCTGGTTCAGTTACAATGACACTAAAATAGGACAGGGAAGAGATGCTGTACGCCAGATTTTTTTGGACAATCCCGCTTTGATGGAAGAGATCGAGGCAAAAGTAAGAGAGAAATTATCTCAAGTTAAGGATTAAATTAATTCAGAGTTTTCATGGAGAAAGTATTAAGCGGTATAAGATCCACAGGACATCTTCATCTTGGCAATTATTTCGGGGCTTTAAGAAACTACATCAAGATGCAGGATGAGTATGACTGTTTTTTCTTCATTGCCGACCTTCATTCCTTAACTACCCACCCCCACCCTGCTGATTTAAATTCAGGAGTAAGAACTATTCTGGCCGAATATCTGGCAGCCGGACTTGACCCCGAGAAATCCGCTCTTTTTGTTCAAAGCGATGTGCCGGAGGTGTGTGAGTTGTATGTGCTTCTCAATATGATAGCATATAAAGGAGAGCTTGAACGTACTACTTCTTTCAAGGAAAAAGTGCGCAAACAAGAAGATAATGTCAACGCCGGACTTCTGACTTATCCTGTATTGATGGCTGCAGACATACTGGTTCACAAAGCTAATAAAGTGCCGGTTGGCAAGGACCAGGAGCAGCATCTTGAGATTGCAAGAACTTTGGCCAGAAGATTTAACAACCTTTATGGAGTAGATTTATTCCCCGAGCCTCAAGCATTCAATTTTGGTGATGACCTCGTCAAAGTGCCAGGATTGGATGGATCAGGCAAAATGGGTAAAAGTGAAGGAAATGGCATCTATCTTTATGATGATGAGAAGACGATTTACAAAAAGGTCATGAAAGCCGTTACCGACTCGGGACCAACAACACCAAACAGTGAAATGTCTGAGCCGGTGAAGAATATATTTACACTTTTGAAAATTGTATCTACTCCCGATACTGTGAACTATTTTACAGAGGCATACAACAACTGCACAATCAGATATGGAGATCTGAAAAAACAGCTTGCTGAAGACATCTGTAAGCACACCCTCCCAATTAGAGAACGCATTGAAGAGATTTACAACGATACCAACTATCTTGGAAAAGTTGCAAGATCCGGTAGTGATAAGGCAAGAGAGAGTGCTGGTTTGACAATGAAAGAAGTAAGAGCAGCTGTCGGCATCAAGAGCTTTTAAGCACTGATGATAAGCAAAAGCACAATAGACAAAATTCTGGACACTGCACAGATTGTTGATGTAATCAACGATTTCGTTACCCTAAAGAAAAGGGGAGCGAATTATATTGCCTGTTGTCCTTTTCACAATGAAAAGACGCCCTCGTTCTCGGTCTCGCCTTCTAAAGGTATTTTTAAATGTTTTGGTTGCGGCAAAGCCGGCAATGTGGTCAATTTTATCATGGAACATGAGCAGCTTGGCTATGTTGAGGCACTCAAATATCTTGGAAGAAAATATGGTATTGAAGTAACCGACAGGGAAGAGAGTGCTGAAGAACAGCAAAATCGTCTTAAAAGCGAAAGCTTGATGGTTGTCTCCCAATTCGCAAGTGAATTTTACTCTGATGCCCTTTGGAATTCACCTTCAGGTAAAGCTATAGGATTGACATATTTCAAAGAGAGAGGTTTCAGCGAAAAGACTATCAAAAAATTCATGCTTGGCTGGGCTCCACTTGAAAGAGATTCCTTAAGTAATGCAGCACTGAAAGCCGGTTATAAAAAGGAATACCTCGTCTCGTCAGGTCTCTCCGTTGAGACTGAAAACGGGAAACTTCTCGACAGATTTTATGAAAGAGTTGTTTTTCCCATACATTCTGTTTCAGGAAAAGTAATAGCATTTGGAGGACGCACTCTTAAAACTGATAAGTCGACAGCAAAATATATCAATTCTCCTGAAAGTGAAATTTATGTTAAAAGTAAATCTCTATACGGGATTTTTTTTGCAAAAAATGCTATTTCCAAACTTCAAAACTGCTATCTCGTAGAAGGTTATACGGATGTCATATCGCTACATCAAGCCGGAGTTGAAAATGTTGTAGCATCGAGTGGCACCTCTTTGACAAATGATCAAATTCGGCTTATCAGGAGGTTTTCACCTGCTGTAACCGTACTGTATGATGGAGATGCCGCAGGCATAAAAGCCTCAATCAGAGGAATAGACATGCTTCTCGAAGAGGGTTTGCAGGTAAAAGTCGTGCTATTTCCCAACGGCGAAGATCCCGACTCTTTTGCCAGAAACCATTCTCCAGAAGAGCTTAAAGAGTTTCTCAAAGACTCCGAACAGGATTTTATTGCTTTTAAGAGCAATCTCCTGGTTGAAGAAGCAAGGCAAGAGCCTTTAAAAAAAGTTCAACTTATCTCCGAAGTTGTTGCAAGTATAGCTGTTATTCCTGACGCCATAAGCCGTTCGGTTTATATAGAAGATTGCAGCAGGCGACTCAATATTGATGAAAAGGTACTAGTTCAAGAAGTCAGGAGAATCAGACAGAAAAAACAATATGGAGTTTATTCTCAAACGATTTCAAGCGAAGAGAGACGGTATGCTCCGGAATATATTCCAGTCATAAGGACTGGTGAAAAGGTTCCTGAATTTGTAACTGAAACTTTCTGCGAACCTGCAGAAAAGGAACTTTTATATTATCTGCTGAAATTCGGAGAGTATCCACTTTATGGAATTGAAGAGGGAAAAGACAGGGGGATAACGGTATCACAGTTCATACTCACAGAGCTGCAGAATGATGATCTCGAACTTAAGAATCTTGTTTACAAAAACATGTTCAATGAATATTATCTCGTTAAAGAACTGGGGCAGGAATCCATACAAAAGCATTTCCTTAATCATGAAAATCATGAGTTCGTCCAGGTCGCTCTCGAGCTTCTCCATCAAGAACATACATTAAATATCAAACAATTAACAAAAACCTTAATCCCCGAAGAAAACGTACTGAGTCAGAGTGTACCCAAAGCTATTCTGGTTTACAAAGCCAAAATCACATCTTTGGCTTACAAAAAGTTATGTGAAGAACTCGAAAAAGACCAAAATGAAGGGGCATCTGTAGATGAACAAAACGAAGTACTGAGAAAGCTGCAAATACTTATGCATATCCGCAACTCTCTCTCCAAAGAACTCAAACGGCTTAATATTTGACATTTTTTTTATCTTTGCCGACTAATAAAATATCTTCTTTAAAATGAAAAAGAGCTTTAAAAGACATCTTGTTACTGCTGCGCTTCCATACGCTAACGGTCCTGTTCACATTGGTCATCTTGCAGGTGTATATGTACCTGCTGATATTTATGTGAGGTATCTTCGAATGCGTGGTGAGGATGTAAGATTTGTCTGTGGCTCTGATGAACACGGCATTCCAATTACCATTAAGGCCAGACAGGAAGGGGTTTCTCCACAACAGATTGTAGATGAGTACCATGAAATCATCAAGAAATCTTTCGAAGGTCTCGGTATTAGTTTTGACATATACTCCAGAACTACTTCCAAAATACATTACAAGACTGCATCAGCTTTTTTTAAAAAACTATATGATGAGGGAAAATTTATAGAAAAAGAGAGTGAGCAGTTTTTTGATGAAGAAGCTGGACAGTTTCTTGCCGATAGATATATTATTGGAACATGCCCAAAGTGCGGTGCGGAAAATGCATATGGGGACCAGTGCGAAAAGTGTGGTTGTACACTGAGTCCCAACGAACTGATAAATCCCAGATCCGCTCTAAGTGGTAATCCCCCTGTAATGAAACTTACCAAACACTGGTATCTTCCTCTCGATCAATATGAATCCTGGCTCAAAGAGTGGATACTTGAAGGTCACAAAGAGTGGAAAAGCAATGTCTATGGTCAGTGCAAATCCTGGCTCGATGGAGGATTGCAACCAAGAGCTGTTAGCAGAGACCTTGACTGGGGTGTCCCGGTTCCCGTTGAAGGGGGAGAAGGGAAGGTTCTCTATGTATGGTTTGACGCTCCTATTGGATATATCTCAAATACAATAGAGTTGATGCCTGATGATTGGGAAAAGTGGTGGAAAAGTGAAGATACCAAAATGGTTCACTTTATTGGTAAAGACAATATTGTGTTTCACTGCATAATGTTTCCGGCGATGCTCAAAGCGTACGGTGATGGATTTATCCTTCCTGAAAATGTTCCTGCAAATGAGTTCCTTAATCTCGAAGGCAATAAAATATCCACATCCCGCAATTGGGCAGTATGGCTTAATGAATATCTCGAAGAGCTTCCCGGCAAGGAAGATGTCCTGAGATATGTATTATGTGCAAATGCTCCCGAGACTAAGGACAACGACTTTACCTGGAAAGATTTTCAGACCAGAAACAACAGCGAGTTGGTTGCAATTTTTGGCAATTTTGTCAATCGTTCTGTGGTCCTGACTCATAAATATTTCGGAGGCAAAGTGCCTGCTATCCATACTCTTACTTCTTTAGACAAAGAGACACTTGCTCAAATTCCACAAATAAAAAAAGCTATCGAGGAAAATCTGGAAAATTTCAAGTTTCGCGAAGCCTTGAAAGAGGCTATGAACCTGGCAAGATTGGGTAACAAATATTTAACAGATACTGAACCTTGGAAAGTTGCTAAAACAGATATGGAGAGAGTTGCAACCATTCTGAACATTTCATTGCAAATATGTGCCAGTCTGTCTATAGCATTTGAGCCGTTCATGCCACATTCAACACTTAAACTGTCTAGAATGCTTAATATAGAACAGCTTAAGTGGAACAAGCTTGGCAGTGATGCCATTTTATCTGTTGGTCATCAATTAAATGAAGCCAAGCTTCTATTTGATAAAATCGAAGATGATGTGATAGCTGCACAAATTGCAAAACTTGAAGCTACAAAGGCTGCTAACGAGAAATCTGCAACAGGCCGCAGCTTCTCTCCTGAAATTGAACCTCAAAAAGGAGAGTGTACTATTGATGATTTTATGAAGATGGACATTCGAACTGCCACAGTTCTCGAGGCAGAAAGAGTCCCTAAAACCGACAAGCTCCTTAAACTCACTATCGACACTGGTTTAGATGTGAGGACAATCGTTTCCGGTATTGCAGAATACTATACTCCAGAAATAATGATAGGAAAGCAAATCTGCATTCTTGCAAATCTTGCTCCTAGAAAGATAAAAGGCATTGAATCAAAAGGAATGATTCTGATGGCAAAAGAAAAGAACGGAAAAATGAGGATAGTATCGCCTGAAGAATTAGTCGCAAATGGTAGCGTAATCGGATAAAAACTGAAATTCGGCATCCCTTTTCTTTACAGTAATTTTAGTAACTCCCTCTCCTCTCTTGAGTAGAGAAGCCATTCCCATACAGGCTTCATCTCTTCCTTAAAGACTACCATCGAAGCTATCGCTACTATTAATATTATCAGAATAATAAGTAATACTAAACCCAATCTGTGTTTCTTTTTCGGTTTGGCTGATGCTTTTTTAAGAATTTCCAAGCTTCCTCGTTTTGGAAGTATTTTAATATTTAAAGGCTCCAGTCCAAAAGCATCCGGATATATAAAAAGATCCTTGTCTGCCACAAAATAATAATCGTTTCTGTCTGTCGCTTTCATAGTGCCAAAACCCGGCAAATGAACGCTTTTCGATTTGTTAAGCTCCAATTTGAAATCCTTAATAAAAGATTCTATCTCATCAGCTGCCTCCTCCAATGTTATCTCAGCCTCATCCGCATAGAGGTTTTCGAGAAGTTGATCGTTCCAAGTCTCACTTGTCCGAAAAAGAACTCTACGAAAAGGAGGGTTGATTACCATTGCCTTATCAGAAAAAACAGAAGGAGCTATCTCAGTAACAAATCCCCCCATTCCGGGAAGCGACACTCTGTCATTAACTGTTATTAAATCCTTTATTAGCCTTGAAAGGGTTTGGAGATCCATGATATGGTTTTAGCTTGTGCAGACAAAGTTATAAAATCTATTAAATTATAATAAAGATTTGCACTTTTATAAAAATCAAATTACATTTGCACTCCCAAGACGGAGCAGTATGGCTTTTGGTTTTGTGAACATTCCTCGTTAGCTCAGTTGGTTAGAGCACCTGACTGTTAATCAGGGGGTCCAAGGTTCAAGTCCTTGACGAGGAGCTTCAAAATGAAAGAGTTACAAGATTAAATCCTTGTAACTCTTTTTCATTTGCATGTGATTTGCATAAAATATTAAATTATAGGGGATCACGAACAAAAGTTGGGGGCAGGGCTATTTAGGCATAAATTTTAGATAGTCTAAAATGTTCTTTTATCATTAAGATTTTTTAATCAAGATCCTATTTATAGAAAAGGCATCAGTATGTCTTTCTGAACGTAGACTAAGAACATTTAGCGCTGGGCTACCTTACTTATAATGGCCATAAAGAGTATTACCGCCTGGTGGTCATTTATTTTAAGCCATCGGTTTTTATTTTTTAGTCCTTTTCGGTTTTGCTTTTGTAAAAAGGTCTGCCGTATATTTTTCGTAAAGCTCAAATATAGATAAATTATTCTGTTGGCTTCGCTTGTAAACGGTTGTGGGCGATAAGCCAAATTAACAGCCTTGTCCAGCTCAATTTGTACGTTTACTTGTGCAGAGGCATGGTCAAAGGGTCGTAAAGGTTGGCAAGGCTGCTGCTCGATACTTAAAAGAACTATAAGATACTGGAATTCTTGAATAACAAAAAGTTGGGAGAGAAACTTTGTATATTAACAAAGAATTGATTGAAATATTGAAACAATAAAGTCCAAAAAAGCAACATGTAATTACTTTTTATACCTTTGCCCCCGGTAAAACAATTGGATGTTTATTCTTAATTCGGATATTGTTCTGTAAACAATTTGTACTTTTTGTATAGATTGTCTCTTTATTTGTTCCCGGATACTCCGTTTCGGGAATGGTTTCTATTAAATTAATTTAAGTTTTAATTTGCGTACAGTGATGAAAGTATTGTGATGCTTTACATGTATGCAGCAAAATAAAAGAAAATGAACAACGAACAACATACAATTCACGAATTTGACCTCAATATTATTTATGATTTTTTTTCAGGCACAGAACGCCAGGGACCGGGGAGTTCCCGGGAAACGCTTAAAGCATTGAAGTTTATAGACTGTCTTACCGAAAAGTCCAAAATAGCCGATATCGGTTGTGGAACAGGAGGGCAGACAATGGTTTTAGGAGAAAACACTCCCTGTGAGATTACCGGTGTTGATGCCTGGCCCGGTTTCATAAATCAATTCAACCAAAATGCCCAGATCAAAAATCTTCAGGATAGGGTGAAAGGCATTGTCGGCGACATGAAAAATCTCTCGTTTAAAGAAGAAGAATTTGACTTAATCTGGTCGGAAGGAGCAATTTACAACATCGGATTTGAGCATGGGCTGAGAGAATGGAGAAAATTCCTGAAACAGGGCGGATATATTGCAGTTACAGAAAATACCTGGTTTACAGAAGAACGTCCAACTGAAATTCAGGAGTTCTGGGAAAAAATTTATTCCGAAATTGATACTATCCCGAATAAGGTTGCTCAAATGCAAAAAGCAGGCTATCTCCCGGTTGCCACTTATATCCTTCCCGATTCAATCTGGCTGGACTATTATTCCTGGCAGGCATTGAGACGGGAATCCTTTCTGAAAAAATATAAAGGGAACAATACTGTAGAAGAATTTATTGCTTCTATGCGGTATGAGGCAGAGTTATATTACAAATATAAAGCATATTATGGCTATATGTTTTATATAGGAAAGAAGATTTAAATCTGATGTAATCAAAAATTCCTTTCGTGCGTGAGCTTTTACGCACGAAAGTTTTTTTGCTGACTGTCGCACCTGTCGAAGTTTATCATAAGAATAGAGGGTAAAACAATCGATGATAGATATATAACTAAAACGGTTATGTATAATACTCCCCGACTGCTCGCGCAGGAGCACCATCACTTTCTACAATCTTCAATGGAAGAGCCACAAAAGTAAAAGGCATTTTTAACAATTTGTCAAGATTGCATAAATTTTCTACTATTATTATCCCATTACTAAGCAGCAGTTTGTGATTGGGCAAATTGGAAGACGCTACTGGATCTGCGGATATTACATCAAACCCCACACCTTTCAGTTTAAAATTACAAAGAGATTTTGCAGCTTCAGGAGATAATGTCGGAAAACCTTTAAAATATTCGCTACTACCCCATTTAATATCCCACCCGGAATAAAATAAGACAAACTCAACTTTAGATATAACTCTTATGTTATCATCAATCAATTCTTTCCCGATCAACTCGTTTTGACATAATCTAACGTCAATTACCACAGCCTCACCGATAAATTTATCGACAGATAATTTGTCAAGTGAGCAACCGTCCTCGAAAATATGAAAAGGAGCATCGATATGTGTCCCGGTATGAGAACTAAATGAAAGAAACTTCTCCGCATAATTATCCCTTTCAATAGTATTCTCCTGACTTATGACAGGTGCAGATGTGCCTGGAAAAACAGGCATGGTAGATTCTATAGTGTGTGTCAGATCTATAACCCTTAATGAATTATTTTGCATAGCACAAAAATATCTGATTATATTTCAAATATACTGCATTTTACAAAAAATGACATTATTCTAAGGCATGGCTTTTGAACAACGCTTAAAAATATTTATAATTGAAGTTTAATTACAACTTCAGCAAATCATGAATTCAATCATTCATATCAATCCAAAATACTTATATTTAAAAGACTTAATATTGAGTATCCCTACTCATTTCCATGAAATGGGTACTCCTATCCATACCGGAAGAAATGAACTTCGTCTTGTAGAAACAGAAAATGTTAAAATTGTTATCAAACATTTTAAGAAAATAACCAAAATAAACAGAATTATATATGCAAATTTCAGAAAATCCAAGGGAAGGAGATCCTATGAACATTCAATGTATCTGATAGAAAAAGAATTTGGTTCGCCGGAGCCAGTAGCATATATTAATTATATAAAAAACAGAATACTTACCGATGACTATTACATCTGTCTTTATAGTGACTTCAAGCAATTCAAGGAATTGCTTTCCAAGCCTGTAGGTGAAGCACAGAAAGGACTTGAAGAATATGCAAAATATACTTACAGACTGCATAAGTGTGGAATATTTCACAAAGACTACAGTACAAGCAATATACTTTATAATAATGTAGGGGATAAATATGAATTTTCGCTTATAGATGACAACCGTTTATTTTTCCGTCCATACCGCGTGACAAGGAGTATGATATCCATGGTAAAAAGGCAGGCTGTTTCTGTCGAACAAATGGGTATAATAGCCGGTGCCTATGCTAAGGCAGCAGGTAAAAATGAATACAGGATTCTAAACAATATGACAAGACAAGTATTAATTATTACAAAATTGTTTTATATAAGAAGAAAAATAAAAAAAGCTTTCAAGACAATGAAAGTTAAAAAGTAGGTTAAATATATAATATTTAATAACTTTATTAATTTTATTTTAATACCTCAATAGGTACCATAAAATGACAAACTATTTAACAAACGACAAAAAGATTGCAAACCTTAAGGGGCTTATCGGTAAAACCCCTCTTCTGAAAATCCATTATTCTTATAAGGGAGAAGAACGTAATCTATATGCTAAAGCTGAATTTCTTAACTTTACCGGTAGTATTAAGGACAGAATGGCATACTACATAATGTGGGATGCTGTTCTTACAGGAAAACTAAAGCCCGGGATGGTTGTTGCTGAAGCAACCAGTGGAAATACCGGCATCTCAATAGTCGCAATAAGCCGTTTTCTCGGTCATAATGTTACAATCTACATGCCCGACTGGATGAGTAGCGAAAGAATAGAGCTTATTAAAAGCTTTGGCGCCGATATATGCCTCGTTTCAAAAGAAGAAGGAGGGTTTCTGGGAAGTATAGAAATGGCAAACAAACTGAAAAGGGATAACCCAGATGGAGTTTTTCTGCCGCTACAATTTGATAACGAGATGAATTGTAAGGCTCACTACTTTTCAACCGGTCCTGAAATATATAATCAGTTGAATTCTCAGGGTATCATACCAAATGCATTTATTGCCGGAGTAGGTACAGGAGGAACAATAATGGGAACAGGGCTTTTCCTCAGAGAGGCATATCCCGACATCAAGGTTCATCCACTGGAACCCGCCAGTTCTCCAACTCTTTCTACGGGACATTGCGTAGGAAAGCATAGAATACAGGGCATTTCTGACGAATTTATACCATCAATTCTGGACATGGGTCAACTTGACGATGTCATTCAGGTAGACGATGGTGATTCGATTATTATGGCGCAGATGCTGGCTAAATCATTCGGCCTTGGAGTTGGAATTTCTTCAGGCGCGAATTTCTTAGGAGCCGTCGAACTCCGCAACCGTCATGACTGTGATTATGATGTAGTTACAGTATTTGCGGATGATAACAAAAAATATCTTTCTACTGATTACTCTAAAGAAGAGCCTGTTAAACCTAACTTTCTGAGCAAGGATATTCGTTTGCTTGATATGGTTGCAATTCCTAATTATTAATAAATATTCATAAATGAAAAAGTTATTTCAGAGCAGAGTCGTTTTAAGTGCCCTGGTTGTTTTATTTTCAACAATAAACTTTTCGACCTATGCCGCAGTTGGAGTCAAACAGCTAGACAGCACCGTTTTTGAAACTTGGAGAACATGCGAATCAATAAAAATCGCTGATGATGCTTCATGGAGCATTGCCGAATATAAAAACAGAGAAGACAGCACTATTCTCGTTATTAAAATTGACAAGATTAATTTCAGGAAAGAGATAAAAAAGGGCAAGAATGCTCAAATGTTCAATAATATGGAGTCTGCCATTTTCTTTGTAAAGGATACTCTTTTTACAGTTAATGGACATAATGGTACAGTCCAAAAAATTGGAACAACAAAAAACGCTTCACTTAATGACAAATCTCCCTTTTTTACATATTTAAATGGAAAAACTTTATTCATTAATAATATTAAAACAGGCTCAAGAGATTCAATAAAAAATGTCAGATCATCATCGTTCATAAATCCTGAATTATTGACAGCAACTATCAATGAAGGGAGAAACAACACTCTTCTGATAATCAGACTTGAAAGTAAAAAAGTTATTGACACAATACAAATCTATAAGACCGATAAATTTATTACTGATCTCTCCTCTAATAAAAATGGCGACAAATTGCTATTTTTTGCATGTATTGATTCACTTTTTAAATCACCTGAAGTGTTGATGATAAACCTCAAAGAGAGAAGTGTCAATAAAATCAACCTCGATGAAAGTTTGTTGCCTGAAGGTATGCAATTCAATGTCAAGAAAGGCATTAACTTTTCGCAAGATGAAAGTTATCTGAAATTCGAAATAGAGCCTGCAAAAAAACCTTCCGACAAGTCTAAAGAGAAGGTAAGCAAACCCTTGTTTGAGTTTGAGCTATGGAGATGGAATGATACTTTAATACCTCTGCAGCAAAAAAAGGAGCCCAAAGCATTTGCAAAAAGTATGAAATGCGCATTTTATCCTCAAACAGGCAAATTTGTACAACTTGCCACTGGCAAAGGCGTTTATCTGCAATTAGAAGACAACTCTCCATATGGGATTGAATTCAACGAACGCCCTTACCTTTACAGGTCAAACTGGGAAGATCCCACTCCTCGGGATATTATATGCATCGATGTCAAAACGGGAGAGAGAAAGATATTGCTGAAAGAATTCAAAGGTTCTATTGCCGTATCACCCAGAACGCCGCATTTGTTTGTATTTGAACCTGAAAATGGTAAATGGTCTATAATAGATACAAAAAGTGGCACAAAGACTCCTATTTCAGACCTGATCGATTATCCGCTGCAAGATGAAGAGTTTGACCGCCCTCAACCTGCTGGCAGCTATGGACAGGCCGGAATCTCAAATGACAATCAATATTTTCTTGTAAACGACAAATATGATGTTTGGGCACTGCCAACTTCAGGTATTGGAGAACCTCTCTGCATAACTAACGGATATGGCAGGAAACATAATATCCGCTTCAGAATACTCAAAATTGAAAGCGACAGTGATCAAAATAAAAATCGTGGGGTGAACCTAAAAGAGACAATATTCTTGCAATCACTTAACCTCGAAGACATGCATTCCGGGTATTACAAGGTAACTCCAGGCAAGGATCCTGTCAAGCTTATAGAAGATGCTTGTAAATTTTCTTTTTATAAGAAATTGGGTAAAGATAAGTATATTGTCAAAAGAGAAAGCTTTGATGAAGCACCTGATTTCTGGTTATTTAATAAAGATTTTCAGCCTCTACGAAGATTGACTGACTTGAATGAGCAAATCTGCGGATATTCTATTGGAAAGTCAAAAGTTATTACATGGAAAGACAGCTCTGGAAAAGAACAAAAAGGGATTCTATACACCCCGGCAGATTATGATTCATCAAAAAAATATCCTGTAATAGTCTATTTCTATGAAACTATGACAGAGAATGCTTACTTGTTTTATCCTCCTCAGCCGACAGAATCTACTATTAATCCAATTCTATTCGTCAGTCGAGGATATGTAGTCTTTATGCCTGATATTCACTATGAAATTGGCTGGCCAGGAAAAAGTTGCGTTAATACAGTGGTTGGGGGCACAGAATACTTAATCAACAAGGGCATTGCAGACCCTGACAGAATAGGTGTTCAGGGACATAGCTGGGGAGGTTATCAGGCAGCCTTTCTTATAACTCAGACAGATATTTTTAAATGCGCCTGTTCTGAAGCAGCAGTGACAAATATGACATCTGCCTATACTGGAATAAGATATGGTTCAGGCTCTCCCAGAATGTTTATGTATGAGTGTTCTCAAAGTAGAATTGGAGGGAATCTGTGGGAAAAACAGGAAAACTACATCATGAATTCCCCTACCTTTTTCCTCAACAAAGTAACCACTCCTTTGCTCTCCAGACACTGTGATGCAGACGAAGCTGTACCATACTCTCAAGGTTTAGAACTATTCCTTGGGCTCAGAAGACTCGGCAAGGAGGTTTGGATGTTCAACTATAAAGGCACAGGACACAATATCAGACAATGGGAGGTTAAGAAAGACTGGACAAGACGAATGGATGAGTATTTTGATTATTATTTGATGGACAAGGATAAACCATGCTGGATGTGAAATTAATTTCCAATATCGAAATTATACTTTCTAATCAGCTCCATTAAAGACTTTTCCGGTAAAAGAGTATTAAAGTTCCCCCAGAAAGCTTCATCATAACTATATGACACTTCTGAGAGAAAATTTTTGTTTGAGACTGTTTCTTCATTTGCAAATCGCTTTACTCGTGAAGTGTCTGTTTCGCAGTTTACCATTTCAAACCAGACATGTTCGTTTGAACTAAATAAACTGCCTCTCTTTTTCATTTTAAGGGTTAAGTCTGCTCTTACGTGATTCAGATAATATTTGCCATCGACCGGCGCATAGGAGACTTCGTAAACGGCACTTTGAGGAATAGCTTTAATATTACGACTCTGCTTCAAAACAAGTATATCTGCTGCTGCTTCAACATAAAGAGGATTGATTTGGAAAGTTGCCTTGAGAAGAGCATAGTTTTCTGCATCAATGTAAAGTTTACCCATAAAAAGAGGATCTTTTATTTCTTCTTTTTGTTCAAAGAAGAAAACAAGTACTCTTCTCTCATCAAGCACTGTTATGTCAGTATGTGAGTAATTATAGTAATTGTAATACAGAGGATCCAGAAAATCAGGTAGATTTTTTATAATATCGAGCATTTGACATGAATAAATGCTCGATTTAAGTCGCACAATAAGTGAATCATTATAATTGGGAGTTCCAAGACGCCTCATTTTTAATATCTTGACCTGTTCACTCGCCAATGTGCTATGAATACCCGTTTTATATATTTTTAAAACTGCTTCGGTAAGATTAAATCCGTGTCTATTTTCTATACCCTCCCTGAAAAAAGAGGTTAAATAGGCTGTCTCGCTATTATAATTGTTCTGTCTGCGTTTTAGCATCTCTCTCAATATCATATTAGGATCTACTATTCTTACAACTATCTCCTGAAGAGGTATGATCTTCTGATCAAGATATATGTCGATATTCTTACCTGCGATTACATCTGCACTTATCACTCTGTTGAGATAGCCAATATGTGAGATTCTAATAACTGAGGATTGAAGGGAATCAGAAAGTTTAAGCATGAAGTTGCCATCTTGGTTTGAAACAGTTGTTTTTTTTCCACCACCAACATCTATTGTACCATAAACTACAGGCTCTCCGGTTATTCTGTCAAGCAGCCTCCCCTTAACAATAACGACAGAGTCGGCCGGAGATTTTAATTTCAATTCAGATTTAATTTCTGTGTTACCCTTAGGAATAAAAAGAAGCAAATATTTATCCTGCAACTTAGCATCAACATTATTACCAGCTATTTCTTTTATTAAATCTTTGAGTTTATAATCACCTGGGTTGATTTTTACTTTCCGGTCATTATTTATCAATTCGCTGTCATATACAAAATAGTATCCTGTAATTTCCGACAATCTGTTGATCATCTGATATACAGTCCCCTTCTTAAGGTCAAACCTGATCACGTGTTCCACAGGATCATGATTAACTGGCTCCTGAGACCAACCCAAAGGAGAGGTTACCACAATAATACCTATTGTCAGCAAAGCACAGATAAACAATCTATTCATGGATTACAATAACATCTCCTCTTATCTCATACTTAAGATCAAGTGCAAAACAAATCATTTGAGCAATTGATTCAGTGGATCTGTCAATAAATGTAGCAGTCAGACTGCGTTCAGACAATTTTTCATAATCTTCAAGAGTCAAAGTTAAGTCCCCGCTTTTTTTCATTTTATTTACAACCTTTACTACATCGCTCAACTTTTCATCCTTGAAATGTATTCTTTCAGAATAAAAGGCAAATTTCGATACGTCTAGTGTGGGAACTATCCGTAAAGAGTGTTTCTCGACAAAGGCTGTTTCACCTGCAACTACCTTTTGGTTAGCGCCATTTTCTTTAAGTGTAATTTTGACTATGCCGCTCCTGACGGAAAGTGATGGATGTGAATGATTCTCCGTCTCTACACTGAAAGAGGTTCCAAGTACTTTGATTTCAACCATACCTGCATCTACAATAAAGGGAGTTTTTGTATTTCTTACGACTTCGAAAAAAGCATTCCCTCGCAGATAGACCTTCCTTACTTTTCCGAACCTGGCAGGAAATGTAATTTCAGAACCCTTTTCCAGGAACACTATTGAACCATCTTCAAGAGTTTTAACCAAAGTAGAATTATCATTGTTGCTGTATGAAAGCATCTTTCCAACATTATTGTTCCGTTCTATACCCAAATATAAGGAAACTATAACCACAATCATCCCAATTAAAGCCCAACGTAGCGTTAAGCCGTGCTGTATCTTCTCTCTCCATCCTTTAGAATTATCAGTATATAACAAACCCTCGCTGTCAAGACGATCATGTAATTTGCTCCACGCAAGGTTTGTCATTTCACTGTCCTTTTTTGAATTCATAATGTTCAATCATTATATTTTTGTACCTCTCTTCGTAATGTTTTTAGAGCCTTACCCATCTCTGCCTCAATAGTTTTGATAGAAAGAGAAAGATTTTCTGCAATTTCGGAGTAGCTCATTTTATTAAAACGGTGCATTCTGAAAATTTGCGCTCTACGAATCGGCATCATTTCCATACTCTTTAAAATAATCTTTTCAAGATCTTTCAACTCCATAATACTCTCACCATCTACACCGGTAGTCCTTTCCATTTCAGAAAAATTTTCAAACTGCATATTGAGACATTTACTGTGAAGATATTGAATTGACCTGTTTTTCACTGATTTATACAGATAACCTTTTAGTGAACTCATTATTTGAAGTTTATCCCTCTCTTTCCAGATATAATAAAACAACTCCTGAATTATCTCTTCTGAGATCTCTTTCCTGCCGGTAATACTGGCAGAATAGTATAGAAGAGAAATATAGCTTGATTTGAAAAGCTGTTCAAAAGCAGCTATATCCCCTTCCTTAATCCTCTTAACCAGTAAAAGATCCTGGAGCATATTGAAAAGTAAATAAATATTTACTCAAATATAGGAAAAGGATGTGGTTATTTTTTATTAATCGATTTTCTAAGTTTATTAACAGCATTTTCAAGAGATTGCTCAGGTTCAATAATGTTATAATCTTCCCAGAAATTCTCATCATAGAAGTCATCTACCTTGTCAGAGAGAGAGTAGTCATCATTGAAGACATATTTCTTTGTAAATTTAAGTGGAATATCATTAGACACCTTTGTTATGACTGTTTCTGCAACTATTGCATAATTTGTGGAGAAAAGCCTTTTCTTCCAGTCACACTTAAATTGTATTTCACTTTTAACATAGTTAAGGTAACTTTTGTCTCCCAGTCTCTTGTATGTAACCAAATATGAAACTTCCTCCGGTTTAAATCTCAGGCTAAAAGGTTTCTTCTTGAGAATCATCTGTGTCACCTTGTTGCGGTCATCCATGCTCAGACTGAATTCAATCCTTGAAAACGTAAGCGTTTCTCTGTCAATGTAATATTTGCCGTAATAAAGTGGATATGGGAGTACAACCTGTGGCGCAAAACTTACAACATAATTTTGTCGATTATCAATCATAACTGGCATTTCCATTTTATAAGCATAATCTCCCAGAGAAGCAGTATTTAACATTAAGTCGGGATTTTTGACAACGTCTAAATAGATTGAAAGATTGGGACCTCCAAGGAGTTTTACCACCAACGTATCACTTGCATTGGGAGATACAATTCTTCTTCCCTTGTATACCTGCACTCGGTCTGCTTCATAATTATAAGTATATTTTGTCTTAAATATCTCAACTATGGCCTCGGCCACATTCACGTAAGTGCTTCTTTTCCTCACAGTTTCTCTGTAAAATCCGGAAAGAAGGTTTTCCTGATTGCTATAGTTGTCTCCAATTTTGCTGATTGCCTCACGTATAAGCGTTTCAGGGTCCATCCCAAGAATAGTTATCTCCGTCAAAATATTATCCTTTGGCGAAAGATACACTACCAAATCATTGATATTTACTCCTTTTACAGGTATTACTTCTGTAGCATATCCGATACGAGACACTTCGATGGTTTTGGCATTTATCTCGTTTTTTATCTTAATTGAGAATTCACCATCTTTGTTAGAAACTGTCCCAATATTAGTACCGCTCACAAATATGTTGGCATACTCGAGAGTTTTATTAGTCGTTTTGTCTTTGACAACGCCCTTCACAGTGTAAAATCCCTTTTCAGCCTGAGACAAAGCAGGCGTAACTGTCAATATTGGCAGTATGAGGGAAAGAAGAGTAGTTAAAATTTTAATTCTCGTTTTCATATCAATTTGAATTAATGTATCTATTCGGTTTACATAAATAAGACTGTCAAAAAAGGTAAAACCCTATAATTTTTTCAATTTTTCTTTGATTTTGTAATCATATTATAATTTTTGTAAATTTACTCGGGTATTTTACGTGCGGAATAATAGCAGCGGAGAAAGAAATGCCATTTGATTGTTTTAAAGATCATTCTATACCAGAATATATATAAACAAACACACAATTAAATGGACACTAATGCTGAAATTCTTGTCGATAAAAGAACTATCGACGAGATCATTTCCAGAAATGAGGGCAAACCAGGGATGCTACTCACCTCCATGGAAGAGATTCAGGAGGCAAATGAGTATAAATTTCTTGACCCACAGAGTATGGAACACCTCTCTTACAGAACCAAAGTGCCGCTTTCACAAATTTACAGCGTAGCAACTTTTTACTCTTTTTTCAACCTTAAACCTCAAGGCAAACATACAATAATTGTATGCAGAGGCACAGCCTGTCACACAAAAGGTTCCAAGGTGCTGCTTGAAGACCTTAACATTCTTCCGGGATGTAAGGATGCTTTTGATACCGGTGAGACCAGTTTCACTACTGAAGATAGACAAATAACAGTCAAAACTGTTGCCTGTTTCGGACAGTGTGCCCTTGCACCTGTAGTTGCAGTTGACGGCATGATCTACAGTAATGTTACTTCTGAAATGATTCTGAAATTATTACAAAATCTTAGAGAGGACAATAAAGATGAGAATGTCAAATTATGCTGATTTGGAAGATATACGCTTAAATGCTGCCTCAAAAATTCTTCCCGACAAGCCTTATATTGCTGTAGGTATGGGGACTTGCGGCATAGGAAGAGGAGCTGAAGTCCTCTACGACAGTTTCCAGCGTATAATTAAAGAACGAAAACTAGACATTATCCTCAAAAAAACAGGATGCTTCGGTTTTTGCGCCGAAGAACCATTAGTCAATATTTACATACCTGGTAAGCCACTCGTCATATTGCACAGAGTGGCCGAGGTAGATGTAATTCCTGTAGTTTCTGCCATACAGAAAGGATTGATGCCTTTTAGAAACGTGCTTTGCCGCATAGAAGACTGGGACTTTATTACAGGGAAATTTGAATTTGGCAAGGGACTGACTGAACATCCTCTTTGGAACGAAATTCCATTTTTCAAATGGCAAAAGAAAATTGTGCTTCGCAACTGTGGATTGATAGTGCCCGACGATATTGAAGAGTATATTGGGGTTGGTGGATACTTTCCGCTATATAGCGTCCTTACTGGTAAATCTCCACAAGAAGTTATAGATGAGGTTAAACTCTCCAAGCTGCGTGGACGTGGTGGGGCAGGATTCCCTACTGGCCAGAAATGGGAATTAATGGCCAAAGTCAAAGCTGATCAAAAATATGTGGTATGCAATGCCGATGAGGGAGACCCCGGAGCATTCATGAATAGAAACGAAATAGAGAGTGATCCGTTTATGTTGCTGGAAGGTATGACTATTGGTGCTTATGCCATGGGAGCATCCAAAGGCGTTGTATACATAAGGGCGGAGTATCCTCTCGCAGTAAGACGCCTTAAAGGAGCTATAGATCAGGCAAAATCTCTGGGATTGCTCGGTGAAAACATATTGGGAAGTGGATTTAATTTTGATATTGATATAGTAGAGGGAGCCGGAGCTTTCGTGTGCGGAGAAGAAACTGCTCTTATTAAAAGTATTGAAGGCAAAGCAGGAAGACCTGTTCCAAGACCTCCTTATCCGGCTGTTAAAGGTCTGTTTGACTATCCTACAAATATCAACAATGTTGAAACATGGTGCAATATTCCTGTTGTCATGTCTAAAGGAGCCTCGTGGTTTACAGAAACCGGGACTGACAGAAGTGCAGGGACTAAAGTATTTTCTCTGGTAGGGAAAGTCAAAAATACCGGTTTGGTCGAATTGCCTCTCGGTTCTACTCTTGAAACAATTGTGTTCAGAATCGGCGAGGGAAGCGGTTCACAAAAGAGAGTAAAGGCTGTTCAAACAGGTGGCCCATCCGGAGGATGCATACCGGTAGACTACATGAAGACCCCTGTCGATTATGAATCTCTGAATGCACTTGGTGCCATTATGGGATCAGGAGGAATGGTAGTTATGGACCAGGATAATTGTATGGTTGATGTTGCAAGATACTTCACTGAGTTTTCTAATTCCGAATCCTGCGGAAAATGCACTCCTTGTAGAGAAGGGCTTGCACAGACACTGGAAATCATTAAAAAATTCACAAGTGGCAAGGCTCACGAGGAGGATATAAAAACATTGGAGGAACTTGGACAAGTAATTAAATCTACCGCTCTTTGCGGGCTTGGACAAACTGCTCCCAACCCTGTTCTTACTACTCTTAGATACTTCAGGGATGAGTACGACCATCACATGATTGAAAAGAAATGTGAGCCGGGTATTTGCCAAGATCTATTTACTGCTCTTTGTGAAAACAGCTGTCCAATGCATATGAACATCCCTCGTTATCTCCAGCTGCTTAAAGAAAATAAGCTTGAAGATGCATTCGAATCCACTATCAGAGACAATCCACTTCCTTCTACTATAGGACGTATCTGTCACTTCCATTGTCAAATGAAGTGCAGAAGGGAGGGAATTGATGCGCCTGTATCTCAAGGTGAAATACATAGATATATATCCGATACTGTCTATGCAAAAGGGAGCTACAGAAAAATTTATGACAGACTGATTAGCGAAAAGATGCCACCAACTCACAAAAAAATTGCAATTGTGGGAGGAGGACCCGCAGGATTGACTGCGGCATATTATTTAGTAAGACTTGGACATGACGTAACTATTTATGATTCTGAAGCTGAAGCAGGAGGCATTCTCAGATGGGGAATTCCAAAATACAGGCTTCCTCTCGATATTCTTCAAAGAGAGATTGATTTCATAAAAGAAATAGGAGTTAATTTCGTTATGAAAACACAGGTGGGAAAGGACATCTCACTTGAACGGTTAGAACATGACAATCATGTGGTTATATTGGCTGTCGGAGCTCATAAAGACACTGAGCTTCAGATACCTGGTTGCAATCTTACTGGTGTAATTTCAGGCATGGATTTTCTCAAAGAAGTAGCTCATGAGAAACAACCTGAAATAGGACATCATGTGGTAATAGTCGGTGCCGGCAATGTAGCCATAGATGCAGCTCGTACAGCCTTGAGATTTGGTTCTGAGGTTACAGTTGTCTATAGAAGATTGAAAGCTGATATGCCTGCCAATAAGGACGAGATCAAAGAAGCTGAGAACGAGGGTGTTAATTTCTTGTTCCTCTGCAATCCTGAAGAGATACTTGCAGACGCTAATGACAAGGTAAGAGGTATTAGACTTATGAAAATGGCTTGTGGGGAGATAGATCTGTCTAACAGACGCAAGCCTGTCCCTACAGGAGAATTCTTCACACTCGACTGCGACAATGTTATTATGGCCATTGGAGAAGAAGTTGATGCTGAATTTGCAAAAGAATATGGTATAAACCTTAAAAGCAATGGAAATATTCTGGTAGACCATTTCACTCATGAAACCAATCATCCTAAAATCTATGCAATAGGCGATGCAATCACAGGGCCTGCCACTGCTGCCGAGGCCATGGGAATTGCCAAAAAAGCTGCAGAAGTGATTGATCTTAAGTTGATGGATAAAAACCGCTTCCATAAACTCTTCAGAGAATTTGAATACAGCGATGAGGTTCCGCTCAAGCCCGAAGGAGGAAACCGCCATTATTCGGTTAAGCTGCCTTTAGAAGAGCGTATTGGTAATTTTAAGGAAATAAGTCTGGGTTATACACCTGCCCAGGCATATGCGGAGGCTGCAAGATGCCTTAGGTGTGATGTTCGCACTACCGTCAAAAGAGAGGAGGAATAATTATGGAAAACAATAAAGTTAATATTACAGTGGACGGCAGAGAATATCAAGTTTCAGCCGGAGCCACTATTCTTGAAGCATGCAGAGAAGTTGGTATTCAGATACCGTCTCTCTGTTATATGAAGGACGTATCTCACAACGCATCCTGCGCTATATGTGTTGTCGAGGTGAAAGGAGCTAAAACCCTTGTAAGATCTTGCATCAGCACAGTTGCCGAAGGTATGGATATAAAAACACACTCTACTCTTGTAGATCAGGCTCGAAAAATGAATATTGAGCTTATCCTTGCCAACCATCCTAAAGATTGTCTTATATGTGAGAGAAATGGAAACTGTGAGCTGCAGGATTTGACTTCAATAATAGGAATAAAGGAGACTCCTTTTTTAAAAACCAAAACGACTGCTAAGGTTGACGATACCTCACTTTCTCTACTTAGAACACCTGAAAAGTGCATTCTTTGTGGAAGATGTGTGGCTGTATGCGCTGATGTTCAGACAGTTAATGCGATAAATTTTACGGGTAGAGGATTAAAAACCAAGGTCTCTACATATCTCGACAAAGGACTTGGCAATGTTGCCTGTACAAATTGCGGACAATGTGCTTTGGTCTGCCCAACTGCTGCTATTACCGAAAGAGATGAGTCAAGAAATGTCTTCAATGAAATATACAACAAGGATAAATTTGTTGTTGTTCAGACTGCTCCTGCAATACGTGTTGGCATAGGAGAAGCAATGGGTATGGAATATGGCGCCCTGGTTACCGGTAAAATGGTGGCTGGTTTACGAAGAGTGGGATTTGACAAAGTTTTCGATACCCAGTTTGCAGCTGACCTCACAATAATGGAGGAAGGATATGAACTTATTGAAAGAATCAAAAATAAAGGAGTCCTGCCAATGGTGACATCCTGTTCTCCAGGATGGATCAAATTTATTGAGCATTTCTTCCCTAAATCTCTAAACCACCTCTCAACCTGCAAGTCTCCTCAACAGATGTTCGGAGCCGTCGCCAAGACATATTATGCAGAAAAGTTAAACATTGATCCCCGCAAAATTGTGGTTGTTTCCATTATGCCTTGTACCGCAAAGAAATTTGAATGTAAAAGGCCTGAGATGAAATCTGCCTTTAAATACTGGAAAGATAAGATAAATCTCAAGGAAAACGAGGAGTTCTTTGACGTAGATTATGTCTTGACAACCCGAGAGCTTGCAAGAATGTTCAAACAGTCCGGAATTGACTTTAAAAATCTTCCTGAAGAAGAATTTGACGAACCTCTTGGTATATCATCAGGAGCCGGTGTGATATTCGGAGCTACAGGTGGAGTAATGGAAGCTGCAGTACGTACAGCTTACGAAGTCCTCACCAGTAAACCTCTTCCAAATATTGATCTAAAAGCTGTGAGAGGGTTCGAAGGCATTAAGGAAGCGGAGCTCGATATTAATGGCATGAAGCTTAAGGTTGCCGTTGCCCACACTCTTAAAAATGCTCGCACTTTGCTCGATCAGATTGAAGAGGGAAAGTCGCCATATGCATTCATCGAGGTCATGACCTGTCCAGGAGGGTGCCTCGGTGGTGGTGGACAATCTATTCCTACTACATGGGAAATTAGACAAAAAAGAGCGGACTCAATTTACAGGGAAGACTCTCTTAAACCAATCAGAAAATCTCATGAAAATCCTGCCATTAAGACTATATACGAAGAGTTCCTTGAAAAACCTTTAGGTCATCATTCACACGAACTCTTGCATACAAGTTATATTGAGCGAGGCATTTATTAGAGAATAACTGTTGAAAGGAGGGTTCATGATTCTTATGTCATGTGCCCTCTTTTATTTTATAGTCTAATTTCTATGGTATAATTTATGCGAGGCTTTTTATTCATTATAACATAATAAAATCATGAAAAAAATTTTGTCTGTGACTGTTGCTACTTTTGTCGCAATACTTTCTCTTTCTGCCCAGGAGAAAAATTTTATTGATCAAAATTATATTGAAATAACAGCTAGTGCAGAAAAAGAGGTTTCTCCCAATGAAATTTACATCAGTATTACAATTGACGAAAAAGACAATAAAAACAACACACTCGAGAAACAGGAGAGAGATATGTTTTCAAGGTTAAAGTCACTGGGAATTGACCTTGAAAAAGACATGCAGGTAAAGGACATGGAGACTCAGTTACAGGAATACTTTCTGAAAAAAAATTCAGTAGTTACCTCAAAGTCCTATCAACTAAAAATAAGTAGCACTGACCTTCTATTCAAAGTATTCAAGGAACTTGAAAAGATGTCGATTCCAAATGTTACTATTATTAGAACAGATGTGTCAGATAAGGAATCGATCAAAAACGAGGTAATGGTCATGGCAGTAAATAAAGCCAGACAGAGAGCCGAATTGCTTGCAAGCTCACTGGGCAGAAAACTTGGAAAAGCGATATACATTCAGCACAGTGAAGGATATATGAGAGGCAATTTCGTCAGAAGTTTGGCAGCCGGAACAAAAATGATGGATATTAATGAAGAAGAAATATACTCGGGTCCAAATCTCTCGTTTGGCAAAATAGGCTTTAATCAGACTGTGTATGTCAAATTCGCACTTGAATAGAAAGCCTCATAGAAACCGGCCATCTCTAAGGTGGATAGGATTAATGATGACAGTTGCCATAGTTATCACTGTTCTATTATCTATGTTTCCTACTCCTATAAAAGAATCGAAAATTAGTAGTGTTACAGATCTTGGCAAAAGGCCTTTTATCTCTATAAATCTCCTTCTTACAAATGACAGATCCGAATTGCCTGAAACCAAAAAACTGGACAGTTACATTAAGCAATTCATGCGTCAATGGAGCATAAAAGGAGCTTCTGTGGCAATAATGAAAGATGAAAAGCTAATTTATGCCAAAGGTTATGGTTGGGCTGATGAAGAAGATTCGGTCAGAACAGAAGTTAAGCATATTTTTAGAATAGCATCTGCGTCAAAATTATTGACAGCTACTGCTATTATGAAACTTGTCGAAAATAAAATGCTGGCCCTCGATCAAAAGCCCTTCGCCAAAGGAAGCATTTTGGATATATCTGCATTCCAAAATATCAAAGACAAAAGAGTAAGAGATATCACCATAGAACAGCTTCTTAGACATAGAGCCGGTTTTTCAAGAAGGCGAGGAGATCCGATGTTTATTCCAAATACTATACGTAAAAGGATGAATCTGGACTCTACACCCACAACTGATGACATAATCAGGTATGTTCTAAATAGAAATCTCGATTATCAGCCTGGTAGTGGCACAAAATATTCCAATTTCGGATATTTGTTACTGTCAAGAATTATCGAGCAAGTAACCGGGATGCCATATGAATCTTATGTCAAAAATGTTATACTCTCACCCATGGGCATACATGACATGCATATAGCCCGTAATTTTCATGATCAGAAATTTCCAAATGAAGTACGATACTATGAGCCACCTCAAGAACTCCCAATTGAATCTTTTGACGGAAGTGGTATGCTTTGCCCCAAGTGTTATGGTGGTAACGATGTTGCCGGACTTCTTGGAGCAGGGGGCTGGGTCGCCTCGCCTACTGAGTTGATATATTTTATAGCTCACATTGATGGCCGTCCTCATATCCCTGATATACTTTCAGCAGAAAGTATAAAGATAATGACCACTTCTGATGATAAACTTCTACCCATTGGATGGGCAAGGGTTCGTTCTGATGGTGATTTGATAAGGACAGGTACACTCTCCGGAATGAGCGCTATGATTAAATGCCAGAAAGACGGCCTTTCCTGGGTGTTTCTTGCTAATACGAGTTCCTGGAAGGGCGCTCGCTTTCCAAGAATAATAGAAGGAATGTTCAACAAGGCATTCTCAATAGTTGACACTCTGCCCGAAAGAGACTTGCTTGAAATCACTTCTGCTGAACAGGCTGAAACAGATTTCCCATCAGAAGATTAAGGGTAATTTCAGAAATTTTTGCCTGATAGATTGCGTCGAGCATTCGGTTTGATGCATCGAGATATGAGAGCTGAATGTCTCTAAATTCAATGCCCGAAAGACTACCAAGTCTATATTTCTCCATAGCAGCTTCCAGATTCAAAAATGCCGCTTCTTTATTTTCACTTTCAAAGTCAACCATTCTGATATTATTCGTGTAAAGATTATAAACAGAGCGCAATTGACTCTCAATATCCTGTTTGGTCTTTTCCAGGCTAAGTTTGGCATTTTCTTGCGAGATTTTAGCGTTTTTTATCTTTCTGTTAACTTCCAGACCGTCAAAAATGGGCACTGACAGGTTAAAGCCAAAGTTATATCCATTATATCTGTCATACTTCGAAGGAAAATAATTGTTATTATAAAGATTATAATTGTAACCAGTAGAAAAATCCAAAGTCGGATACCTTGAAGATTTTGCAATTTTAAGCTCGAGACCGGCAACTCTTTCACCAACCTTAGCTGCAAGAATTGAAGTATTGTTTTGCAAACCTGTCCCCAAGATATTTTCGAGGCTCATCATCGGTTCTGGAACAATTGTATCTTTTACGATATACGAAGATTTAAGATCTACATTCATCAATCTAAATAATTCAATATAAGCATTTTTAAGATTTTCCCTCTGAAGTAATAACTGAGAAGAGTCACTGTTCAGGTTAATTTTAGCCTGCATGTACTCAAGCCCTGAATCCTTACCTATCGTATATCTCGTTAAAGCCTGATTATACCTGGTATTGGATATTCCTACCAATTCATCGAGAAGTTTTACTTGATTCTGCAAACTGATAATCTTATAATATTGCGAAGAAATATCCATAACAAGATTCTCCACAACTGACCTGAATGAGAATTCCCCCTGCTGAAGCAATTCCTGTTGCTTTTCCCTTTCTGCAAACATATAAAAACCATCAAAAAGTCTCCAGCTTAAGGTCGCATTACTTAAAATGGTAGTAGACTTTGAAATACCCTTTCCAATTTCTCCCTGAGCATTGTATGAACTCTCATGCAACTCAGATGTTGACTGCTTTGAGCCTATGGTCACAGACGGAAGAAAAGGAGCCAGAGTAATGTTGTTTTTAGAAATTTCCAATTCATTGGAAGAAATTGTTACGGAATAATTGTCTTTCAAGGCAATCGCTATACAATCCTGAAGTTTTACATTTTCCTGCCCTCTTGTGCTGATATGCAAAAGAGAAAAAATTGCAGTCATTAATAGAATTATAACACCCTTATTCATTTTCATTTCTAAACGCAAGATCTTTTGATGAAGAAATATAAGAATACATCACCGGAATAATATAGAGGGTAAAAAAGGTAGCAAAAATAAGCCCCCCAGCCACAGACACGCCCATAGCTATACGGCTCTCCGCTCCGGAACCTGTTGCAAATACCATAGGCATAATACCCAAAATAGTTGACAGACTGGTCATGAGAATTGGTCTGAAACGAGCAGCAGCTGACTCAAGAACTGCCTCTCGCTTATCTATGCCTGCTGCTCGCCTTTGATTTGCAAATTCCACAATAAGAATTCCATTCTTAGATACAAGCCCTATTAACATTATAAGGCCTATTTCACTGAATATATTAATGGTTTGCGAAGCCGCCTTCAAACAGAGAAGCGCCCCCACTATTGCAAGTGGCACAGTCAACATAATAACCAGGGGGTCTCTAAAACTCTCAAATTGTGCTGCCAGAACAAGGTAAATCAAAACAAGAGCAAGAAGAAATGCAAATAGAAGGCTGGAAGTACTTTCAACAAAATCCTTGGATTGCCCAGAAAGAGTTGTGGAAAAATTATTAGGATCGAGTACTTTTTTGGAGATTCTGTCCATCTCCTCAATCCCTTGTCCAAGAGTGTAACCTTTTGCAAGAGATGCCGATACAGTTGCAGAGACAAAACGATTATACCTGTATAGCTGAGGAGGCATACTACTCTCCTCCATTGTAACAAGATTATCAAGAGCTATCAAACTGCCTGCATCATTTCTCACAAAGATATTAGCCATGTCGAGAGGCTTGTTTCTATCATTCTGGTTTATTTCACTCAAAATTTGATACTGCTTCCCGTTCCTGATAAAATAGCCAATTCTCTGCTCACTCATAGTGAGTTGAATTGTCTGAGCAATATTTTGAATTGAAACACCCATTAGAGAAGTTTTATCTCTGTCTATAGAAAGAGATAGCTCCGGTTTTGTAAACTTCATGTTGACATCAGAATTTGAAAACACATTACTATGTGATACCTCTGTCATAAATTCCGGTAAGATTTCCTTCAATACATCAAGATTTCTTGCCTGAATTACATATTGAACAGGCATTCCACCTCTTCTGCTGCCAAAACTCTGTTGTTGAGTGACAAAACTTTTCGCTCCGGTCATCATAGCCACTTTAGGCGCAAGCTCATCTGCAATTTCCTGTTGTGTCCTTTTTCTTTTATCGGGGGGCACAAGAGAAAGCTGAAAACTTGCACGGTTATTACCTCCCATACCGACATTCTGCATGGCGTTTTCCAATTCAGGAATCGAAACACGTATCATATCCCACATTTCGTCTGAATACTGCAGCATATAATCAAAAGTTGCTCCTTCCTGGGCAGTACTGGAAATTGATATCATTGATCTATCCTCAAGTGGAGCCATTTCTGAAGGTATTGATGTCCAAAGCCAAACAATCAGGCCAAGGGTAATTACCAAAAAAACAGGAGCTATCCACCTTCTGCGCATAACGAAATTTAAAGAATTTCTGTAGGCCTTATTCAACCACACAAAGAAAGGCTCAGTCTTCTGATAAAAGCCACCCTCGTAAACACCTGACTTTATCATCTTCGAAGTAATCATTGGAGTAAAGGATAGCGCAACAAAGCAGGAAATCAATACTGAGCCTGCAATTACTACTGCAAATTCTCTAAAAAGCCTGCCTGTTACTCCCTGAAGAAATATAATTGGGAAGAATACAAACACGAGAGTCACTGTTGTTGCAATAATTGCAAAAAATATCTCCTTACATCCCTCCAAGCTTGCCTTTTTAGGCGGAATGCCTCTTTCTATCTTTGTATAAATATTCTCCATCACCACAATGGCATCATCAACCACAAGGCCAATAGAGAGTACAACCGCCAAAAGAGTCAGAATATTTATGGAAAAACCTGCGAGGTACATTATAAAAAAGACCCCAATCAATGAAATTGGAATGGCTAAAATAGGAATAAGAGTTGTCCTCCAATTTCTCAAGAAGAGAAAAATAATCAGAACGACTAAAATAAATGCCTGTAAAATAGTTGCCTGAACTTCCTTTATTGAATCTCTTATGAAAGTTGTATTATCAAACCCAACTCCAACTTCTATGTCATCAGGCAAGGACTTTTTTAATTCTTCTACAGCCTTCTTGGCATCATCGACAATATTGATATAGTTTGCACCCGGCTGCGGTATAAGCACACAGGAAACCATAGGCACTCCATTTCTCTTTTGAATAGACCGTAGATTCTCCGCATCAACTTCAGCAACGCCGACATCGGAAAAACGGACAATTCTGCCGCCATTTTTAGAGATAATCAGATTGTTAAAGTCTTCAATAGTTCTTAAGCGTCCCTGTGTTCTGACAGTAAGCTCCATAGTCGACCCTGTAATGGTACCGGATGGCAGTTCAACATTTTCATTGTTAACCGCATTCCTGACATCAATAGGAGTTACCTTGTATGCTGCAAGCAACAGCGGATCCATTCTCAACCGGATGGAATATCTCTTAGAGCCCCAAACATCCACACTGCTGACTCCACTGATAGTCTGCAATCTCTCCTTAAAATTGACTTCTGCATACTCACTGAGATCTATTATATCTCTTTGACCACTTTGCAAAGTAACTGAGAAAATGGGCTGTGCATCAGCATCTGATTTTGCCACAACAGGTGCATCTATATCTCTCGGCAATCTCCGCATCGCACCTGATACCTTATCTCTCACGTCATTTGCAGCTGTCTCCAGATCTACTTCAAGATTAAATTCAATATTTATAGAGCTCTGACCGTCTCGGCTTGTACTGGAAATAGACCTTATCCCAGGAATTCCGTTAACTGCAGCTTCAAGAGGCTCGGTTATCTGAGTTTCAATTACGTCAGAATTAGCTCCGGGGAAAGAACATCTTACAGAAATAACAGGGTTGTCTACGCTTGGATAGTCACGAACACCAAGGGTGACATAGCCAATTACTCCAAAAATAACAATAATGATACTCATTACTGTTGTAAGCACCGGCCTGTTGATTGAAGTTGAAGAAAGACTCATTCAGACTTAAGATTTGTGGGAGTTACAGACATGCCTTCCCTGAGCTGCATGAGCCCTGTAATTATGACTGTATCACCCTTTTCTACACCAGAAACGACTTCCATCATATCGACAGTCCTCAAACCTGTTTGAATCTTGGTCAACGAGGCCTTTCTGTCTTTTATCATCCATACTGAATGACCCTTCACCCCTGACACAATGGCCTGATTAGGAACGTATACACCTGGAGTATCTTTTTGTGATATTACACTCACTTTAGCATACATGCCGGGCTTTAGAAGACCCCTGCTGTTATCAAACTTTGCACGCAAAGTCATAGTATGAGTTTGGACATCAACCTCAGGATCAATTGCATAAATCAAAGCAGAAAAAGTGTTTCCCATACCTTCAATAGTGAAGGTAACACTTTTACCAATTAATTGGTTTCTGACATATTTTTCAGGAATTGAGAACTCAAGTATCAAATGTGCTACATCTACAATAGTAGCAACTTTTGATCCCTGAACAAGAAGAGCTCCCAAACTTATATTACGGAATCCTATCACTCCATCAAAAGGGGCTCTGATCTTCATCTTTTCTATCTTGATTTCAAGCTGTTCGATATCTTGTTTCAACACATTGAACTCTGTCGAAACCTGATCATACTCTTCTCTGCTTACAGCTTCTTTGCTTAACAAAATTTTCTGCCTCTCCAGTTTTTGAGAAAGAAGGTCATATTGATATTGAGCCCTCAGTAGCTGAGCTTGAAGTTCATCATCGTTAAGTTTAACAAGTATCTCACCTTTTTTGACAAACTCGCCCTCCTTGAAGTTTATGCTTACAACTCTTCCGGCCAGTTCACTTGCCATTTCTACTCTTTCCCTTGCAACTAAAGTTCCAGGAAGAGTAAGTCCATCTTCAACCAGGTGCAGATCGGCGATATGTACAGAAACAGGGAGGGATTTTTCACCTTCTCCCCTACTCTTTGCTTTAACCTCGCTATTGCCTTGATGACCAGAACCATTTCCCATCTTGACACCTGAATATGTCGATTTGTATATAACAACAGCTATAACAAATACTACAGGAATGGATAAATATAAAATAAACTTACCTCTTTTTTTCATCAAATTTTAGATCAACTTATTTTCTTTGACTTAAAAAAGAAGTAAAAGTTTAATGATAGAATTGCATCAAAACCTTTAGTTATTTAGCATGTGAACCATCACACCAAGGTTTGTTGTTTGATTTTCCACATCTGCATATGTAGCAGCTGTTTTTTTTCTCCTCCTTGCCGTCAGGATGTACAATTACCACTTCTCCCTCAACTTTGAGAGGCCCGTTCTGTATTAAGGTAAGCTTTACTTCTGAGTTCATTGCCTGATAATTTTAATTGTTGTTAACTCTATATCTGATATCTTTGTAAACAATTAATTCAAAAATATGTTCAGAAAGCTTCAAGTTAATGAACTCGGAAGATTGTCAAAAGATGAGTTCAAACAATCCCCAAAAATCCCGGTAGTCATAGTTTTAGATGATATCAGAAGCAGACATAATATTGGAGCTGCATTCAGAACAGCCGATGCTTTTGCAGTTGAATCCATAATCCTCTGCGGTATTTGTGCCACACCACCAAATAATGAAATTCACAAATCAGCTTTAGGTGCAGAAGAGACTGTTAAATGGAAATATGAATCAGAGACCTTAAATGCCATTAAAGATCTTAAAGAAAAGGGATATACAATTATATGTGCAGAACAGACAGAAAATTCCACACAACTTCAAAATTTAACAATAGAGTATTCCAATAAATATGCTGTTGTCTTTGGAAATGAGGTAAAGGGAGTACGTCAAGAGGTATTGGATATATGTGATGTGGCTGTTGAAATACCTCAATTTGGCACAAAACACTCTCTAAACGTTTCAGTAAGTATTGGTATTATACTTTGGGAAATTATTAATCAGGGATTCATCAAATCATTATTTTGAAATCTCAATATTTCATATATTGAGTCAATTGCGTGAGCAGCCGGTCCATCAGGATTAAGAAATTTTGCCCTGTTCAGAGCATTGATTGCCTCTCCCCACCGCTGCTCTCTTCTAAACAGTCCTCCAAGCATATACCATGCAGAGTCATTATCAGGTTCTCTATCAAGTAATTTTAATAACTCCTCATGAGCTTTTTGAATAGATCCATCCCTTAGCATCTGTTCAATATCAAGCAGACTCTTCTCCTTCTTCATAATTTATTGTTATTAAACCAATCCTGAAAATCCCATAAACGCCAAAGCGAGTATTCCGGCTGTAATCAAAGCTATTGGAGTACCTTTTAATACTTTTGGCACATTGTTCAATTCGAGCTGTTCCCTCAATCCCGCAAAAAGAATAAGAGCAAATCCATATCCTATAGCACTTGCTGTAGCATATATCACAGATTCGGCAAGATTAAGCATGTGTGGTTCTCCGCCAAAGGAAAATTCCTTAGCAACTACAATTATTGCAAGGCCGAGTACACAACAATTTGTCGTAATTAAAGGCAAAAAGATTCCCAGAGCTTTAAACAATGACGGACTAATCTTCTTAAGAATTATTTCTACCATCTGCACCAGAGCTGCAATAACAAGAATAAAAGCAACTGTCTGCATAAATTCAATCCCAAGAGGAACCAGCACATAATATTGCAAAAGATAAGTTACCAGCGTCGAAAGGGCTATTACAAATACAACAGCTCCGGACATCCCCATGGCAGTGCTTAGTTTGTTCGACACACCCAGGAAAGGACAAATTCCAAGAAATTGAGTCAACACAATATTGTTGACAAAAACGGCAGATATAATAATTATAATGTATTCCATAACTTTTATTTGCCAGAAGTTTTTGATTTATACATATTAAACAGAACCATCAGGTAACCAAGAACTATAAATGCACCAGGAGCCAGAATGAACGCAAGTATTCCATCACCACTGATAAATTTGAATCCGAATAATGACCCGCTTCCAAGGATTTCTCTCACAATTCCAATTACAGTAAGCGACACTGTAAATCCCAAACCAATACCAATGCCGTCAAGCATTGAATCCATAACACTGTTTTTGGAAGCAAATGCTTCGGCTCTACCAAGTACGATACAGTTAACCACGATAAGCGGTATAAATATTCCCAGAGTCTCATAAAGAGCAGGAGTATAAGCTTGCATTAACAGTTGAAGAACAGTTACCACGGCTGCAATAAGCACAATATAAACGGGAATCCTTACCTTGTCGGGCACCTGTTTTGCAACAAGTGAAATAAGAACATTAGAAAATATCAGCACAAACGTAGTTGCAATACCCATACCAAGACCATTCATTGCTGAAGTCGTAGTAGCAAGAGTAGGGCACATACCCAGAACTAGTACGAAAATCGGGTTGTCCTTAACAAAACCCTTAGTTATAAGACCCCACTTACTCATTTGTTACCTCCTTT
>ENA-UOYA01000187-UOYA01000187.1-activated-sludge-metagenome-genome-assembly--contig:-NODE-187-length-86513-cov-64.359099_pt1 | contig 86513 bp, 68 predicted proteins | sample MGYA00238163_ERZ764804 | MGnify/ENA primary metagenome ERZ764804 (study PRJEB28919, sample SAMN05720223) | activated sludge metagenome | isolation source: Anaerobic digester | place: Hong Kong...
TTGCTGAAACAAACAGCGATACGATAATAAATAATATTTTTTTCATATTGTTTTAAGTTGGCAAGACTTAGTTCCTTGTTTTCAATCTAATAACGAAGAACAATATAAGTAAATTTTTCTGAAGTTTGCAAGCAAAATGCTCATAATATGCTCAATAAAAGTCAGTAAGCATAGTAAAAGTGTGGCGGAGCAAGGGTTTGGAGTAATTTTTCTTTTTTAATATAGTTAGTTAGATAAAACTAACTATATTTGTTTTATGATTACACTGACTGATACAATAGCAAAACTCTCCAATTTCATTGCTCTTGCTGAGGAGAAAGCAAAGGAGCAGTGCAAGGAGTATGGTCTTACGGAGACTCAGATGCATTATCTGGAAAAAATTGCTGATTTTGACAATCCTACTGTTACAGAATTGTCAAGAGAACTAAAACTTTCTAAACCTACTGTGACTGTGACTGTTGACAAGCTTGTAGAAAAAGGTTTTGTTACCAAGGTGCGTTCAGACAGGGATAGACGAAGTGCACATCTTCATTTAACGGAGAAAGGGGTTGAATTAAATGCCATACATGACATAGCTCATATCTCAATAGCAAAACATGTTGCAAGAAAGATTTCGAACGAGGAGGTTGAGGAGTTTATAAAAATGGTAGAAAGAATAGTTGGTTGAATAATTAATTGTTATGCAAAGCAAAGTATCAAATCTTGAATTTAAGGGACTGAGCGAACAAGAGGTAAAAATCAGGCAGTCCAGGGAAGGATTTAATGAACTTCCGTCTTCAAAAAGAAAAGGAATTTTCAAAATAATTGTGGGAATACTGACTGAACCAATGTTTATTTTGCTGGTCTCATGCGGCTTATTGTATCTTTTTCTTGGGGATGTTCAGGAGGGCATTATGTTAATGTCTTTCGTGGTGTTTGTGATGGGGATAGAGTATTTTCAAGAGAGGAAGACAGAGAAGGCATTAGATGCATTGAAAGATCTTGCAAGCCCAAGAGCTCTGGTTATCAGGGAAGGGGAAGTTAAGAGAATTGCTGGAAGAGAGGTTGTGAGAGGTGATATTGTGGTCGTTCAGGAGGGTGACAGAGTACCTGCGGATGGTAAGGTGCTTCATGGTGTTAATCTTATGATAGATGAATCTTTGTTGACAGGTGAATCTGTGCCTGTAAGAAAACATGAATGGAACGAAGGAGATACTTATACTATTCCCGGAGGTGATGACCTGCCGTATCTTTTTTCTGGATCCATGGTTGTTCAAGGCAATGGAGTATATGAAGTAACGGCCATAGGACAGGCTACTGAAATAGGAAAAATAGGCAAAGCACTGGAATCTGTTGAGGAAGAACCTACAAAACTAAAGCGTGAAATGGGGGTTCTGGTTAAAAGATTGGCAATATTAGGACTATTGTTATGCATTTTAGTAGTTGTCATATATACGTTGACAAGAGGAGACTTACTCAAAGGCTTTCTTGCCGGAATTACTCTTGCTATGGCAATGTTGCCGGAGGAATTTCCTGTTGTTCTTACTATTTTCATGGCTCTTGGTGCATGGAGGATTGCAAAAAATTCTGTACTTACCAGAAACTCTTCGGCTATTGAGACACTTGGTTCAGCAACAGTTCTCTGCACTGACAAAACCGGAACTCTTACACAGAATAAAATGACCATTAGTGCTTTATATAATGGAAATAATTTGTTTAGACTCGCCAATGCCACGTTTTTTCCTGAAGAGTTTCATGAGATAATTGAGTATGGTCTTCTCGCAAGTCAGGTTAAACCGTTTGATCCGATGGAAAAAGCTATTGAAGCATTAAGTGAAAGATTTCTCAGGGAAACTGAGCATATACATACAGATTGGGTAATGGTTAAAGAGTATCCTTTGTCTAGGGAGATGCTGGCAATGTCGAGAGTTTTTGAAAGTCCGGAGTCAGATATTAAAGTTATAGCGACAAAAGGAGCCCCTGAGGCAATTTTTGATCTTTGCCATCTTGATGATGATAATATTGCTCGATTGAGTAATGTGGTTACTGAGATGGCTTCAGACGGCTTGAGAGTTATTGGTGTTGCCAAAGCAGTTCTTGAACCTGAAACATTGCCTCATGGTCAACATGATTTTGACTTTGAGTTTGTTGGTCTTATTGGGCTTCACGATCCTATTCGTGAGAATGTTCCAGAAGCTGTTAAAGAGTGTCATAGAGCAGGTATAAGAGTGATAATGATTACAGGAGATTATCCGGTAACAGCCATGAACATTGGTAAAGAGATTGGGCTTGACAATTATAGTAAATATATTACTGGAAATGAGTTAATGGAGATGAGTGATGATGAACTGGCAGAAAGAATAAAGACTGTAAATATTTTTGCCAGAGTAGTGCCTGAGCAAAAATTGAAAATCATTAATGCTCTTAAGAAAAATGGAGAAATTGTAGCTATGACCGGTGATGGCGTAAATGATGCTCCTGCTCTCAAAGCAGCCCATATAGGCATTGCAATGGGTGAAAAGGGAACGGATGTAGCGAGGGAAGCTGCAGATCTTGTACTTATGGATGATAACTTTGCGTCAATTGTTAGAGCCGTGAGAATGGGAAGGAGAATTTTCGACAATCTTCAAAAAGCTTTCAGCTATATCTTTGCGATACATGTACCTATTGCCGGACTGTCTCTAATCCCTGTTTTTTTCAAGGATATGCCTCTTCTTCTATGGCCTGTGCATATAGTGTTTCTTGAATTGATCATAGATCCTGCATGTTCAATAATTTTTGAAGCTGAGAAAGAAGAGAAAGATATAATGGATAGACCACCCAGAAATGCTGACGAACCATTTTTCGGTTTTAGAAAGATAGCTCTGAGTTGTACTCAGGGTATCTCAATACTTATATGTACACTTTTCGTTTTCCTTATAGGAATGATGCTTGGATATAGTGATGGTGCAGTTAGAGCAATGTCTTTTGTGACACTTATTGCATCAAATATTGCGATAATTTTTTCTAACAGATCATGGAGTGAAAATATTTTTAAAATATTACGTACACCAAATAAAACAGTTAAATGGGTAGTCGGGGGAGCTGTATTCTTTTTAGTATTAGTCCTTAATATCCCATTTCTAAGGGGACTGTTCCAGTTTGAAAAGATTAGTTTTGTTGAAGGGATAGTTTGTACAGTGGTTGGATTAATCAGTATTATTTGGTTTGAGTGTTATAAATTAATTTTGCAAAATAGAGCGCAAAAGACCTGTAAATAAAATGTGTCCATTTTCCAAATGGAACAATGATAAGAGCCCATTGGGCAAGTACTGTAAGATGAATCAGGTAGATCCACAGATTTTGTGCAATAATTCCCAAATCTATTGCACCTCTGACTATAAAGGCAGTAAGTCCCATTAGACACAGCCAAATAACAAATAGCCAGTCTGAAGGTCTTGAGTGTTTACTTATCTCTTTGTTTTTCTTAATTCTTCCAGATACAAAATCTGCAGTTACTATGAAGATTATTGCACTTACCACATAGCCTATGATGATGACTGCAGTGCTCTCAGTTCCGAACCAATCCAGGAAAACAGTTGTAAAAAGCAATGTGAGATAGCCTATTACCAGTATAAAATGTTCGAACCATCTCTTTTGATTGTTATCACAACCAAGGGATCTTTTTTGGGTGAACATATGTATAAAAAGCTCTTTGAGAGACATGGCATAATTTTTTACAGATATTTTGTAATCTGTTCGGATTATTGTGAAATACCACATTCTAATAAGATTAGGTAGCAAAATAAACGCAAAAACACCTGTAACAGCCCCAATTTCAAAGTAATGGCCATATCTCATGATTGTTAAAGTGTCAAATCCCATTGTAATGGCAAATACTATTACTGCCACTGCCACAATAGTTAAGGCAATGACAGTTGCCGCTAATGATCTGAATAACAATCCAGAAATCCCTGTCCAGTCATAACTTGCAATTAACCACCTCCGTAAGGACATCATCAATTCTCCGGGGTTGGCACTTCTTGGACAGTTTGTTGAGCATTCTCCGCAATAGTAGCATAACCATGGTTTAAGTGAAGATTGAATCTCTTTTTTTGCTCCAATTGCACTAAGTCTTACCATTTCCCTTGGAAACTCTTCGTCTTTTTTAGCGAGAGAACAGACAGAAGTACATGTTCCACAGTTATAGCATGCATCATAGTCAAATGCCCCATACTTTTTAAGTCTTTTACCGAACTCAGGATCTATTCTGGTCATTGTTTCTTCAATTTATATTTATAGTATTCGTCCATTTCATCAATATCACCTGTCTCAACCAATCCAAATTTGACTAATGACAAAAGATAGAATAAAATCTTGTCCTTTGGAAAGCCTGTCTTACCACTAAGCAAGGCAATTGTGAGATCTTCCTTACTCAATGCTTCAAGAATCATTTTTTTTATACGGTTGAACTCCTTGTAATTTTTCATTGCTTCGTCTGATACTCCAAAGCTCTCTCTCCGTATTTTTACTGTCTGTTTTTTAAGGTTATCCATCTCTAACTTGCTAGAATATCAATCATACTTTCAATTTCCTTATTTGTAAATGACGTCAGTTCTATTGAATCTGAAGGGCACACTGGCAAGCACATTCCACATCCCTTGCAGGTTGTGGAATTGATCTCAGCTACTTTTCCATTATTGACTTCAGTCATATTTATTGCATTAAATGGGCAAGCCTTACTGCATGCATCGCACCAGCTGCATGTGGTTGTATCAACATGGGCTACAATTGGTGGAAGTTCCAGCTCTCCCTTACTTACAAATGAGTGAGATTTAACAGCCGCAGAAAGAGCCGAGTTGACAGATTCCATTACGCCTTTTGGCCCTTGGCATGTTCCGGCAATTGTTATCCCGTCAATTACAGTTTCAACAGGGCGAAGTTTTACATGTATTTCGTTGAAGAAATTGTCTCTTCCTCTTGGCAGTTTTAACATCGAACCCAATGATTTATCGCTGTCAGGAACCATACCTGTGATTAAAACCACAAGATCAGCAAGAACTTCAATTTCTCTTTTGGAAGTTAATATATCTTTGGCTCTGACAACTACATGGTCGCCATCCTTATTGACAACAGGCTCCTCCTTATCTGGATATTGAATAAAAATATCACCCTTTCTGCATGCTTCAGCATACATAAGCTCCTGGGCTCCATATGTTCTTACTCCCTTTGTAAAGTGATAAATCTGAACGTCAGAATATTTTTCTTTCAATTCGAGAGAGGTATTCATGGCTGCTGAGCAACAATATCTTGAACAGTATTTGTTTTCGCCTCGAATCTGACGACTTCCTACACAATATATAAATGCAAGACTTTTTATTTTGGAGTTATTGTACAATAGATTTTTATGACCGTTGTTCTCTCTTAGTAAGTCTCTAAATTCAGGAAGGGTAATTACATTATTCACATTTTTGTAACCAAATTCGCCATCTTGTGGTCTGTAGGATTCAAATCCTGTAGCAACCAGAATAGAGCCTACATCAATCTCTTCGTGTTTGTTTTCATTTCTGTTCTCACCTTTGTCAGTGGCTACAACAATTTGAAAATGACCTATATTACCTGTGCATTTTTCAATTTTGGCGTTGGTAATAAGAGTAATATTATTTTCTTTTTTAACTTCTTCTTCAAGTCTTCTTACAAAATCGTTTCCTTGAATATCAGAGGGGAAAACTTTGCCCAATGTTGTAAGTTTACCTCCAACTTTATTCTCTCTTTCAATGAGATATACCTTGTCTCCCATTTTGGAAAGTGCAAGAGATGCTTTGAGACCTGCAACTCCTGCACCTATTACTGCCACGGATTTTTCAGATTCAATCTTTATTGGGAAAAGAGACTGTGAGTATCTTGCCTTAGCTATTGCAGCCTTAACAATATGTATTGCCTTTTCTGTTGCGCCTATCTTGTCGTCGGAGTGAGCCCAGGATGCTTGTTCCCGTATGTTGGCATGAACATAATTATATTTGTTTAGTCCGGCTCTTTCACTTACTGCACGGAATGTGTTGAGGTGCAGTTTAGGTGAGCAGGATGCAACAACAATACCGCTTAGATTATTTTCCTTTATGTCTGACTCCATCTCTTTCTGATTTGAGTCACCACATGCAAACATTGTTGTTTTGGCTAAAAAAACACAATCTTCTTCTTTAATGGCCTCTTTAACTTTCTCAATATCCACATAGTCAGAGATATTGCCTCCGCATGCGCAAATATATACTCCAAGTTTTTTGTCTGTCATCACTGTTTTTGATTAATATAGGAAATAACTTCAGCTGCTGCAGAGCCTGCTGATAGTATTGAATCCGGAATGTCTTTTGGTCCAGAGGCTGTTCCGGCAACAAAGACTCCCTTAACAGTAGTTTTTGCCGGACTTAGTATTGGGTCATCTTGCAGAATAAAGCTTTGATCATCAACTTTTGGAGCGATGCCTTTGAATAGGGAAGGAGCTTCTCTGTTTGCAAGTGTTCCAACAGATAGAACAACCATATCATGCTCCGTTTCTTTGATTTTTCCACTTTGAATATCTTCATATCGAAGTATCAAATTACCATTGGGCAATTCAGATATTTTGCCAATTTTTCCCTTAACAAACTTTACTCCCATACCTCTTGCTTGTTCGTAAAATTCATCATATCCTTTTCCAAAAGCTCTTATGTCTATATAATATAGGGTGACATCTGCCATTGGCAGTGCTCCCATAAGAAGTTGAGCCTGCTTGATGGAGTACATGCAACATATTTGGGAACAAATAGGATTTCCTGCAGAATCGTCTCTTGAACCTGCACAGAGCACATATGCAATTTTGTCAGGAACTTTTCCATCGCCCGGTCTCAAAACTGTATTATAAGGTCTGGTAGGGGCGAGCTGTCGCTCCATTTGCATTGATGTTAGAACATTTCTGAAAAGGCCTTTACCATATCTATCCATCTTTTCAGGATCAGCCAGATTGAATCCTGTGGCAATAATTACTGTTTTTGAGTTAATTTCGTACTCTCTTTCCTCTTGTGTGAAATCTATACAGTTTGAAGGGCAAATTTTCTCGCATGCACCACAAAGAATGCAATTTTCCATGTCAACTGCAGCAACTTTTGGACTTGCGATGCTGAATGGTATAAAAACCGCCTTTCTTCCTATAAGGTTAAATTGATATTCATCTTTTACAATGACAGGGCAGGATTTTTCACACAACTGACAGCCTGTACAATCTTCGGCTATTACATATCTCGGTCGGCGGCTTACAAATGTTGTAAAGTCATATTCTGATTTTTTTTCAATGCTTTCGACATTGCTTTCTGTAAATATGGTAATGTTGGGGTGTCGTGAAATTTCTGAAACTTTTGGAGTAGTAATACATGCAGAACAATCAAGTGTGGGAAAGACCTTACTAAGAAGTATCATTTTCCCTCCTATGGAAAGTTCCTTTTCAATAATTGCAACTTTATAGCCGTTGTTTGCCAGATTAAGTGCAGTTTCTCCTCCTGCAATTCCGCCACCAATTACAAGAGCATCAAATTGCAGTTTATTTATTGTTCCCATCGTATTATTTATTTCCAGTTTTTAACAGATATTCATTGAAACTCTTAATCTGCTTTACAAAAGATTCACTGCAAACAGAACACATGGCAGCCATTTTCAATCTTGCAGGATCTATGCCCCTCTCTTTCATTATTTCATGCGTTTTACTTACTAAGTTTCCTGTTTTCTCTGTGCAACTTTCACCGTAGGGACAATCACTTCCGTCTGCAGCAATAAAAACACCGTCGAATCCTTTCTCAAGAGCCCTTAATATCCATTTTGGCTTTACACTTGACGAACAAGGCAGCGCAATAGTATATACCTGAGGAGGATAGTGCAATTTTAACAGTCCTGCCATATCAATGGCAGGATCTGATATTTTTTCTGTTGAGAAGACGAGTATTTTAGCTTGGTTAGCCATCACTCATATAAATTATTCGTTTTTGCGCATGTAAATTTTATAGTACCCGTTTTCTTCAATTGTTCCAAGGTATTCATGTCCCTGTTTTGCACACCATTTAGGTATGTCAATTTTAGTCCCTTCATCTGCTGAAAGGATTTCCATCACATCTCCATTTTCGATGGTGCCAACGGCCTTTTTGGCTTCAAGCAGCGGGCCGGGGCAGGCAGTGCCTCTTGCATCAACACTTTTTGCTATGTTCAATGCTCTAAGTTCATCTTGTGTCATAATAGTAATTATTATTAGTATTGTTAAATTGGTAGTTAAACAAATAGTTGAGCGGCACTTTCGCAGGCATCAGCCACAAATGTGGTGGCACCGGCAAAAGTCAAATGAGGATAGTCAATGATTTCCTCTTTCTTGAATCCCATGAGTCCCATTGACATCTCACATACAATGAACTCAATTCCAAGTTCACCGGCGGTTTTAAACATCTCGTCAAGAGAGAGAACGTTGTTCTTGTGCATCAGTTTTTTGATCATAACCGGTCCCATTCCGCACATATTCAATTTCGAAAGTTTGAGTTTGTTTCTGCCTTTAGGAAGCATGAAACCAAACATCTTTGAAATAAAATCCTTACCCTTAGGATGCTTTTTAGGGTCGCGCAGAGCTGAGAGTGACCAGAAAGAAAAGAAAATTTTAACTTTTGTGTCCATTGCTGCAGCAGCGATTGATATGATCATTGTTGCCAGTATCTTATCCAAATCTCCGGATACGCAAGCTATGGAAAGTTGGTCTTTTCTTCCATTTTCCATTTTTTGAACCTTTTTTTGCAATTTGTCAATTTGCTGTTGTAACAGTTCAATTGTGACTTGATTATTTTCTTCCATAATCTCTATTTTTTTACAAAATAAAATCTTTTACACAAGATAATTTTTCCAAAGGACATGATTCGCATCCTATAAAATAGTGATGTATATCACAATTTCTTATATTTGCAATATAAATAATTTTCTTATGGAAAATAAATGTCGGTTTTGTAATTATAGATCTATGGCTGAGAGTAAGTTATCAGAAGATGAATTAAACGAATTATCACATAACTCGCTCAATGTTAGCTTCAAAAAGGGAGACGCAATCATCAGGCAAGGAACATATTCCACAAATGTTGCTTACCTAAAAAGTGGATTAGTAAAAATACATATAAATGGTCCATATCACGAACATGTAGTAAAAATTGTTAAATCTTCCAATTATCTTGGATTACCGACCACTTTTGGAGATAAGATCAACCAGTATTCGGTGACAGCTGTCGAAAATTCTGAAGTATGCTTTATTGATATAACTTTTTTTAGGAAGATGTTGGCTGTGAATCACGATTTCAGCAGTCAAATAATAGTTGAGCTGTGCAAGGGAGAGATAGATTCCTATCAAAAATGTGCTAACAGAACGCAGAAACAGGTAAGAGGTAAGGTTGCTGATATATTGATAGATTTTGCTGACAGTATATATCATTCTGATAATTTTACCATTCAAATTAATCAGGAAGATTTTGGGAATTTGGTAGATTCGTCGAGAGAAAGTGTCAGTAGAGTTTTAAGTGACTTTGCGAGAGAGGCTGTCATTAAAATTACAGGGAGAAATGTGCAAATATTGAATAAGGAAATGCTGTATAAAATCAGCAAATTGGGCTGGTAGCTTAATGGGGCTTCTCTATAAATGTCATTTTGTCTTATATCATTCCTTTGGCAAAAATTTTGTGACTATCTTCGCGTTGGAAAGTAAAGTTATTATGGTAATGAAAGATACAAAAAAGGAAAATTGTCAAGAAAATCCGGATACTGTTTCACAGCAGGTTCCAGTGAATGAGCCTGTGAATGAGCCTTTAGATAAGGCAAAGGAAAATATTGCAGATGCTGACTCTGGGACTTCGACTGAGGCAGCTAATGTGCCTGAACCAGTCAATGTCAAGGATGAGAAAGAAGAAAAAATTGCAGAATTGAATGACAGATATTTGAGACTTGCGGCTGAATTTGACAATTATAGACGCAGAACAGCAAGAGAGAAGCTGGAATTAATCCAAACTGCTTCGGAGGATATCATTAAAGGCATTCTTCCCATTCTTGATGACTGTGAACATGCTATAGAGTTGCTTAAAAACATCGAGGGCGACCATAAAGCTGCCATAGAAGGTACTGAGCTCATCTACAATAAACTGTACTCATATTTGGAATCCAAAGGGCTTAAACGGATGGACGTGATGGGAAAAGAACTGGATACTGACTTTCATGAGGCAGTAGCACAAATGCCGGCTCCTGACAAAAAACATAAAAATAAGATTATTAATGTTGCCCAACAGGGCTATACTTTAAATGGCAAAGTTATCAGATATGCCAAAGTGGTAATAGGTGTTTAACTGAATTAAGATGGCAAAGAGAGATTATTACGAGGTTTTGGGTGTTTCCAAAGGGGCATCCGCAGATGAGATTAAGAAGGCATACAGAAAACTTGCTCTTAAATATCATCCAGACAGAAACCCGGGAGACAAGGATGCTGAGGAAAAATTTAAAGAAGCTGCTGAAGCTTATGATGTACTTAGCGATCCTGAGAAAAAGACGCGTTATGATCAGTTCGGTCATGCAGGCATGAATGGAACTGCAGGAAGCAGTGGTTTTAGCGGTGGTGGTTTTTCAATGGATGACATTTTCAGCCAGTTTGGAGATATATTTGGTGGACATTTCGGTAGTGGTTTCGGGGGATTTAGTAGTTTTGGAAGTTCTGGCAGAAATAGTAGTTCCAGACGAACCAATAGGGGTTCCGACATAAGAATCAGGGTAAAACTAGATCTTAAAGAGATTGCTCATGGTACTGAAAAAACAGTTAAAATAAACAAGCAAGTTGAATGTCCTGTATGCAATGGCAAAGGTGCTGCCTCTGAAGCCGATATACATACTTGTGAAACATGCAGGGGTACAGGGCAGGTTTCAAGAGTTACCCAGACATTTCTTGGCACTATGCAAACATCTTCTGTGTGTCCTTCGTGCCATGGTGATGGGAAAAAGATTGTCAGGCCCTGTTCTAGATGTGGTGGCGAAGGCCTTGTGAAGGATATGGAGGAGATTTCCTTTAAAATTCCTGCCGGTGTAGCTCAAGGAATGCAGCTTACAGTTCAGGGAAAGGGTAATGCTGCTAAACATGGTGGTGTTAACGGCGATCTGCTTGTAGTGATTGAGGAGGAAGAGCATCCTGAACTGCAGAGGGACGGAAACGATTTGATATATACACTTTTTATTTCTGTTCCTGATGCTATTCTTGGTTGTGATGCAGAGGTGCCATCAGTCGACGGGAAATTAAGAATAAAGGTAGATCCGGGTACTCAATCAGGCAAGATACTTCGATTAAGGTCTAAGGGTTTGCCGGATGTTAATGGTTATGGTTACGGTGACCTACTTGTTTTTATTCAGGTTTGGATTCCTAAAAAGATTGATAGACAAGAGAGAGAAGCTATCGAAAAAATGCGGCATTCCGATAATTTCAAACCTTCTCCGAGTAGGGAAGACAGGAATCTCTTTGAAAGGTTGAAGAAAATGTTCTCATAAATAGATTTTTATGATAGAGATAATAGGTCTAATGTCTGGAACGTCGCTTGATGGTTTGGATATTTGTCATGTTTGTTTTGACCGTAATAATGACAGATGGTCTTATAATATTCTTAACGCTGAATCAGAGGAATATCCCGCAGATATTAAGGAGAAACTTGCCAAGGCACAAAATATGTCTGCTTTTGAATATGCCCTTTTTAATTCTGATTATGGGATATTCATAGGAAAAGCAGTTAAGTCATTTGTCGATCGTCATAATATAAAGCCCAATTATATCGCTTCGCACGGACATACCATATTTCATCAACCATCAAGAAGATTTACCGCTCAAATAGGATCCGGTGCTGCTATAGCTGCAGAATCCGGAATTGATACTATTTGTGATTTCAGAACAACAGATGTTGCTTTATATGGACAGGGAGCACCACTTGTTCCGGTAGGAGACAGAGCTCTTTTTCCTGAATATTCATACTGTCTAAATCTGGGAGGTTTTTCTAATATCTCATTTGATGATGGAAATTCAAGAATAGCGTATGACATATCACCTGTAAATTATGTGCTTAATTATTATACAAGAAAGATAGGGCTTGAATATGATAAGGATGGCAATATAGCCCGTTCCGGTAAGATAATTAGTCCGCTTCTAAACAAGTTGAATTCGTTGGAATTTTATGAGCACAAAGGACCAAAATCTTTGGGAAGAGAGTGGGTAGAAGATGTGATTTTTCCATTGATTGACAGTTTTAAGATTTCTACAGAGGATGCTTTGGCAACTTTTTGCGAACACATAGCTTTTCAAACGGGACGACATATTAAGGGCGGCAAGGTGCTTTTAACGGGAGGAGGTGCATTTAACAAGTATTTGGTTGAACGTATGCGGGCTCTTGCACCTCAATGTGAATTTATTGTTCCTGATCCGTTGACTGTTAATTTTAAGGAAGCTTTGATTTTTGCATTTTTGGGAGCACTTTATGTTTATGATATCCCAAATTGCCTTTCTTCTGTTACAGGAGCTGTTAGTGATTCTATTGGTGGCGCACTATATAAGGCTGTAAAGCATATATAATTTTGCGAAGTTCGAAATAATTCATACATTTGCACTCCAAATTTTATAGCAACCGCTTACAAGAAAAGATAAGGCTGTAATGTTGCGTAACAACACATTGAAGAAATGGATTTAATTAAAGTTGCTGAGCAGGCATTTGCTAAAGAAGCAAAAGAATTTCCCTCTTTCAAGGCAGGTGACACAATAACAGTTACCTATAAAATTAAAGAGGAGAATAAGGAACGTCTCCAGAAATATCGTGGAGTAGTGATACAAAGAAAAGGTACTGGTTCAACACAGACTTTTACTGTTAGGAAGATCTCAAACGGAGTAGGTGTTGAGAGAATATTCCCTCTTAATTCTCCATTTATTGATTCTATAGAGGTCAATAAATATGGCAAGGTACGTAGAGCAAGGATTTTCTACCTGCGTGAGCTTACAGGTAAAAAGGCACGTATCAGAGAGAAAAAGCGTAATATTTCCAAGGATCTCGAATCCTGAAATTTTTAGGCCCCGTAGCTCAACTGAATAGAGTATCTGACTACGGATCAGAAGGTTACAGGTTTGAATCCTGTCGGGGTCACTTAATATGACGGAGTTTGGTGTATAGTTTACCAGACTCCGTCTATTTTTTCTCCGCAAAACACACATTTCCCTCCTGCAACATAATTTTGTACGACCCGAAATCCCTGTCGTTCAATAACTATTGCATGACATTCTGGACATATGGTATTTTCCATCTCAAGACCTGGCACATTACCTATATATACATATTTTAAACCCTCTTTTAAAGCTATTTCTCTGGCACTTTTCAGAGTATTTACCGGGGTTGGAGGCAGTTGTGACAGCTTGTATGTCGGTATAAAACGACTAAAATGAAGAGGTGTCATTTCAAATCCGTTTTGAAGCAACCAGTTACACATTCGTTTAATCATGTCCATGTTGTCAGTCCAGGAAGGAACTACCAAATTGGTTATCTCAAGCCAAACTCCCTCTTTTTTTAACAAATTAAGTGAGTTGAGAATAGGTTGAAGTTTGCCGGAACAAAGTCTCATATATATATCATCGCTGAATGATTTAAGATCTATATTGGCAGCATCGATGACTTTACAGAGTTTTGCAAGGGGGGCACTATTGACAAAACCTGAGCTGATAAATACATTTTTTATTTCTTCTTGCCTGGCAAGTGTTGCTGAATCATATACATATTCATAAAAAGTAACAGGTTCCGAATAGGTATATGCAATCGATTTACAGCCATTTTGCTTGCAGTAACTAATTAATCTGTCAGGTAATAAATCGGTGTTTTGAGTATCACGGGGACTTTTTTGTGAAATAGACCAATTTTGACAGTACAAACAAGCCAGATTACAGCCTGCAGTAGCTATAGAAAATGCATTTGTGCCCGGGTAAAAATGAAAAAGAGGTTTCTTCTCAATTGGGTCAATATGGACTGCGCAAGGATTACCATAAGAAATAGAATATAATTTTCCATTTTTGCTAAGGCGTGCACGGCAATTCCCCAATTCGCCTTCTTTTATATTACATTCGTTGGGACATAACAGACAACGTACGCCTTTTGGAGTAACTATATAATATTGGGCTTCCCTTGTCCACTTTTTCCCAACTTCAGGAGGAATTACTATACCACTTTCTGCAATGGCAGATAGTGGCTTATATAAACAAGCAATTCCTGCTCCACAGAATAATGTTTTAATAAATTGTCGTTTATCCATATTCTATTCATTTTTTTAAAACAACCCGCAATCCGCTGAAAAGATTCAATCCGGCAACTACCAGACAGGTAATTGCCAAACCGCAAACCGGTAGCAGCAAAACAGCTGTGATAAAAGCTCCAAAAGCTGAACCCAAAAGATCGGAACTGTAATTTATTCCTGAAATCCGGCTGTATCCATAGGGCTGAAGTCGTGATGCAAGATTAAATTCATAACCAATTCCAAAGGCAAGAATGAAGACGGGAACAAAGAACATAAACTGCTGCAGAATGGTAAAAAATGCCATTTTACCTGCCAACAAAACAAAACCAGGAAGTAATATTGAAAATAAAGCCAATGCAAATTGTAACATAGAATACTGTCTCATTGAAAATTCATTTTTGTTTCCAAATTTCCATATACTTCCTACAACTAAACCTCCCATGAACAAAGAAAAAAACAAAGCCGAAGCAATATACAGACTGCCAAAATATATTTGATAAATAAGCATCAATGCTACTTCAAGAGAGGCTGATGTAAAACCTCCAACATATAAGCCAGTAGTAACCGGATTGAGCCAGAAGAGGCAGACTAAAAACATAATAGCAGGAATGGCAATTATTAAAATATAATTTCCTCCTACGTAATTAAACCAGTGATTTATTTGTCGCAAAAACATATAAGGCTGAAAATCGTGATTTATTTTTACTTTTAGGTCAAATTGAGAAATAAGTGATTCTCCTCGTTCTTTCATAAGTTTGTCATCGATATAACCCGAATTTACGTAGTTTGTTATAATTCTTTTTTTTGATATCAGTTCTGTGATATTCCATGAAAGAGAATCGTCAGAAACCAAAAAGTAATTTTTTTCACCAGGCAACACTAATTGATGTAAAAAATGTGAATTCAGGGTTTTAAAAAGAGATGCATTCACTTCCAGCGCATTAGCTTCGGCATAGTTGCCGGTGGAGGGGAGGCTTGTACAAACAATGCTCTGATGATTGCAATGCTTCTTTAAGATGCTGAAAAATTCTTGGGTATAAAAGCGATTATATCCTAAAGTATTAGGGGGTGGCAAATTGAGCAGAATTACGTCGTAAATGGTTTTTGATCTGAGAAGGAAAGTTCTTATATCTGATTTTAAAAATTCGACGTTTTTGAAATCATTCATATGTATAAGATTTTTCCATTCATGGAAAATTTCGGGGTTATGTTCAAGATATGTAATCTTCTCAACTTGGTATTTTTCAATCTCTTGAATCATGCCAGAAATCCCTCCTGAAATCAATAGTATCTGTTTTGGCTGTTTATGCTGAATCATTGCGTAATGGACGGCTTCTTCGCTTTGAATAATATTATCAGTATAAAATTGCAGGGAATTGTTTTCATAGAAGTTAAGTTGTCCATGTTGCTGTGTTACAGTCAGAGTACCATAACGAGTACTTTTGTCGCGGATTATCTCCTGATCGGGATAAAACAATTTTTTTATGTGAATATCAGGGTTAAATGCAAAAACTAAGAGTGGAAGAATAATCCCAACTCCTGTAAATAAATATTTTTCAATGGATCTATTACAAACCCATGCTCTTAGTATTAAAACTATTCCTGTAGTAAGTCCAAAGACTTCAAAAGAGTTAAAAAAATACCCAAAGAAAAATGAAAAAATCAAACCGCCTATAAGACTTCCTACTGATTCATACCTATATGCATTAGATATTCTGTTGTCATTGCTGGAGAGAGAATAGCAAGTTGAAAATTGTGTAAAAAGATATCCGGAAAGGAAACAAACCGGAAACAGAAGAAGAAAAATACCTGAAATTGATATACCAAGACTGGCTATAGTCCCAGGAGGGAACAGTGTTTTTTTGAACCAGTATAAGGCAGCTATCAGTAAGAAAGGCATGAAAGATAGAAGGGCTAATCGGCTAAGTCCCTTCTCTAATGTAAATCCGGAAATTTTAAAATTTCTTCCCACATATGCTCCAAAGCCGGTTAGTATCATCCAGCAGGCCATAACCAACCCCATGACAAGTTCATTGCCATCAAGCACACTTAAAAACTCACGGATAAAAACCAGTTGATTTACAATGGCAACTCCGCCGAGAACGATTAACAGATATTTAATGTTAATCCATTTCGGCGGAATTACTGTTTCTTCAAAACTATTGATTTTTATCCGAGAAACAGATTTCATTTTGTAGAATTCAGCAACTCACCTTCACTGAATACCAGCGCTTCATAAGTATATAATTCGGCATCTTTCCATCCGTCCCAGCCAATTCCAGCTTTGTCCCTTGCGCAGTGGCCGAGAAATTCCTCTTTGCTCCAGTTTGTCTCTTTAGCAACCTGAGGTAGAAAAGTGCCGCTATGATATCCTTTTTTCATATATATACCATGTTTGCCCATTTCAAATTCGTCAATGCTCTTGATACGTTTTAAAGGGGTCAAAACTGATATTTCAATTTCGATGTCTTTCATTTCATTAAGCTCGACAGGGTAGAATCTGGTGTCTTGGAATGCGGCAGCCAAAGCCATTTCCTGTACAACTTTATAAAGAGGCTCGTCAGCGCCGAATCTTCCTATGCATCCTCTGAGCTGTCCTTTTTTGTGAAGGGTGACAAATGCTCCACATTTTGCTTTAAGAGCATCAGAAAGAGTGGTCTCGTCAGCAGGCACGGCTTTTTTGTTTCTTAACTTGTTCTCAATAGTAATCCGAGCGATTTTAAGTAATTCTGTTTTATCTTTTGAAGTGAGTGAAAAATCAGAAGAAGCAACATTATCATTCGCCTGACGTGTGAAGATAAAAGAATGATAACCCACAACACGAGTTTTATCTCCTCCTCTTACATCTCCGGAATTTTTATATAAGATGTGTTTAACTGAAATATCTTTAGATTCAGATGTTAAGTAAAGTAATGTCAAAATAGAGCTCCATCCACAACAACTGGTAACAAGGCCGGGAATGTTTTTCATCTCATTTTTATTGATTGCTTGCAGAAATATTTCCGGTGATTTAGTCATAATGGCCTCTTCCATAGTTTTGTCAGATTCTTTTGCTCCGGTATAAGTTGGATAATGTGAGAAATCACTACTGATAACGAACAGATTTTTATCATTAAACCATGGCTTCAAAGCATCTGCTATCTTATGACAAGTAGCTTTGGATTGAGTTCCAATAATAATAGGCACAATCTTAAATGGTTTCTTCAATCGGCATTGTAAAAAAGGAAGTTGTACCTCTAGGCTGTGTTCTTGACCATGAGCTTCAGGGATATCTTCAAAAACAGAGTTTTCTTTTAGAAGTTTGTCGGCCAGTTCAGTATCTACTTTTACAATGCCGAGTGGAGTACTGAAGTTCCCGGCTTTATAGATCGACGCACCATTCATATACATTAAATGACTGGTTCCAATTAGAAAAATCCGTTCATATTCTCTTTCAGGATCTATCTGTGCGAAAGCAGATGCTGCCACTTCGCCTGAAAACACATAACCTGCGTGAGGTACAATAACTGCAGCTATATCTGAACGACCAGGCTTATTTGCCAAGGCTTGAAAATAGGATTCGATCTGAGACTTAAGTTTTGAAGGGTCAGATGGATAGAATGATCCGGCAACAGCCGGTTTTCGGACGTTTTCCGACTCCCTTTTGCTGTCTTGTCCACGGCAAGAAAGGGAAACAATCATCAGTATGAAAAAAGGATACTGCCTAAACATCGCTAATTTCATTTTAAGGGTTATTAAACTCCTAAATTTAGCAATAAATAGGTAAAAAGACTAATGATTACTACTAATAATTAAACAGGAGGAAAACCTATGGGTCTTCCTCCTGTTCAAATTTTTGCATTAGTTGGTATTACTATTATTTAATCTCGGATCCGGATTCAAGAAATTCTATAAACTTCTCCACATCAAGATCATATCCTCTTGGTTGAGTTATTGGCTCTTCTGTATATGGATTAAGAATTGCATAATATGGTTGTGCATTGACGTTAAATTTAGTCATTGCAAGATGGGAGTTGATTTTACCTATACTTTTCAGAACACGACCACTTTCGTTTGTAACCCAGTCTTTCTCATCAGCCTCCTTCTTATCATCCGCATAAAGTGCGAGAATTACGAATTTTTCTCTCAACAGTTTCAAAGCTCTTGGGTCAGACCACACTCTTGCTTCCATCTCACGACAATTTACACAACCGTGTCCTGTAAAATCAACAAAAAGTGGTTTTCCGACTTTTTTGGCATATGAAAGGGCCTCGTTATATTCGAAGAAACCTTGAAGACCATGTGGAAGATGTAAAAAATCACTGTATTTTGCAGTAAACGGTGGTTGATTATTGTTTGTGATACTTGTTAAATCTTCGCTATTTCCAGCTCCTGCTTGCCTTTCCTGGTAGAGATTGAAGTCTTGAGAACTCAGTGGCGGCATATAGCCTGACAGAGCTTTAAGAGGAGCTCCCCACATTCCTGGTATCATGTAAACAACAAAACTGAAAACTATAATTGAGAGTGTCAGACGACCTACACCGATATGATCAATCGGGGTGTCATACGAAAATCTGATTTTACCGAGTAGATAGAATCCAAGCAAGGTAAATACAACAATCCAAATTGCAAGGTAAACTTCTCTGTCGAGTATGCCCCAATGATAAGTCTGATCTGCAACACTAAGGAATTTAAATCCAAGGGCTACTTCAAGAAAACCTAATACTACCTTTACAGAGTTCAGCCATCCGCCAGATTTGGGAAGATCTTTAAGAAGTGATGGTGCAAAGGCAAATATTGTGAAGGGAAGCGCAAATGCTACTGAAAACGCAAACATTGTGACTATTGGTTCCCATATTTCTCCTTGAGTAGACTTGATGAGTATTGTACCTACAATAGGACCGGTACATGAGAAAGATACAAGAACAAGTGTAAGGGCCATAAAAAATACTCCAATTAATCCACCTTTGTCAGATTTGGTGTCTGATTTATTGACCATCCAGCTTGGCAAAGTTATTTCAAAGGCACCGAAAAATGAAGCTGCGAAAATCATAAATACCAGGAAGAATATAATATTTGGAAGCCAATGTGTCGCCAACCAGTTAAAAATATCCGCTGTTACAGCTTCTCCACCGGCAAAATAGGTGACAAGTATAATTATTGCAATTGGAAGTGTATAAAGTGCAACGATAAACAAGCCATAAAAAGAGGCCATAATTTTCCCTTTCGATCTAGAACTTTTTCCTTCTTCGGCTTGATTGTTTTTAAGAAAAAATGATACTGTCATAGGCACCATAGGAAAAACGCACGGAGTCAGCAGGGCAATAAAACCCCATAAGATTGCTTCGAGAACAACTCCCCAAATTGATTTTTCCCGGTTGTTGTCTCCAACTGTTGCTGCTATGCCTGCCTCAACTGGAGTTATTGTTGATGAATCAGGCTGAATGACTGATTCTTCCTTTTTATCTGTAGCTGTTGTATTGTCAGTTATTGTAACAGTCGCAACTGTAGCTTGAGGAGCCGGGCTAGCAGACTTTGATACTGTCTTATCTGCTGATTTAGTATTAATTGCTGCTGCAACTGCTCCTTTGGCTCCCGGAAGTTTTACTGCAAACTCATATTCTGTAGGTGGCAGACAGGAACCGTTATCGCATACCATCCATTCGACATATCCCTTAACAGTAACTGAATCTTTCGATAAAACCTGAAAAGATTGTGCAAATTGAGCCCTGTTAAGAAAATATCCGATTTTCATCTGAAACATTTCGTCAAACTCAACTTTTGGCTGAATTAACATTTTTACATTTCCAACTCTCTTGTAGTTTTTACTTTCGTCAAAATAGAACTGAGTCGGATTTGGGCCATCATTATATGGACCCAGGTCGTAAAGATGCCATCCTTCTTCAATGGTAGCATTGAATATAATGTCATAGACATTATTCCCACTTTCCTTATATTCAATTTTCCATTTAACAGGGTTCTTAACTTGAGCATTAATGCTGCCGGCAAGCAGCAAAAGCAGCAGTGTTAATTTGATACTTTTTTTCAACATATAATTCATTATTTTGCCAAATATATTAATAATTGATTCTTTTTGACATAATTAATATAAAAAGGTTTAAAATTCTTATCCTATATTAAATACACTTTCATAGGCATTTACCCCAAAATAAATTATCAATAAAATTTCAATATTTTGTGATAGTGCTAATTTTTAGCTAGATGAGCGGACTTAAAAGTCTTGCAAAAGCTTCCTTGATTTGATTATTAACACTTCTTTTAGCCCATTTCGAACTTGCGAGAGACTGGCATCGTTCTATGTCTTTAATAAATTTTTGATCTATTTTTTCAGTGACATATCTATTGTAGATTATACTGGTAATTTCGAAATTGTGTTCAAGAGATCTATTATCAAAGTTGGCAGATCCTATAATGCAAAATTCTCCGTCTATGGATATTACTTTTGAATGATTGAACCCTCTTCTGAAAAGGTAGACTTTTACTCCTGCTTCAAGTAGTTCTGATGCATAGGACATTGTTCCCCAATGGCCAAGAACTGTATCGCTTTTTTCAGGAATCATTATTGAAACATCCAATCCACAAAGGGCAGCGATCTTGAGAGCATCAAGAAGAGATGCATTGGGAGTAAAGTAAGGGGTAATAATATAAATGTTTTTTTTAGCGTCAGCTATTGCTTGAAAATAACACTGCATAATACTTGCCCAATCGCTATCAGGTCCTGAAGTTATGATTTGAGCATAAATAGGTGTTTGGATCTCTTCGGATTGATTGTATCCTGCCGGGTGAACTGAAGGAAAATATTTTTTCTTGCGTTTGAGCTGCTTGTGAAGAATAAAATACCTGTCGAGCAAAAAACTTGACTGGAGTGAGGCAACAGATTCCCCCTCAATTTTTATATGGGTATCTCGCCACTCTATAAAATTTCCCCCATTATAATATCTGTCGGCTATATTAACTCCGCCAAGAAATCCAATGTAGCCGTCTACAACCAAAATTTTTCTATGATTTCTATAATTGACTTTTGATGTAAGAGTTGGAAACTTTACTGGAGCAAATACTAAAACTTCTATGCCTGCCTGTTGCATCTCTTCAACAAATTCTTTCCGGAGATGCCAGCTCCCTACGTAATCAAATATTATTCTAATCTCTACGCCCTCTTTTGCCTTGGAAATCAGAAGGGACTTAAATCTGTTGCCAGTATCGTCATCTACAATTATGTAAGACTGGAGATGTATGTGCTGCTTTGCCTGGAGAATAGCATTGTACATAGAGTCAAGTGCCTCTTTGCCGGAGAAAAAAATCTCGACGTCACTGTTTTTACCGACCACACTTCTATTCCCATTCAGATTGAGATAAATAAGTTTTCTGAATTTATGCAATTCAGTTGGTACACTTTCCGGATTATCTCTGAAAAGTTTCATTTGTCTATGGCTCATCAGTCTTCTCAGTCTCTCGTCTCTCACTCCCTTTCTGCTGTATATTTTAGTTTTACGAAAGTTCTGTCCGAAGAACAGATAAAGCAACAGTCCAACATATGGAAGAAATAGAATGACTACAATCCATGAAAGAGACTTGACAGGGTCAAGCCTCTTGTACATTATACTGGCCGAAAATATAATTGCCAGAAGATAATATACTGAATACAGAACAATCGATATGATCTCAGTTACCCCAATTTATCCGCAAAATATAATGTAGCAATTCCTCCTGTAAGAGGTTTGTAGTTAATATTTGAAAATCCAGTCATACTTATTTCGTTGCAAAAATCCTCGTATTGCGGAAAATCTCTAACAGAGGCAGGGAGATATTTATATGCTTCTGTATTCTTTGAAATCAATCTTCCAATAAATGGAAGCAGTCCGGAAAAATAGATGTTGTATAAACTTCTCCAAAGTTTGTTTTTGGGTTCAGAAAACTCGAGAATAGCAAGTTTTCCATTGTTTTTGAGAACTCTGAATATCTCCTTTAATGCTTTCTCTCTGTCATCAAAATTTCTAATTCCGAATGAGATTGTGACTGCATCAAAAACAGAGTCACTAAAAGGAAGATTTTCGGCGCTTCCTTCAAAAAATTGAGGAATAGGACAATCTTTTTTATTAAGATCACTGCTTTTTTCTCGGGCAATCTTCAGCATTTTATTTGCAATATCCAATCCAAAAGTATCAAATCCTGCCTTGCACAAAGCCATTGTAAGGTCACCGGTTCCACATCCTATATCGAGTACTTTGTTGCATTCAGGAATATTTTTCAACCTTTTAACCAGTTTATTTCTCCAGGTCTTGTCAATTCCAAAAGATAGCAAGTGATTTAGAAAATCATACTTGCCTGAAATTGAGTTAAACATGGATGAGATTTTTGAGTGCTCCTTACTCAACTCTCTTTTCATTATTCAACAAAGTCGTTTATGAATCCAAAAGAGAGATCATCAAGTCTCATTTCCCCTTTTGTAACATGTCCGAGAAGTGTCAAACGAACCCCATTATTGAATATGTAATCTACAAATTTATCCTCCTGGTTGCCATCGACACTTACCAAAATAGCAGGGTTCCGATCGTCAAATAAGAAATCTTTTTCAGGCATTTCAGAATCAGAAGTGATGTCAAACCCCAGCTTTTTGACCGCACATGCCTCTACCAGGCCACAAAAAAGGCCTTTACCTTTTAGCTGATGAGCACTTGTAACAAGCTTGTGTTCAATCGCATCGTAAAGGATCTCGATTATTGAGCTATTATCTGCCTCTTCGTCCCTGTCGTGATATTCTCCAAGAAGATAGATAGTGTCACCCTTTTTATCGAAATTTATTGGAATAAGATGTCCATCCTTCGAAAATTGTGGATCAAACGGATGTTTCATATATTTTGATATACTCTCGAGCAGAACTGTACTTTCTGACAATATTTCACTAATTTCGACAAGATCTTCAATATTGGAAATCTGTTTTCTGAAATTTTCGTTCATTTCTAATTTTATTATTTGATGCTAAGTTACGAATAATTTAAAAATTTTTAAAAATAAAAAAAGAGAGTATATTTGCATTCGCCAAATCACAAGCCCAGATGGTGGAATTGGTAGACACGCTACTTTGAGGGGGTAGTGCCGGTTTCGGTGTGCAAGTTCGAGTCTTGTTCTGGGCACTAGATTAAAAGCCAAATTATTGGAATCCAGTATTTTGGTTTTTTTGTTTTTATAAAACGCCCGCAAAAATTCCGCAAAGAAAGAATATGTTTGAATCATATCATATGGGATTTATAAACTTCAAACTCCTCAATGTGGTTTAAATAAGGGGAGTATTATACTTATAAGGCAACGGGTAGAATATAATTAAAAAGAAATGCTGTAAGACATAGTCGGCATTATTGGCAATATACTCAGTTGTTTCCATGTTTTATCGTCCGAATCCCAATAAAGAGAGTAGGCATTGTGTCGGTTGAGTACGTTATATATTCCAATATTCAAAGTGTGATTCACCTTTTCTCCCGTTCTATTTAAATAATAACTGGAATTGTAAACTTTTTTTTAACAACGAGTTAAGCAAAAGACTTAACTTTAGGACATGAAAGGAAATCGTATGCATTATGATCGTAAGTTCAAGGAAAATGCGGTCAAATTAAGTTATCAGCGAGACAATATCAATGATCTGGCAAAGGAACAGACGAAAATTATGGACAAACATAGAATGGGTTTACCGCCTGAATTTTTAACCAAGGAGTTTTTAGGACAGTTTAAGACGGAAGAGGATGTGAGTAAATTTTTGAAGGGTATTAACACACAGTTTTTTTTAGCAGATGTTGGAGGGAGAGATTTAGGTTAATTTCGATAGATCATTGATCCCCATAATTACGGATAAGGTGACACAAGCAGCCCAGGAATGGCAAAAAAGACCTCAATTATCTGGAATAATTAAAAATTATCTATACTTTTGTACTACAATTATATATGAAATTTATAAGGCTGGTTATTAATTGTATGTAAAAACCCAAGAATATAAGTATAATTTGAAAGCCGTTAGTTGACGGCTTTATTGGTTTTATTATGAAGATAGTTTTTTTAGATCAGGCTACAATGGGAGATGATATCTCATTTAAGCCTTTTGAAGAGTTAGGGGACTACCATGGTTGGCCTTTAACGTCTCCGGATGAAGTGGTGTCAAGAATATCTGATGCGGACGTGGTTATCGTCAATAAAGTTGTAATAGGCAAGCCTGAAATTGATACTGCTCCAAGGCTCAAGTTAATATGCGTGGCTGCTACCGGCACCAATAATATTGATGTAGAATATGCCTCCTCAAAGGGTATTCCTGTAAAAAATGTCAAAGGATATTCCACTGAAAGCGTTACACAGATTACATTCTCACTTATTTTGGCATTGCTCGATCATATTCTTTATTTTGATTCCTTTGTCAAGAGTGGAGAGTATAGCAGGGGAAGGATGTATTCCAATCTTCAAAGACAATTTTCAGAACTGAATACAATGGTGTTTGGAATTATCGGTATGGGCGACATTGGCAAAAACGTTGCGAGAATAGCTACTGCATTCGGGGCAAAAGTTCAGTATTACTCTACCTCAGGTGTTGCTCATTGCAAGGATTATCCCATGGTTAAGCTTGATGAACTTTTGGGTACCTCGGACATAATATCGATTCATTCACCACTTAATGACAGAACTAAAAATTTGGTTACTCTCAAAGAGTTAAGGATGATGAAAAGTTCTGCAATTATTGTAAATATTGGCAGAGGTGGCATAATCAACGAGGCTGATCTGGCAAGGGCTGTTGATGAAGGTATAATTGCGGGGGCAGCAGTTGATGTATATGAGAAAGAACCAATCCCGCAGGATCATCCTTATCTTAAGATGAAGAACAAAGACAGAATATTGCTGACGCCTCATGTGGGATGGGCAAGTGTTCAAGCAAGAACACTTCTTGCTGCCAAAATTGTAGAGAATATAAAGTCAGTTCTTAAAATATAAGATTATTTTAACGGAGAATCCGGTTCTTTTTTCATGTAGTTGTACTCAAGTCTGTCTACCAAACGGGGGAAGAATTTATTAAGAAGTACTGTAAGTTTACCAATTGGTGTCAAAATAACTTGGGATTTTCGTTTCTGTATGCCCTTAATCAAATGTTTGACACACTTTTCTGCCGTCATCATCGACGATTCATCTCTTGGAGTCTCTCCCTGGTGGCTTCCATCTGAAACAAGTGCCTCCTCTCTGATATTTGATGCAGTGAATCCGGGAGCAAAAATCATCACATGCAGATTGTCTTTTAAATGTTCTATTCTGAGGGTTTCGAGAAATCCATATATTGCAAATTTTGATGCAGAATAGCCAGTACGGGCAGGCAGGCCTTTAAAACCGGCAATTGATATCACACCGACTATAGAACCTTGGCTTTTTAAAATATGTGACAACGCATATTTTGTGCAGTATACTGTACCCCAAAAATTCACATCCATCAATCTTTTGATAACCGAAAGGTCTAAATCGATAAAGAGTGCTCTCATAGATATTCCGGCATTGTTTACCAGTACATCTATTCTCCCGAACCGTTTAATCGTCTGTTCAACGAGTTTTTTGCAATCTTCTTCGAGTGACACGTCTGTTTTGACTACAAGTGTTTCTGTAATACCTGACAACTGTTTCTCGATTTCGAGCAGTTTGTCAAGTCGTCTGGCTGCCATGACAACTTTTGCACCTTCTGATGCAAAAGCTTTAACGGCAGCCAGGCCTATACCTGAGCTGGCACCGGTTACGATAACAACTTTATCTTTCAAAATGTACATGTGCACAAGAAATAATTGTTTCTATTCGATTGCCTTATTCTTCATCTCGGTGCCCTTGTATGCCCCACTTTTCAGCTTGCCAGAGATTTTTGAAAATACGTCGAGTGTATATTGAACATCTTCAAGAGAATGCATTGCTGTAGGAATAATTCGGAACATTATCACGTCTCTTGGCACAACAGGATAAACTACTACAGAACAAAAAATCTTGTAATTATCTCTTAGATCAATACATATGTTAGTCGCTTCAACAACGTCAGCTTTGAGGAATACAGGAGTTACGCAAGCTTCTGCCTTACCTATATCAAATCCTCTTTCTCTAAGGCCATTTTGCAGTGCTCTTGTAATTGTCCAAAGCTTTTCGCGAAGTTCCGGTCTTGTACGAATGAGCTCGAGACGTTTTAAATTACCTATAACAAATGGCATTGGAAGAGCCTTTGCATAAATTTGTGAGCGTGCGTTATAACGTAGATAGTTTATGATATTTCTTGGTCCGGCTACAAAGCCACCTATTGATGCCATAGACTTTGCAAAAGCTCCAAAGTAAATATCAATATCATCCATTACATTAAAATGCTCGGAAGTACCTCTTCCATTAGCTCCCATAACTCCAAATCCATGGGCATCATCTATTAGAATCCTGAATTTATACTTTTTTTTGAGTTCGACGATCTTGTCAAGCATTCCAAGCGCTCCAGTCATTCCGTAAACACCCTCTGTAATAAGCAAAATTCCGCCACCTGTTTCCTCTGTCAGTTTTGTAGCCCTAATCAGCGCTTTTTCACATTTGTTTATGTCGTTGTGAGGATAAACAATTCTCTGCCCCATGTGGAGTCTGACCCCATCCATTATACATGCATGAGCTTCTGAATCATAAACAATTATATCATGTCTGTTAACAAGCGCATCGATTGTTGAGACCATTCCCTGATACCCAAAGTTAAATAGAAATGCATCTTCTTTTAGTTCAAATTCTGCAAGTTCTTTCTCAAGCTGTTCATGATATTTTGTATGTCCAGACATCATGCGAGCACCCATAGGATAACCAAGTCCCCATTGTGCAGCGGCTTCTGCGTCAACTTTTCTGACTTCAGGATCATTTGCCAAACCAAGGTAATTGTTGAATGTCCATGCGAGAACCTCCTGCCCGTTGAAAATCATTTTAGATTGTATGGGTCCTTCAAGTTTTGGATAGGTAAAATAGCCATGACCCTTGCTTCTGTATTGTCCGAGAGGACCTCCTTCATCATTGTTTATTCTGTCAAAAATGTCCATTTGATTTATTTAATTTTAGGTATATCTTAATTTTCTTCCTATTCTGAGTATTGAATTCTTCCTGATCCCGTTGAGAGAGCAAAGTTTTGAAATTGGGACACCTGTTCTCATGGCAATTTTACCAAGAGTATCTCCACGACGTATTGTCCAATAACGTCTCTTTGAGATTTCTTTTTTGTATAAAAAATTTTGAGCAGAAAGCTTGTATTTTTCACTTGAGACACTTTGTGTGTCGAAGTTGATAAGATCGTTCGGATTAATTGGATTGCCAAGATATCTCGTTTCGAAATGCAGATGATAGCCGGTAGATCTCCCAGTACTTCCTCCCAGACCAAGAATACCTCCGGAAGACACAGTGTCTCCGGGATTTACAAGAATCTCATTAAGATGACCGTAAAGAGTTTCAAGGCCGTTAAAGTGTCTGACAAGTACATAATAGCCGTATCCTCTTCTGTCGTACCTGGTAAATCTGACAACACCATCAAAAGCACAGTATATAGAGTCGTTTTTCATCACTTTTAGATCTATTCCGTAGTGATATCTCCATTTTCTGAATCCAAAATTGGAAGTTACATATTTGGATGAAGGAGGAAAGTACCCGGAAAGGTCGAGTAACACAGTATCTTTCATATCAACAAGATCGACTTGATAGGGGTTTATTTTGGTATCACTCCAAATGTCGTACTCTTCAGGTATATCTGAAAACTCATTGCACCTTTCAAAATCTATAAGTTCCGGAATAGGCTTTGAATAATTAAGCCCAAAGATGTCGCCTGAATAGTTTGGAACTGCAATAGGTATTTCAGGCAAAAGAAGAACAGGCCTTACTGGTAAAAAAGGAAAATCACGTTTTTTTGATTTTCCGTCTGCCGAAATTGCAAAAGAAAATGCCAATAGCAGCAGAAATAAAGAAATTAGCTTAATATTATTTGTATCAGGCATCTATGTTGGCGTATTTTGCGTGAGTTTCTATAAATTCTCTTCTTGGCGGTACGTCGTCCCCCATAAGCATTGAAAATATTCTGTCTGCTTCTGCAGCATTCTCAATATCAACCTGTCGCAAAATTCTGGTCTCCGGATTCATAGTTGTGTCCCAAAGTTGAACGGCATTCATCTCTCCAAGACCTTTGTATCTCTGAATATGCAGTCCTGATTCCTTTCCGGCTCCCAGTTTTTCTATTGCTGCCTTTCTTTCGTCTTCTGTCCAGCAATACTGCTCCTGTTTGCCTTTTTTGACAAGATATAGTGGAGGTGTGGCTATGTATACATGGCCATTTTTTATTAAATCCTGCATATACCTGAAAAAAAATGTAAGAATAAGTGTGGCTATATGGCTCCCGTCAACATCGGCATCGGTCATAATTATAACTTTGTGATATCGCAGTTTTGATAGGTTAAGTGCCTTACTGTCTTCTTCAGTTCCCACAGTTACTCCGAGAGCAGTATAAATATTTCTGATCTCCTCGCTTTCAAAAACTTTATGCTCCATAGCTTTTTCAACATTGAGAATTTTTCCTCGAAGTGGAAGAATTGCCTGGAACATTCTGTCTCGACCGGTTTTGGCAGTACCTCCTGCAGAATCTCCTTCGACAAGGAACAATTCACATTTTAATGGATCCCGGTCAGTACAGTCAGCCAATTTACCAGGAAGGCCTGAGCCTGACATTACTGTTTTTCTTTGAACAAGCTCTCTGGCTTTTCTAGCGGCATGTCTTGCTGTTGCTGCAAGTATGACTTTGTCAATTATAGCTTTTGCATCTTTCGGGTTCTCTTCAAGATAATTTTCGAGAGCCATAGTAGTGGCTTGTGATACAGAAGCCATTACCTCCGGATTGCCAAGTTTGGTTTTTGTCTGTCCTTCGAATTGAGGTTCCTGAACTTTTACAGATATTATAGCAGTAAGCCCTTCCCTAAAGTCAGAGGCATCTATGTCAAACTTCAACTTTGAAAGCATTCCGTTTTTGTCGGCGTAATTTTTAAGAGTGGTAGTAAGACCTCTTCTAAATCCGCTCAAATGTGTACCTCCCTCAATAGTGTTGATGTTATTGACATATGAGTGTACATTTTCTGTGAAACCGTTATTATACTGCATAGCAATTTCAATCGGAATGCCACTTTTGTCGTTTTCAAGATAAATAGGCTTATCGGTTAACTTTTCTCTTGTACCATCAAGGTATTGAACAAATTCCAGCAGGCCAAGTTCTGAATAGAATACTTCTGTTTTATTAGTATTGTTGGTGTCTTCACTGTTTCCGTTACCATTGCCATTATTGTCGTCATCTATGGAATTCTCTCTTAGGTCAGTAAGAGTGAGTCTGATGCCTTTGTTCAAAAAGGCAAGTTCTCTAAGCCTGGTAGCAAGGATTTCATAGTTGTAGACTGTTCCCATTGTGAATATTTCCGAATCAGGCTTAAATGTGATAGTAGTGCCATTTTTTTCTGATTCTCCTTCAACTTTTACCGGATATAGTGGGATACCTTTGGAATATTCCTGAACATATTTCTTTCCGTCTCGATAGATCTCGGCCTTTAGATGGGAGGAAAGTGCATTTACACAAGATACTCCGACTCCGTGCAGCCCTCCTGAGACTTTATATGAATCCTTGCTGAATTTACCGCCTGCATGCAGAACAGTCAGTACAACTTCGAGTGCAGATCTTCCTTCCTTTTCGTGTATCCCTGTGGGAATGCCTCGCCCGTTATCTGTAACAGTTACTGAATTGTCAGGATTGATAATTACATTAATTTCTGTACAGAATCCTGCCAATGCCTCATCAATTGAGTTGTCAACCACTTCATAAACCAGATGGTGTAACCCGCGCGAACCTGTATCTCCAATGTACATTGATGGTCTTTTTCTGACCGCTTCCAATCCTTCAAGAACTTGAATACTGTCGGCCGAATAATCTCTGCCGGCATTAATTGAATCATTCTCCCTCATTTGTATATGTAAACTCTTTTAAAGATTACAAAGTTACTTAAATCGTTAAAAAAATCCTAATAATTTTTCAAACAATAATAAGAGTTGTAATATGTATAATTAATTAATTGTCAAATTTTTAATGTGACGCCAAAACCTACACCAAAACCAGGTTTCCCATAATATATATATGAAAGATCATTGGCATTCAAAAGATTATTCAGTTTTAAATAGAATGACAAATTCTTATTGTAAACATATGTTGCGTCCAGATTTACAAATGTAGAAGAAGGTATTGTTGTAATTGCAGCTTGGTCAGTCGTCTCTTGCAGCGTATTAAATTCTATTGTTTTAAATTCTGATCTATGGGTTATTGAAAGAGATGTAATAATCCGTTCGCGCCAACTGTATCTTCCGAAAATAAGTGCATCAAAAGATGGAAGATTGTAAACCGGTGTCTTGTCATTATTTTCGCAATCATTGTATTGAACGTTTATTCCTGCTGTTACAGCCTCTGATTTCCATAAAAGCTCTCCTCCTGCAGAGATCTTTTGCATGTCGTAGTATTTTGCCTGGAATGTATTTATAACTCCGGTAATGCTGTCAGTGTAGTGAAAAAGTGACAAATACTTGTCGTAATCTGTAAATCCCATCCAGAGATTGAAAGATATTCTGTCTATTATTCTTCCCCTTATTCCACCTTGAACTATCCATGGAGTTGAACTTTTTTTAATATTTATCGAGGGTGTTATCCACGGATTAAGGTTCATCAGCCTGCTGTAACTGTAAAAATCGCTGTGGCCATCAATCGAAGCATAGAGCCAAACCCGTTTTTTGGCAAGTTCATAGGAAAGAGATCCTTTTGGAAAAAAATCAAAGTCATCGCCAAAGTCGTCTACATATTTTCCAAGTTTAAGTCCAACTTCAAAAATCCACCGATTCCGATTGAAAACATAACGTGGAAAAGATTCTACGTAATATCTATTTAAAGTTGACGACGTTACACTGTTGGCAGCCTGATAGTCTATCCCTACCAGGAATCTGTGAAATTCGGCAAATACAGGTCCAAGCGTCGCGTTTATATTCATGTAATTCTCATTAAATGAGGATTTTGCGACATTGGTTTTAGATTTGCGCAATATTTCTAAATATTTTACTCTGTCATCTAAATAGTTGTATTTTAGATTAAGCTCATAGTAAAAATAATTTGGCCGTTCGTTTGTGGACTTGATATAAATATGAGTTCCAAATCTGTTGAAAGAGTGGGAGAGAGTGTCTTTAAGAAAGTTTTTTTTGTAAAAAGTGTAGTCCTGTGAAGAACTGTCACATCCTCCGTAAAAGCTGTACATAGCCTTGTCAAAATGGAGTTTTAATCCTATTTCTCCTTTTTTGTAGCTATAGTTAAATTTTAATCCAATGTTACCGTCGTATTCAGGGGAATAAATTTTGTTATCTGTTCTAACTGCCTTTCCATTCTCAACTCCTATTCTGTCGACTTTTCCCAGGAATGAATTGTAACCTCCATATATTGTAAATAAAAAATTTGAAGGAAGTTTTGGCTGTAAAACAAGATCTATATGGGGATTAAAAGGGAAGTTAACACCAAAGTTTGTCCAAAGTAACGGATAATTGGAAACTCTCTCGTACTCTATTTTAGCTGAAGGAAGTGGAGAAAATTCGTAGAGATTATTGACAGGTTTGTCAAATATCGAATAATCAAAATTAAGATTGAATCTACCGATTGAATCAGGAAAAAGTGGTCTAATTTTTGATTTTTGAACTTCTAACAAATAAGCATCAAAATCTCTCATAACTTCAAGTGTTGGATCAATTTTTTGCTGAGCATTTAATTTAACAGGTAAATATGCTGCAAATGCCAAACATAGAATAACTATATATTTAATATTAAACATTTTTCTCATCGATCTTATCTTCTTTTTTCTTATTTATTTTTCTTCTTCGAAATTTTTGAGAGTCTCATCATGACTTGGTCTTCAATATCGTCTTTTGATGATGGTTTATAAGATTCCAGAATGCTTTTGAAAGTTGCTTCAGCTTGTTCCCACTCTTGCTTTTCAGCATAACTGTCACCAAGAAGAATAAAACTCTTTGCAAGCCAGTATGTTTGAGGTGTGTTTGAGTCAGAGAATGCGAATACTTCTTTTTCTACAGTTTGAAAATCCCCGCTGTCAAAAGCATTGGCAATTATTAAATATTGACATTCAGCTCCTTCTGGAGAAACTTTGTTCTTTGCTATCTCTCTTAATAATGGTAGCGCTTTATTTCTTTCTCCCAAAAGATAGTAGGATTTAGCCATCACATATTTGATTCTCAGTCTGTCAGATTGTTCAAGATTATTGGTGTTAATTTTTTGAGCTTCCGCAATGGCATTTTCGTATTGTTTGTCCATGAAGAAAGAATTAATCCTACCCACTTCTGCTTCAATTTGATTATTAGGGAGTTTGGCAATAATGCTAAGTGTGGAATAACCTTCCAGTGCTCGTTTGTAGTCTTCGAGTCGATAGGCTATCCTTGCATAGTTAAGTGTTGCTAGTTCCACAAAAGAACCTTCTCCTTTCTGCATTACTGTCAAGAATGCATCAAGAGCCTGTTCAGGTTTGTCAGATTTAAGATATAGTTCCCCAAGATAATAATAAGCTTGTGAAAGTTTAACGCTGGAAGGATACTTTGAAATGAACGAGTTAAGTGCGCTTATTGCTCCTGTCAAGTTGCCGGAGAGATAAAGTTTTTCAGCTGAGTTAAACAGCATCAATTCTTTGTCGCTTGCTGACTTTGTTGTAGAAAGACCTTTTTGGTCGAGATATGAGAGAAATTCTTCTGCCTCTCCCTGTTCTTGATAGATGTTTTCAAGTCCTGCAATTGCGCTTTGGGCATCTTGAGAATCCGGAGCTTTTTCCAGTATTGTTTTATAATATTGAATAGCTCCAGAATAGTCTTTAGAATTCAGAGATATTAGACCAAGTTCAAGGAGAGCTTTGGTAAAGTACGGGGTATCTTTATATTCCTCACTTAGTTCTTTGAAATATTTGACAGCTTCTTCTCCTTCTCCTCTTTGAACAAGAGTTCTTCCGAGTTCATACAGTATTTCCGGGAAGTAACGATTTTTGTTTTTGGAATCTACCACTTCTTTGAGTATATCTTTCTTTTTGTTATCGTTGCCAAGAAGACCATATGAAATGGCCATTTGATATCTTGCGTAAGTAGTGGAAAGTTGGTCTCTTGGGTCAATTTGTGAGTAGAACTCAATAGCTCCACTGTAATTTTTTTGCATAAACAGACAATCTCCTGTGCGAAGTTTTGCTTCTGAAATGTAATCTGGTACAGATGAAGAGCTTGCGAGATATTTTTTGAAATTTTCCTCAGCTTTCTGGTAATCAGGAAGCTTAAAATATCCATATGCCAGGTTGAAAACAGCAACGGGATATTCAGGTGTTTTTTTGAAACTTAATTCCTTGTTTAGCAATGCTAGATTAATTTCAATGGACTTTTGAATTTGTCCATTTCGGAAATAAGCTTCTGCAAGCCAGAAAGAGGCGAGATTTTTAAGATAGATGTTGCCTGTATAACAGCTTCTTGATAGTTCAAAGTTTTGAATTGCTTCTCGGTAACCGCCCTTTTCCATGAGCTGCATACCTCTTAGAAATGAGGCTTTTTGAAGGTTGGCCTTATCTCTGTCAGACGGATGTCTTATAAGTTTGAGTGCGTCGACGGCTGCTTTGTATTCTCCAGAGAGCAAGTAGTGACCTGCTATATAGTTTTGAATCTCATTAAATTTTGTGTCCGGTGGTGAGTACTCGGCAAGATAGCTTTGGAATTTTGTAATATCGGAGTTAAGGTCAAATGAGAGTTTTGCATAGTTGAACATGGCATCTTCCTTGATAAGTTTATCAAAGTTCATTTCGGAAGCTTCCTTGAACAATTGAAGTGCCATCTGTTTGTTTTTTATTTCAGCATAGCAGTAGCCCATGTGGTATTTGGCATTTTGAGAAAGAGTATCTGCAATAGAGATGACTTTACTGAAGGATTCTATAGCTGCAGGATAATTGTTTAACTTGTATGAAATCATTCCTTCATAATAATGGTCATTTCTCGAAAGTTTGCTGTTGCTGCCGGAATATTTATCAAAATAGATCTTGGCCTTTTCTGTCTCTCCTTTGTTATAAAATGCTTCTGAAAGTATTCTTGCGCATTTTGCCTTGAACTCTTCCGCCAAGTTGTCGTATATTTGTTCACCACTGATAATTACAGCGTCATAATCTTTGAGCATAAAATCAGATTCGAGCATGTAATATCTTGCAAGAATGTCAAATTGTGGATCTCCTTTGATTTTGGCAAAGCCCTCCTTAGCTTTTTTGAAATCTTTGAGCATATAGTGAATATATGCAGAATAATATAGTGCAGGATTTGTATATGTAGTGTATTTACCGGAATTCATGGAATCGAAAATAGAAAGTGCGTTTGTAAGGTTTCCGACTCTCATATTTGAATAGCCAAGTTTAAAATTATATTCTGCTCTTTGCAAATTGTTGAGACTCCGTGTATCTACTTTGTTCAGGAGTTCTAGAGAGCGATTATAGTTTTCATATTCAAAAAAATGGGTTGCAAAACTCAAATATATTGAAGTAAGTTGATTGGAAAATGGATAGTTTGAAACATAATCTTTTACCAGAGCCTCTTTGTTGGGTCTGTCGAGTTTTATTGCAATGAGCACTTTATAACCTTCAACTTCTGCCCTTTGAATCTGAGAATTTGATTGAAGATATGCAAGAGCCAGATCAAATTCTGCATCTGCAGCCTGATAAAGCATTTTGCTGTAAAATTCCATTCCTTTTTCATAATGTGCGACATATTTGGATAGTAACTGTGACTCCTGAGCCGACATTGTGAGGAGTGTATTTAAAATAACAATAAGGGTAGTGCTATATCTTATGATTGCTCGCTTCATTTAATAAATTTTATATTCTATTGTTGTTTAGCTCCCAAAATTAGTAATTTTGTAATGAAATAGCGAATATCATGCCGTTGGACAATAGTGATTACTTGATAAATCTTAGAGGAGTTGATATTATCAAAGAGGGAAATCTGATTTTGACAGATGTGAATTTTTCTGTAAAAGCAGGTGATTTTGTTTTTATAATTGGAAGAGTTGGTAGTGGAAAGTCTTCAGTGATAAAAACTATTATTGGAGAAATTCCAGTATTAAGAGGAGAAGCTACTGTAGCAGGTTTTGATCTTAAAAAAATCAGAAGAAAGCAGATACCTTATCTCAGGCGTCAAATAGGCGTGGTATTTCAGGATTTCCAACTTCTTGTCGACAGGACTGTCTATGATAATCTGAAATTTGTGCTTCAGTCTACAGGGTGGAAAAATGATAAGGAGATTGACAGAAAAATTAAATCTAAATTGGAAAGTGTCGGCATGTTGCTTAAGGCCCATAAAATGCCTCATCAACTTTCCGGAGGGGAACAGCAGCGAATAGCAATAGCAAGGGCTCTTCTTAATGAACCTCAGATTATTCTTGCTGATGAACCTACAGGCAACCTTGATACTGAAACAGCTTATGAAATTATGGACTTGCTTATGACTATCCATAAAGAACAGGAGCCTGCAATTGTCATGGTGACACACAATAGATCTTTATTGAAGAAATATCCTGCTAAGATGATGCTGTGTGAAGATCTCTATTTTAAAGAGATAGAAGAGAGTCAAGAGATAGATTTTTCACAGCTTTTTTACGAATAGAAATGGATATTGCTGAACGTTATAAGTCAGTTATTGAATGGTTTGAGAAAAATATGCCACTTGCAGTCAGTGAACTTTCCTATGAATCACCATTCCAACTGCTTGTAGCAGTTATATTATCCGCTCAATGTACTGACAAAAGGGTAAATCTGGTAACTAAGGAACTGTTTAAAAAGTATCCTTCGCCTGAATCACTTGCTTCAGCTACACCGGAGGAGGTTTTTAGATATATTTCCTCAGTTACTTATCCAAACAGCAAAAGCAAGCATCTTGTGAACATGTCCAAAATACTTGTTGAGAGGTTTGATTCCAAAATACCTTCGGATCCGCTACTTTTGCAGGAATTACCGGGTGTAGGAAGAAAAACAGCCAATGTGGTAGCTTCAATAGTTTATGGGAAACCCGTAATCGCAGTCGACACGCACGTTTTCCGAATTTCAAGGCGACTTGGTCTCTCACAAAGCAAAACTCCATATGGCGTTGAACAGGATCTTTCAGCCAATATCCCTGAAGATAAAAGGGCTATAGCTCATCACTGGCTAATTTTGCATGGAAGGTATATTTGCATAGCAAGAAACCCTAAATGTTCTGTTTGCGGTTTGAAAGAATGGTGTTTACATTATCATGTTCAGGGCAGCGCTGATTTCCATATAAGTAGCACCGATTGATGTCCCAAAGCTTCCGGCAATAATCCCAATAGTATCATTTCTGCTGAAGCATTTATCTTTGAGAAGAGCTTTTACTTCGGTTTTAATAAAGTCTTCTTTGCTATCATACGGATCGGTGCAAAAAGCGTTTATTCCGTATGATAAAGCAAGTTCCCTCATTACATAGTTTTGATAGCATTTTGCGTAAACCGGAACATTTGGTCTGAATGCCGAAATATACCTTCCAGTTCTTCCTGATAATGTATCTAGAACTATTGCCTTGATAGGAAGTTTTGATGTTGCATCTACCATACATTTTGCCAAAACTGCTGCAATGGGGGCGGTAACGTTCTGTAATTCCAGATCATAAAAAGGAGTTTGATATTGTTCAATTTCGAGTGCAATTTTAGTCATTGTCTGGACAGCTTCGAGGGGATAAGCACCTCCTGCAGTTTCTCCACTGAGCATTATTGCATCGGCACTTTGAAGGATCGCATTGGCAACGTCAGTTACTTCGGCTCTTGTTGGTCTTGGACGCTCAATCATTGTATGAAGCATCTGTGTGGCAATTATTACAGGTTTTTTTCTTCTATGACACTTATCAATTATTTTGTTTTGTATTATAGGAATCTTCTGGTACTCTATCTCAACTCCAAGATCTCCACGTGCTACCATTATCCCATAGCATTGGGAAAGGATCTCATCTATATTGCTGACACCCTCCTGGTTCTCGATTTTTGCAATAATTTTGAGATGGCTATTTTTTTCATCAATTATTTTTTGGACAGCCCTAAGGTCACTTTTGTTTCTAACAAAGGAGTGTGCTACGAAATCGAGATCATTGTCGGCAGCCCAAATTATAAAATTTTTATCCTTTTCCGAGACTGACGGGAGCATTATCTTGACATTAGGTACATTAATGCTCTTTTTACCTTTTATGATCCCATTATTATCTGCTTTGCATATTAATTTGTCGATGCTTTTACCTACCGTAGTCAAGCTTATTTCTCCATCGTCTATCAGTATCTTTACACCAATAGGAACTTCACTTATAAAATTGGAGTAGTTGGTATAAAGAAGGTCTTTTGACGAGACATGGTCAACTCCATCTGCAAAGGTTATGGTATCACCCTTTTCAATTTTAAAACCTTCGAGATTATCCATCTCTGTGATTCTGATTTCCGGTCCCTTAGTGTCTATGAGAATTGCTATCCTGTCAGAAACTTTTCTTACATTTTTGACAATTTCCATAGATGACTCAAGAGTTGTGTGGGCGGAGTTTATTCTTACTACATTCATGCCTGCCTCATATAGAGAACGAATAAAGTCGGTATCACATCTTCTATCTGATATTGTGCAGATTATTTTAGTTTTCTTTTTATACATAATTTGTTCTAATTTTGTTATACAAATGTAGACAGAATTTTGAAGGAAAGATATCAGAACCCCTATATTGCAGATTTTGCCACCTATTTGAGAATGGAGTTGTCACTTTCAGAAAATACCATTAGTGCGTATTGTTCTGATATTATGAGTCTGAACTCTTTCGTGGGAAATGTTAGTAATGGTCATGCAATCAAGACATTGAATGAGGTGTCGATAGAGGATCTTGATAAATATATAGGTGCAAGAATGAATGAAGGCATCTCAAAACGTTCTCAGGCTCGATTGATTAGCTCGTTAAAATCTTTTTATGGTTTTCTGGAAGATTCGGGAGAGTGTACTAATAATCCGACTGAAAGGTTGGATACACCTAAAATATTACGTAATCTTCCAGTAGTTCTGTCTGTCAAGGAGGTAGAATCAATTATTAACTCAGTTGACCGGAGCACTTATGAAGGAGAGAGGAATAAAACCATTCTTGAAGTGTTATATTCTTGTGGACTGAGGGTTAGTGAAGCTGTCAATCTGAAAATATCCAATCTTTATCTTGCAGAACGATTTATAAGAGTAATGGGAAAGGGGAGTAAGGAAAGATTGGTCCCGTTGGGAGAACCTGCTGCTGAGGCGCTTGACTTATATCTTCAAATAAGAAGAAGGTTGCCAATAAATCGCAATTGCGAGGATATAGTGTTTTTAAACAGACGGGGAGGCAAGATGTCTCGCCAGATGATTTTTATGATAGTGAAAAATCAGGCAAAGATAGCTGGTATTACAAAGGAAATTTCGCCTCATACTTTTCGTCACTCTTTTGCTACTCACCTGGTTGAAAACGGTGCAGATCTGAGGGTAGTTCAACAAATGCTCGGGCATGAAAGTATTTTAACTACTGAAATATATACTCATGTGGACAGTGAGAAGTGGAGAGAAGGAATTCTAAGGTGTCATCCACGCCGTTAGATTAATGTTATTATTCCCATTCAATCGTTGCGGGTGGTTTGGAAGAAATATCATAAACCACTCTATTGACACCTTTAACCTTATTGATAATGTCATTTGATACATTTGAAAGAAATTGGTATGGAAGATGAACCCAATCTGCTGTCATTCCATCTGTCGAAGTGACGGCTCTGAGTACGATGGTGTATTCATATGTTCTTTCATCACCCATAACTCCTACGCTTTTGATTGGCAGAAGGATGGTGGCTGCTTGCCAGACGTGGTTGTAAAGACTCTCTTTTTTAAGAGCATCGATGAAATAAAAATCTGCTTCTCTTAGAATTTCCAGTTTGTCTTTGGTAACCTCTCCCAATACTCTTATGCCAAGTCCCGGACCGGGGAATGGATGTCTTAAAATAAAATCTTCTTTTACTCCCAGTTTCATCCCGACTTTACGTACTTCATCCTTAAATAGAGAGCGAAGAGGTTCAATTATCTTGAGATTCATGTATTTTGGCAATCCTCCAACATTGTGATGGGATTTGATGGTTGAACTTGGACCATTGACCGAAGTGGATTCTATAACATCAGGATAAATTGTTCCTTGAGCCAGCCATTTTGCATCTTTAATCTTGCTTGCTTCGGCATCAAATACTTCAATAAAGGCATTACCGATTGCCTTGCGCTTTTTCTCAGGATCGACTATACCCTTGAGTGCATAAAGAAATTTTTCAGAAGCATCGACACCTGTAACATTAAGCCCCATATCTCTGTATGAATCGAGGACGTCGGAAAATTCGTTTTTTCTTAATAAGCCGTTATCAACAAAAATACAATGAAGGTTATTACCAATTGCTTTGTGCATCAGTATTGCTGCAACAGTTGAATCTACTCCTCCGGAAAGCCCGAGAATGACATGATCGTTGCCGACTTTCTGCTTAATCTCTGCAACAGTGTTTTCAATAAAAGATTCCGGAGTCCAGTCTCCCTTACATCCGCAAATGTATTTTACGAAATTTCCAAGAATTGCCGGGCCTATCTCTGTGTGATAAACTTCAGGATGAAACTGTACACAGTATGTTTCTTCTCCGATAATTTTAAAAGCTGCATTGTCTATATTGTCTGTTGAGGCAATTGCAACGGCATTTGCAGGTAGTTTTTTTATGGTATCGCCATGGGACATCCATACCTGTTTGTTGTTTGGAATTTCTCTGAAAAGTGGAGACAGGGGATCATTAATCGATAAAATAGCTCTTCCATATTCTCTTGAAAGAGATCTCTCAACTTCTCCACCTAATTTTTGTGCAATATATTGAGCACCATAGCAAATAGCCAATACAGGTACTTTGCCTCTTATGGCAGACAGATCAATTTGAGGTGATTGAGAGTCTCTGACTGAATAAGGACTACCAGAAAGAATGACTCCTTTTACACTTTCATCAATAGGGGGAAAATGGTTGTATGGATAAATTTCACAATAGACGTTTTGCTCTCTCACTCTTCTGCCAATGAGTTGAGTCACTTGGGAACCAAAGTCGAGGATCAATATTTTATCTGTCATGGGATTATTTTTGTAAATAATGACCCGCAAAAGTAAATAAAATATTACTTTTGCGCCCTGAATTATGCAAAAAATAAGAAACATTGCCATTATTGCACATGTTGATCATGGCAAAACTACCTTGGTAGACAGAATGATACAGTATGCCAAGCTCTCAAGAAATATTGAAAAGATGGGTGATCTTATTCTCGACAATAATGATCTTGAGAGGGAAAGAGGTATTACTATACTTGCAAAGAACGTCTCTGTTCCTTACAAGGACTATAAGATAAACATTATTGATACTCCGGGACATGCGGATTTTGGTGGAGAAGTTGAAAGAGTCCTTAATATGGCTGATGGCGTCCTGCTTCTAGTTGATGCTTTTGAAGGGACAATGCCGCAGACAAGATTTGTACTGCAAAAAGCAATAGAATTGGGCAAGAAACCTGTTGTGGTAATTAATAAGGTTGACAAACCTAATTGCAGGCCGGATATAGTGAATGAGCAGGTATTTGATTTAATGTTCAGCCTTAATGCCACTGAAGAGCAACTTGATTTCAAAACAATTTATGGAAGTGCAAAACAGGGGTGGATGTCAACTGACTGGAAAAAAGAGACTAGTGATATTACTACTCTTTTTGATACAATAATTTCAGAGATACCTGAACCACAGATGCTTGAAGGGTCACCTCAAATGCTCATTTCCTCTTTGGAATACTCTCCTTATGTTGGCAGAATTGCTATCGGCAGGGTTCATAGAGGTATTCTCAGACAGGGAATGCAAATATCTCTTTGTAAGAGAGATGGAACATTTGAAAAGAGCCGTATTAAAGAACTTATGGTGTTTGATGGTCTTGAAAAAACCAAAACAGAAGAGGTGAAAAGTGGTGACATATGTGCTGTTGTTGGTGTAGAAGGTTTTGAAATAGGAGATACTATTGCAGATTATGAATTTCCAGAATCTCTGCCCCCCATTTCGGTTGACGAGCCTACAATGAGCATGTTGTTTACAATAAACGACTCTCCTTTTTTTGGGAAGGATGGAAAATATGTTACATCAAGACACATAAAGGAGAGACTTGAAAAAGAACTTGAGAAGAATCTTGCATTGAAAGTTAAAAATGGCCTGACTGCAGATTCATTTGTTGTCTATGGAAGAGGAGTGCTTCATATTTCTATATTAATTGAGACCATGAGGCGGGAGGGATTCGAACTACAAATAGGACAGCCTAAGGTTTTGGATAAGAACTTAAATGGTGTACGTTGCGAGCCAATAGAGCATCTTACAATTGACCTTCCTGAAGAGCATGTGGGCAAAGCGATTGAAATGACCACGAGACGAAAAGGATGTCTTATGCATATGGAGCATAGAGATGACAGGGTTCATCTTGATTTTGAAATACCATCGAGGGGATTAATGGGTTTAAGAAGTAACTTAATGACTGCAACTCAAGGAGAAGCTGTTGTAGCACACCGTTTTAAGGGGTATGAACCATACAAGGGTGATATAGAAAAGAGAAATAATGGTTCACTGGTCGCTCTTGAAACTGGCATGGCTGTAGCATATGCTATGGACAAGTTACAGGACAGGGGTAGATTTTTTATAAATCCCGGAGAAGAGATTTATTCAGGACAAGTAGTAGGAGAGCATACGAGAGCAGGTGATCTGGGCATTAATATATGTAAGACAAAGAAACTCACCAATGTCCGTGCTGCAGGTACAGATGAAAAAGTTGTTTCGCCTCCTCCGATTGTTTTCTCTTTGGAAGAGGCGCTTGAATACATTCAGGAAGACGAATTAGTTGAAATTACTCCTCACAGCATGAGAATAAGAAAAATCATTCTCGATGAAAATGAGAGAAAAAGAAGAAAGGGATAATTTCAATTGTTCTTTCAAAAAAATCGATTAACTTTGCCGGCTCAAATTGATATGGACATAAAAATGGACAGGGAGTATTCAGTCCCAATCAAAGGGTTAAAAATCGGGAAGCATCATTATAACTTCTCGATTGGTGACACTTTTTTCGACAATTTTGAAAACTCTCTTATTCATAAAGCAGCCATTGAGATTGATACAGCTTTAGAGAAAAGCGAGTCTTGGATCAAAGTTGTTTCAAGATTTCAGGGTAACGTTTGTGTGGATTGTGACAGGTGTCTTGATGAATTGATCCTGCCTGTTGAAGCAGAAGCATCACTTCTCGTCAGACTTGTAAGAGATGAAGGTGAGGAGAATGATGATATTGAAACTGTTAATATTGATCCATCTGAGACGGTGCTTGATTTGAGTCAGTTTTTTTATGATTATATAATTCTCTCTCTTCCTGCACACATGGTACATGCAGAAGGATTGTGTGATCCTGAAATGATTCTGAGGTTGAAAATGGCTGAGGGAGAACATTCGTCTTCAGACGATGTTTCACCTTTTTTTAAGTTAAATGAATTGTTGAATTTATAAGTAAAATATTTAAGATATGGCACATCCGAAACATAAGATTTCAAAAGCACGCAGGGATAAGAGAAGAACTCATGACCGTGTGGAAGTCCCAACACTTGCTCACTGCTCCAATTGTGGTGCTGCAGTTCTATATCATCATGTATGCCCTGAATGTGGCTATTATAGAGGTCGTTTGATGATTCAGAAATCATCATCATAGTGTTATTTTTTCTTTTTATATAATTTTATATGTGCAGTTCCTCTTTTATTCAGGGGAATGGTGTGGTTTTTGATTAACACCTTAATTTAAACATTTTTCCTGATAAGTTTTAATGTGAATTAATTATGAGAGCAGTTATTAAGGGCATTGGTGCATACATTCCGGAGTATATTCTTACAAATGATGAGTTGTCAAGAATGGTTGATACGAGCGATGAGTGGATTATGACTCGTATTGGCGTGAAAGAGAGAAGGATCCTTAAAGAAGATGGACTTGGCACTTCCTATATGGGAGCGTTAGCCGTGGAAGATCTTATTAAAAAAACGGGTCTGAACAGAGATGAGATAGATATGTTGGTTTGTGCAACTGTTACTCCTGATATGCTGTTCCCTGCGACTGCTAATATTATTTGCGACAAAGTCGGGATTAAGAATGCATGGGGTTTTGATATCAATGCAGGCTGTTCCGGATTTATATTCAGTTTTGCAAATTGTGCTTCACTTATTGAGTCAGGCCGTGCAAAAAAAATAGTGTTGGTTACGGGAGAGAGGATGTCTGCTATTACAGATTACACTGACAGGAGTACATGTCCTCTTTTTGGTGATGCTGCTGTTGCCATGTTGATTGAACCAAGTGATGATCCATCTATCGGACTCATAGACGAAATACTTCATGTCGACGGGATAGGCAGACAGTATCTTTTTCAAAAAGCCGGAGGCTCGCTTTATCCACCTTCTGAACAGACTTTAAAAAACAGGGAACATTATATTTATCAGGATGGTCAGGTAGTCTTTAAATATGCAGTCAGCCGGATGGCAGATGTTTCTGCAGAGATGATGGAAAAGCATAATCTCAAGGCATCTGATATTGCATATCTTGTGCCTCATCAGGCAAATCTCAGGATTATAGAGGCAACAGCCAAAAGAATGGGTCTGGATAAAAACAAAGTCCTTATAAATATTCAAAAATTCGGCAACACTGCAGGAACATCAATACCACTTGTACTGTGGGAATTTGAGAACAAATTCAAAAAAGGGGACAACCTGATATTATCAGCATTTGGTGCAGGATTTACTTGGGGAGCATTGTATTACAAGTGGGCTTATGACCTATCATAATTACAATTTGTTGTTTTCTTAATCAGGATATATGTTTGACTCTTGCCATAAATTCACCGGCAAGTTCCGTCTTTTTCTTAATGTGTTGAATAACGGCTGACACGAAAGGATTGCTCTCTACTTCTCCTCTTACACATTCGAAATCACAATGTTTTTCATCTTCGCTACCGTCAACTCCAAAGCCAGTCATACTTGTTATTGAAAACTCTTTCATGGCATCGTTGTAGAGCATCTCATCCAATGTGACAACAGATTCTCTCCAGAGTTCAACAAGAGATCTCAGTTTTTCTATAGATATTTCGGAGAGGTTGATACCATAATATTTTTCCATTGCATCATATGCCCAAGTCCATTCCATGTCATAGTAGTCTGTGTGCAGGATTCGGAAGCGCTCTTCAATGTCATTTAAATTGAGACGGTTTTCGTCAATATCTGACAGTAGCTTTTCTACCTCAGACTTTGGCACAATAAGTCCGGAAAGATCTACCCACTCTCCTTTTCCCAAGGGATGTGTTGGCACAAGCTGCTCCCGTATTTGGTAAATATCCCTGAATGGTGTTGATTCGAGTCTTCTTAGAAGTGAGTTTCCGAAAAATTTATTGATTGCTTTTTCATACAGTTTTATTCCATTTCTCAGTGAACTGTTTTTAATTCTGGAACTTCTGTAAGTAAATATTTCAGAAGTTTCTCCTGACACAGAACGTAATTCGAGGAGAATTTTTCTCCCATTAATCATTTTCTGAATAGTGTATGGACTTAGGAGATTGTAATTGATCAAATCAAGAAGATCTTTATCTGTTCGTTTGTCTCTTTTTGGCCATTTCTGGACATCTCTTATGGTACCAACGCTTTTCAGATTAACTCCCGGAACAAGAAATGTTTCATCAGAATTTTCTATAAGATAGGAGAAAGGAAGGTCTGTAGTGTCGGGATGCCTGTAATGCCTTCCCATAACGAGTGAAAAGGCTCCAATTTTGGCCGGCCAGAGAATGTATGAATCACTTGTTGTTTTTGATCCTCTTTCCACAATTCCCTGATGAATAGGTCCAAGTTTATACATATGGTTACTTTGGTTGGAACCACTTCCGGCATTTAAAAATGAAAAAAGGCCGGCAATAAGGAGGCTGGACTTGTGGACAGAAACAGTAAATGGTCCCGCAAATACTGCGCAAGCTTCACCATTTTCAAAGTTGCAATTTGCAAATAGTAACGAATCATGAGCCGAGAAACTGTGTGAAATGTGGCAGGCTTGTCCAACGAAACATCTGGTTATTTTAGAAGCCTCAGCAATGAATGATCCGGATGCAAAGATAAAGTCATTGGCTATTACTCCGTCCTTAACAATCACAGGCGCATGTTCATTACTGCAAATTGTACCATTTTCCAATCTAAGTACATTCTCAATTACTGCACAATCTTCAATTTTGACATTTTTAATAGTTTGTGTATTAATAATGGTTACTTGTTTACCAATTGTTCCGTTTGAAGACTCATGTTCTTTGGAATAATCTGCTATCAGTTTTGTTAATTTGCCTATTGTGCCGTTTTTATGGCGGTAAAGAGCAATAATGTAAGCAAGAGATGATGAGAGCCGGGGATAAATAGGAACTTCTCTGCCACCAGTCTCGTTAAGAACCATTATAGAAGCATTACAACCAAAAGTTGATATTCCGTCTACATAAATAATGTCAACATTTTGGATGAAGCAGCACTCTCCAATGATATAATTTGAAATATAATTGGAGATATTTTCGATAAACACATTATCCCCGATTTGACAATTGTGGATAGTTGCGTTTCTGACACCTGAATGGCGGCAAATACCGCCTGGAAGGGAGAATGTTTTCTCAAAACATCCCAAAGTTACCCTGCCCGAGAAACGAACATTGTAAATGTGATCTGTTGAGAACCTCTCCGACACAAAGACTTTTGTCCAGTCTTCCGCCACACAAAGATTGGCTGACAGCGAGTCAATCTCGTGTTGAGATAAATTCCTCATTTGTTATGTATAATTTTTTCGAGCTTGTAACTGTGGTACCCTTGCCCGAAATTTGCAGTGGCGAATTTAAGGTTTTTTCTTTTATTTACAATATCCCACAGGCATAAGATATACAGGTTCCTCGCCTTCGGGTAATTGCATTAGTTTTTTTAAAGCCTCGTCAGAATAAGCTCCTACTGCACATGTTCCAAGTTTAAGAGCTTCAGCCTGCAGATAAACATTTTCTGCAGAATGTCCCAAATCCATAAATATATATCTTTCCTTTCCCCTTTGACCGTATTTTCCGCTTCTTTCGAGTACGGATGTGTAAACAAGCACCATCGGTGCATCTTTAATCATTTTTTGGTTAGAAGCAGCTACACTTAGTTCACTCCTTAAATCCTTGTCCATAACAAGTACAATAGAATGATCTTTTGGTATATATTTATATACACCCGGGTCAATCCCCTTGACCTTTCCAACAAAGACATAGATTTCAAGTGGATAGAGTGCTCCTGCAGATGGTGCTGTTCTCAAACCACCGCGCAGGTTGGGATTAGAATCCCTTTTTAGGGTAATTCCGTAAGCAGACCAAAGAATTTGTGACAATTGTTCTGTTGAAAGCTCTCTGTCATCAAACTGTCTTCTGGACCTTCTGGATTGTAATGCTTCTTCTACGCTTACATCACCTTTTAATGAAGGAGAGGGCAAGATGTAGACTTTTTCCTGATTTTGTGTTGCTTTAATTCCACCAAATCCTGACAAAATAGTTAATGCCAATAGTAATGTTTTCATATTAAAATATTTTTTGAAAAATAATATTAATTTCAGTTATAACAAAACGCGTTTAATATGAAATTTTAATGGTTTGTCGGATAAATTGATTTTCAGTTTTGAATATAATCTTACATTTGCAAAACAGTCGTTTTGCAAATCATAGATTATGGAAGTAAACACTGGAAGATCAGATCTGCTTTGGAATTACGCGGCGAGTTTTATGAGGCTTGCGTCTGCTCTGATTATCCTGCCTTTGATACTGCATCTTTTACCTGTAGAGGAGGTGGGTCTTTGGAATATTATGATAAGCCTTAATGCAATGATATATCTGCTTGATTTCGGATTTTATCAGACCTTTTCCAGATCTGTGACTTATATTTTTTCAGGAGCAAAGGAATTTAAAAGCGAAGGTCTTGGTGATGTTAATCCGGATGGTTCTGTCAATTATTCTCTATTGAAAGGCAGTCTGTCTGCAATGAGAGTATATTATGCGGCTGTTGCTGTTTTGTTGTTTATTTTACTTGTGACTGCAGGACATCTTTATATTGAAAATATACTTACTGATTTTACTGGAAACAAAAATAACGCGAGGATTGCCTGGTATCTATATGGTATTTTGCTGTGCTATCAGTTCTATACTTATTACTACGATGCGCTTCTTGTTGGAAAGGGCATGATTAAGAGATCAAGGCAGATAATTGTTTTTTCTCAATGTGCTCATTTTTTACTGGCGTCTTGTTTATTATTGATGGGTTGTGGTATTTTGTCAATGGTTTTCGGTCAGACTCTGGCTACAGTTGTGAATAGAACACTTGCAAAAAGAACATTTTATGACAAAAAAACAAAATTAGAACTTAAAAATGTTTTGCCGGCTGATTGGAAAAGAATATTGAAGACATTGTGGACAACAGCATATAAAACAGGTCTTGCTAATTTAAGCTGGGTATTTACTAACAGAATGCTTACTCTTATAGGTGGTCTATTTATTCCCTTGGCTGTAATCGGATCATACGGAATTACAAAACAAATTGTAGATCTTACTTATTCACTTTCCCTCATCTGGTTTGCAACTTTTTTTCCTAAACTGATCCAACACAGGGTCACGGGGAGGGAAGACCAGGTAAAGCGATTATATGTTAAAGCTCAATATGTTGCTGTTGCCACATTCGTTATAATTTCTTTGATAGTTGTCTTATTTGGTCCATGGGCTCTTGATGTCATCAAAAGCAAAACGCCACTGCTCGAGAGTAAATTGTTGATAATCTTTTTCATTGCCTCTTTTTTTGAGGCCTTTACTTATTTGTCTACATCAATGCTTATAAGTAGAAACATTGTGCCACATTATAAAGCTCAAATGATTACAGCTGTTGTAACAGTTGTATTGCTTGTGGCTGCATTTAAGTTTTTTGGAGCCGGGGTAGAGGCTTTGATTTTGGTGCCTTTTGTTGTCCAGCTTTCATATCAGCACTGGAAATGGACATCTATTGTTTACAGTGAGTTGCGAATCAGACTGTCTGATTACAATCCAAGAAAATATTTCAGACTCAGGAAGTAAAAATATTAATATCTCTCTTTCCTCTCTTTTTTACCCGATCTGTTTCTATTGTTGTTCTTACTATAATCTTTGTTGTAATCTCTATGGTATCTCCTTTCAGTTCCTCTATCGTACTTTCTTGAATTTTTTTGTTCCTTCTGTTCTTTTGAAGTATTGTTGACTGTTTCTATCTTGATTTTCTTATCTCGAAAGTCAGAATTGTCGAGGGAATCAACTATCGAAGAAACAGCATTGGAACTGATTGAAACAAAGGAATAATCTTTCATAATCTCGATTTTACCCACACCTTTCTGGCCAATTCCGCATGAAGAGAACAATCTCAGCAGATGTCTGGGTGTTAACCCGGTTTTGGAACCAATATTGATTTTTATCCATGTATAACCTTTTTCTGCATGAAGAAACGGGAAATTTACATTATTATCCAGATGGTCAGGTGTATCTTTGATGTTAAGATCTGGAGCGAGCCTATAGTAATCGAGAAAACGGTTAAATTCTATTGAGAGCATTTTCCATATAACATCTTCTTTGCTGAGATCTTTCCACTTAGCATTTATAATGTCGACGTAGGTAGAAATCTCATCTCTTATTTCGGCTTTTTCTACTTCCTCAACGAGATGAAGCATTTGTCTTGTACATACTTCTTCGCCTGTAGGCACTTTTGCCTGACCGAAGGTTTTGCCGATGGTCTTTTCTATCAACTTTATTTTATGCTGTTCTTTGCTATTGATAATGGCAATAGATATTCCAGTTTTGTCTGCCCGTCCTGTTCTACCGCTTCGGTGTGTATATTGCTCAGGATCATCAGGTAAGTTATAATTGATGACATGAGTAAGTTCATTTACATCAATGCCTCTGGCTGCAACATCCGTAGCGACAAGTAAATTAAGACTTTTGCTTTTGAATCTTCTCATTACTTGATCTCTTTGGGCTTGTGACAAATCGCCATGAAGTGCATCTGCATTATATCCGTCTTTTATAAGGGCCTCGGCTATTTCCTGTGTCTCCTGTCTTGTTCTGCAAAATATCATGCCATAGATATCAGGATTGTAGTCAGCTATTCTTTTTAGAGCCAAATATCTGTCTTTTGCATGAACGATATAATAGTAGTGCTTAACATTATCTGAACCGGAATTTCTTGTGCCGACTGTGACAATCTGTGGACTTTTCATGTAATTTTTTGCAATGCCTTCTATTTCTATAGGCATGGTTGCAGAAAACAGAAGTGTCCTTTTTTCGGAAGGAGTACATTCCAATATGGCATCGAGTTCATCTTTAAAACCCATGTTCAACATTTCGTCAGCTTCATCAAGAATAAGAGATGAAATATTGCTGAGATCTGCCACATTTCTGTTTAATAAATCCAACATTCTTCCCGGAGTAGCGACTATAATTTGTGCTCCCTTTCTGATTAGTTTAATTTGGCCATCAATGCCGGCGCCACCATAAACAGAGACAATATTGAGATTTTCAATATATTTCCCGTAATTATCCAAATCCTGGGAGATTTGTCTGCAGAGCTCTCTTGTAGGGCTTAAAATAAGCACCTGAGTGTTTTTGGATTGAGTATTGATGGATTGCAAAAGGGGCAATCCAAAAGCTGCGGTTTTTCCTGTTCCGGTCTGAGCAAGGCACACTAAATCGCCGGTTTCGTTTATGAGTTTTGGTATAATTCTTTGTTGAACCTCTGTGGGGGTAGTAAAACCAAGGTCTGACACTGCCTTAATCAAGATGTCTTTTAGACCAAGGTCCTGGAATTGATTTGTCATCTATTTATATTGAGGCGGCAAAGGTATACTAATTTCTTTAAAAACCAGCAATTATTTATTTAGCCAAGTTACTTCCTGCCTTAAATCCTTCTACAAATCCATCAATATTGCATGCGATATCAATAACTAAAATGATAATAATGAGCACAATGCACCAAATGATAATTTGTTTTGTCTTTTTTTTCATTTTTATTTTTTGTTTTGCTCAAACATAGCTCATATTATTAACACACAACTTCATAATTAGAAAAATATTACCTTTGAAAAGAAAATTTATCTTTTTTTAATTTTTTTATCCAATATTATAATTATGAGCAAAGTCAGACACATAGGAGTTTTTGGACGTAGAAATACCGGAAAGAGCTCTTTAATCAACATACTTGTCGGGCAAGATGTGGCAATTGTTTCCAATGTTCCCGGAACAACTACGGATCCTGTTCGTAAGCGAATGGAGATTAACGGAATAGGACCTGTGGTTTTTATTGATACTGCCGGGATAGATGATAGTGGAGTGCTTGGAGAACAGAGGGTCGAGAAGACAAAGTCCGTGATAAAAATTATTGACCTGGCAATTTTGATTTTTACTGATAATCAGGTTGAAAAGTATGAACTTGATTTGATAAACAGTTTCAGGGAAGAGGGTATCCCTTTTATAATGGTTCACAATCAGTCTGATATTGTTCCACTTGATTCTGAACTTGCCTTGGATTTGAGTGAAAAAGAAAATATTGATGTGTTAGAATTTTCATGTTCTCTTCTAGATGAAGATGATCAGAAAAAAGCTGTGGATACTTTAATTTCAATGATTGTTTTTGAGCTTCAGAAATCAGAGGCTGTTCCGAAAAGTATTCTGGAAGGTCTGGTAGAAAAAGGGGACCATATCGTTTTTGTTTGCCCTATTGACAGCGAAGCTCCTGAGGGTAGACTGATTCTTCCTCAAGTTAATGCTATCAGAGATGCTCTCGATCGAAAAGTGGTAGCTATTGTACTACAGCCAGAGCAACTTGGGGATTACTTGAAAAATTTTGCGATTAAACCTAAATTAGTAGTGACAGATAGTCAGGTATTTGAGGCAGTAAGTAAAATTGTTCCGAAAGACATTCCTATTACTGGTTTTAGTTTGTTGCTTGCACGGGTAAAAGGAGCTTTTCAATACTACCTAGATGGGATTTATAGCATTGACAACCTGAAAGATGGTGATAAGATACTTGTTCTCGAATCATGTACACATCATGCTACGTGCGATGATATCGGAAGAGTTAAAATCCCAAATTTATTGAAGAAAAAGAGTGGAAAAAAATTGACTTTTGATATTGTTGGAGGGCTTGATACTCTTCCTGAGGATATTTGTAATTATTCCATGGTAATTCAGTGTGGAGGTTGTATGATAACAGACAGACAACTGCAGTCAAGACTCAGACCTGCTATAAAAGCGGGGATTCCTGTTGCTAATTACGGCATGGTGATTGCTTATTGTACAGGTATTTACAATAGGGCAATTGAGCCTTTGAAGTAAAAAGACCAATAAATTATGTACTATTGATGCAGTTTGTTCCATTCAAGGATAATTTCCCTTTCATTTGGATTAACTCTTGATCCGGGTCTTAAAATGGTATAAGAGGTAGGAGGCATTGTGCGGGAAATAAGGACACTGTCAATTCTTACGGCTGCATTTTTATCAATGAGGCCGGCCTCAAGAACGGATTCATAATAGGGACGGAGGTTTATGCTTGAAAGTCCCTTTTTAGAATCGTTTCTGATTTTGTCGCCAATAAGTGGCACTTTGTTGTACCATGGCAATTTCGGATCCTCACTGTGGCATACCATACAACCTGAATTTTCAATAATGGCTACGGTTTTTCCTTGAAAAGAAAGATCATCTACCGGTTCATGGTCAATTGCTCTAAATGTAATAATCAGCGTAGCTGCAAGCAATAAAACGCCAATAATAGATTTAGAAAGTTTACTCATATGTTTAAGTTCAGTATTTTGCCGCTTTGCTCAGAATAAGTTCAACATTTTTTGAAAGGGAAGTGGCGGTATATGTTGCACCCGAGTAACTATCGACTGCAGCTTTTTTATTGGCGGCTTCCGACACTTTAAGCCCATTCCACGTATTGAAGAAATTCTGTCTTTCAAGTTTCTTTAAGTAAGCAGCAGTTTCCCAGTTACTGAGGATAGCCACTTTTTTAATTATCTTGTTTTTATCTGTAATCACAATTACCGGAGTCGTGTTATTATATCCTTTAATATCTTCGGAATATGGCTTACTTGAGAGACAGAAACCAAGGACTTTTTTCTCCTTGTCGACTATATTAAACCAGTCACCCTTACTTTTTTCTACAGCTACAGCGTTGGGATATACGCTTTTTACCACCTCAAGTCCAGAAATCTCTTTGAAAACAGGAGTATCTCTGTTTGGGCCATGATTAGTTTGTGCTAAAACCATATTCACAAATGCGAAAGTAATTAAAATTATTGATAAAACCTTTTTCATTATTGTTATTATTGATACTGCTTATTGAGACTTAAAGAGCCGGTAAAAGTTTACTTTCCGGCTCCTGCAAAAATTATTAAAATTACAATATAATTTACTTGGAAGCTTTGATAGCAGCCTGAGCCGCTGCGAGTCTTGCTATAGGAACTCGGAATGGTGAACATGAAACATAATTCATGCCAACAGAGTGACAGAATTCAATAGAGGCCGGATCTCCTCCATGTTCTCCACAAATTCCAATTTTTAATTTTGGATTGGTTTTACGACCGCCTTTAACACCCATGTCAACCAATTTGCCTACCGCTTCAGTGTCAAGTGTCTGAAATGGATCAAAAGGTATAATCTTTTTTTCAATATAATTACCCATAAAAGCTCCTATATCATCTCTCGAAAATCCGTATGTCATCTGAGTAAGATCATTTGTTCCGAAAGAGAAAAATTGGGCAGTTTTTGCCATTTCGTCAGCAAGCAGTGAGGCTCTTGGAATTTCAATCATAGTTCCATAAAGGTAGTTGATTTTTGTCCCAGTTTTGGTCTCAACTTCTGCATGTATTTTGTCGCATATAACTTTTTGGAAGTCCAGCTCCTTTACAGAAATTGTGACCGGGATCATAATCTCTGGTTGAGGGTGGTATCCCTCTTTGATCAATTCTGCAGTAGCTTCAAAAATGGCATGGTACTGTGTTGCACTGATTTCAGGATAGGTTATTGCAAGACGAACACCTCTGTGTCCCATCATAGGGTTAACTTCGTGAAGTGATTCTCCTCTTTTTTTAATTTCATCCACACTTATTCCGAGTTCATTAGCCAACTCTACCTGTTTCTCGAAAGCTTTAGGAACAAATTCGTGGAGAGGTGGATCGAGAAGCCTGAATGTGACAGGTTTGCCATCCATAACTTTCATTGTGTTTTTTACTGAGTTCTTTATGTATGGCTCAAGTTCGTTTAATGCTATAATACGCTCTTGTTCTGTCTTTGATAAAATCATTTTGCGAAGTTTTGCCAAAGGTTGTTCTGAATTTTTGCCATAAAACATATGTTCAATCCTGAATAGCCCTATACCTTCAGCACCAAAATTTATAGCATTTAGAGCATCTTCAGGTGTGTCAGCATTTGTGCGGACACCAAGAACTCTATATTTGTCTACAATCTTCATGTATTCGACAAAACGCGGGTTTTCTGAAGCATTTATGGTTGAAATCGCTGTATCGTAAACAAAACCTTTACTCCCATTCAAACTGAAAACACTGCCTTCGCTATATGTTTTACCATTGATGGTCATTTTTTTTGAGTGTAAATCTATATGAAGTGAATCACAACCAACTATGCAACATTTACCCCATCCTCTTGCAACAAGAGCTGCATGAGATGTCATTCCTCCTCTTGCTGTAAGAATACCATCAGCTGCACGCATGCCTTCTACATCTTCAGGATTGGTCTCTTCACGAACAAGAATAACATTTTTTCCTTTTTTTGCAGCTTCAACTGCGGCTTCTGCTGTGAAGACAATTTCACCTACTGAGCCACCAGGACCTGCAGGCAGACCTTTTGCTACAACATTTGCAACCTTTTCGGCTGCGGGATCCAAAATAGGATGAAGAAGTTCGTCAAGTTGTACAGGAGCTACTCTCATAACAGCGGTTTTCTCGTCTATCAATCCTTCTTGGAGCATATCCATGGCCATGTTTAAAGCAGCCAAGCCTGTTCTTTTGCCAACACGGCATTGAAGCATCCACAATTTCCCGTCTTGAATTGTGAATTCGATGTCTTGCATGTCGTGAAAGTGTTGTTCAAGTTTCTTCTGGATTTCGAAAAGTTCTGCATAAACTGATGGCATGGCTGTTTCAAGAGATGCCAGATGCCTGTTATGCTCATTCTTGGTAGCTTCATTAAGAGGATTAGGTGTGCGGATACCTGCTACAACATCTTCTCCTTGAGCATTGATAAGCCATTCTCCGTAAAACTTTGCCTCTCCTGTAGCCGGATTTCTTGAGAAAGCGACACCGGTAGCAGATTTGTCTCCCATATTGCCAAAAACCATCGCTTGTACAGTTACTGCGGTACCCCATTCATCAGGTATTCCTTCAATTCTTCTGTATGCTATGGCACGCTTTCCGTTCCATGATTTGAAAACTGCACCAATTCCGCCCCACAATTGTTCATATGCATTGTCAGGAAAAGGTTTGCCTAATACTTCAATTATTTTCTTTTTAAAATCTTCACATAATTGTATGAGATCTTCAGTAGTTAGATCAGTATCACTCTTGTAGCCTTTTTTTTGCTTGAGTTCATTCAGCATTCTGTCAAGTTGGACGCGTATACCCATTCCTTCTGCAGGTTCAATGTTTTCGGCTTTTTCCATTACTACATCAGAATACATCATTATCAAACGACGATATGCGTCGTAAACAAAACGTGAATTCTGAGTTTTTTTTATAAGACCTGGTATGGTTTCGGAGCAAAGACCAATATTCAGTACTGTTTCCATCATGCCGGGCATGGAACTTCTTGCACCTGAACGACATGAAACAAGAAGAGGATTGTCTTTATCTCCAAATCTCATGTTCATTATTGCTTCAGTTTTTGCAAGAGCTTTATCGACTTCTTCTTTGAGCCCTTCGGGAAATTGCATGTTGTTTTTGTAGTACTCAGCACAGGTCTCTGTTGTTATTGTAAAGCCTGCAGGTACAGGCATTCCAAGTTTGCACATCTCAGCCAGGTTGGCACCCTTGCCTCCCAGGAGATTTTTCATTGAGCCGTCACCTTCTGCGGTTTTACCACCAAAAAGGTAAACTCTTTTAATATCAGACATTGTGATAAAATTAGGTTATGTGTTTATAAATAATTGGTTTCTTTTAAAAAATGAGGGGGCAAATATAATAATTTTTATAATAATTTTCCGGCCAGTTCTGAAAGTGCACTTCTTTCACCTTTGACTAGATTGACATGTTCGAATATCTCCTGTCCGTAGAGTTTTTCTCCCAAATGTGTCAGCCCGTTGGAATGCATGTCGAGGTAAGGTGAATCTATTTGGTAAATGTCTCCAGTAAACACAAGCTTAGTCCCTTCACCGGCACGAGTTATTATTGTCTTGACTTCATGAGGAGTTAAATTCTGTGCTTCATCCACAATAAAAAATGCATCTGAAAGACTTCTTCCTCTAATATATGCCAGTGGAGATATTAGAAGTTTTTCACTTTTAAGCATCTCTTCTATTCTCACAGCTTCCTTGCTTGTAGGCTTGAATGCTTTCTGGATAACGGAAAGGTTATCAAATAGGGGAAGCATGTAAGGACCCATTTTTTCTTTAATATCTCCCGGAAGAAATCCCATTTCCTGGTTTTGCAGTGGGATTACAGGTCTGGAGAGTAGTATCTGATCGAAATATTGTTCCTGATCCATTGCTGCTGCAAGTGCGAGTAATGTTTTGCCTGTCCCGGCAGTGCCTGTAAGTGAAACCAGTTTAATTTCAGGATTAAGCAGTGCATCAAGGGCAAAGGTCTGTTCATCATTTCTTGGGTCAATTCCATATGCTCTTACTCTTTTAATCCCTACGATAGAGTTGGATGTCTTTCTGTATCTTGCGAGTATGTTGTTGTTGCCGTTTGGGTTTTTAATGGAGAAAAGTTGATTGGCGGTAAGTTTATTTAAATTAAACTCCTTGACCGGAACCCCGTCCTCTTTGTAAAACAATCTGTCAATTATGTCTTTGCTGACGTCATCAAGATAGATAACCTCTTTCTTTATGTTTTCAACTCTCTCCTCTGCAATTTTGTCAGTTAGGTAATCCTGAGCATCTATGGACAGTGCCTTTGCTTTCAATCTCAGATTGACGTCCTTGGTGACAAGAGCAACTATTCTGTCAGGATTCTGTTCCTTGATCCATTGAGTGGTTGCCAATATTCTATGATCCGGAATATCTTCGAAAAATGCCTGTAACATCTGTTCACTGAATGGATGTCCAAGTTCAATTTTAAGAAGCCCTTTTCCGGTACCGATTCGTATTCCTTTATCAAAAAGCTGGTTGTCGGTTATTTTATCCATCTCTCTAAGGAATTCTCTCGCATTATAGTTTATGGCTCCATCTCCCTTCTTAAATTTATCGAGTTCTTCAAGAACAACGATCGGAATGACAATGTCGTTCTCCTGAAAGTTATATATTGCTCTGTAATCATGCAATATGACATTTGTATCAAGCACAAATATTTTTGGTAGTTTTTGTGATTTCATATAATTAATATTTTAAAATCCATTTTTTTGCATTTACGAACATCTCAATCCATGGAGTAATTTCGTCTTCAATCCTGCTGCGAGTGTAATAAGCCCAATTGTGAGGGTATATACATCTTTCTGGGTGAGGCATTATGGCGAGATGTCTGCCATCGTTGCTGCAAATGCCGGCTACTCTATCGGGAGATCCGTTAGGGTTTGCAGGGTATTCGTTATAAGTATATCTTAAAGCAACACTGTAATTAGAGATTGGTTCAGGGAAGCTGAACTTTCCTTCTCCATGGGCAACCCATATTCCAAGTTCAGATCCAATAAGGGATGAAAGCATGATTGAGGGGGACTGTTCTACAGTAACTCCTATGAATCCACTTTCAAACTTGTGGCTATCGTTGTGCAGCATCTTTGGCGACCTGTTTCTGTCTTCAGGTGTTATAAAGCCAAGTTCTGTCATTAATTGACATCCATTGCATATTCCGAGCGAAAGTGTATCACCTCTTGAATAAAATTCTTCAATACTTTCCTTTGCCTTTTTGTTATAAAGAAAGGCTCCTGCCCAGCCTTTGGCAGAACCGAGAGTATCAGCATTAGAGAATCCACCTACAAACACTATAAAACGTATATTTTTGAGATCTTCTCGTCCGCTTATGAGGTCAGTCATGTGAACATCCTTCACTGCAAAACCAGCCAAGTGCAATGCCCAGGCCATCTCTCTATCTCCATTGGAACCCTTTTCCCTGATAATCGCCGCAGTTGGTCTCGAGGACAAGTCAATAACCTGAGGTAGTTTGTAACTGGATCGTTTTCCCGTAAAGCCTTCTGGAAACTTAAATCTGAGAGGTTGTGACGAATAATTTGTGTAACGTTTAAACGCAAGCTGTTCTCCAGCTTGATCAACATCAAGGAGATAGGAGGTTTTATACCAAATCTCTCTATAGTGATCAATTTCAAGAGATATGTCCAATTTGTGGGATTTGATTTGAAGGCTTCTTTCATTTGTCACTGTGCCTATTTCATAAATAACAATTCCATGTTCTTGAGCAATCTCTTCTATTTTTGATATATGGATTTCCGGTACTTGAACTACAACTCCTGAAATTTCAGCAAATAATAATTTTATTGGATCCTTCTCGTTTAAACTTGAAAGGTCTGCCTTAATACCGCCTGAACAGTTTGCAAAGCACATTTCAAGCAAAGTTGTAACCATTCCTCCGGCAGATATGTCGTGCCCAGCAAGTACATAGTCAGAAGCAATCATCTCCTGAACAGCATTGAAGCACTCTGCAAAGTAGTCAGCATTGTCAATGTCGGGGACTTCATTGCCAAGTTGACCGGTTATCTGTGCAAAGGCTGAACCACCAAGAGCAAAACTTGTTTCATTGATTATTGTGAAAGGCACAAGAAATAGTCTGGTGTCTTGACGAGTAGCAAGAACAGGACGAACAACTCTTCTGATGTCAGAGCTTTCACCTGCAGCAGAAATAATAAGTGTACCGGGTGCAAGGACCTTACTGCCGTCAGGATATTTTTGTGTCATTGAAAGTGAATCCTTGCCTGTAGGAATATTTATTCCCAATTCTATTGCAAAGTCACTGGCTGCATTGACGGCTGAATATAGTCTTGCATCTTCTCCTGGGTTTTTACATGGCCACATCCAGTTGGCTGAAAGAGAAATTCCTCTTAATCCGCCCTTAATGGGAGTCCAAACAATATTTGTTAGAGATTCGGATATTGCCATCCTGCTTCCTGCTTCTGCATTTATAAGTGCTATTGCAGGAGCATGTCCGATAGAGGTGGCTATTCCTTCTAAATTGTTGTAGCCCAATGCAACGACGCCAAGATTGTTTAGAGGCAACTGAATTTCGCCTGCACTCTGCTGATTGGCCACCAGTCCGGTAACAGAACGATCAACCTTATTTGTCAACCAGTCTTTGCAAGCTACAGATTCGAGTTGAAGAACCATTTCAAGGTAATATTCAATATCTTGTTCGTCATATTCAAGAGGATCCCAATGAATTTTAAAATTTCTGTCTTCAATTACTGTTTTGGGCGCAGAACCGAACATGTCTTCAAGTTGAAGATCAATTGGCTTTTCTCCAGTCTGACTATTTATAAAAGTAAAATTCTTTTTCCCGGTTGTTTCGCCAACCATGTATAGGGGAGCTCTCTCACGAGATGCTATCTTTTCGAGATCTTCCACATCATTGGGCTTAATGAGTAAACCCATTCTCTCCTGAGATTCGTTACCGATAATTTCTTTGGCAGAGAGAGTAGAATCACCGACAGGAAGCTTGCTAAGGTCTATATCTGCACCGATATCTTCAACCAGTTCAGACAGACAGTTCAGATGTCCGCCTGCTCCGTGATCGTGAATCGATATGATGGAATTATCATCGCTTTCAGCCAGAGCCCGAATTGCATTGTAAACTCTTTTTTGCATTTCAGGATTAGATCGCTGGATGGCATTCAATTCAATTGAATTGTCATATTCTCCTGTGTCAACAGAGGAAACGGCGCCACCTCCCATTCCTATTCTGTAATTTTCTCCTCCAAGAATTGCAATCATGTCTCCTGTCTCAGGCTTGTTTTTAGCAGAATATTCTTTTTTTGCAAATCCGACACCTCCTGCAAGCATGATTACTTTGTCATATCCGTACTCTATATGAAACTCTGAGTGTTCAAAAGTCAAAACAGAACCGCAAATAAGAGGTTGTCCAAACTTATTTCCAAAATCACTTGCCCCGTTTGAGGCTTTGATAAGAATCTCTTCAGGGGTTTGATATAACCATTCGTGTGGTTCGTTACATTCCCAGTATCTTCCATCAACTTCAAATCGTGGATAGGAGGTCATATAAACGGCTGTGCCTGCCAGAGGAAAAGAGCCTCTTCCTCCGGCCATTCTGTCCCGTATCTCTCCTCCGCTACCTGTTGCAGCTCCGTTAAAAGGTTCCACTGTGGTGGGAAAATTGTGCGTTTCAGCCTTTAATGATATTACGGTCTCTTCTTTACTTAAGACAAAAAAATCAGGCTTATCACCTTTTTGAGGATGAAACAGTTTAATGTCCGGACCTTCTATAAATGCGCAATTATCTTTATAGGCTGAAACTATTCTATTTGGATTTAATTTGGAGGTCTTCTTTATCAAATCAAAAAGAGTGGAAGGCATCTCAACGCCGTCAATAATAAATGTACCGTTAAAAATTTTGTGACGGCAGTGTTCAGAATTAACTTGAGAAAATCCGAATACTTCGCTGTCGGTAAGAGCTCTTCCAAGTTTATCGCTCAATTTCTTGAGGTATTCAATCTCTTCAATATTAAGAGCAAGCCCTTCCCGTTGATTATACTCTTCAATATCAGTTATGTATTTAATCTTTTCCGGCTCTCTGCTAATTGTAAAAATCTCTTCGTCAAGATCTTTATAAATTCTTTGAAGCATTTTGTCATGCTTTGCGTCAGGTGAATCTACCCTTATGAACTCTTCCATCCTTTCGATACCTTGAATGTTCATATTTATGGTGATCTCAACGGCTGTCGTACTCCACGGAGTTACCATCTCCTTTCTTGGTCCCACAAAATAACCTTGTAACAATTCAGAAGGTAGTTCTTCGGCATTTCCGAGTAACCATTTCAATGCTTTAAAATTGTCATCAGATAAAGCTTCTTTAATTTTGACTGCAATAATAATCTGTTGATCTTTGGAAAAGAATAAAATCATAAAAAAATAATGTGATTTGATTCGCAAAATTAATTTTTTTAAACGATTAATTGCCATTTTTGCAAAAAACATAAGATGTTCGATATTGATTCTTATAATAGGGAAATTGAGAAATTATTTAATCAATTTCCTTCTTACCAAAGTGTGGGCAAGGAGGCTTACAAACCGGGTCTTGAAAGCATGATAAAGTTTGACGATACTTTAGAAAATCCTCATAAAAAATTTATGTCAATTCATGTTGCCGGAACAAATGGAAAAGGTTCTGTTTCACATATGATTGCAGCTGTTCTTCAGAAAACAGGGGCAAGAGTTGGACTTTATACATCTCCTCATTTGACTGATTTCAGAGAGAGGATCAGAATTAATGGAGAAATGGTCTCACGTGAATTTGTCTATGATTTTCTGTTGAAGTGGAAGCCATTTATGGAAGAGAACAAACCATCATTTTTTGAGATTACTACAGCAATGGCTTTTGATTATTTTGCAAGAGAAGGAGTGGATATTGCAGTCATTGAAACTGGACTTGGTGGAAGGTTAGATTCTACGAATATAATTACTCCTGTTTTGAGCATTATTACTAATATAGCACTTGATCATTGTGATCAGCTTGGTAATACTTTGGGTGAAATAGCGAGGGAAAAGGCGGGGATTATTAAGCATAATGTCCCTGTTGTAGTCGGAGAGGCACTTTATTCTACAAAACCTGTTTTTGTCAGAAAGGCAGAGGAGATGGAATCTAAAATTATATTTGCTCAAGAGTATAAATTCAAGGATGTTAAGATTACAGATTATAACCTTGATCTAAAGGGAGATTATCAGAATATTAATATCAGAACTGTCCTTACTGCTCTTTATTTGCTTTCGACAAATGAAAAGTTTCAAAATTTGATTAATCACAATTGGAGTGATTCTATTATAAAAGATGCTTTGCAAAACGTAGCCGGGAGTACAGGTCTGCGTGGAAGATGGGAGTATTTGAGTAGTAATCCTCCTGTTCTTTGCGATACGGGGCATAATGCAAATGGGCTGGAGTTTGTTTTTGCTCAATTACGTTCTTTAAAGCCAAAGCGTCTTTTTATAATACTTGGATTTGTGGCTGATAAGAAGCTGGATGCCGTAATGGGAATGATGCCTCATGATGCGTACTATTTTTTGACCCAGGCACAGATTCCAAGGGCACTTGATGCTAATATTCTTGCTGAAAGAGTTTCACAACTTGGTATCAAGGGAGAAGTAAAACATTCAGTAGAGGAGGCTATAATTGCTTACAAAAAGGTTCAACGAGAAGGAGATCTGTTATTTATAGGTGGTTCAAACTTCATTGTGGCAGAGGCTATCAATTTCTTTGAAAACAGACCCAATTTTTTTGCAGAATAAAAAAATGCATCTATATTTGCAGTCCCAAACAGAACAGTAAGTTTTAAAGGGAGCATAGCTCAGTTGGTTTAGAGCATCTGCCTTACAAGCAGAGGGTCGGGGGTTCGACTCCCTCTGCTCCCACAAAAGAGGAAAATACAGAAAATAAAGGCTTTATAGCGGTTAAAATACCAAAATAAGGCCTTTTTTCATGCCATTTTTTAAGACATTTTTGCCAAAAATCTCCAATTTTGAGTATAATTGTGAAGAAAAACTTTACAAAAACTTTACTCAAGCATCTGCTCGAGTGATCCGGTTTACTCCGGAATTACAAATATCGGATGGTTACCATTTAAAAACCTATCCAAATTCCACGCCGAAATATGTTCAATTCCCTCATTTGTAGGGACTTTGTAATAGTCCATGCTTACCACGTATTTGTCAAAATTGTCCTCTATGAGTTTCAACGAACGATATTCCCTCTCAATTAAGTGTTCTTCTGTTAGTTGCAATGTTACTTGCAAATAAATTCTTCGCTCGCCTTTGATAGCCACAAAATCAACCTCTGTGTCTTTTATTGTTCCCACATAAACCTGATAGCCGGCACGTCGCAAACTCAAATAAACGGCGTTTTCCAAAAGATAACCAATTCCGTAACTGTATCCCGCATAAAGGTAGTTGCGATAACTTAAATCGTTCAGATAATATTTGCAGGGGCCTGAAATAGTGTCTTTTCCCTTGATATTGTAGCGTTCTGCACGATGAACTAAAAAAGAATTTTCGAGATAATTGATGTAAGACGATAATGTTTCGTAGTTTGTTTTTCGTTTCTTAGACGTGAAAAAGTTGATAATATTTGTGATAGAAATCAAATTTGACGCAGTATTTACCAAATAGACAAACAAATCATCTAACAGCTTTACATCCTTAATATTATACCTTTTCACAATGTCGCGCAACATAACCGTGTCTTTGATGGATGACACGTAATTTTGCTTCATTTCATCGTTAGGCAAATTGAAAAGTTCTGGCAATGCACCATCTTGAAGGAATTTTTTGTAACTATCGCTTCCTATTTCCTGCCGAGTTATTCCGCAATATTCTGTATAGCTAAACGGGAACACTTCAAACTCGACATACCGACCCGACAAAAGCGTGGCTAATTCTCCGGATAAGAGATTTGAGTTTGAACCACTGATAAACAGTTCACACGGCTCGGCAAAATCCTGAGAATGAGAGTTCACAAATCGTTCCCATTCATCAATATACTGTATTTCATCCATAAAAATATAGACTTTGCCCATCGGTTTTAACGTTTGTCGATACGTTTTGTAGAGTTCTTCCAACTCAACAGCACTTCCCAAGGTTGCTAATTCCATATATTCTTTGTTGATATAAAGAATATTTTCACCCTTGACGCCTTCAGATATTAACTTAGACGCAATTTGACGCAATATATAACTCTTACCTGCACGGCGCTGGCCTACAAGCACTTTTACCAGATTATTGCCAACGTATTGATAAATTTTGTCTGTGTAAAACGTGCGGATATAACCCAAGTCTATCGAATTTCCATCCCAGAAATTGTACTTTTTTATAGAATTAATTATTTCAATCATGGCTAAATATTTTTAACAAATATAAATATTTTCAAACATACTTGAAAATTTAACGATTTTTATTCAAATTACTTCGTTACAATTTATTGAACTTGCTCATCGCGATTGCTTTGATGTCCTCAGAAATTTTTGTATTGGAGTTTATAACTTTTCATGGACAAAAGGTTAAGCAAAAAACTTAATTTTAATACTTGAAAGGAAATAGTATGCATTATGGTCGTAAGTTCAAGGAAAATACGGTCCAATTAAGTTATCAGAAAGACAATTTCAAAGGTCTGGAAAGGGGATTAGGAATTTGGTCAATGGACGATTGAGATGATGTGCAGGGTATTGATGATAAAACGGAGCAAATGGGGAACTGTTGTGACAATGCCGTTGCAGAAAGCTTTTTTAAAACATTCAAGATTGAACTGATTTACGGAAGCAAAAGATTAAACAAGGAACAGACAAGAATTGCAATCTTTGAATACATCACAATAGATGAATTCGGGGATAGTATTGCTTAACATCTTGTCCCAAAATTGATGTGGAAGGAGTCCTCTTTTCAGAGGTTTGATAAAATTAAAAATATTATCTTTGACGAGTTATCAATGACTTGTCGATGCAGAGCGTATCTGAAATAAGAAAATTTTCTATTGAAGAGATTTATCGGAGATATCGCTCTGTACTTTGTTTTTTTGCTCTTAAATATACCGAATCCTATCAGGAGGCCGAGGATATTGTGCAGTCTGTATTTGTAAAGTTGCTTGACGTAAATATTAGTCTTGAAAATGAAAAAGCTCTTAAGTCCTATCTATTTTCAGCTGTTCATAATAGTTGCATAAATGTTGTTCATAGATCGGGTCTTGAAAAGCGATATTCCGACTATATTTTGAAACATGATAGTGAAATAGATGACTCTAACTTCTTAGCTGAGCAGATGGAAGCTGAAATTTTATGGGAACTTTTTTCAAAGATAGAAGATTTGCCTTCAGAATGTCAGAAAATATTCAAGATGAGCTATATAGATGATATGACAAATCAGGAAATAGCAGATAAACTTGGAATTTCTGTAAATACTGTTAAAAGTCAGAAAGCAAGAGCAAAACAATTGTTAAGATCTTCTTTAAAAGATCTTTTTGGCATTTTATTCATTTATTTAAGTTATTTCGATTAATTGTTTTTGATTCCATCCTTTTTTACTTCTTGATTGTCCTAATAATGAAAGGGCATTTCAAAAATTACAGCGATGGAAGAAAAAGAATATGATAGAATTAAATCCCTGCTTGTTAAACAGCTTTTGTCGGATTTAACCGATGAGGAGCGTGAAGAATTGGAGCAGTGGAGGAATCTCTCTTATGATAATGAGGCTCTTTATCAAAGGCTCACAGACAAGGAGTACCTTTTGGAGAGATTTAATGATTTCAATGAGGTTTTGTCCAAAGAAGACAAAGAGGGTTTAAAGAGCAGAGCTAGTTTGAAAGTTAAATTTAATTCTGCTTTCAGAAATGTATGGTTCAGAAGAATAGCATCTTCTTTTATAATTATTGCTGCAGCATATTCTGCTTACAGGATTGTGGCAGAAATTCAAAAAAATTATTCGGTTCGTGAGGCCTATTCCAAATTGGAGGACATAAATCGTCGTTCTGTTACACTTACGGTTGACGGAAAGAAAGTCATTGATATTGGCAATTTACCTGCCAATACCAGGATTGAAGGTATAAATGCCACAATTATGGAGGGTTCACTTAATTATAGTCTGGCAGATAATGTGAAACATTTAAATGACAGCAAGACTGAAATACATGAGATTTTTGTTCCGGAAATTAAAATTTTTAAGGTTATTCTCCCTGATGGCTCTAAAGTTTGGCTCAATTCAAGAAGTCGTCTCTCTTATCCATCAATTTTTGGTGATGTATCAAGAGAAGTTTTTCTCGATGGAGAGGGTTATTTTGAGATTTTAAAAGATACCAAACGGCCTTTTGTAGTTAGGGGCAATGGTTTGAACATCAGGGTGACAGGGACAAAGTTTAATTTTAAGGCTTACAGTGACGATAAAGCTCTTTCAGCTACTTTGGTAGAAGGTAAAATTACTGTTGGATATAAGGATGCTTCGGGACAGTACAGAAAGTATAATCTTAAACCCGGCGATCAGTCCAATTTAGATAAGGATAGCAAAGAGCTAGTTGTTCAACAGGTAAATACATCATTTTATACTTGCTGGAAGGATGGCCTTTATTATTTTGATTCAGTGAAGCTGGAGGATATTATGGCAGATATTGGGAAATGGTACGGTTTAGAGATTGTTTTTGCTGATAATACATATAAATACAGAGTATTGTCTGGCAAGCTTTCGAGGGAAGATAACGCAGAAAAAATGCTGGAATCATTCAGGAGGCTTATGCCTGGACACATTGTGCTGAGAGAAAGAACAGTAACTATATATTAACTTACATTTAACTACATTTAACTTATCCGACTATGAAAGAAGACAAAAGAAACAAGGTCTCTTTTGTTGTGTTGCTCCTGTTTTTGATAAGTGTTCCTCTTGGGAACGTTGGAGCGCAGAATCAGAAAGATCTTTACAGTGTAAAGCTTGACAACCTTACATTGAAGGAAGCGATGGTTAAGATTACATCGCAATGTGGATATTACTTTGTATATGAAGATGCTGATATCGCTAATGTTCCGAAAATTAGCAAAGAATTCAAATCGAGTAGTATCGAACAAATTATGACAGAGTGCCTTAAGGGCACAAATCTTACCTTTGAGATAGATAAAAAGGTAATTTACATTAAAAAAACTGCGGCAAAGCCTGCAACTTCAAGTGGTCCTAAAAAGAGTGCACAGAACGATGACTCTCTTTATGTTTATGGAAAAGTTACCGATATGAATAATCAGCCTTTGCCTGGTGCTTCTGTTGAAGTGAAAGGAGTTAAAAACAAAGGAGTGACAGCGGATTATGAGGGTAACTATAAATTGAAACTGAGTGATCCTACTAAGGAGAATGTCCTGGTTTTTAATTTCCTTGGGATGCAACCCAAGGAAATTGAGATAAATGGTCGAAGAGAAATAAATGTTTCTCTCAGTGAGGGGATCAACGAACTGGAACAGGTTGTTGTAGTTGGATATGGCGTTACAAAAAAGAAAGATATTGCAGGATCTATTGAGAACATAAGTTCTGCTGAAATAGCCAAAACAAATACTCAAAGTTTTCAAAGGGCTATGCAGGGGAAGGTTTCAGGTGTCCAAATAGTCTCATCTTCAGGTATTCCGGGTTCCTCCTTTTCTATAAGCATTAGAGGAAGAGGGTCAATTAATGCTGATACACAACCGCTTTATATTGTTGATGGCGTGCAAATAACAAATGGTGCACAGTCTACCAATATTTTAACAAATGCCGATGTAATGGCAGGACTTAATCCAGATGATATCGAATCAATAAGTATTTTGAAGGATGGTGCATCTGCATCAATTTATGGAGCTCAAGCTGCAAACGGAGTAGTAATTATTACTACCAAAAAAGGATCTGCCGGAAAGACAAAAGTCTCCGCCAATGCAACTATTGGCATTCAGGAAATAGCAAGAAAAGTGCCTGTTATGACGGGGCCACAATGGGCAGAATTCGCTCTTCTTGAATATAAAAATTATGATCAGTACAATGGAACTAATAAATATCAGCAACAGCTTGAACTTTTTAAAAGTTTTGGTTGGGGGAATGACGGATATTCAAATGCTCCCACTACAGACTGGTACGATGAGATTTTTCGTAAGGCGCTGGTTAACAACTATCAGTTAAGTTTAACTGGCGGCAATGAAAAAACAAGATTTTATGCTTCTGCCGGATATAATAAAACCGATGGTATAATCAAGCACACAGGTTTTAACAGAATATCGGCTCGTTTGAATCTAAGTCACGAAATAGCACCATGGCTTACTCTCAATACAAATAACACATTTAGCGGTACTATCCATAATCAGTCTTCAGTTATCGGTGCGGCGAATCCTGCAAGGACAGCAATGTTTCTGCTGCCTGGAGTATCTCCAAGAGATGAGAATGGAGAATACTATTCAGATTTGACATATGGATACTTTCTTTATAATATTCCTCAAATGCTTGAACTGAACGAATATACAGGTAAAACTCACAATCTTCTATCTGCTAATGATTTGACATTAAAACTTGCAAAGGGACTAGAGTTTAAAAGCAGTTACAATATTGATCTTACATGGTTGAATGAACATCAGTTCAGTGATCCAAGAACCAGATTGGGGTCAAGAGTTAATGGTGCTGTTTCTGCCAATTCGACTGATATAAACAAGTTTCAGACAGAGCAGGTTCTATCTTATAACGCAACTTTTAATGAAAACAGATTATCTGCTGTTGCAGGTTTTTCATATAGCAATTACAAATATCACATGATCGGTGCAGAGGCTAACGGAGTATCAAGCCCTGATTTACATCTTTTAAGCAGTGCCGCAACTCCTGTATCCACAACTGAATCCTATTCAGAATGGAAGATGGCTGGTTTTTTTGGAAGAGTGAGTTACACTATCAAGGAGAAATATATTTTTACAGGCACAGTAAGATACGACGGTTCTTCAAGATTTGGTAAGGATAATCTTTGGGGTACTTTTCCGTCCATTTCTTTTGCATGGAGGGTAAAGGAAGAAAATTTCCTTAAGGATATCGACTGGTTGAATGATTTGAAGTTGAGAGCGAGCTATGGTGTTACTGGTAATGCAAGCATAGGAGACTATGTCTCTGCAAGACTTTATGAAGCTAATGCTTCATATGGAGGAAGTTCTGGAATAATTCCGTCTTCAATCGGTAATCAAAAGCTATCTTGGGAGAAGAAACATTCCAAAAATTTCGGAATAACAGCAGGATTATTTAAGGGAAGGATTAATACTAATATTGATTTGTATCGTGATGATACTAAAGATCTTCTTTATTACAGGGTAATTCCTCAGACTACAGGCTTTAGTGAAATACCATCAAATATGGGAGGTGTCAGAAATCAGGGAATTGACCTGCAAATTAATACTGTTAATATCGATTCAGGCGACTTCTCATGGGAGACATCTATAAATCTCTCTTGGTGCAAGAATGAAATAACTGAACTTCAGGATGGTCTTGAAGAACTTGGTCAATATAAAGTAGGAAAGCCTGTTACAGCAGAGAAAGTATATAAGTGGGCAGGTGTTAATACTTCAGATGGTCGGCCAATGTATTATGACAAAGACGGTTATATTACATACAATCCAACCTTGGAAGACAGGGTTTGGACAAAAGGAACAGATCCAACATTTTTTGGTGGTATAGACAACACAATTAAATGGAAGAACTTCACTTTATCATTTTTCTTTCAATTCCAGAGTGGTGCCGTCAAATATTTTAATGACAAGGCAGTGTTGATAGGTCAGGCAGCTGACAACAATCTGCTTGAGGAGATGTATAAAAGCTATTGGAGCAAGCCTGGTGATGTTACATGGGTGCCAAAACCTGTTTTGGATGGTGCATATCCTGGCAATCCAATGAAATACGATAACAATGGAGATCCAAGGATGAGTCTTATTTTTGAATCTACTGATTTTATTAAACTCAAGAATGTTAACCTTAGTTATGATATTCCTGCAAAACTGGTTAAAAAACTGAAATTGCAGGATGCACAAATTTTCGCTACCGGCTATAATTTGTGGACTACAACTCCATATCAAGGTTATGACCCTGAGTCAGTGGGAATTGACAGAGGAATTTATCCTCAGTCAAAAAGCTACAGTCTTGGAATTAAGATAAACTTCTAAAACTTCATGCAATGAAAAATTTTAAGCTATTAATATCAATTTCGTTACTTTTTGTGTTGAATTCGTGTGATTCATTGCTCGATATAAGTACGAAACATGCTTTACCTCAAGATAAGGTAAAAAGCGTAGAGGGTTGTGAAGGTCTTATCATAGGAGTTTATGATTTGTTACAGGATCCATATTATGCAGGAAGGGATTTAATCTGTGTTCCGGATGTAATGGGAGACAACTGTGAACCTTCTCCAAGCTCAACAAAATATGCAGGTCAGTATAATTTCCAGCCTTATTACAATATTGATATCTGGGAATCTGCCTACAAACAGATAGGTGCGTTGAATGAGGCAATACTTTATTTATCAGACATGGAACAGACTGATAAAGTTAAATCGCTTATGGGTGAAGCACTTTTTTTGAGGGCTTACAACTATTTTAATCTTGCGATTATTTATAGTCGCGTTCCTGGTCATTTAGTGGATAATTTTAATCTATGTGTTCCATTACTTACTGAACCATTTTTTAACGAAGGTGGAAGTATAACAGAACAGGCTTCTGTACCAAGGGCAACTGTTGATGAAGTTTGGGCACAGATAGTACTTGATCTTTCTAATTCATTTACATTGCTCGAAAACAATGATAACAACAAATATCCGTATAGAATATCTGCTGTTGCAGTTAAAGCTTTTCAGTCGAGGGTATACTTGTATAAAGGAGATTGGGCAAATGCAGTTATTGCAGCAAATTATGCCATAACCAATTCTCCAGTACCTATTTATACAGGTAAATATACAGATATTTTTTCTCAAGGTAAGGAGTCTTTATGGCAATTACATTTCACAGTTTCAGAGAATCTTGCATCAACTTCACTTCATTCTACTTATGGCACTGTAGATAATGGCTACAGGGACGAAGAGGGATTTGGAGATGGCACAGGAGCAGGAGATGCTCAGCTGTCTGTAACACAAGATTTTGTTGATTTGATTGATCAAGAAAGAGATAATCGATTTCAAGCTTTGAGAAAAGTGCACTATTATGGTCAGAATCTTTGGTGGACAACTAAGTTTAACAGTTGGGGAGGAACATTTGGACTTGATGATGTCCCTTTGATAAGAATCTCTGAGGTTTATCTCAATAGAGCAGAGGCTTATGCTCATCAGAACAATTATACTTCTGCAAGGAATGACTTGAACTATTTGATGAACAGAAGAGGTTTAGATAATACTAATGTAGCCAATGCCGAACTTTTGAATGAAATCCTTTTGCAAAGAAGAATCGAACTTGCATTTGAGGGACACAGGTTTTTTGATATGAAGAGATTGGGGAAACCAATTTCAAGACCAAACGGGATGTCTCAAATTCCTTATGACGACTATAGAGTTGTAGCACCTATAAGTACAACAGAGCTTGATGTCAACAAAAAACTTGTGAATAATCCGGGATATTAATTTTACTTATATCAATAATAAGGATGAAAATGAAAAATTCAATATTAAAAATAACTTTATTATCCCTTGTGGCCGTATTCTCCCTTTCATGTCAAAAGGAGGATTGGACCTATAAAGGCCCTCAGTACTATGAATTCAGTGCTTATGAGAACCACCAGGGTACTGTCAGCAATATTCTTCAAAAGGAGAATTCGAAAATTGGACTTGATTCTATTTGTGTTCAGATTGTTAAGCCGGCTGATGGTGATGTCACCGTTAACTACGAGATTGTAGACAGGGTTTATTATCTAACAGACAAAGACAGATATGTTGTAGAAATTCCTGAAGGAACAGATATTTCTGTTGTTGACACTGTTTATTCTACTGCAGTACTTGGTACTGATTTCGAAATAGTTCCAGCAACTGGTCAGACATTTTCTGCTACATCAAAATCTGGCTCACTTGTTATCAGTATGGGTAAATATTTTGGCTATATCCAGGTTAATATGCTTAGAAAGTCTGGAACAAACTTCTTTGTGGTTTTAAAGGATTCTCCTGATACTAAGGCCAATAAGCCTACTTCAATTCTGAATTACAAACTTGCCCCGGACAAAATATTCTATTTCCAGGAGTCGTTTCTTAATGAGATTCCTGATACATGGACATTAATTGACAGAGATGGAGACGGTTACAATTGGAATTATTATGATGGAGCTGCTACTTCCGATTCATGGCTTTCTGGCGGAGTAGGAGCAGTAACTCCTGAAAATTATCTAATATCACCTAAGATTGAAATAGGCAATACTACAGATGTGGTTTTACTTACATTTGAAGTTGCAGCAGGTGATACTGACTATCCAGAAGAGAATTACAGAGTGATTATTTCTGAAAATCCAATAACTTTTGAAAATTGTCGCCAAGCAACTATTCTTAGAGATTGGACAGAGTTGGATGAGACTTATGGAGATTTTAAATTACAAACTATAGATGTTTCTTCATATAAGGGCAAGGATGTATATATTGGTTTTGTTCATGGAAATTGTACTGACTGTTATTATATGTTGTTGAGAAATGTAAAAGTGTTTGGACAATAATAAATGATTGAAAATGAAAGGATTGGACGAAAGACTAAAACAAATTTTTGTAGAATTGACTTCAATAAATGCGGTCTCTGGAGAAGAGGCTCCTGTGGCTGATTATATTACAGCATTTGCTGAGAGACTTGGTTTAACATGTCAAAGGGATAATGCTTATGAGTTGTCTGGTGGTAACACAGGTAATGTAATTATTGAGATTTTGGGGGGAGGAGACTTTCTTATGGCTTCTCACATGGATACACCACGACCAATTGCCGGCCTAAGGCGTCAGTTTTTGGAAGACAGGATTACCTCTGATGGTACAACCCCTTTGGGAGTGGATGACAGGGCAGGTCTTTCGTCTATTCTTTATGCACTTGAAAATGCTGTCAGAGATGGTGTGCTTGAGCCATGCACACTACTCTTTACAGTTTGTGAAGAGACAACACTTGCAGGATCGATCTATTTTATACCCAAGCCACAGTTAAAGTATGGTTTTATTTTTGATTCCTATCTTACGCCGGGACATTTTGTATCACAAACTTGCGGAGCAATAAATTTTGAATTTGTAATAAAAGGTAAATCTGCTCATGCTGGTATATCTCCAGAAAAGGGCATAAATGCCATAAAAGTTGCTGCAGAAGCAATCACAAAATTCCCTTTCGGATGGGTAGATGAAGTTACAAATGCTAATATCGGCTCTGTTGCAGGGGGTAAGAATACAAATGTTGTCTGTGATGAAGTACATATGAAAGGAGAACTAAGAACAGATTTTGTATCACATGGTGATAAGTTGATGACTAATATATTGAAAGATTTCAACGATGTGTGTCACAACTATGGAGCTACTATGGAATCAAAATATTTTTGGGACTTTCTTCCTTATAATATTACAGCAGATGATCTTCCATTTAAGCATTTTGCTCAAATAGCTGCAAGTTTGGGACTTGAGGCTGTTCCCAAAAAATCGATGGGAGGTAGTGACGCTAATGCGCTCAATGCAAAAGGCATAAAAACAATTAATTTAGGAGTAGGTGCTCAAAATCCTCATGGAAATGATGAATTTATTCTTTATGAAGATTTTCAGAAAGCATCATTAATTGCTTACAAATTATTAACAACTAAATTTAACAAGTAAAATGAAAAAACTATATATGTTGTTTGCAATAATTATATTATTGCAATTTACTTCTTGTACTCGTTCAAAATGTGAATTGGATTATTTACCTGAAAAAATTGACTCAAAGGGGACTTTAGTCATTGAGGGTGGCGGTGACAGAATCGCAGTAATCCTTCAAACTATCATTCGATATGGAGGAGGTGATAGTGCAAAGGTTCTCGTAGTACCCTTTGCCAGTGGAGTAGCAGAAGAGACTGGCAGAAGACAGAGTGAAGAATTCAGAAATCTTGGGTGCAAAAGTGCTGATTACATTTATTGTGCAAAAGATAGTATAGATTCTCCTGAAAATCTTGCAAAACTTGATGGAGTAACTGCCATATTTTTCTCTGGTGGTGATCAGGTGATATTAAGTAGCTATCTTGAGGGCACTAAATTTTTGGAAAAAATAAGAGAAATATATAAAAATGGGGGAGTTGTAAGTGGAACAAGTGCTGGCGCGGCTATTATGAGTAGAATAATGCTTACCGGAACAAGTCGGAGCGATACATCTGATATGCCTGAGTTTAATTATATAAAAGCGGGTGATGTCGTTACCGCCAAGGGATTTGGGTTCCTTAACAACGTTATTGTAGATCAGCATTTTATGACTAGAAAGAGACAGCTTCGTCTTATCAATGTTTTGCTCGACAACCCTGGTTATAGAGGGATAGGAATTGATGAAGAGTCAGCAATTGTGGTTAAACCAGACAATTCCATGGAGGTAATTGGAAATAGTAATGTGATGCTTTTTGAACCATATAAGCAAACCAATGAAAATGAGAAGAAGACAAAAAGCTTTAAATTGACAATATTATACCCTGGTGATATTTATAAATTTTAAAAATTGGAGTAATGGCGAAACTTAGCAAGATGCCTCACACGTTTGTGATTATCGGATGTCTCATTTTGTTATGTGGAATAGCAACATGGTTTGTTCCGGCAGGAGAGTTCAAGTATGAAACCAAAGATGTAAATGGAGTTCAAAGAGAAGTAATTGTTAACGGGTCATATCACAAGGTCGAACAATCTCCTCAGACATGGCAGATTTTTGGCTCACTTCTCGAAGGGTTTAAAAAACAGTCTGGTATAATTGCTTTTGTTTTGATAATTGGAGGAGCATTTCAGATATTAAACAGCAGTCGCGCAATTGATTTTGGAATTCTATCTTTTCTTGAAAAATCCGGCCAACTTGAGAAAAAATGGATTTTCAGAAAAATTGGGGTCAACAATCTGGTTATTATTGGTTCAATGCTCATGTTCAGTCTTTTCGGAGCTGTATTTGGGATGAGTGAGGAGACGCTTGCTTTTATCGCCATTTTTGTACCTCTTGCTATATCAATGGGCTATGATTCAATCACCGGTTTGCTTATGGTATATGTAGCTGCTCACATAGGATTTACAGGTGCTATGATTAATCCCTTTACCATTGGTATAGCTCAGGGACTTTCGGGACTTCAACTTTTTTCTGGTATTGAATACAGAATATTTGTCTGGATATTGTTGACTACTTTAATAATATGTTTCACCCTTTATTATGCTTCAAGGGTTAAAAAGAACCCGAAAATATCACCTATGTATGAACTGGATGAGTACTGGAGGCACAGAGAACGAGAGGCTGTTCATGTTGATTTTGCAAAGAAAACTCCTGTATCTGCCTGGGTGGTATTTGTGATGGTTACTGTTGTTCTTGTTCTGTTCTCAATAAATCATCCAACAACTACAATCAAATTAGGAGGTTCTGAATCTACATTTGTATGTCTGCCGATTCTTACATTAATTTTTGCAATTACTGGATTTTTTACCCTTAGAAAATCCTACCTGTTTTTTATTTTAGATGTTCTGGCGTTTACCATTGTTTTTCTTGTGATTGGTGTCTTGGGTTACGGATGGTATCTTACAGAGATATCTGCACTCTTTCTTGCGATGGGCATAATTGCCGGTATAGCCATGGGATCGAGTGCCAATGCAATAGTTCATGAGTTTATTGCTGGGGCTAAAGATATACTTACTGCTGCATTGATTGTTGGTCTTGCAGGTGGTATAATAGAGGTACTTACAAAGGGTAAGATCATGGATACAATTCTCTATTCTCTTTCCACAACAATGGAAGGAGCAGGGAAGGGAGCCACCGTCTCTATAATGTATTTTATTCAAACCTGCATTAACATCTTTATTCCTTCAGGATCTGCAAAGGCGGCTCTTACAATGCCAATAATGGCTCCATTTTCTGATGTGATTGGTCTTTCAAGACAGGCTACAGTTATGGCCTTTCAATTTGGTGACGGCTTCACAAACATGATTACTCCTACTTCTGCCGTTTTAATTGGAGCACTGGGAATAGCCAGAATTCCGTATGAGGTTTGGATAAAATGGTTCTGGAAAATTTTACTGGCATTCATGATTTTGGGTCTGATACTTCTAATGCCAACAGTATATATGCAACTAAATGGTTTTTAGTTTATTATAAACATAATTTAATTTATATTTTTGTAGATGAAAAAAAATATATTTATCTCTATTTTGCTGATTGTAATATTTGCTTCTTGTAAAACATTGATTGCCAGGGATATGATTTTAACACCAGCTGAAAAATCTTCTTTCAGGGAGGTGTCAAAGTATGCCGATATTGTGACATTTATTCATGATCTCGATAATAGTTCATCTCTTCTTACTGTCGAAACTATTGGTCATTCTGTTGAAGGAAGAAATGTATATGCATTAAAGTTTTCTACTACTACATTTGGTTCTGACAAATCAAAAATCAGAGTTTTAATTCACGCTCAGCAACATGGCAACGAGCAGTCTGGCAAAGAAGGTGCACTATTGATTGCCAGAGAGCTCCTTAAGCCGGAAAACAGGGTTATATTTGATCATATTGACCTGGCAATTGTTCCACAAGTCAATCCTGACGGATCCGAAAAGAATATACGTCGTAACGGAAACAATGTCGATTTAAACAGAAATCACTTAATAATGACGGAACCGGAAGTATTGGCACTTCATAAACTTTTCGACAAATACCTGTTTGAAGTTACAATGGATGTACATGAATACTTTCCATACAGTAAGGAGTGGGAAAGACTGGGATATCGTAAAAATTCCGATATCTTACTTGGATTCAATACACATCCTTTGATACCAGAATCAATTCGTGAATATCAGCTAAAAAAATGTTGGCCTTATTTATCATCTCAACTGGAGTCAAAGGGAGTTTCCAATAGTATTTACAGTCCTGGTGGTCCACCAGAAATTGATTATGTACGCTTCAGCACTTTTGATATAAATGATGGAAGACAAAGTTTTGGTATTCAAAACACTTTTTCATTTATTCAGGAAGGGCTCAATGGTGAGGATGGATATGTGGAAAATTTGGCACACAGAGCATATTTTCAAAGCCAGGGAATATATTTCTTGCTGAAATATGTATCAGAGCACTATATTGAAATAAAGTCGACCGTTGAGACCCTAAGACGTACACAAAGTCTAACAGAATCGATAATACCTCTTCGTATGGAGCATATGCCTGATGGGAGCAAATTCAACATGCCTGTTTATTCATACAAAACTGGCAAAGATTCAACACTGGTCGTTAATGATTTTCGTCCTAAAGTTGTTCCTACACTCACAATTCAGAGACCTTCAGGTTACCTTTTCCCTAAATCTGATTTAAAACTAATTGATTGGATTATCAGACAAGGATATGAAATAACACCTTTTTCGGTGAAAAACCCAATAATGGAAGAACTGTATATTAAATCCATAGACTCAATTGATTTTGAGAGAGACATTATTGCAGCAGCTAATGTAGAAGAGAAAGAAATTCAGAAATCTTCAATTAATATTGATGACTATATTTATGTTTCTACAAAGCAATTAAAGGGACATCTGCTTATCATTGGCGTAGAACCTCAATCTGAATTAGGAATTGCAACCTACCCTCAATTTTCTTATCTGATGAAGGCAGAATCAATCTACCCTGTAATAAGGATAAGAGAAAAGCAATAATTTATTTACTTTATATTATGAAAATAGAAAGAATTGAAATCAGGCATACAAAGATGGATCTGGTAACTCCTTTTACCACATCAATGGGAACAGAGTATGATGAGGAACATATTATGGTAAGAATAGACGCTGAAGGTGTAACAGGCTGGGGTGAAAGTGTTGCAGAAGGTACTCCTTTCTACTCTTATGAAACCGTATCAACAGCATGGCACATTATGCGCGACTTTTTAATTCCTGCTCTTCTGGGGAAAAATGTTTCTGATGTTGAAGAAGCAATAAGACTTTATGAGTTTGCAAGGGTAAGGGGACACATGATGGCAAAAGCTGGAATAGAGGCTGCTCTTTGGGATTTAATGGCGAAAAGTAAAAATCTCTCTCTTTCTAAAATGCTTGGAGGTGTCAGAGACAAAATTGACGTTGGTGTCAGTATTGGGATACAATCCTCTGAAGAGGAACTGATAGAGGAAATTGTGGGATATCTTTCTGAGGGATATAAGAGAATAAAAATCAAGATTGCTCCTGGTCATGATCTTAGTTTGGTACAGGCTGTTAGAAGAGAATTTCCCGATATTATGCTGCAAGTTGATGCAAATTCCGCATATTCTTTGGAAGATGTTGATCTTTTTAAAAAAATGGATGAATATAACCTGACACTCATCGAACAACCTCTTGGTTATGAAGATATTTATGATCATTCTAAACTTCAGCGAGCTATAAAAACACCAATTTGTCTGGATGAAAGTATTCACTCTCTTGATGATGCCAGAGCTGCGATAGAGTTGAAAAGTTGTAGGATTATCAACATAAAACCAGGTAGAGTAGGCGGTTTTACAGAATCTAAATTTATTCATGACTTTTGTATGAGCAATGAAATCCCAGTGTGGCATGGAGGAATGCTTGAATCTGGAATTGGCAGGGCAGGGAACGTTGCCTTGGCTTCTTTGCCAGGATTTACTTTGCCTGGAGACATTTCTGCAAGTAAAAAATATTATAAGGAAGATATTGTTAATCCTCCATTTATTGTAAATCCTGATGGCACAATGGATGTTCCAAAAGGAGCCGGTATTGGAGTTGAAATAAATATGAAAAATCTTGATAAGGTAACTGTGAGCAAAGAGGTATTTAATATTTAAATCTTTTTAGAAATTACAACAAAATTTAGCCAATTTTATTTCATTTGGTTATTTATAATATAATACTCCCCAGACCTCTGTAGTTGGATGTTCCATATGAGATGAGTCGAAAAGCCTCATAATCTTAGGTTTTCTTCGGATTCTCCTGGTTGTCTTAAATATATTTTAAACCGGCTTTCTTGCAGGCACTTACGAAAAAACGTGTTCCAATGTCAATTGTCCGATCCTTGTGTGAAAATGCCCAATTTCTTTCTCTTTGTCATCTGTGACCGATGAGCCATTCGTAAAAACTTTGGTACTGTTCTCCAAAAATTCTCCCTTCCATTTGCTTATTGTCATTATGCTTACATTGAACCTCTCAGACAACTCCCTTAATGTCTCTTTTTCTTTTATTGCCTCTATTGCCATCCTGGCTTTGAATAAGGCTGAATAAGCGTAAAATTAAATACTGATTAGTTGCTCCGCAAGTGGTCTCGTTTTGAATGAACAATTTAACCTCATTTTAGAGTTCTTCTGATCTTTTTCTGGCGGATTTTGATAACTGGAATCAGATTCTATTGAGTGGCAGTGGCAAGAGTTATGGTATAGAAGTTTCTGTTGAGATTGAACAGGAGAGGTATGGAGGTAGTTTGAGCTACACTCTTTCAAAGACTGACAGACAATATGATGGTATTAACAATGGAGGTCGTTTCCCTTTTCAGTATGACAGGAGACATATTCTTAACTTTCAGGGGCATTTTTCAGTAACTGAGAAAAAAAAGAGTACTCAGAGTGCTAATATAAATATTTCATATACTTCCGGGGGATTTTCCACACTGCCTGTAGCGAGATGTGAAGCATCGGCACTGCCTTATATTAGGACATTCTTCAATGATGGGACAGTCACAGAGGAGACAGAAGAAAATCTTCATTCACTCTTGCTGGTTCCAGGAACAAATGGTTTCTTGATGCCTTATTATTTCAGAGTAGACCTCGGCTACAGTTTTACTTGGAAGAGGGATCACTCATCTTCTGAGTTAACAGTGGGATTGTGCAACATATTTAACAGACACAATGCAAGTCTTATATTTTATAATGACGGACTTTGGCAACAACTCTGCATTGTTCCTTTTATGCCAAGTATAAGCTTAAGAATCAGTTTCAGTTGATACTAAAAGCTATGGTTTTTTGATGTATATTTGTAGTTATTATGAAAACAACTGGAAGAAAATATCATTTTGGCCTGATTATTATACTTATTTTGGTTTTATCTGCTGTAATCATGGTGCAGCAAGGGGTTTTTAAAGGACCTTCATTTGAAGTGCAGATGGAGAAAGCTGCACATAAATTAAACAAGAAATCTCCAATGATGATTGATAATGAAACAAGGCTTGACAGTGCTGTGGTATTTGGCGATTCCTTATTTCAGTACAATTATACAATGGTCAATTTTATTAAAGACTCCATTGATACCCTTGGTTTCAGGCATTACATGAAACCGAAACTTTTGAAATTTGTAAGATTTAACGATGATTTGAAACCCTATAGAGATCACAAGGTGACAATTGAGTACGTTTATAATGATAAAAATGGTTCTTTGCTAGGTAAATTCACTTTCACTCCAAATAGATATTCAGAATCAGTTGAATTTTGAACCTTATGAGTGATTAAACCTTTTTAGATTACTTTTGTCAAAAAGGCAATTTATATTAACCAAAATACAATGAGAAAAATATTTTTGTTGCTGGCATCTTTGCTGGCCTCGCTCTTGCTTCCTGCTCAGGATAAGATGCTTGACCTGTTAAAAGGTGAATTAAACAGCCAGATGGCTACGCTTCAGAAGGGAGAATATCCTCCCTATTACATGAATTACAGGGTAATTGACAACTTTACCAGGACTGTAAGATCCTCTATGGGCGCTACAACCGGTGTAGAAGAGGAGAAACAGATTATTTTCGTACCTCAGGTAAGAATAGGAAGCCCTGAATTCGACAATTTCCATGAAACACAAAATGGGGTTTTGACAAACAGATTTGCAGGTCCTCCTACAATTTTACTTCCATCTGATTTGACAAATGGACTTGATGCATTTAGAGAAATTATCCGTGAGGAGGTAAACAGTCGATACAAATTTGCTAAAAAGACCTATGAGGCAGCTAAGGCAAAGAGTGGAGTGAAAGTTGAAAACGAAGACAAGTCTCCTGATTTTACTCCGGCCAAGGCTGAAAAATATTTTGAACCTGCACTAAGTGCCGACAAGATAGCCTTTGATACAGATTTATGGCAGAAGAAGCTGAACAAATATACAGCTCTTTTGGCTGAGAATAGAGATGTAATTGGAGCAAATGCAACTCTCAATTATAAGATTTGGAGAAAATATTTTGTTTCAACAGAAGGTGCAGAAATTGCTGAGAACAGAGTATATGTGGTCCTTAGTATTAAAGGTACTACAATGGCTGACGATGGTATGGAACTTCCTTTAAACAAGAGCTATATGGCTTTTTCTTTGGATGAACTTCCATCTGAAGCTGTTATAATTAAGGATCTCAAGGCTATGTCGACAAAGCTGTCGGAACTTAAGGTTGCTCCACTGGTACAGCCATTTACTGGCCCAGCGCTTCTTTCTGGTTCTGCAAGTGGAGTTTTCTTTCATGAAATTTTCGGGCACAGGGTTGAAGGACAGAAGATGAAGAGTGATTCAGATGGCCAAACATTCAAAAATATGGTTGGAGAATATGTTTTGCCTAAAAACCTTAGTGTCTATATGGATCCGACAATGAAAAAATATCATGGCAATCCTCTAAATGGCTACTATATTTTTGATGATCAGGGTGTAAGAGGAGAAAGAGTTGAGGTTGTCAAAGATGGTAAATTGCTAAATTTTTTGATGACACGTACTGGGTTGAACGGATTTCTAAAGTCAAACGGTCATGCACGAGCCGAATTTGAATATGATCCGACATCCAGACAATCAAATCTTATAGTTGAAACAAATGATTACAAAAGCGATGCTGAACTTCGCAAGATGTTGATTGATGAGGCTAAGCAACAGGGTAAGGAATATGGTTACTTTTTCAAAGCAGTAACAGGCGGCTTTACACAAACAGGAAGAACAGGTGCTAATTCATTTAACGTTACTCCTCTTGAGGTATACAGAATATATGTTGATGGCAGGAAGGATGAGCTGGTTAGAGGTGTAGATATGATAGGTACACCACTCTCCATGTTTTCTAATATCGATGCTGCAGGTGGTGATTTTGAGATATTCACAGGTACATGTGGCGCTTCTTCAGGTAATGTGCCCGTAACTGCAATATCTCCTACTATTCTTGTTAACAAGGTAGAGCTTCAGAAAAAGGCAAAGCCGACTGTAACTCCGGCACTTCTTCCTCGCCCGTAATATCATAATGTTGTTTAATAATTAAATTTTTGTGAAATGAAATTGACAAAATATATTCAGAAAACCTTAGGAGCTTTTATATTTCTCTCTCTTGGTTTTTCATCTGTTGTTTATGGACAGAGAAATGAAGCGTCTCTTTTTAAGGCAATGCAGGATGAGATGACGCGTACTAAAAATGAATTGAAGCTTCCCGGAGCTCTACCGACATATTTTGTTGGGTACACAGTTGGTGAGAACCAATATATTTCTGTATTAAGTTCTCTCGGTACAACTGTCTACACCAAAGAGAGTCCAAGAGAGAGAGTTAATTCTGTTAAACTTTATGTGGGTGACAGTAACTTTTCGAGTGATTATTCTTATTCAGGTAATGGGATCAATTCAAATACCCTTATGGCTAGAGACGATAATTATGACCATATAAGATATAGCTTCTGGCAAACATCTGATTTGGCTTATAAATTTGCTGTTGAAGTCTATAATTCAAAGAAAAGTGCTGTTAAAACTGCTACAATTTCAGAAGAGGAGAAAGCTTTACCTGACATGTTGCCAATAAGTTACCCTGAGGTTTCAACACCTGTTATTCCTGAGTTCAACCTGAATAGAAAGAGTTATCAGGATCTTGCAAATAAGCTTTCAAAGATTTTTTGTAATTACTCTTCTGTTTTTAATTCATCTGTAGGGATTGATGGAATTGAAACAATATATTACTATTTAACATCTGAGGGGACAAAAATTAAGGAGCCTGTAGGTTATGTGTCAATATCTGTTAAAGGCAGTATTAGGAATAGAAAAGGACAAGTTATAGAGGATCAAAAAACCATCTATGCAAAAAGCTTTGATAAGCTACCATCTGAAGATATTCTTATTGCTTCGGTGAAAGATTTTGCCGAAAGACTTTCATCTTTGATTCAAGCTCCGAATATGGATGAGTATTATCTTGGTCCTGTGCTTTTTGAAGATGAGGCATCGGCAAAAATTTTTGCGGATAATCTTGTTTCACCTTCCGGCATTCTTTCATTCAGACATCCATATCAAGTAGTTGCTTCTGTTACGAGGGCAGAGAATGTGAGTGAAGCAAAAAATGTGAAACCGTTGGAAGAGAGAATAGGGAAAAAGGTTATTGACAGTAGATTGAATGTAGTTAACAGGACAGATCTTTCTGATTTTGGTGGATTTTCTTTGATAGGCAGTTATAACTATGATGGGCAAGGTGTTGCGCCAATAAAAAATCTGTCATTGATTGAGAATGGAATATTGAAGAATTTGCTAAGCTCGCGAGTTCCGACTATAAAAATTAAAACTTCCTCTGGCAGCATGAGGTTTGGAGTTAGTCCAAGAAGTGTCATTAACTCCTTAGCTCCCGGGGTTTTGATAGTTTCAGCTCCCAGTGGAGAGGCAACCACTACTCTTAAAACACAACTTTTGAATGCTGCAAAGGAAGAGGGACTTGATTATGCATATATTGTAAGGAATTTTGCCAGTGGATCTGGTCAATATCTGTACAAAGTATCTGTTAAAGATGGTTCCGAGACTCTTGTAACAGGTGCTGAAATCTCTCCAATACAATTCATTAAGTTAAAGAGAGTACTTGGAGTATCAAAGGATGATTTTGTTTACAATTATCTTTATAAAGAATCAATTCCTACTTCTATAATTGCACCAAAATCTGTTTTGATTGAGGACATAGAAATAGTTAACAAGCCTTTGACTATTCAGAAAGAGTCTCCATTAATCTTTTGAAGCCATTCTGGAAAATATGAAAAGGTGTTGCTCTACTGCAAACTTCCAATATGTCCAGTTATGATTTCCGGGACTCATTATTAGAATGTATGGTATTTTGAGTTTGTTGCATCTCTTTGCAAAGTTTAGAGTGCTTTTGGCGTAAAAATCCTGCGAGCCGCATGTTGCTAGCAGGATTTTATCGCCTTCTTTAAATGCTCTGTTGAGTGCCGCACTGTCGAGGCGACTTATTACTGAGTTGTCTCTCAGGTTTTTTGAGCCTTTCCGATATTCACCAATTACTTGAGGGAGTTGGTAATCTTTCCCAAATGAGTCAGGAAGATTCAATACACCAGACATACTTCCTGCTGCACGAAATTTTGATATATCATCGAGAAAAATGCTTAGTGCACCGTGTCCACCCATACTCAGACCGCTTATGAATGTCATTTCTGGTGACAATCTATATTCTTTGACCATCAGGGGGTATAATTCTTTGTGAAAAAACTTCTTCCACTGCATCTTGGTGCTGTCGATATTGTCGAGATACCAGCTGTTGTAGAATCCGTCCGGGGTAATAATAATGAAACCCCATTTATTGCTTAACTTTTGTAAATCAACTTTGTCGCTCCAGTTTCTCCAGTTTCCGCTCCAACCATGTAGAAGAAACAGTGCGGGAGTGTTACTGGATTTGTCATAACTCCATACGTCGGGAGTGAAGACAAGTACAGTATCATTGGTTTTAAGGTTTTTTGATTCTATAACATACATTTTCTGGGCAAGAATCAATTTTGAAGGTAAAAATATCATCAGACCAATAATACTTAATGATAAAGTAAGAACAAAACTCTTTTTCATGTTGTTATTTGAATATCAGGTTATTTTTAATCAAATTTAAATTATTTTTGTGAAGTGATAGTTTTATTTTAAAATAATGAAGAGACTGATTGCATATATTAAGGATAATACTCTCTATGTAAGCCTTTTTTTAGTTGCTTTAATTTTAACTTTTTTAATCCCTAATGAAGGTAAATTTAAATATGAATACACAAGAGGTAGACCATGGACTTATGAAACTTTGATTGCTCCTGTTGATTTTCCTATTTTAAAAAATGAGGCAGAATTGAATCTGGAGAAGAGTCAGAAAGCTTCATTGATAGTTCCTTATTATACTTGGTATGGCAATGTGCATAATGATATTTCCAATGTTTTGAGGGAAAGTAAATACAATTTTGCTGATAAAGAGGTAATTACATTTATTGACAATTATATTCAAAAAATCTATGAAAAGGGAGTGGTTCAAAGTTTTCCTGATTCCAGTACGATTGATAGAGTCATTATTATACAAAAAAATGGAGAAAATATAGAAATTCCGTCATCTGAAGTTTATACCAGAAAAAGTGCTATTGATTTTCTAAGATCTGCTGTCTCTGTTCAATTTCCCAAGCTTGATGTAAATAAGCTGTTTAATGATATTAATATTGAGAAACTTATTGTTCCTAACCTTATATTAGATAAGAATGCTACTGAGATAGCTCATAAAAATGCAATAGATTACATTTCACCTACAAAGGGAATGGTGTATGCAGGACAATTAATTGTGGCAAAGGGGGAGATAGTTACAGCAGAGATTGAACAACTTCTCGATTCCTATAAGGCAGAGTATGAGACATCAATGGGCTATACAGGAAATTTCTGGTTATTGAAACTTGGACATTTCATTTTTATTAGTGGCATTCTTGTTCTTTTTGCAATTGTACTCTTCTTTTTGAAAAGAGAGATACTTTCAGAACCAAATAAACTTTATTTTATTCTTCTTTTATTGGCTATTATAGTGATAATTACGCCTGTAATAGAACATATTAATGTTGATTATCTTTTTATCATACCATATTCAGTTTTTGCACTTTACCTCACTTCTTTCTTTACATCAAGGATAGTTGTTCCAATCTATATGATATTTATGCTTCCCCTGATTTTAATAGCTCAAAGAGGATTTGAAATTTACTTTATGAATGTTGTTGCTGGTTGCGTAGCTGTATATGCTTTTAAATTCTGGAACAGGGGATGGCTTCAATTTGTAAATTCAATAGTTGTATTTGTCATTCTATCGTTTTCCTACTTGTCATTCAGACTTATAGAATATGGATCTTTTTCAGGAGTCAGTTATAGATATTTTCTATATTTTCTGTGGAATGCAGTATTAGTTGTAGCGGCTTATCCTCTTGTTTTTTTGTTTGAAAAGATGTTTGGACTTGTTTCAAATACTCGTCTTAAAGATCTTGCCGACACAACCAATCCATTATTGCAAAAGCTTTCTGAAGTTGCTCCAGGAACTTTTCAGCACTCATTGCAAGTTGCCAATCTTGCGGAAAGTGCTGCAAAAGAGATTGGTGCATATGCTTTGCTCGTAAGGGTAGGAGCTTTGTATCATGATGTGGGGAAAATGGATGCCCCCATGTATTTTATTGAGAACCAGATAAATACAAATAACAATCCTCATGAAGCGTTATCTCCACTTGAAAGTGCAAGAATAATTATCAGTCATGTTGACAAGGGTGTAGAAATTGCTAAAAAAGCTAAGTTACCTCAAAATATAATTGATTTTATCCTGTCACATCATGGACATTCTCTTGCGGGATTTTTTTATAAGAAATATATTGAACAAGGAGGAGATCCTGCAAACAGGGATGAGTTTACATACAAAGGCATACTTCCTGCACATAAGGAACAAGTAATTGTAATGATGGCTGATGCTGTTGAAGCTGCATCGAGGTCTGTTACAGATTTTTCAGAGGAGAGTCTGACTCAGCTGGTAAATAAGGTCGTTGACAGTCGTGTTACAGACGATCAGCTATATGGGGCTGAAATTACAATGAGAGAAATTTCTAAAGTCAAAAGTGTTTTTGTTCAGAAACTTATGCAGATGCATCACAGAAGAGTCTCTTATAATGTGTGAGATACAAAAATTCTTTAAACCCTGACAGGTATGTGCTTACATGAAATCACTTGTTGTTGTTGCACTTATCA
>ENA-UOYA01000188-UOYA01000188.1-activated-sludge-metagenome-genome-assembly--contig:-NODE-188-length-85881-cov-47.712942_pt1 | contig 85881 bp, 78 predicted proteins | sample MGYA00238163_ERZ764804 | MGnify/ENA primary metagenome ERZ764804 (study PRJEB28919, sample SAMN05720223) | activated sludge metagenome | isolation source: Anaerobic digester | place: Hong Kong...
ATATATTCATAACGTCGCTACAGCTCCTCGGTGGACTTGTTCAGCGTTGCCTTAGACGGCATGGCATCACAGCACTACGGGCGCCCCCCCAACACAGACAAGCTACTTGCTTACCTACTCGTCGACCGTCTGGACGTCGACCAAGCGTTCGATTGGGCGATTGGTGCGCTTGAAGCTGGCTTTGACAACGAGGCGCTCCGCGTTCTCGCCAGCTTATCTCTCTCTTATGAGCCGAGTATCTACGAAGCCAGGCCGTACCTTAGTGCTGCACTTCGGGAGCTTCAAATCACGGAAGAGCAACCCAAGGAGGCAGTTTTGCGTGCATACGGTCACCGTATTGCGATTGAGCTAGCTGCCGGATTGATTCCGGCCGCTTTGGCGTTAAACGAAATGCATAGCGTGGTGGTTAGTCCGTTGGATCACCCTCCGGATCTCATGGGCTGGTGCTACCTCTGGGAGGGCAACCACGCGGACGGCTCATTTGCAGAGATGTCCGACCAAGAGGCCGAACAGGAAGCACGGGCCTTCGCGGCAACCTGGTTGGCGAATTTCTCACGCAAACCAATCTAACGCTTGCATCGAAAGTCGTCGCACTTGCAAAGGAAGCAACCCCTATGAACAAAGTAACCCCCTTCCTGATGTTCAACGACCAGCTGGAAGCGGCGATCAAGTTCTACACGGCGACGTTTCCGGACTCCGCGGTGCTCAACGTCGCCCGCGCGGGCGCGGACGGCCCGATCAATTCCGCTGAGTTTGCTGTGGGCGGCCAGCGCTTCATGGGCTACAACGGTGGTTCGTACTTCAGTTTCTCGGAGGGCGTTTCGCTCTACGTGGACTGCGCGGATCAGGCGGAAGTGGATGACTATTGGGACAAGCTGGTGACGGCTGGCGCGACGCCCACGGCGTGCGGCTGGATCAAGGATCCGTTTGGCCTTTCGTGGCAAATTGTTCCGAGGCGATTCACTGAGCTGATCCGCGATAGCAACCCCACGAAGGTGAAGGCCGTGATGGACGCCATGATGACGATGGTGAAGCTGGATGTGGCGGGGCTTGAGCGGGCTTACGACGGGGCGTAGTCGTGATCGCTTGATCACGCGTCACGAGTTTGTCGTAAGAAGTGGTTGGCTGGGGCCGTGGCTGTTGGCGCGAAGTGGGGATCAGCCAACGTTGCCACAAGCACACTTGGCTGGTATCAATTTGGGTGGGTTGAAACCCACCCTACGACTTCGTACGGGTTCATGGTTCGACAGGCTCACCACGAACGGGCTGGGGTTGGGCACGGCGCTGCTGCGCGCCTTCGCCTATTGGAAGGCAACCTCAGCAAAACTTCTTAGCTTGCGGCTGTGCAGGTGGTCGGCGCCTGCCTGGCGCATCAGCTCAATGGCGCGGATGCCGATCAGCAGGTGCTGATTCACTCGCTCGCGGTAGAAGTGGTTGGCCATGCCGGGCAGTTTGATTTCGCCGTGCAGCGGCTTGTCGCTGACGCAGAGCAGCGTGCCGTAGGGCACCCGGAAGCGGAAGCCGTTGGCCGCGATGGTGGCGCTCTCCATGTCGAGCGCGATGGCGCGGCTTTGCGAGAAGCGCAGCTCGGGTGAGGTGGCGGCACCGCGCGAGGGCAGCAGCTCCCAGTTGCGGTTGTCGGTGCTGGCGACGGTGCCGGTGCGCAGCACACGCTTCAGTTCGTAACCCTTGAGCTTGGTGACATCGGCGACCGCCGTTTCGAGCGCGACCTGCACCTCGGCGAGCGCCGGGATCGGCACCCACAGTGGCAGCTCTTCGTCGAGCACGTGATCCTCGCGCACATAGCCGTGGGCGAGCACGTAGTCGCCCAGCGACTGCGAGTTGCGCAGGCCCGCGCAGTGGCCGAGCATCAGCCAGGCGTGCGGGCGCAGCACGGCGATGTGATCGGTGATGGTCTTGGCGTTGGCCGGGCCAACACCGATGTTGACCATGGTGATGCCGGAGTGATCGGCGCGCAGCAAGTGATAGCCGGGCATCTGCGGCAGACGTGGCGGTGGCGCGCCCAGTGCGTCAATCGCTTCTGGCGGCAGGCCCTTGCGGCGAGTGACCACGTTGCCCGGCTCGACGAAGGCGATGTATTCGCTGTTCGGGTCGTTCATCAGCTCATGGCCGATGCGCACGAATTCGTCGATGTAGAACTGGTAGTTGGTGAACAGCACAAAGTTCTGGAACCACTCGGGCAGGGTGCCGGTGTAGTGGCGCAGGCGGTGCAGCGAGTAATCCACACGCGGGCCGGTGAACAGCGATAGCGGCTGGTGGGCGCCGTGCGGTGGCTCGTAGGTGCCGTTGGCGATGCCGTCGTCCATCACCGAGAGGTCGGGCAGGTCGAACACATCGCGCATCAGTTGCCGGCGCTCGGCGCTGAGGTTGCCCTCAACGTGATCGTTCTCGGCGAACGAAAAGTGCACCGGGATTGGCTGCGCGCTGGTACCCACTTCCAGCGTGGTGCCGTGGTTTTTCAGCAGCAGGCGGAATTGCTCAAGGTAGTAGTGGCTGTAGAGATCGGGCCGCGTCAGCGTCGTTTCGTAGACGCCGGGGCCATGCACAAAGCCGTAGGAGAGCCGTGAGTCAGCGCGGGCCACCGTGCGCGTATGCACGCGGACAAACGGGTAGCAGGCGCGGACGTGATTGCCGATGTCTTCGCCGGCAACGAACGCCTGCAGCGATTCGCGCAGATGCGCGATGGAGGCGTTGTAGATAAGTTTGACCTGGGCCAGGGCGGCGTCGGCGCTGTCGAATTGTGCGGGAGCGATGAATATTGATTTTTTTGTCATCCTCCATTTTGTACTGTGTCGCGAGCTGTAGGAAGTGGGCTCTCGTCATATCAGACATAACATTCATCAATGAAGCAAATATCAGCAGACGGCGCGGCCACCGGCGCCGACGATCAGGGCTTTGCCGGATTGCCGCTGTCAGCGGCGATGCTCGCCAATCTCGACCGCCTGGGCTATCGCACCATGACGCCCATCCAGCGGGCGGCACTGCCGCTTGCGCTAGCCGGCAAAGACCTCATCGCGCAGGCAAAGACCGGCAGCGGCAAGACAGCGGCCTTCGCCATCCCATTGCTTGCGAAGCTGGATGTTGCGCGCCTCGATGTGCAGGCGCTGGTGCTCTGCCCCACGCGCGAACTGGCGGAACAGGTGACGCAGGAGCTGCGGCGGTTGGCCCGCGCTGAGGACAACGTGAAGATCCTGACGCTGGCGGGGGGCGTGATGATGCGCGGCCAGCGCACAAGCCTGGAGCATGGCGCGCATATCGCCGTGGGTACGCCGGGCCGCATCATGGACTTGCTGGATCGCGGCAATCTGGAGCTGGGCGCCGTGAAAACGCTGGTGCTCGATGAGGCGGACCGCATGCTGGACATGGGCTTTCATGATGACATCGCCTATGTCGCGAGACGCGTACCGACGCAGCGGCAGACGCTGCTGTTCTCGGCGACCTACCCCGACAGCATTGCGAAGCTGGCGGCGCAGTTCATGAAAAATCCGCAGCGGGTGACTGTTCAGGCGCAGCATGAGCACGACAAGATTCGACAGCGGTTTTACGAGATTACCGATGCCGAGCGGCTCGACACCGTAAGCAAATTGCTGCGGCACTATCGGCCGGTGAGCACGCTGGCGTTCTGCAACACCAAGCAGCGCTGCCGCGACCTGGTGGAGGCGCTGCAGGCGCAAGGGTTCAGCGCGCTGGCGTTGCACGGCGAGCTTGAACAGCGCGATCGCGACCAGGTGCTGGTGCAGTTCGCCAACCGCTCGTGCTCGGTGCTGGTGGCAACCGACGTGGCCGCACGCGGGCTGGACATTGCGCAGCTCGAAGCGGTGATCAATGTTGACGTGACGCAGGAGCCGGAGCAGCACATTCACCGCATCGGCCGCACCGGCCGTGGCGAACACGAAGGCTGGGCGCTGAGCCTGGCGAGCGCGAAGGAGATGCTGCGCGTCACCCGCATTGAGGACGAGCAGGGGCGCGAGATGGAGTGGGCCGACGTGGCGACGCTCACCCCCGCGAGCAGTGAACTGCTGGTGCCGCCGATGGCGACGCTGCAGATTCAGGTGGAGCGCAAGGAGAAGATTCGCGCTGGCGACGTGCTGGGCGCACTCACCGGCGACGGGGGTATCAGCGGCGACAAGGTCGGCAAGATCACGATTGCCGAATTTTCAACCTATGTCGCCGTTCAGCGTGATGTGGCGAAAGCCGCGCTGCGCCACCTGTCCTCGACCAAAATCAAGGGCAAGACGGTGCGCGTGCGGCTGCTGTAACGATTGACGACAGGCCGGGCGGAGGTTCAGAGCCCTAGCCAGGCGGCGATGGCCACGTAGTTGTTCTGGTCGTAGGTGATGAAGCCCTGCTTGAGGCCGATCTTTTCGAGCTTGGCCTGGCCATCGGCGCTGTTGGCCATATCGACAAAGTAGTTGCGAATGGTGTCGAGCTGCTCCTTACCGAGCGAGTTGGCGACGATCAGGTTCTTGATCGGCACGGCGCGCGACGAGGCGATGACCTTGCCACCCGCCGCCGTCCAGTCCCTGATGATCGCTTCGGACGCAGTGGCCCCGACATCGACGAAGCCGTTTTCGACCATATAGGGGATGGATTCCTGATAGCGGGTGTACTTCAGCGGCGGCGTAGTGGTCTTGGCGGCAGCCGCAGCGTCACGAAGCGTCGCCCTGATCAGCCACGCAGTGATCGAGTTGGCATCCGGTGAGGCCACCGGTTTGCTGCCGCTGGACAGCGTCTTGCCGAGATCGGCGGGCGTGGCTGCCGGGGCATTCACCTTCGACAGGAATGACGCCTTGTAGCCGGTGTGCGCCTTCGACACCGCCGCCAGTGTGTACTCACCACGCTTGACTGGCGCCAGCGCGATGTGGGTTGGATGGACAAAGGCGAGGTCATACGCCTTGGCAGCGAGGCCCTTCTCCAGCGCAGCGTAGTCAGTGACGATCTCGACGTTGACTTTCACCTTGAGCTGCTTGGCCAGGTCGTCGGCAATCAGCTTGTAGTTCTGGCGGGCGTTGTCATTGCCGCGATAAGTCACGCCCTCGTTGACGGCGAAGGTAAGCGTTTGCTGTGCACTGGCGACGCCAGTGAGCACAAGGCCGGTGGCAGCGAGTGCCGCAGTGAGGGTTCGTTTGAGCATGATGGGTACCTCGATCGTGTGCTTTGCGCGACGGTCCGCGCTTGCTTCCCCGACGCCAGCAGGCGTCGGGGCTCCGGTTCTTATGGATTTATCTTACCCCGCCGCATTGTCATTCATCAAATCAAATTTTTGCCCTTACCGACCTAAGAATGTTAGAAGCATGGCTTTGGCATAAGGCACCAGCGGATAGTGATCGCCAACTTGAATCGCCATGACAACGGCAATTTTCTTGCCCAAAAGCCAGCGTGTGGCACGTTGCGCCGTCGCTACAGGTTAGCGATTCGCGGCCCTGGTGCGCTGGCGAACAGTGTGTCGGTCATTGGCTTTTTGGTGAAAGGCGCATTTGCATTGGGCTGCAACCGCAATATCTACTGTTATCGACTTTCTGCTCTTTTTTGCCTCAAGCCCTTATCCGACGAGGCTTTTGATGAAAAGATGTACTGCCAAAAAAATTTCTGTGAACACTGCATCCGTTCGCGGTTGCCAGGCGTAGTGCAGACAGGAACCTGCGCGTCGCATCGATTTCGGCGCCGGGCCTGCAATCTGCAATTCACTGAACACTGATCCAAGGAGTACCGACATGTCCCGCCAATCCCTCGTTCTGTTTTCGTCCACCGCCGTCGCTGCCCTGCTGGCCGCTGGTGCAACCACCGCAATGGCGCAAGCCGCGTTCGACCAGTCCATGCTGCCCGATGCCGTGAAGGTGCCCGCTGGTAACAAGGTGGCAATGGAGACCGTCGGCGTCGGCGAAATCACCTACGAATGCCGCGACAAGAAAGACGCCGCCGGTCAGTTTGAGTGGGTGTTCGTCGGTCCCGATGCCGTGCTGAATGATCGCAGCGGCAAGGCAGTCGGCAAATACTTCGGCCCGCCGGCCACGTGGGAGAGCACGGACGGCTCGAAAGTCACGGCGACGCAGATTGCGGTTTCCCCCGCCAGCGCCGGCAACATCCCGCTGCAGCTGGTCAAGGCCAATCCGGCCACCGGCAACGGTGCCATGAGCGGCGTGACCTTCATCCAGCGCGTCGCCACCAAAGGCGGAGTAGCGCCAGCAAGCACCTGCGACGCCGGCAGCAAGGGCAAGAAGGAAGTGGTCAAGTATCAGGCTGACTACATCCTCTACAAGGCGATGTAAGCCGCGCTGACCAGCCGCATCACTCACCCGTTCGCGCGGGTGAGCATGGCCACCCGCCGGTCGTGCTGCCACCAAAGGCAGGCTCGGCGGTGCGCGATCCGGGAAGAGCGCGGGTAACATCGTCTTTGCTTGCCGCTGCCTGCCGTCTCTCCTCCGCGACGGGCGGCGCGATCCGCTGACGAACGTCTGCTCCGATTTTCTGGACCACGCCCGCCTTGCCTGCCGCCTCCTCCACGTTTGACTATGAAGCCGCCCTCGCCGCCTGTGCCGGCGGTGATCGCGCGGCCCTGCATCGCATTTACCAACACGAAAGCCGCCGTCTGCTCGGTGTGGCGCTGCGCATCGTGCGCGACCGCGCCCGCGCTGAGGACGTGCTGCACGACGCCTTCATGAACATCTGGACCAAAGCCGCAAGTTTTGACGCCACGCGCGGCGAAGGACGCGGCTGGATCCACAGCATCGTGCGCAATCAGGCGCTCTCGGCCGTGCGCAGCAGCGGTCGCGAAGTGTCGGCCGACGAAGACGCCATCGAGGCCATTGAAGCCGAGGCCGTAGCCAATGCGGCGCCGATGGCGGAAGCCTTCGAAATCAATGCCGATCTCGGCCGACTGGACGAATGCCTGGAACGGCTTGATACCCCTAAGCGCAACAGCATTCTGCTTGCCTATGTTGACGGCTGCTCGCACGGCGAAATCGCCCAGCGACTCAACGCGCCGCTCGGCAGCGTGAAAGCCTGGGTGCGCCGCGGGCTGCTCTCGCTCAGGGAGTGCATGGCATGAACGCGGATGACCTGCACGTCCTCGCCGGCGAATACGTGCTCGGCACGCTCCCGGCTGCGCGCCGCGCCGAGGTGGAGGCGCGCATGAGCAACGATGCCGCGCTGCGCACCGCGGTGGAGCAGTGGCAGCAGAAACTTCTGCCACTCAACGAGGTGGCAGCGCCCGTCGAGCCGTCGGCCGCGTTGTGGTCGCGCATCGAAACATCCGTTGCCGCAAAGGTGGCAGCAGACAGAGGCACGCGCCCTGCGGCAGCGAGGCCCGCCGTAGCGGCCAGCGGCTGGTGGAACAGTCTGCGCCTGTGGCGTGGCCTCGCGGCGACCGGTTTCGCAGCGGCGGCATTCATGGGCATCGTAGTGGTCGGCAAGCTGGCGCAACCGCCGGGGCCGGGCTACATGGTGGTTCTGGTCGGGCCGCAGGACAAATCACCCGGCTGGGTGGTCCAGGCCGGAACAAACTCGCAACAGGCGCGGCTAATCCCGCTCGGCAAGGTGGACGTGCCTGCCGACAAGTCACTGCAGTTCTGGACCAAGGGCAACGACTGGAAAGGTCCGGTCTCGCTCGGTCTGGTGCGCCCCGGCGAGTCGAAGGAAGTGCCGCTCGACAAACTGCCGCCGCTGGAACCCAATCAACTGTTCGAAATCACGCTCGAACCCTACAACGGTTCACCGCTGGATCGCCCCACCGGGCCGATTCTGTTTATCGGGCGGGCGGTGAAGATTATTTGAGCTGCGGTATCCGCCGTAGGGCGGGCACTGCCCGCCTCGCAACCCCAAGGCGGAGCCTCATTCACTTGCGCTTCGCGGGCGATGACAAGGCGGGCAATGCCCGCCCTACGTCCGGCGCGCCAGCTAAGCCGAAGCGTAACTCTCCAGCGGCGGGCAGGTGCACATGATGTTGCGGTCGCCGTAAACGTCGTCGACGCGGCCTACTGGCGGCCAGTATTTGCTCTGCCGCAGGCTGGGTAGCGGATACGCCGCCTGCTCGCGGGTGTAGGCGTGGTTCCACGTTTCGGTGAGCAGCACCTCGGTGGTGTGCGGCGCGTTGACCAGCGGGTTGTCGTCGTTCGGCCAGACACCAGTCTCGACGGCACGGATCTCTTCGCGGATGGCAATCATGGCGTCGATGAAACGGTCGAGCTCGACCTTCGGTTCGCTCTCGGTCGGCTCAATCATCAGCGTGCCCGCCACCGGGAAGCTCACCGTCGGCGCATGAAAGCCGTAGTCCATCAGGCGCTTGGCGACGTCCATGTTGCTGATGCCGCACACGTCCTTGATCGGACGCACGTCGACAATGCACTCATGCGCCACAAAGCCGCCGTGCCCGGTGTAGAGAATCGGGAAGTGCGGCGCCAGTTTTTTCGCGATGTAGTTGGCGTTAAGGATCGCTACTGCCGTCGCTTCGCGCAAACCATCGGCGCCCATCATGCGGATGTAGGCGTACGGGATCGGCAGGATGCTGGCGCTGCCAAACGGCGCCGCGCTGACCGGGCCAACCTTGCCGCGACCGGGCAGGAAGGGCGCCAGATGCGCGCGCACACCGATCGGCCCCACGCCCGGCCCGCCGCCGCCGTGCGGGATGCAGAAGGTCTTGTGCAGGTTCATGTGGCTGACATCGGCGCCGAGCTCGGCCGGATAGGTGACGCCCACCTGCGCGTTGAGGTTGGCACCGTCCATGTAGACCTGACCGCCATGCAGGTGCACGATGGCGCAGATCTCCTTGATCGCCTCCTCGAACACGCCGTGCGTCGATGGGTAAGTAATCATCAACGCGGCAAGTTTGCTGGAGTGTTTCTCCGCAGCAGCGCGCAGGTCAGCGACATCAACGTTGCCGTTGTCGTCGCACTTGGTCACCACCACGTCCATGCCGCACATCTGCGCACTGGCCGGGTTGGTGCCGTGCGCGCTGGACGGGATCAGGCACACATTGCGGTGTGCCTCGTTGCGGCTGGCGTGGTAGCCACGGATCGCCAGCAGCCCGGCGTATTCGCCCTGCGCGCCGCTGTTCGGCTGCAGCGTGACGGCATCAAAGCCCGTGATGCGGCAGAGCATCTCTTCAAGATTCTTGGTGAGCTCGGCGTAGCCCTTGGCCTGCTCGGCCGGCGCAAACGGATGCAGGTTGCCGAACTCCGGCCAGGTCACCGGGATCATCTCGGTGGTGGCGTTGAGCTTCATGGTGCACGAGCCCAGCGGGATCATGGTGCGGTCGAGCGCGAGGTCCTTGTCGGCCAGACGGCGCAGATAGCGCAGCATCTCGGTCTCGCTGTGATGCGTGTTGAACACCGGATGGGTGAGGATGGCGCTCTCGCGCTTGAGCGCGTCCGGAATCGCCGACGGCGTCGGGTCAATCGACATCGGGGCGCGAACACCGGTCGCGGCGGAGATCGCGAACAGCACTGCGTCAACGTCGGCGTCGGTATGCGTCTCGTCAAAGGTAACGCCAACTGCTGCCCATTCCGCATAGTGGCGCAGATTCATGCCACCATTGCGCGCGGTGGTAACGATCGCGGCATGCGCGTCATGCTTGAAGGTGACGGTGTCGAAGAACTGGCCCGCCGCCGGCACGATGCCCATCGCTTTCAGGCCGGCGGCAAAACGCGTGGCAAGGCCGTGCACCCGGGTGGCGATACGGCGCAAGCCTTCGGGGCCGTGATAGACCGCGTACATGCTGGCCATTACGGCGAGCAGCACCTGCGCCGTGCAAATGTTGCTGGTTGCCTTTTCGCGGCGAATATGTTGCTCGCGGGTCTGCAGGGTCAGGCGGTACGCGGGCTTGCCCTGCGCGTCAATCGTCACCCCGACCAGACGGCCCGGCATGTTGCGCTTGTAGGCATCGCGCACAGCCATGAAGGCAGCGTGTGGACCGCCGTAACCCATCGGCACACCGAATCGTTGCGACGAGCCGATCACGATGTCGGCGCCCCACTCGCCCGGCGCCTTCAGCAGCACCAGCGCCAGCGGATCGGCAGCGCAGATGAACAGCGCGCCCTTCCCGTGCACAAAATCGGCGTAGCGGCCCATGTCATGAATCTGGCCGCTGGTGGAGGGGTACTGCGCGAGCACGGCGAAGTAGTCGCCCTCCATCATCAACTGGTGCGCCATGCCGACCTTGACTTCAATGCCAAGCGGTTCGGCGCGCTGCTTCAGCACTTCGATCGTCTGCGGATGACAGTCGCCGGCGACGATGATGGTGTTGCTGGTTGACTTCGCCTGCCGCTTGGCCAGCGTCATCGCTTCGGCAGCGGCGGTGCCTTCATCCAGTAGCGACGAGTTGGCGATGTCCATGCCGGTGAGGTCGCAGATCATGGTCTGGTAGTTGAGCAACGCTTCCAGCCGGCCCTGTGAAATCTCGGGCTGGTACGGCGTGTAGGCGGTGTACCAGGCCGGGTTCTCAAGGATGTTGCGCAGGATGACGCCGGGCGTCACGGTGCCGACATAACCCTGCCCGATGAAGCTCTTGAAGATCTGGTTCTTCTGCGCAATGCCGCGCAGTTCAGCCAGCGCCTCAACCTCGCTCTGTGCCTGCGGCAGGGCAAGCCGCCGGCCGCCGATGATGGTCGACGGCACCACCTGCGCGACGAGGTCTTCCAGCGTGGTTGCGCCGACCTGAGCGAGCATGTCCATCTGCTCTTCACGATTGGGGCCGATGTGACGGGGGAGAAAATCAGACATAAATACTCAAGCCGGGTTAGTGTTGTTGTCCCCTCGCCCCTTGTGGGAGAGGGCCAGGGAGAGGGGGATGGTGTCTCGCATATCGACGGTCGTTTTCCATGCCAACGGCCCCCTCTCCCCAACCCCTCTCCCACGCGGGGAGAGGGGCGTGTAGCTACATCGCCATCCGATACACCAGAAAGCCGCTGCGGTCGGCCACCTTGTTGTAGAGCACCATCGCCGTGGCGTTGGTCTCATGCGTCTGCCAGTACACGCGGCTTGCGCCTTCGGCCTTTGCTGCGACATGGACCGCTTCGATCAGCGCACGACCGACCCCTTTGCCACGCGCAGCATCGACGGTGAACAAGTCCTGCAGGTAGCAGGTAGGCCCGGCCGTCCAGCACGACCGATGAAAGACGTAGTGCACGATGCCGAGCATCGTCTCGCCCTCGAACGCGCCCAGCACAAACATCGGTTCGGCTGGATCATGGAAGCGCGACCACGTCAGGTCGTACTGCTCGGGCGGCACTGACGTCTTGTAGAAGTCGAGATAGCCCTTCCACAGCGGCTGCCACTGCGTGCGGTCGGCGGGAGTGAGGGGGCGAACGGAGATGGTCATCTTGTTTTTGCAGGAGCGGCTCGGCCGCGACCAGCGCAAACTGGTACGGACGCGGGGTCGCGGCGGAGCCGCTCCTGCAGGTGATCAGGCAATCATTGCCTTGTAGGCGGCTTCGTCGTGCAGCTTGGCCACGGCGTCGGCGTTGCTGACCTTGATTTTGAAGAACCAGCCAGCGCCTTCCGGATCGGTGTTGACCAGCGACGGATCGGCGACGACGGCCTCGTTCACTTCAATGACTTCACCATCGACCGGGGACTTCACTTCGGCCGCCGCCTTGACTGACTCGATGATCGCGGCGTCTTCCTTCGCGGCGAGTTTGCGGCCGACTTTCGGCTGCTCAACGTAGACGAGATCGCCCAGCTTGTCCTGCGCGAACGACGTTATGCCAACGGTGCCGATGTCGCCGTCCATCTTGATGTATTCGTGGTCTTCGGTGTAGCGGGTGGTCATGGTTTTTCTTTCAGAAAAAGGACGAAAGGCGAAGGACGAGTGACGAAACGCAAGCGCACGCCTCTCAAATACCTTCGAATCGTCGCTGGGTTATCTCTGGTTATCGTCATTCGTCATTGGTCACTCGTCCTCAAGCGCGTCAGCGCTTGTACACATGCGGCGCAAAAGGCATCGCCACCACCGTCACCGGCGTCGGCGTGCCGCGCAGCATCGCGTTGATCTTGCTGCCGACTGCGGCGTGTGCGGCATCGACATAGGCCATGATGACCGGTGCGTTGACCGTGGGGCCGAAGCCGCCGCTGGTGACAACACCGATCTTGTTGCCCGCCGCATCCTGCAGCTCCACACCTTCGCGGATTGGCGCGCGACCTTCGGGCTTGAGGCCCACGCGCTTGCGCTTGACCTTCGTCGCGTCGTCGAGTTGACCGAGGATCAGGCTCGCGCCGGGGAACCCGCCTGCGCGCTCGCCGCCGGTGCGGCGCACCTTCTGCATCGCCCAGTTGAGCGAGGCCTCGACCGGCGTGGTGGTGGTGTCGAGATCGTGGCCATAGAGGCAGAGGCCCGCTTCAAGGCGCAGCGAATCGCGGGCGCCGAGCCCGATCGGATGCACATTCGGTTGCGCGAGCAAGGCCTTCGCCAGCACTTCGCAATGCGCCGCCGGCACGCTGATTTCAAAGCCGTCTTCGCCGGTGTAACCCGAGCGCGTGACGAGGCATTCGATGCCGGCCAGTTTCACGCGACCGCCTGCCATGAACGTCTGCGGCAGCTCACCCGCCGCCACGCCTTTCAGCGCCGCCTCCGCGCCCGGCCCCTGCAGCGCCAGCAGCGCGAGGTCATCACGCACGCGGATGTCGCAGCGATTGCCGATGTGCTTTTGCAGATGCGCAATATCCTGCGCCTTGCAGGCGGCATTCACCACCACGTGCAGATAGCTGCCGGTGTTGAAAATCATCAGATCATCGAGGACGCCGCCCTGCTCGTTGGTAAACAGCGCATAACGCTGCTTGCCGGCCGCAATGCCGAGCACGTCCACCGGCACCAGTGTTTCCAGTGCTTTCGCGGCGTCGGGGCCGTGCAGCTCCACCTGCCCCATGTGCGAGACGTCGAACAACCCGGCGTGGGCGCGGGTGTGCAGATGCTCCTTGAGTACGCCAAGCGGATATTGCACCGGCATGTCGTAGCCAGCAAAGGGCACCATGCGTGCGCCAAGGCTCACATGCAGGTCGTACAGCGGGGTGCGGAGAAGTTTCTCTGAAACGGGCTCAGACATCGGGACGTGGCTCCTGAGTGGAAGGTAACGTCCCGGATCTGTCCTTTAGCCTGAGAGTTTCAACCGCGGGTTTGGCCGTGGTTTTGCCCCTTCGGCGGAGGCTCTCGCCAGTGTGATGGCTGCCTCGCTCTCCAGATGTGCGGCAGCGATTCCTGCGAACCGACGCCGTGAATCAGTACGGTACCTGAGCGATCTTCCGGGGATTACGCCTACGGTAGCGCGAGAGCGGGTAGCCCGCGCGCTTCTCCTGATTCAGGGTGCAGTTTATCAGCCTTCCGCGCGCCAGTTGCCGAGGAAATTGGTCATCGCCGCCTCGGCCGTCTTGTGCCATTCGTTGATCTCGCTGCGGAAGCGCTTCCAGGGGTCGTAGATCTTCTTGAATGCCGGGTTGCCAGCGGCCTCGGCGTCGTAGATGGCAAAGGCGCCGCGATAGGCGGCAATCATGAAGTTGTTGGGGAACAATTGCACGCGTGTGCCGCTGCCGATCATGCGCTTGTAGGCGGCCGGGTTGCGGGTGTCGTAGGCAGCCATCATCCATTGATTGACCCAGCCACTGGCGACGTTGACGGCCTCCTTGTAGGCGGCCGGCAGCCCGTCATAGGCGGCCTTGTTGACATACAGGCTCAGTGCGGCGGACGGCTCCCACCAGGCCGGGTAGTAATAGAAACGCGCCACCGCCGGCAAGCCGAGCTTGTCATCGTCGTACGGCCCGACCCACTCGCCGGCATCGATTTTTTTGTCCTTCAATGCGCCGGCGATTTCGCCGCCTGGCAGGGCCATCGGCTCGGCGCCGAGCCGCTTCCAGATTTCGCCACCGAAGCCGGGGATGCGGATCTTCAGGCCCTTGACGTCGTCAAGCGTGCGGATTTCCTTGTTGTACCAGCCACCCATCTGGGCGCCGGTGTTGCCCATCGGGAAGTTGACCATGTTGTACTGGGCGAAGAGTTCGCGCAGCAGCTCCAGCCCCCCCGCCCTGATAGACCCAGGCGTTGTGCTGCCGCTGGTTGAGGCCGAACGGCAGGGTGGTGTCGAAGGCGAGCGCCTTGTTGACGCTCAGGAAGTAATAGCCAGCCGTGTGCGCACACTCGACATTGGCATTCTGCACGGCCTCAAACACCGTTTTTGCCGGAGCAATCGAGGCGTTGTCGACGATCGATACCTTGAACTTGCCGCCCGTCACCGCATCAACAATGCGGGCGAACTGTTCGGCGCCACCGTAGATGGTGTCGAGTGATTTCGGAAAGCTCGACGCCAGGCGCCAGTTGACGGCCGGCAGGTTCTGCGCTGCGGCGGTCACCGATGCCAGGCCAGCCAGCGCGCCGGCGGCACCAATGCCCCCGGACAGGAAATCGCGACGCTCCATGATGCTCCTCCATGCTCTATGCGCAACATCGCGTTCGAAACGGTTGCGGAGCGCGGATGCGCACCTACAATCGCTGACGCTTTACCCCCTCGTTGCGCAAAGGATTTGTTGTGACTATTTCGATGTACGCCCTCTCGGTGCCGGTGTTTGATCGCTATCTCGGCAACCTGATCAACATTCTCGACAAGGGCGCGGCCTATGCTGCAGAGCGGAAGATAGACGACACGGTGCTCACCGGCATGCGGATTTACCCCGACATGTTCCCCTTGTTGCGCCAGATCATGATCGCGGCAGATTTCGCCAAGGGCGCGTCGGCGCGGCTGGCCGGCGTCGAAGTGCCGAAATACGAAGATTCCGAGAAGACCTTTGCCGAGCTCAAGGCGCGTTGCCAGAAGACGCGCGACTTCCTCGCCACGCTGAAGCCGGAGCAGTTTGATGGCGCCGAGAACCGCACCATCAACATCACCATTGCCGGCGCGCCGGCCGAATTCGTCGGGCTGCCGTACCTGACCGGTTTTGCGTTGCCCAACTTCTACTTCCACGCCACCACGGCGTATAACCTGCTGCGCCAGGCCGGCGTGCCGCTGGGCAAGCGCGACTTCATCGGCGGCTAAGCCCGCCCCGGATCAAGGAGAACGCATGAAACTGTTATTCGCACTGATTGGCCTGCTCGCCACTGCAACGGCGACAGCCCAGACGCCCACCGGCGCCTGGAAGACCGTGGACGATGCCACCGGCAAGGAGAAGGCGGTGATCCGCATCACCGAAGCCAACGGCGTATTCACCGGCAAGATCGAAAAATTGCTCGACCCGGCCAAGCAGGACTCGAAGTGCGACGAGTGCACGGACGACCGCAAGGGCAAGCCGGTAGTCGGGCTCACCATCATGCGTAACGTCAAGAAAGGCGAAGGCCACTGGGAGGGCGGCGACATCCTCGACGCCGCCAACGGCAAGGTGTACCGGGTTCGCCTCAGTCTCAGCGCTGACAACAAAAAGCTGGAAGTGCGGGGCTACATGGGCACGCCACTGTTCGGGCGGACGCAAACGTGGACGCGAATGGAGTAGCAGCTTTTTGGGTAAATCCGCAATCGCATTGGGCTACAGCAGTCATTTCATCAAATGTCGATAATTGGTCTTTTTGCCATCTGCGCCTGCACCGAATGGGCGTTTCAGTGAAAAGCTGATCAATGCTGAAGCAACTCGCCAACTGGTGGAAGCGGCGCGACGGTAGCGAAAAAGCGACCGCCGAAGACACGCCAGACGCAGCCCAGATCGCCGCCATCGAGCAGGCGCGTGCCGCCATGCGCGACCGCCCGGCGCTCGACGGGACCATCCGCATCGTCGAAATTGACGATCCGGCCATCGCCGCCCAACTGTTCCGGCGCAAATTCGGCCAGGAGATTCCGCAGTTCCCGCGCCATTTCGTCGCCCTGGCCGGTGACGTCTGCGCTGGCTACGTGCACTACACCGCATGGCAGGGCGACTATCTCTGCGGCGGGCTTTGCACCGACGATCGCGTGTATCGCGCGCTGTCGCCGCTGCAGCGCGCTTGGGTGCGCGAGCGTGGCGGCATCGCCGAGATCATGATGCGCCACGCCCATGCCGCGCTTGCCGACGGCGCCACCATCTGGGGCTACATCGGTGACAAACAGGCGGAGGCGGTGGATCGCCGCGTCGGCTTCGAGAAAGTCGCCGAGCCCTATCTGTTCGCCATCTGGCAAAAGCCGATCAGCGCCGAAGGCAAGCAGCGGCGCGTGGCAGAGGCGATGAAACTTGGGCCGTTCTAAGGCCTGTTAGCGGCGGGCGCGCTCGAGCAACGCCAGCAGGCTGTCGCGGCTGTTCCAGTCTGGCCCGAAGACGAAGCGTGGCAAATACCAGCGGTCTGAGTCACGCGTGAGGTAGTCGCTCTGGCCGCCGAACGCGGCGATGGTGCCGAGCGGCTCGGCGACGGTGGGCATGTAGCGATAGCGCATGTACTCCGACGCCTGCGTCCACGGGTAGGCAAACAGCGACGGCCGCCGGCCCGCGCAAGACTCGATGTAGTTCGCCGCAGCGCGCACATGCATGTCGCACTCGGCGAAGGTATCAATCGCGAAAAAATCGCCACTGCGCTGCTCGCGCTGCACCACCGGCGACACCGTCGGGTGATTGTGGTCCCAGCCGTGGCTCTCAATCGGCATCAGCCCGCTCGCATTCGCGGCCTGCCACCAGTCATCGTTCAGCGCACCCTGCCCGCCCATCGCACCGAGGTCGATCTGGCGCCGCGCGGACGGACTGGCGATGACAAAACTGGTGAGCGCAAGCGCCGGCTGCCGACCCGGCCGTTCGCGCTGAAAGCTGCGTATCGATTCGGCAAAACTGGTCTGCGCGCCGTGCTCGGGATGGATGACATTGCGCCAGTCGTAGTCAGTGCCGTCGTCGCACGACAGCGCCACCACCGGTCGCGCATCACCGGCGAGATCAGCGAAGTCATTGCGCTCGCCGCGCACCCAGCGCGCCACCTCGACCAGCGGCACCACCGCGAAACCGGCGTCATCGATCACGCGCAGATCGGCGGCGAACGCGATCAGGTCGTTGTTGTCATAGCGGTCACCAAAGACGTTGTAGCCGTGCCAGGTGAGCACCGGAATGCGCTGTTGCGGGCGGGAGCTGGGCATGCGCTCTACATTAGCATTGAGCCGCAATGACCTTCGACTCCCTCACTTTCGCCGTCTTCCTGGCGATCGTCTTCCCTGCCTACGTTCTGCTGCGTTCGTGGAACGGGCGCAAGAACCTGCTGCTCGCTGCGAGCTGTGTGTTCTATGGCTCGTGGAACCCGTTCTTCCTGATTCTGCTGGCCTTCACCACGGTGTTCGACTGGTGGGCGGCGCAACGCATCAATGCGGCGACGAGCGACGCCACGCGTCGGCGCTGGTTCTGGGCATCCATCATCGCAAGTCTGTCGCTGCTCGGCTATTTCAAGTACGCGCAGTTCTTTGCCAACACCGCAATCGAGTGGCTGGCACTCGTCGGCGTCACCTACAAGCCCATCGACCTCGGTATCGTGCTGCCGCTCGGCATCTCGTTCTACACGTTTGAGTCGATCTCCTACATCGTCGATGTTTACAAAAAGCGCATCACGCCCACCAAAAACCTCCGTGACTATGGGCTGTTCATGACCTTCTTCCCGCATCTGGTGGCGGGGCCGATCATGCGTTTTGGCGATTTCAACGCGCAGACGACAACACCGAGAACGGTCACCGCCGACGCCGTCGCGACCGGCGCCTTCATGCTGGTGGGTGGCCTGTTCCTGAAGATCGTCGGCGCGGATCAGGTGTTCGCGCCGGTGTCTGACATCGTCTTTGCGCCGGACTACAAGGCCGGCTTCATCGCGGCCTGGGCCGGCGCCTTCTCGTTCTCGATGCAGGTGTATTGCGATTTCGCCGGCTACTCACTGGCAGCGCTCGGCATCGCCAAAATGTTCGGCTTTCACCTGCCGCCCAACTTCGAGGCGCCGTTCGCCTCGGTCGGCATCGCCGAGCTGTGGACGCGCTGGCACATTTCGCTCTCGAACTGGCTGCGCGACTATGTGTTCAACCCGCTCGGGCATTACCGCAAGGGCCGATTGCGGGGCTACCTGAACGTGATGATCACCTTCACCGCCTGCGGCTTCTGGCACGGCGCCGCGTGGCACTTTGTGGTGTGGGGCGCAATGCACGGCGCCTTTCTTGTCGGCGAGCGCCTGCTGAAGGACTCAATTGGCGACTGGAAGCTGTGGGACGCCAAGCCCGTGCGCTGGCTGCTGGCGCTGCTCACCTTCGCGCTGTTCTCCTGGGCGGTGGTCTACTTCCGCGCGCCGACGATCGCACTGGCGTGGGATCGCACCCTCGCGATGTTCGGTTTCGCCGCGCAGGACGCTGCCACTCTCACCTGGAATGGCGAGGTGTGGGTATTCGTCGTCGCCCTCGTCGTGGGTCTCGCGGTGCAAGCCTGGCTGAAGCCGCGCAAGGGTTGGGACTGGCTGCCCGCGCTGGCATGGCCCTGGCGCGTAGCGTTGCTGTCGCTGATGTCGCTGGCGATCATCCTGTCGCCGGGCAAGACCAATGCCTTCATCTACTTTCAGTTTTAGGAGAGCGCCGTGAGCAACCCACGCTGGCTCCTGACCTGGCTGTTGGCCACAGCAATCACGCTTGGCGGCTGGTTCGCGTTTGAGAAGTACTGGCGCACGCAGGGCTACGCGCCGACAGTGATGGACAGCCTCGACCTCTGGTCGCAGCATCGCGCCCGCGCCGTGAAACCGGCGCCACCGCAACGCATCGCGCTGCTCGGCGCCTCGCGTATCCAGTACGGTTTTTCGCCGGCAGTGTTCCGCGATGAGGCGTTCAAGATGGGCCTGAACGTCGATCCCATCATGCTCGCCGTCAACGGGCATTACCCGCTCGCCGCGCTGCGTGATCTGGCCGACGATCCAAAGTTCACCGGCACCGTCATCATCGGCTGCGATTCGCGCGGCATGGACCGCAAGGTGTGGGAGATGCAGGCAAAGCAGATCGCGCACTACCACCACGACTGGAGCCCCTCGCGCGAGGTGCATCGGCGCCTGCTCACCCGCGTGCAGGAGCATGCGATTGCGGCGCGGCCCGACTTTGCCTTCGTCACGCTGATCAAGCGCCATATCGACGGGCTCGGTGCGCCGTACAAGGAATACGTCACCTTCGAGCGCGACCGCGCCGGTGGCACCGATTACGTCAAGAGCGACATCAATGCCATCCGCAACGCCCGCGTGGCGGACCTGCGCAAGTACTACCCCATGTACACGCCGCCGGCGCCGGACGTGTGGCTGAACGAAATGCGTGAGGTGGCGCGCTGGGTGGAACGCATCAACGCGCGTGGCGGCAAGGTGGTGTTCTACCGCGAGCCAGTCTCGGGCGAGCACATCGATCTCGACGAGCAGAATTTTCCGCGCGAGAAGTATTGGGACAAGCTAGTCGCCATCATGCCGGCCACGATGATCGACTTCCGCGACTATCCGCCGCTCAACATCGACACGCCGGACACATCGCACATCGACATCAAGGACATCGACCGCCACACCCGCGCCTTCGTGCAGGTGCTGCGGCAGTTGAAAGTTCTATAGCGGCAACGTGTGCGACGTAGCCCGGAGAAGCGAAGCGCGTCCGGGTTCCCGCTCGTACGGCTTCGGCGGCTACGCCAGGCTGGCCGGCAACAACGCCACGCCCTGCGCCAGCGCCTTCGCAATCGCCGCACGCCCTGAAACGACAACAAACTGTCCATCCGTTGCCTGCAACGTGACTGCTGCTGCATCGCTGCTTCCGCCCACACTAGCGGGCGCGTCCGCCATGGCCGCCAGCCGCTGCGGGCACATCCACACCTGCGCATGTGCCTGCCCGCGATTGCGCGCGGCGAACGCCTGCTCAATCGTTGCAGCCACCGTCTCCGGCGCGACGTAAGACGTATCAACGATCAGATCGTAGTTGCGGTAGTCGCGCAGCTCAATGCCGTACAGCGCCCGGAAGCGCGTCGTCTCCAGCTGCGTGCGGCTGCGGTTGTTCTCCACCGCATGCTCCAGCGAATGATGCTGCTCCTCGCTGCGCGACGCGGAAAACACGCGCTCGGCGCCGACCAGCGGGTCCACTGATAGGAATACCTTGAACGCCGGGGGAATGAAATGCCACGCCAGGCGCGAGTCCACAATGATGTGATCGCGCGTTTCGCCGAGCATCTTGGTGTAGGCGTCGATGCGGTCGTCCACGCTGCGATCCTTCGCCGACTGCTCGTTCAGTTGCAGCGTAGTCAACCCCATGCTTGCCGCGATCTCGCGCTGCATGCCACCGGCCGAAATGATCGGATAACCCAGCGAAGCCGAAAGAATGCGCGCCACCGACGACTTGCCGCCGCCGATATCCCCCGACAATGTGACGATTTCCTTCACGTAAACAGGCGCACTCGCGCGCGAGAAAGGCAATCCGGGATTTTAGGGGGTGGCGACTGACAAGCTGGTGACCAGTGCGCCGTAGGCTGGGTTGAAAACCCAGCATTCCAAAGGATTCCATGATCGCTGCGTCAAGACCCACTCTACCGCGGCGTCATAGCTTCTCGTATTGCGCAATGAGCGCGGAAACCGTCCGATAAAGCTCTGAGCGCAGCAACGCCGGAGAATTCTCGCGAAGTGCGTACGAAGCCTCGGGTTCGCCTCTTTCAACATAGATCGCGATGGAGTAGCAAAGCGCTCCAGTCTTCCTATCTCTAGTGATTCCGTTGGCCCGCTCCAACGAGTCACTCCATAGTTGATCGATAGAAAGGCATTCCTCAGGAAATTCGTTGCGGATTCTGTGAACCTCAGCAAACAGGAATTTGGTCTTCTCCTCGGAAAAGTCGAACGCATAGCTCTTCATGATGTTGCGTCGCCATGGCATGCCCTTGATTGGATACGTAAGCAACGCCCCGCCTTTGCCGTTCAAGCCAAGTCCGAACTGGCACCGGGCTTGCATTCGAGCTTCTTCGCCAGGTCGAAAATAGAACAGATGTCGAGTCATTTGAGACTAACGCAAAAACATAGGTGCTCATACACGGTAGCAACGTAGGCTGGGTTGACGACCCAGCATTACTGCTGATCCCGTTAGCGCTGGGTCAAGACCCAACCTACCGCGCTTCTATACGATTGCATGACGTAACGAGCAGGAGAGACTGATGCACGCATACGACGAGCTCGCAGCGCACGGTATGGAGTTTAGTTTGGCGGCGCTAAACGAGGCATGCGAAAAGGCAGTTGAAGGCCTGCAGGTGAGCGGTGCAACCGGAGTAGTAAAGGCCCTCCAGATGGTGCAACACCAGAAGGCTGTTCTAGCGGTCGGTATGTTCTCGATGTTCGAAGCGATGTTGCAGGATGGCCTGAAATGCACGAACGGTTTTCGCGAAGCCATCGCTCGCTTGGATGCAAAGGGAGCGACTTTACTGAGGGAAAGTTTCAGCGACATGCAACTTGCCATAAACGTACTGAAGCACGGCCGGGGACGCAGCTATGATGCGTTAGTCGACAAAGCCAGTTCTCTGCCATTCAGGGTAAAGCTACCGGACGAGCATTTCTTCAGCGAAGGAGACCTGTCCGAGGTAGCAACGCTCATCGATGTTGATGACGCGTTTGTCCGTCGCTGCGCAGCAGTCATCCGCGAGGTCACCGTGGCGTTAGGTTGAACGATAGAGATGTTTGCGGAGGCGTGGCACTTATACGCGTCTATCGGACATCGTTTTTGAGATAGCGGTGTCTTGTATTCGACGGCGGCGCGGCTCGGTCGCGTAGGTAACGTCAAGTCCTTGGGGCTGAAAATCCGGCTACTTGCCAATACAAAACCGACTGAAAATTTCACCCAGCAAATCATCCGCCGTGAACTCGCCAGTAATCGCGCCCAGCGCTTCATGCGCAAGGCGCAGTTCCTCAGCGAAAAGCTCAAGCGCAACATGGTCGAGGTGCTGGGCGGCAGCGTCGATGTGGGTGAGGGCTTTGCGCAGCGCGTCGACATGCCGCTCGCGGGCCATGAAGTGGCCTTCCTCACGGTAGTTGAAGCCGACAGCGTCGGCGATGGCATCGGTCAGTAGATCAAGCCCGGCGCCGGTTTTGGCGGAGACCCAGAGCCCTTGCTCGTCGCTGCGCGCGCCCTCACCCGCGAGGTCCACCTTGTTGTGCACGATCAGGCGCGGCAGCGTGGCGGGCAGCTCGGCGAGCAGCGTGGATGACACGGCTTGCGAGGCCTGCACCAGCACCAGCGCCAGGTCGGCGTCGCGGATCGCGGCGCGGGTGCGCTCAATGCCCATGGCCTCCACCGGGTCAGTGGTGTCGCGCAGCCCTGCGGTGTCGATCACTTCGGCTGGCAGGCCGTTGATGCTGATGCGCGAGCGCACGGTGTCGCGCGTGGTGCCGGCGATGGGGGTGACGATGGCGATGTCGTCGCCGGCCAGTGCGTTGAGCAGGCTGGATTTGCCGACGTTGGGCTCGCCCGCGAGCACGATGCGGATGCCGTCATGCAGCAGTTGCCCGCGTGCGGCCTCACTGATCACCTGCGTGAGCGCATCCCGCGTAGCGGCGAGCTTGTCGCGCGCGCGCTCGGCCTCGATGAACTCGACGTCTTCCTCGGGGAAGTCGAGCGTCGCCTCGACGAACATGCGCAGGTGGATCAGGCGATCCTGCAGCGTGCGGATGCGGCTGGAGAATTCGCCAGTGAGCGAGCGCACGGCAGCGCGGGCAGCGCTTTCGGTGGCGGCGTCAATCACGTCCGCAACGGCCTCGGCCTGCGCGAGATCGAGTTTGCCGTTCAGATAGGCGCGCCTGGTGAACTCACCGGGCTCCGCGTGCCGCGCGCCGAGCTCAACGCAGCGACGCACCAGCGCCTGCAACACGATGGGTGAGCCGTGGGCGTGCAGTTCGAGTACGTCCTCACCGGTGAACGACGCGGGGGCGGCGAAGAAGAGCGCGATGCCATCGTCGATGACCTCGTCAGCTGCGTCGCGGAAGCGCGTGTGTTGTGCGAGGCGCTGCGTGGGCGGCTTGCCGCAGATGGCTCCTGCCAGCGAGGCCAGTGATTTGCCGGAGACCCGCACGATGCCGACGCCACCGCGACCGGGCGGGGTGGCGATGGCGACGATGGTTTCGCTGCCTGGCAGCGAATGACGAGTGACGGATGACGAATGACGGCCGATTGACGAGGAGTTTGACGAAGGCTGCACAGGGGGAGCGCCTCCACCGGCGCGCGCGCCCGCTTCGTCATTGCTCATTCGTCACTCGTCATCGCGAAGCGCCTAGCGCTTGGCGGCCGCCGCAGCAGCGGCGTTGTCACGCTCGAGCATGCGGTTGATCTGCCATTGCTGCGCGATCTGCAGCAGATTCGAGACCGTCCAGTAGAGCACTAGACCGGCCGGGAAGAACACGAACATCACGGCAAAGGCAACCGGCATGTACTGCAATACTTTTTGCTGGATCGGGTCCATGCCCGGTGCCGGCGGTTGCAGCTTGGATTGCGCGAATGCGGTGATGGCATAGAGCGCCGGCAGCACGAAGAAGGGATCCGGTCCGGAGAGATCCTTGATCCAGCCGATCCACGGCGCGTGGCGCAGCTCAACCGCTGCGATCAGCACCCAGTAGAGCGCGATGAACACGGGGATCTGGATCACGATCGGCAGGCAGCCGCCGAGCGGGTTGATCTTCTCTTTCTTGTAGAGCTCCATCATCGCCTGATTGAGCTTGACGCGATCATCGGCGTAGCGGGTCTGCAACTCTTTCATCTTGGGGCCGACCAGCTTCATCTTGCCCATGCTGCGGCCTGCGGCAGCGTTGAGCGGGTAGAACACGGCCTTGATCAGGATGGTGAGCAACACAATTGCCCAGCCCCAGTTGGCCACCATGCTGTGGAACCAGCGCAGCAGCAGGAACATCGGCGCGGCGATGAAGGTGAACATGCCGTAGTCCACCACCAGGTCGAGCCCGGTGGCTGCGGCCTTCAGGCGATCCTGCTCCTGCGGCCCCATGTAGAGGGGCACGCTGATCTTGCCGGTAGCGCCTGCGGCGATGTCACCGACCGGGGTTTTCAGGCCGGCGCGATAGAGATCGCCGTCTTCCTTGGTGGTGTAGTACTCGCGCTTGCTGCCAGCCTTGGGCAGCCAGGCGTTGACGAAATAGTGCTCGACCATGCCCACCCAGCCATTGTCGGCGGCGGCGGTGTAGAGGCCTTTCTTGCCCTTTTCGATGTCCTTGAAGTCGACCTTCTTGTACTTGTCCTGCTCGGTGTAGACCGCCGGCCCGTGGAAGATGCCGACCATACCGTTCTCGCTGCCGGTGACCTTGGTGTCGCGGTGCAGATGGAAGTAAGCCGCCGGGCTCAGCGCAGCGCTACCGCCATTGGTGATGTCGTAGGTCACGTCAACCACGTAGCTGCCGCGCTTGAAGGTGTAGACCAGATCAGCTTTGCCGCCGCTGGCAATCGGCGCCGACAGGCGCACTTCGAGCGACTCGGCGCTGCCAAGATCAGTATTGCTGCTGACCTTGCTGTAAACCGTGGTGTGATTGGGCAGACCGGCGCCGATCAGCCCGGATTGCGCGACATGGGTGCGGTCCTTGTTCTTTTGCAGCACCAGATACGGCTTCGACTTGTCTGCCGCGTCGCGATGCTCTTTCAGCGCGACTTCCTCAATCACGCCGCCCTGCGTGTTGATCTTCGCCTCGAACAGATCGGTCTTGACGGTGAACACTTCGCCTGCCGTCGCCGCCGGTGCGGCTGCGGTGGCAGCAGACGGTACAGCGCCGCTGGCGGCGGCTGCCGGCGCGGCGGTGGGCACCGAGCCGTTGGCGCTGGTGGCTGCAGCCGGCGCGGCCGGCACATCACTCTTGGCGTCGGCCGGTGCGGTGATCGGCGCTACCGGCTTCGGCGGTGCGTTCTCTTTCTGCCAGGCCTGGAACAGGAAGACGCCGGACATGGCGAAGATGACGAACAGGATCAGACGCTGGAAGTCCATCGTGGGCTTTCAGTTAGGGGTTGGAATTCGGTAAGGGGGAGGCATCGCCGACTACTGAAGTGGCAGCGGCAAATTTGCCATCGCGCGGCGGCACCGGGTCATACCCGCCTGCGTGCCACGGGTGGCACTTCGCGAGCCGGCGAGCGCCGAGGGCGCCGCCGCGAAGCACGCCGTATTCGGCAATCGCCTCGGCGGTGTATTCGGAGCAACTGGGAAAGAAGCGGCAGCGCGGGCCCAGCATGGGGCGCACGCCGTACTGGTAGGCCATGATCAGGCCGAGCGCAAGCACACGACCGGGGCTGCGGTTGCTGGCGTCCTCAGTCACGGGCGCACCTCTGCAGGCGCGTTGCCAGCGGGCGCCTGGGTGCGGGCATGCTTACGGATGTCGTGATCAAGTGCCGCCGTCCACTCTGCAATGATTGCCTGTACATCTTTGGCCGAAACTGATGCACTCAAGCGGACAACGTATTGCGACGGCGGCAAACCGGACTGACGCTGGCGAAACTGCTCGCGGATGCGGCGCTTGACGGCATTGCGCAGCACGGACGTGCGCGCGTTCTTTTTGCCGATCATCATGCCGAGGCGTGGCCGCACGGGCGGCGGCGCGATGTTGGCCGCAGCGGGATTAGCTTCGCCACCGGGGCTTGCGCCGTCGGTTCGCCGGTAGACCCAGAGATAGCGCCCGCGCTGGGCGCGTGTTTTCAGCGCGCGAACGAAATCATCCGGCTCAAGAAGCCGGGCTGCACGCGGAAAGGCTGCTCCCGCGAGCGCGTCCACGACGGAACTTGCAATGAGGGCTTGCTGTGGCTGCGGTCTTAGGCCGACAGGACAGCGCGGCCCTTGGCGCGACGCGCCGAGATCACGCGGCGACCGCCCTTGGTGCTCATGCGGGCGCGGAAGCCGTGGTTGCGCTTGCGGCGGATAACGGAAGGCTGGAATGTACGTTTCATAGTGGTATGGGCGATTTCTGTGACGGCTCACCGCTGCCGGCCGGAAAACCGGGCCGAAACAGCACGTCGCCACTACGCATGAATTTGCGAAAAAGCCTTGAATTATAGCTTTTGTGCCACTTTTCCCAAATATTCACGCTTTGGGCGCCGGTAAACGCAGGATGCCCAGCGTCAGTGCGGTACCCAGCAGGACCACGGCGCCGCCCGCCAGCATTGGGCCGGTCACGCCCTCGCCCAGCAGTGCTGCGCCCCAGCCAATGGCGAACACCGGGATCAGGAAGGTTACGGTCGAAGCTTTCTGCCCACCAACCCGGGAAATGAGCCTGAAATAAAGGATCAGCGCAAAAGCAGTCGCCAGCACTGCGAGCAGGATGGCGGCAATCCACGCCTTGAGTGATGGCGATGCGGCGGGCCAATAGATCACGGCCAGGGGCAGCAACATCAGTGCGCCAGTCGTCTGGCTGCCGGCGGCAACCCCAAGCGGAGAGACGGCGGTCAGTTTGCGCTTGGTGTAGTGGGTGGAAATTCCGTACGCCAGTGTGGCGATCAGGCCGGCAACGACGGCGAGGCCGGAGCCACCGGGTTTGAAGTCCACCTTGCCCCAAGTCAGGATCACCATGCCGAGCACACCCAGTGCCAGCCCGCACCATTGCGCGCGGCTCAGCCCGGACCGCAACCACAACACGCCGACCAGCGCCGTCCAGAGCGGTGTGGAGGCGTTGATCAGGGCAGTAAATCCCGCCGTCAGCGACAGCGCGGCATAGGCAAACAAGGTAAACGGTATCAGTGCATTGACAACGCCAACGACCGTCAGCTCGCGCAGATGCGTGCGCACCGGGCCCCACCCGGTTTCGCGACCGCGCGCCAGCAGCAGCGGCCACAAGCATAGGGCCGCGAGTCCCGAGCGCAAACCGATCAGCGCGAACGGCCCGAACTCCGGCACGGCCACCCGCATGAACAGGAACGATGCACCCCAGATGGCCGAGAGCAGCAGAAAGTCGATGGCGTCGCTGCGACTCACAGAATGCCTTCCACCTTGAGCAGCAGCTCCTTGTTGTGCAGTCCGCCCGCGTACCCGGTGAGCGTGCCGTTGGCGCCAATCACACGGTGGCAGGGCACGATGATGCCGATCGGGTTTTTGCTATTGGCCGCGCCGACCGCGCGCACGGCAGCGGGCTGGCCGATCATCGCAGCCTGCTGGCCATAGGTACGCGTTTCACCGAACGGTATTCTGGTCAGAGCCGTCCACACGCGCTTCTGGAAGTCAGTGCCTTTCGGCGCCAACGGCACGGTAAATGCGCGCAGGGTGCCGGCAAAGTACGCGTCCAGCTCCTTCCGCGCCAGCGCGAACACCGGCAGCGCGTCGTCGCGTACCCAATCCTTGTGGGCCTCAGGCACGTATTTGCCCGCCGTCATGTGCAGGTCGGTCAGTGCTTTGCCGTCGGACATCATGAGCAGTTCGCCAGTCGGCGAGTTGTGCAGCGAGTAGTAGGTCGTCATGATTGGGGTTCCTTTGATGTTTCAGCGGAAGGCTTTTCCAGCCGCCGCCAGGTGTGCAGCACCGCGTAGCTGCGCCACGGCCGCCATGCTTCGGCAATGGCGTCGGCCTCGCGCTGGCCCTTTGCGGTGTTGGGCAAATTCATGGCGTTGAGCAGCGCCACGTCCTGCGGCGGCCAGGCGTCCGGCCAGGCCAGCGCCCGCATTGCGATGTAGTGCGCTGTCCACGGGCCGATACCCTTGATTGCACACAGCGCTGCGATGGTTTGCGCCGGATCGGCGCCGCCGCCAAGCTGCAACTCACCATTGCTGACGGCGCGGGCAATTGCGATCATCGCTTCAGCACGCGCGCCGACGATGCCGAGACGACCGATGTCATCGCGCGGGAGTTGCGCCACGCGCGACGGCAGCGGGAACGCACGCGTGAGCGACGCGAACGGGCTGGTCACCGGTTCGCCAAAGGCATCAACGAAGCGCGTGGCCAGCGTGCGGGCCGCCTTCACCGTGACCTGTTGGCCGAGGATCGCGCGCATCGCCAGCTCAAAACCGTCGAACGCGCCCGGTAGTCGCAGGCCATCCGCGCCATCGGCCAGCGCACCGAGTGCGACGGCGATCTCCGCCGGATCAGCCGCCACGTCGAACACCTGCTTGGTGCGCGACAGCACTTGCTGCGAGGACTTCGCCAGTACCGCCGAAAAGCACAGCCGCAGCGCATTGCGGCGCGGCAGGTGCGTTACTTCCAGCCAGCCCGAAGTGACCGCATCGTCATCACTATCGGCATGCTGGCGATTGACGCGAATGACGCGCCGATAGACGCCACCACCGTTTTCATCAATCGACTCAACGCCCGGAATCGCCCGCATCGCAAAAAACGCCAGCAGCCGCGACCAGTCATACGGCGGGCGATACGGCAACACAAAGGTGAGGGCGTCGCTCTCCGCCGTGTCCTCGCGGCGGCCTTCCTTGCGCAGGCGCGTCGGGCTGAAGCCGTAGCGCTCGGCGAACAAAGTGTTCATGCGTCGCACGCTGGAGAAGCCGCTGGCGAAGGCCACATCAACCACCGGCAGCGCCGTATCCGTCAGCAGACGCTTGGCCAGCAGCAGGCGATGCGTCTGCGCGTATTGCACGGGTGACACACCAAACTCGTCGGAAAAAATGCGGCGCAGATGACGGTCTGTTACGCCGATGCGTTGCGCGATCTGTGTGAGATCAATGTCGTTCGCAACACCATCCTCGATCAGGCGCGCTGCGGTCCTTGCCAGCTTCGCGCTCGCCTCGGTCGCTGCGAACCCCGGTGCCAGTTCGGGACGGCACTTCAAGCAGGGCCGGAAGCCTGCGGCCTCCGCTGCCGCAGCACTCGGATGAAACGTGCAATTCTTCTGTTGCGGCATGCGCACGCGGCAGATCGGCCGGCAATAAATGCGGGTCGACGAAACGCCAACAAAAAAGCGCCCGTCGAAGCGCGCGTCATGCGCCTTCATCGCCTGATAGCAGGCCTGTGCGGTGAGGTGTCCGAATTGCATGGTGGCAGTTTAGCGCTGCAACTTTGCCCGAATTAGCCGTTTTCGGACATCATGCTGTCCCCGGCTTAAATGCGCATCTTCGACGCAAACCACAATTCGCGAGGAATATCGTCTACGCTCCCAATGATTCGAACAATGCTCGTGCTGGAGAACGTTTGGAACGAAATGCGCAACTTAACGACCGCTATAGATCGTGAACGAGACACGATCAAACGTATTGTGCTTAGATCAAACCGCGTGCGGTCCTTTTTTGATCTGTTGCGAACAATGTTTCAAGCGACCTCTGATCAGGCCGCGAAGCGCGGTCTATCCGCCGAATGGTGCAAGAATCCTTTCGACACCACTCAAATGAACAACGAGCTGACACGAGTGGCGAACTCCGCGAAGAAAAATTATGGGGGTAGGCACTAGTAGCCGCGCTCACACGATTCGTCATAGATGTCGAATGTTGGCCGGGCACCTTGGACCGATTCGTCGAGCTGGACACTGCGCCAAGTAGCCTTGAAGTGACAGTCGTAGATGGCTACGCATGCGCCAGCACCACGCTACCCTTCGGAGTATTCGGCGCATAGCAGCTGCCGAGCAACGACTCCGCATCGGGCGTGAGCCCGTCGAGCACCTTGAGCATGTAGTTGTAGCCGGCGTGGCTGTGATAGCACCCAGCCGCTTTGACCGGATCCCAGCCGTGATAGATCGGGTATTGCCACGAGTCCAGTTCCGGCTGCGGCAGGGCAGTGTTCACATGCACGTAGCCAAGGTCTTCCGGCGGCAGTGTGGGCACGTAATCGCGGATGTTGTAGATGCGGAAATTGTTGATCACCTTGGTGTTGAAAGCGTTCACGAAGGTCTGGTCGCCGACGCGCGGCGAGGCGATGCTGTAAATCTGCAGGTTCGCAGCGGCCGGTGGCGTGGGCAGCAAGGCAATGTCTGCCGCCGTGTAGGTGGTCAGTGCACCGCCCAGACTGTGGCCGGTGAGCATGATCGGCTTCGAGGTATCGAGCGTGGCGAGGAATTTGCTGAACGGCACCCGCGTCGGTTGCGTGGGTGTCGTCATGCTCAGTGAGCCATACATGTCGTACATGCCCGCTTCAACGTTACCGCCGAGCGGATGCGGTGTCATGAACGCATCACCATCGTAGAACCATTCGAGGTCTTCGGTGCCGAGGTAGACGATGGCGTACTGCCCGCTGCTGCCGCGCAAAATCCAGCCGATGAAGTAGTAGGTGCCGAGCAGTTGCAGGTCCACCTGCAGGGTGGCCACGTAGGTCCAGCCTGGCGGGAAGGCCGGCGGCTGCGGGTTCGGATTGCCCGGATTGTTGTAGAAGGTGCTGTAAGCCGCCTCCACGAGATTCGACCAGAACACGGCCGCTTTCGGGTCGTAGGGCACCATCGCAGTGGCGTTGGTCATGCTTCACTCCTCGGGTTGGCAACGACGCGCTGACTATAGGGGAGGAATACTCCGCCGACAACAAATGTTGCTGCGATTGATAATTGGCGGATGAAGATTTATCTCGTCGGCGGCTCGGTGCGTGACCGTTTGCTTGGACTGCCAGCATCGGATCGTGACTATGTCGTGGTCGGCGCGACGCCCGAACAGATGCTGGCATCGGGCTATCAGCCGGTTGGCAAGGACTTTCCCGTCTTCCTGCATCCGCAGACCAAGGAGGAGTACGCCCTCGCCCGCACCGAACGCAAGAGCGGTCGCGGCTACACCGGGTTTGCGTTTCATGCTGCGCCGGACGTGACGCTGGAAGAGGATCTGCGTCGCCGCGACCTCACCATCAATGCGATGGCGATGGATGAGCACGGCACGCTGATCGATCCGCACGGCGGCGCGCGTGACATCGCATCGAAAACACTGCGACATGTCAGCGAGGCGTTTGCCGAAGACCCGCTGCGCGTGCTCCGGCTGGCGCGCTTCGCCGCCCGTTTCACCGAATTCAGCGTGGCGCCGGAGACGATGGCGCTGTGCCGGCAATTGGTCGACGAAGGCGAGATTCGCGAGCTGGTCGCCGAGCGCGTGTGGCAGGAGCTGTCGCGTGGCTTGATGGAAGCGCAGCCTTCGCGCATGTTCGGCGTGCTGCGCGGTTGCGGCGCGCTGGCAGTGCTGGCGCCGGAGCTGGACCGCTTGTGGGGTGTGCCACAGAAGGCGATCTACCACCCGGAGATCGACACCGGCATTCACATCATGCAGGTGATCGACTACGCCGCCAACCGTGGCTGGCCGCTCGCGACGCGCTATGCCGCGCTGACGCACGATCTTGGCAAAGGGTTGACGCCGGCCGACATCCTGCCCGCGCATCATGCGCACGAGGCGCGCAGCGCCAAGCTGGTGGATGCGCTCAGCGCACGCTGGCGGGTGCAGCGCGAGGTTGCCGAGCTGGCACGTGCGGTGGCGGCCGAACACGGCAATCTTGGCAAGCTGAAGGAGATGCGACCGGCGACGGTGCACGACGTGCTGATGCGCTGCGACGCCATCCGTCGGCCGGAGCGCTTTGTGCAAATGCTTGATGCCTGCGAGGCGGACAAATCGTCGCGCCGCGCAGTGGGGCTGCCGGAGAGCGCGGGCGAGCCGTTCGTCGCGAGGGCAGACGCGATGGCGGCGCTGGCCGCGATGCAGTCGGTGGATGCCGGTGCGATCGCTGCGCGGCTGGCGACAGCGGGCAAACCGGAACACATTGCGGCGGAGGTTCGTGATGCCCGCATCGCAGCGATTCGCGATCAGCGCGACGCTGCTTCGTAGCGCTGGTGAGTCATCGACGGCGCCATTGCCTTTTGCGCGCAAAGCGCATCGGCGCTGGGCTTGGTGCTGAATTAGATCAAAAGTCGATTATTTGACTTTTGGCCTGCTTAGCCCAATACCAATGCGGGTTTCGCTGAAAAGTTGACTGGCCAACGCAGTCACGTAGCCTCGATGCAACGAAGTGAAATCGAGGGTGACGGTAGCGAATGAACAAATGCCTCGATTCCGTTTCACTGCATCGAGGCTACGGCTGTCACATGAGTCGCTGCCTAGCGCAAGGCTTTCGCGACATGGGCGAACAACGCCGTGTCGTCGCGGGTCAGCTGGTCGATGATGCTGAAGTGGTTAAGCCCCGGTAGCGTCCATTCGCGCACATCCTGCCACGCGGCGCCTAGCAGCGCGTTCTGGCGACCGAATTCGGGCAACTCGGCGCCACCCACAGCGGCGGTGAATTCACAGCTGACGCGCCGCGTGCGATACGCCGGGCTCATCGCCAGCGCTTCGGCGTTGTCGAGCTTCAGCGCCTCGTTCAGGTAGATCGGCACCAGCGGTTCCAGGTCAAACAGGCCGCTGACCGCCGTGGCGGCAACGAACGGCGTGGCCGGCAATCCGCGTGCGGCCCAGTCGGTCGTCATGCACCACGCAGTGAGGTGTCCGCCAGCAGAGTGCCCCGCCAGCGCTAGTCGATCGCGATTGACCGACAGCCCGCCGGCCGCCTTCCACACGTAGCTGATCGCCGTCTCAATCTCGTCGGCGATGCCGCGAATCGTGGTTTGCGGACACAGCGTGTAGCCAAGGATCACCGCCGCCATGCCGTTGGCAACGAATGGCGCCGCGATCACGCTCCAGTCGTCCTTATAGAGCCGCTGCCAGTAACCGCCGTGGATGAAAACCAGCGTTGACCAGCCATGCGGCGGCGGTGCGCCAGCCGGCGTGAACACGTCCAGCCGGTTGCGCTCGTGCGGGCCGTACACCACATCGCGGAGGCCACCGGCGTCATCGCGCACGCGCTCGCTCTCGCGTTGCCAGCGCGGCAGCAGCGTCTCTTGCCAGTCCGGCACGGCGGCGCCGTTGTTGTAGCGACGGGCAAGCTCTTCGATTGGCAGATCTGGAATCATGGAGATGGAATGTAGTGGCAGCAGGCGACCCGGCGCAAGTCACGCAGCCGAATTGCGACCGGTGAATATCGCCAGCACGCTGGCGCAGACGATGCAGGCGCCGCCAAGCACAACGCCCTGCGTAATGCTGGCCGCGCCGGCCAGCCACGAGCTCAGCGTGGCCACCAGGATCTCGGCCAGCATCAGCACCGAGAGCACGTTGGCCGGCAAATGCGCGGCGCCGTACTGCAAGGCAAGATTGCCAATCAACACCGCAACCGTGAACAGGCCAATCACCAGCCACGCGACGGGCTGCGGCGAGAGCAGCAATGGCTTGCCGATGATCGCCATGCCGGCAATCACCATCGGCGCGATGACGACGGCACCAATGAACATGCCAAACGCGCGCGCCTCCTGCGGTGTTGCCGCGTGTTTGCGCAGCAGCACGTTGTTGAGGCCAAAGAAGAAACCCGCCGCGATGGCCAGCGCATCGGACCATGAATCCGGCAACGGCATCCGCAACTGACCGTCGCCCAGCACCAGCATCGCACCCGCTAGCGCCAGCGCCGTGCGCGCCAGCGCCGCGAGTGTGATTGGCTCAGCCAGCAGCCAGCGGGCGAGCCCCACCACCCACATCGGCATCAGATAGAAAAGCAGCACCGAGCGCACCACGTCCCCGGTTGCCAGCGCGGTGTTGAAGCAGGCGTTGGTCATGCCGGCGGCACACACCATCCAGCCCAGCGCGCGGCGATGAGTCCACAACGCGCGTGCAGCAGCCGGGCGGGCAGCGAGCACCGCCAAGGCGCTGGCACCGAACACGAAGGTAGTCGCCCACAACGATGCGATGCCGTGTGCTTCAAGCCACTTCAGTGGATACCAGGAAAACCCCCACACGCTGGCGTTGGTGAGCGCCGCCAGTGCAGCAAGGGCGGTGACGGAAGAAGTCTGACGCATCGGACGATTATGCCGACGCCGCTTGGCGAGCCGTCGTCACGGCATCGCGCGCCGGTGCACGCAGCGCCCGCTGGCGTAGGTCGCCGCAATCGCGCGATCGTCACCTAGCGTCATCAACGCGAAGAAGGTATCGAGCGGATCGTCACGTAACGAAGTACGACGCGCGAGCAAGGGAGTGGCGGCGGGATCAAGCAGCGCGAAATCGGCGAACTTGCCCGGCGTGATGCTGCCAATCTCATCGTCGAGCGAGAGCGCGCGGGCGCCGCCCAGCGTGGCCAGATAGAGCGCGTAGGCCGGCGATAGCGAGGTGCCTAGCAACTGCTGCACCTTGTACGCCTCGCCCAGTGTGCGCAGCATCGAGTAACTGGTGCCGCCGCCCACATCGGTGCCCACGCTCACCACATTGCCAGCATCGAGCGCCTGCTGCAGGTTGTAGAGGCCACTGCCGATGAATAGGTTCGACGTTGGGCAGAACGACGGCGTGGCCCCGGCAGCGGTCATCCGCGCGCGGTCGGCATCGTCGAGGTGAATGCAGTGCGCGTAGATTGACCGGTCGCGCAGCAGGCCGTAGTGGTCGTACACATCCAGATAGCTGCGATGGCCGGGGAACAGCTCATTCACCCACGCGATCTCGGCGCGGTTTTCGGCGACGTGTGACTGGATGTAGACATCGGAGTGCTCGCGCGCCAGCCGCCCCATCGCCTGCATTTGCGACAGCGTGGACGTGGGCGCAAAGCGCGGCGTGATGGCATAGCGCGAGCGGGCGTGGCCGTGCCAGCGCTCGATCAGCGCCTTGCTGTCGCGATAGCCAGTGTCGGCGGTGTCGGTCAGGCCCTCGGGCGCGTGCCGGTCCATCAGGCATTTGCCGGCGATCATGCCCAGGCCACGCGCTTCGCTGGCGGTGAAGAACGCGTCCACCGATTGCGGGTGCACCGTGCAGAACACGGCGGCGGTGGTGGTGCCGTTCTCCAGCACGCGGTCGAGAAAGAACTCTGCCGCCGCATCAGCATGCGCGCGCTCGGCAAACGCCAGCTCGGCCGGGAAGGTGTAGCGGTTCAGCCAGTCGAGCAGTTGCGTGCCGTAGCTGGCGATCACGTCCACCTGCGGGTAGTGCACGTGGGTATCCACAAAGCCGGGCACCAGAATGCGTCCGCGCTGGTCGTCAACGCGCACATCGGCGCCGAGCGTGGGCAGCAGCGCATCGGCCGCGCCCAGGGCATGCACGCGGTCATCGCGCATCACGGTGATCGCGTCGGGCAAATATTCGATAGCGCTGGCATCGCCAGCCAGACCTGGGTCGCGCAGGCAGTGCAGCAGCGCGGAGCGGATGGCAGTGAACGTCATGCGGCGATGATATGCGCGAAATTCGCAATCAAATATCGGCGGATGCGATGCCCGGCATCGCGGCGGCGGATAACGCGGGCAATCACCGCGAATGCGCCGTTGTCCGACACAGCGATGACAGATGAACGGGCTAGACTGTTTGCCAACCTTAGCTGCAATGTAAGTCCGTGGCCAACAAGACGACCGCGCCCGCACCAACTGCACCGCACACCGGCACCCGGTTGCACCGCTTTCGTGCGCGGCTGCGCGCGATGTTCGAGCGGCGCCGTCCGCCGGATGTGGCTGCGCCAGCGCCGCAGCAAGACGCTGTGCCACCCGCTGCTGATCTGCCCGCCGCACACGCCGACGCCGCGCTGCACACAGAACACCACGCAGCGCCAGCACATCCGCCGCATGCCGCACCTGCTGCGCCACCTGCGCACCGTCATCACGATCACGCCGAGATAGCATCGCCCGCTGCGCCGCTACCGCTTGCAGAAGCCCGCACCGTAACGGGCACCGCCCGCAGCAGCGATGGCGCCACGGCGCCGTGGCTGCTGCTGCCGCCCGAGCGGGTCTATCGCCTCTACGTGCCGCCGCGCGCGGCGGACGCTGGAGCGATGCCACTGGTGATGATGATTCATGGCTGCCGTGAGACGGCGGAGGAGTTTGAGCAGGGCACCCGCATGAACGCCATCGCAGCGCGCGAGGGCTTTGCGGTGCTCTACCCTGATCAGGCCACCTTCGCCAATATCCGCCGCTGCTGGAACTGGTTCGAGCCCAACACCGCCGCCGGCCACGGCGAATGCGCCATCCTGCTGGAGATGATCAATCGCGCCCGCGACGAGCTGGCGGTGGACGTCGCCCGCGTCTGCGTCGCAGGCATGTCCTCCGGCGGCGCGCTGGCGGGCTTGCTCGCCTACCACCACCCCGAAGTGTTCGCCGCCGCTGCGGTGCATTCCGGCCTGCCGCCGATGATGCCGCCCTCTGCCGCCGCTGCAATCTCGGCGATGGAGAAGGGCGTCAAGGTGGATGCCGAAGCGCTGGCCGATGCCTACTGGAACACCCACGGCGTGCTGCCACCCGCGCTGCTGGTGCTGCACGGCGACGAGGACGCGCGGGTGACCGAACGCAACGCCACCTCAATGGTGCGGCTGTGGGAGCGGCTCTACGAATCGGCCCCGCTTGCGCGCCAGCTTGACCGCGAAACGCGCGACGTGCCCGCCGATGGCAATGCCCGCGCATACACCCGCACCGACCTGCTGCGTGACGGCCGCATCGTCATCCGCGGTGTGCGCATCCACGGCCTCGCCCACGCCTGGAGCGGCGGCGACGCCGAACTGCCCTTCAACGACGCCCGCGGTCCCGACGCATCCGCGATGATCTGGCGGTTTTTTGAGCGGCAGGTGCGGCAGGTGGAGTAGGTCTTCCGGAGATTGTCAACCGCCCTTTCCTGGACCGCGCGTCTGCTCCCAAAAAGCAGTTGAGTCAAAGCCACGCCGCGGCGGAGCACTTAATAGAGAGTAGTGACGGTCCCAATTGTGACCTTGCTAACACGTTTTCTCGGGGATAAAACTCATGGAAACGCGATGCGGAAAACGTTTCCCGCGAGTCATTGATGTTTCGGCTCAGGTGGTGATACCTGCTCGCACCTCAACAATGTTCGATAAAGCGAGCTAGGCTTCGCGGAAGACTCCCCTTGCGCCCATCCGAATTATTTGACGAGCTAAAGGCCCGCCACGATCTTAAGACCGACTCTGACGTCGCACGCTTCATCGGCCTCACACCCGCTCGCGTGAGTCAGATGCGATTCGGCAAGAGCAATCTCTCCGCGCGACAGATCGCGTCGTACCTTGAGAAGGCGCACCTTCACGGGCGCCGCGAGGCTATGGAGTTGCCAATCGCACCCGTCGTCGAGATGTATCCTATTGAAGCAGTTCTGTCGAAACAGGAGAGAAAGTGGGAGCCGCTTCCAACGGGCAGGTCAAACACGCGGAATCGTGAGATCCGGAAGCACCTCGAAGCGGCAGCCGGCATCTACGCATTGTTCGATTCACTTGGCTGCCCGATCTACGTGGGCAAGACAGAGAAGCAGAATCTATGGAAGGAAATGACCAACGCCTTCAACCGTGAGAGATCTAATCACCAGACATTCATCGTTCAACATCCAACCACTGGAGGCTCTTTCTCGCCAGCGTGGGAAGTACCACGTCAGCCGGTCAAGCGCACAGCTTACTTGTACAACACCGCCGTTTTTTTCTCAGCGTACAAAGTCGCGCCCGAGCTCATACCGAAGCTTGAGGCACTGATTGTCCGAATCTTTTGCAACACGCTGTCAAACAAGAAGATGGAGAAGTTTTAGCGTAGTGCGGGTGACGCATGGCCTGACGCAGTCGTGGACAGTCCATATCCGGTCAACCTCGTTTCTGGCTTTTCGCCAACGCATGCACCGGCAGAAGTCTGAACCCAACCTCTTCGATCCTATACCCACTTGCATGGACGCCATATTCACTCTCCCGTATTCCGAATACGCAGCTGCAAACATACTGGCCGATGCCTTCAAGCCGTCACAAGGGTATTCTGTTTTCGTGCCTGCCTCCCGCACTGAGAAAGGTGTAGACCTGCTTCTGACTAAACGCGATTCAGAGCGAATTAGGACCCTTACTTTTCAGGTCAAAGCTTCGCGCACATATCCCGGCTCACCGGCAATCCGTAAAGTGAAGAACCGCCGGTTCGCTTACTACACATGGTTTAACTGCTTTGACGTTTCACCACAGGCCGACTACTTCATCCTGTTCGGTTTGTACGCACCTGAACAGAGCACGTCGAAAAGAGTAGCGAAGTCATGGTGGCAATCCATGTGCCTGGTCTTCTCGAACCGACAAATGTCCGAGTTCATGGCGAACATCAAGACCAAGGGTGGGAAACCAGATCGTATGTTCGGCTTCGGCTTCGATACACCAAAGGAGGTGTTACTAACCCGTGGCAGCCAATCTGGTACGCATACCGACTACTCGTCGCATCTGTTCGCGTCGCAGCTTGAGGGTGTGAAATTTGCACTCGCTTCTTCATAAAATAATCAGCGCTTGCCTGCCGTCGCAAGGGACCACACGCATAACGCAGCACGTGGTTCCTCGACACGACGGTTAGGTGTCAGAGCGAGGACTCACGATGGTTTGCTCAAGGGGCGCGGCGTCGCCCGATGCACATACCCAGCGCCGACTGTTTGCCTCTTCGGCCGGGTACTGTCAGAACCCGGGCTGTGCGAACGAGCTTTTTCTCGACGCGGCCGGTGAAGCGTTTCACATTGCTGAAATGGCGCATGTCTTTGCCGCGACGGATGGAGGCCCAAGAACAAAGCCTGAACTGAGCAAACACGAGCGCGGTGCCTTTGAGAACTTGGTGGTTCTCTGCGCGAATTGCCACACCATGGTGGATAAGGCGCCCGATGCCTTTTCCGATAGCGTCATGCTTAGATGGAAGCGCGAGCACGCAACAAAACTTCGAGGCCTCTTCGGCGCATTTCAGTTCAAAGACCGCACCACTGCCCGCCAGGTTGTGGAGCCTCTTTTGATAGAGAACCGCGCTATCTTCCGGCAGTATGGGCCTCACGTAGAAGCGGCTCAAAATCCAGAAAGCGGAGCTGCTGAGCGGTGGAAGAGGAAGATGCTCACCCGCATCCTGCCCAATAGCAGGCGAGTACTCGCTCTTCTCGACGCCAATCGTAACCTTCTTACCGAGAGTGAAAGTCTTCTAGTTGAGATGTTCCGTCAACATATCGACGACCTCGAGGCATTTCACATTGAGGGGGTCCGACAGGATTCCTCTCGTTTCCCCGAGAAGCTATTTGAGATTTTGCGGGATTGAGGCATGAGTAACGTGACAAAGTGGGTGGCCGAAAAACTCGCACAGAACGAGCAACGGTTGAAGGTCGTGAACTGCATGTCAGAGGATGTCCTGGTCGTCGAGTCTAGTGACGGCTATACCTTCTTGGTGGCCGTGCTTGGTGTACAAGACATTGTTCAAGTTTCGCACGTAGAGCCACTGTTTGCCGGCGCTACTAAGCCTCAACTGGTGGTGAATGTGCCATCCAAGACACTTTGGAGCGGCGCCGCAATCGAATTCGTCCACTCAATCCCCGCCGCGTTCGGCACGATGGGCGACGTAGCTCGAGCCGCTACAACAAAGTCCGCTGAGTCTTTCCGAGACAAAAACATGGGGTTCTTCATTAACGCCATGGAACAACACGCAAACGTATTAGCTGTCTCGTATGTCTACGACTGCGTGTTTCGAGTTGACCAGAGGAATGGGGCAGGCGTAACGGTTGCGTTAGTAGACGCGTACAACATGAGCGCTGAGGACGTCCGTAACGCTAGAACTCGTGTCGGGCATTTTGATGTGATAGCTAAATCCTCAAGCTACGGATCGATAACCGACCAAGCGGTTGCGGCCGCTCAATCGATGGGTGCTGAGGCGCACGCGTTCGCAGGCCTGATGCGACGTCTCGCGCGATGACTCGCTCCACTGTCGTAGCAGGTCTGAGGGACCTTGCTGCGTTGCTGGGTACCGTTGCACAGGGAACCGAGTGGCACTTGTTTGGTTCAGCTGTCCGAGATGACCCAGATGCATTCGACATTGACTTGATGATTCTTTGCACATGTGACGCTCAGGCCGACGAGCTTCGACAAGCTATAGACCCTGACTCATTCGCCTTACCCCTTCATCTCTCTCTTTTGACTTTCGATGAGGCTGCAAAAATCGACGCACCCTCTATGCAGCAGAGCACAATCATTTTTCGGCTGGACTCTTGAAGTAATTTCGGCATCCTTCGAAGTGATGCCTAGCCACCCATCGAGACGAAATGTGCCGGGAAGTAGTATTACGCCTCCAAGGGCGATAGTTGGATCTTATGAATCACGCCGAGTCTCATTTCACCGCATTCGACGCCCTAGCTGCAGACTTTTGCAGGTGGTACGTGAGTGAATTGCTCGACTGAAATTCAGAATTCAGCGTACCGGCCTAGTTGGCGCGCTGTCGACGCACAGGGCTATCTCGTGCGACAGAAGCGCGTGGCGCGGAACACTCGCGGTCCGGTCGAATGCGGTGGCACGCGAACTCCTTTTGCGATCGTCGTCGCACTACTGGCCGACAGCTAGCGGCATGCTAAACATCCCGCTTGAAAAACACCTGCCGCGCGGCCCATGCGAGCACGCCGAGGTCGTCAAGCCAGCCGATGACGGGGATCCAGTCCGGGATGAGGTCGAGTGGGGAGATGACGTAGAGCAGTGCCAGCAGCGCGATGATGACGCGCTTCCACTTAGCCTGTGATTTGAGCGGCTGCTGGTTGGCCTTGATGACGACGGGAACCGGGTTGGTGGGTTGGGCAGGCATGACACGACTCCTCGGGCAACAACAATTTCGCAACGCTCCAGCACGATCTGGCCGGCAACGCTGGCTGCTTTACAAACAACGCCAACGCTACTTCACGGACAACGCCAGCGTTGTGGCCACCCGATCCGGCTGGCTGGTTTTCGCCGGCTGCGGGGCAGCGACGCTAACGCGGGCTGCGTCAAACTTGTTGACAGCGGTCAGCGTGTTGCGCACTGCCTCGGCGCGAAAGCCCGCGAGCGTGGCGTAGGCAATGTCCGGCACTTGCTGTTTGCCGCGCAACAGACGGAACAGCTCGGGGTAATACTTGCCGCGCGCGTCCGCCGCTTCGCTGCGCCCCTTCTCGGTCAGCCGCTCGCGGGCGCCCTGCAGCAGGCCCGTGAGCGCGTTGCCGGCTGGCGGCAGGTATTGTGCGCGCAGCTTCGCGGCGTCGTCACCCGCGCTGGCGGCCAGCTCGTCCAGCGCGGCCTGCACCTTGCTGTCGGTGAACGAGATCACCAGCGGCTCGTTGGCGCCCGGTGGCTTCATGCCGGCGCGTTTGCTCACTTCAAGCTTCAGGATGTTGTCGGCCAGCGCTTCACGATCACGCTCACGGTCAAAGCGGCCCTCGATGGCGAGCTTCAGTTGCGGCCGCTTTTCCAGCGCCGTGGCCAACTTGGCGAGCTTCTCGCGCTCGGGTGGCAGCAGGCGCGCTTCGCCCGGCTCAAACAGCACCGCTTCAAACTCTTCGCCGCTGCCACCAAGCAGCGCACCCAGCGCGCGGAACGGCGCGGTGACGATTTTGGTGAGCAGGTTGGTGATGGCCTTCCACACCAAGCCGCCCATTGAGAACTGCGGGTCGTCGAGCGAGCCCTGCACCGGCAGGCCAAGGTCGATCACGCCCTTGCTGTCGGAGAGCAGCGCGATGGCAAGATCCAGCGGCAGGCTCGTCGCGTCCTTGCTTTCCACCCGCTCGCCCAGCTTCAGGTTGTCGATGACGATCTGGTTCTCGCCTTTCAGCTTGCGCTCAAGCACTTTGTATTCAAGCTCCAGCGAGAGCTTGCCGGATTCGATCTTGCGTCCGGCGAACTTGCCCGAGTAGGGCGTGAGGTTGCGCATCTCAAGGTTGCGGAAGCTGGCCTTGAGGTCGGTGTACTGCGCGGCGCTGGCGGGCGCCACGGTGCCGGAGAGGCGCGCGAGGCCGAACTCATCCACCTTGCCCTCCAGCGACACCTCGGCGCGCGACGAAACCTCGCTGGAGATACCCACGATCAGGCCGGAGAGATCAGACACGCGGGTGCCGAACTGCGGGCGCAGCGAGAGGTCGGCGAAGTGAACGTCACCGCCGGTCACCTGTATGCGGTCGATCTTCACCTTGGCGCTGGCGGCATCGCCTGGGGCCGATGAGGCTGTTGCTGGTGCTGGTGGGACGGCAGGCGCGGTCGCCGCTGCTGGATCGGAGGAAGGTGCCGTTGAGGGCGACGCGGGCGCGCTGGTCTTGCCGATCTGGGTGAGATTCAGCGAGCCGTCTTCGCCAATCACGATGTCACCGCGCGGCTGGTCGAGCAGCAGGTCGGCGAGTTCAACGCGGGTGCCGCCCGCGCCGGTGGCCAGTTTCAAGTCCTGCGACGACAGCTCGGCCCATTGCGCAAACATCTGTTGCGTCGATTGATCGGTGAGCTTGAGCTCGCGGACGGATGCCTTGCCGGCGAAGCGTAGGCTTTCACCGGTCTTGCTGGCCGTCGCCGCATTGTTCAGGGCCAGTTTGCCGCTCAGGCTGGCCTCACCCGTGTCGAGCAACAGCCGCGTACTGTTGCTGAGGTAAGGCGAGAAGGCCGCCAGCGCTGCACGCTCGATGCCGAGATCAACCTCGCCCTGCTGCTGGCGCAAGTCATAGCGGGCCTTCGCCTGCAGTGCGCCGCCGCTTTGCAACGTGGCGCGGACTGTGGCGGTGAGCGGCTTGCTGCCAGCCGTGCCGTTCAGTTCGATGCGATCGGTGCTGACGGCGATGCCGTCGAGCACGTGGCTGACCGGTTTGGCGAGCGCGCTATCGGTGACTGTTACGCGGCCACCACTGAGTGCAACACCAGCAATGCTGATTGCGCTAGATGGCGCTGCCGTTGGTACAGGTGCCGACTGCGGCGGGGTAGTTGCCGCGACGCCAGGTTCCGGCGTGACCGGGGCAAAGCGCCGCGCCACATCGACGCCATTGCCGTCGCGCGCGAGCGCGAGCAACGGCGCGATGATTTCGATGCGTGGCAACTCGATCTTTGGCCCGGTCAACGCAGTGTCGAACGCAGCGGCACGAATCTCCTTCACGCCCAGCCACGGCGGAACTGTGCTCTCGGCTTTGCTGTCGCGCAGGGTCAAGTCATTGAGCGTGAGCCGCTTGCCGCTCAGGCGCAGCGCGACAGGCGCTGACATTTCAGCGGTGGCGCCGAGCGTTGCATTGAGCGTCAACGCCGCGCGCTGCGGCACGGCGAAGGATTCATCGATCAGGCCAATGCGCGCGGCATCGGTGATCAGTTCGCCGAGCGTGATGCGCCACGGCGTTGCCGCCGGGCTCGCGGGGACGGGCGCGGCGGGCACGGAGGGTGTCGGGGGTGTTGTCGCCGCCACGCCGGTTGTGCTGACCGTGTTGGCAACGGTGGCAGTGGTGGCAGCGTTGGTTGTGCCGGTGTTGCCGGCGGTGGAGAAAGGGAGTGTCATCGTGCCATCACGGCGACGTTCGAGGGCGGCGCGCAAGTCGTCAATGCGAAGTTGCGGGATGTCGATGCGGTGCGCTGCGATGTCCACATTCACTGGCGCTGTGGTGGCGATTTTCCCGATCGCAAGCAGCGGCTCCTTGCGCCCGCCCACGGTCGTCTGCAGGCCGCCCGCGCTGACCTGCAGGGGCAGCACCGCGACCAGTTGCTGCTCGCGACCGTCAATGCGCGTTTTCGCCCACGATGCGGAGAGCGGTGCGACGCGCAGACTCTTCATCTCCGCAACATCATTGCCCTGCGTAGCGCGCAGCCCGCTGACCTCCAGCACCCCGCCGCCAATGCCGGCGGCAGCGAGGTCGGTACCGAAAGCCGCGCTGTAGTTGGCGTGCAGCGTGGCCACGCCCTCCAGCGTGACGGGCAGCTTCGCGCCCGCCATCGCTGCGGCGCGCGCGAGCGGCAGGTTGCTGACGGTCAGTTCGCCGGAGCTTTCAATCGGGTTAAGGCCCACCCGCCCCTGCCAGTGCACGCGGGTCTGGTCGTTGAGCGTGGCCTCCAGCGAGTAGTCGCCGCGATCGCGCGGCAGTGTCGAAAGTTTTTCGATGCTGAACGACAGCGGCGTCAGCGTCAGACGGTCACGGCCAGCGGCTTCCCGCTCGTCGATCAGCCGCACACTTCCCTGATCGACCGCGACGTTGCGCAGCAGTACGCGCGGGACGGTGCTGCTCGGCGGCCCGTCAGACTTCGGGAAAGCATCGACGAAGCGCTGCCAGTCGATGCTGCCGTCCTTGCCGATGCGGGCGTTGATTTCGGGCTTGCTCAAGCTCAGTTTGTCAACCGTCCACGCCATGTTGAACAGCGACGACCACGCACCGCGCAGTTCAAGCGCACCGAGGCTTGCCAGCGTTGCGCTGCCGTCTTTGAGCGACACCTCACTGACGTCGAGATGCAGGGTAAACGGGTTGAACGATGCCTGGCCAACGTGCAGCACGCGGCCAGTCTTGTCCTTGATCCAGGCTGGTGCCACCGATTGCAGCAGATGCGGCACGGTGACGGCAAGCTGGCCAAGCAGCAGGCCAACAACGGCAAGCGCGATCAGCGCAATCAGCCGCAGTCGATGCCAGTTGCGGCGGGGCTGCAACGGCGGTGGCGCGGAAGCAGATGCGGTGGAGGAAGAGGAAACAGCGAGAGCCATGCCCTCATTGTTGCAAATGGCGCCGGTGCGCGTTGCCGGGAAGGCGCCAGTTCGCTGGCAACGTCAGCGGGTGAACTTGCCGTCCTTGTTGATGATCGACAAGTCGACGAAATCAAGGCCGGTGTGATCGCTGGCGGAGTAACCCACCTCCAGACCGCCGAGGTCGTAGCCGCGAATGCCTTCCAGGGCGGCGCGCACCTTTTCGCCGGTCGGATCCTTACCGGCGCGGCGCAGACCCTCCACCAGCACCTTGGCGGTGGTGTAACCCTCGACCATCGCCGGCGACACATCGGTGAGGTTCTTCGCTTTCGCCAGTGCCAGGATTTCCTTGATCAGCGGCGAGGCGATCGAGCGCTCGTTCGGGAAAACCTGGGTGATGATGGTGCCGCGGGCGTTCTCGCCGAGCGCCTTGACGAAACCGCCGGACGCATTGTTCGAGAGTGTGACCAGCTGCGCGCGCGAGCCAGTCGCGCGGATCGCTTTCAGCGCGTCCACCACATGGGTTCCGGAGCCGACCACCATCACCGCCTGCGGCGAAGTGTTGCGGACGTCGAGCGAGAGGTGGGCGAAGTCAGGCTTGCTGCGGTCGTATTTGCCGAGAAATACCGGCTTCAGTTTGGCGCCTTCAAACCCGGCCTTGATACCGACCAGCGCGTCGGCGCCAAAGGTGTCATCGACATGCAGCACCCCAATGCTGGTGATGCCGATCGAGCCGAGCAGGCTGACCGCCTTTTCCGCCTCGCGCTGATAGGTCGAGCGTACGTTGAACACGTTGCGACGGACCGGATCGTGCAGCAGCATGGCGCCGGTGGAGGGGCCCACCAGCGGCACCTTCAGTTCGTCCAGCACCGGGATGATCTGCTCGTTGTGCGGCGTGCCTCGGGTGAGGAATAGTGCTACTGCGCCCTTTTCGCTGATCAGCGTGCGGGCGTTGGCGGCGGCAAGCTTGGGATCGAACTTGTCGTCGAGCATGACGTGCTCGATCTTCTGACCATTGACGCCGCCCTTGGCGTTGACCGAATCGATGTAGAGCTTGGCGCCGTCGGTCGCCTCCTTGACCGTCGCGGCGACCGCACCGGTAAACCCGGCAGTCTGGCCGACGATGATCTGCGCACTGGCGCACTGGGCAACCAGCCCTCCGCCAATGACCAGGATCCCTGCTGCGGCAACGACCATGCGTCGCAGTGAGCAATGTTTCAACATGACAACCTCCTTTGTTGACACCGCAGTCGCCCTGTTCCGGGCAGCTTGCAGCCGGGAGAAGTTATCTTATGACGCAGTCATGTTGCTGACAATGACGTCCGGCGCTTGCTTTGAACGCCGATTGTTGGCCGAACCCTTTTTGGGCTTGCGGTGCGATGTAAGAGGATCGAAGCTACCACCCTGCCCGGAGCGATGCCGTGCTGTTGGATTGCAGGGCGTTGGCCGACGCTGCGGTACGTGTGATCAGTTGAATACAACCGTCTTGTTGCCGTTCACCAGCACGCGATGCTCGGCGTGCCACTTGACGGCGCGTGCAAGGGCGCGGCATTCGAGATCACTGCCGACCTCGGTCAGCGCCTCGGCACTCATCGAATGGTTCACACGGGCTACATCCTGCTCGATGATCGGGCCTTCGTCGAGATCAGTAGTGACGTAGTGCGCGGTGGCGCCGATCAGCTTGACGCCGCGCTCGTGCGCCTGGTAGTAGGGCCGTGCCCCCTTGAAGCTGGGCAGGAACGAGTGATGGATGTTGATCGCGCGGCCAGCCAGATGCTCGCACAGCGTGGGCGACAGCACCTGCATGTAGCGGGCGAGCACGACCAGGTCAATCTGCTTCTCGGCCACGATTTCGCGCAACTTGGCTTCCTGTGCCAGCTTGGTCTCCGGCGTCACCGGCAGATGGAAGAACGGAATGTTGTAACTCGCCGCGAGCTGGTAGTAGTCCATGTGATTGCTGACGATTGCCGGGATGTCGATTGGCAACTGTCCGCTCTTGTGACGGAACAGCAAATCGTTCAGGCAGTGCCCCTGCTTCGACACCATGATCAGCGTACGAACACGCGTCGCAGTCGGGTAGAAATTCGCCTGCATGGCAAGCTCCTGCGCCGTGGCGGCAAAGCGTTCGTGCAGCGCGGCAGCCGTCGTCGCAACGTCGCCCAGTTCGAACTGCACGCGCATGAAGAAACGGTTGGTGCCGACGTCATCAAACTGCGCCGCTTCGAGAATGTTGGCCCCCTGCTCGACCAGGAAGCCGGAGACGCGATGCACGATGCCGGGACGATCAGGACAGGACAGGGCGAGTACGAATTGCGGTTTGCTGGTCATGGAAGCGTCAAACAATGCCGGGCCGGCGCAGCAGTTGCCAGCGACAGAAGGCAGTGATGGTCTTGCCATCAGTAATGCGGTTGTCGGCGATCATCGCTGCGATCTCATCGGGTGTCGCAGCGAACAACTCGAGTAACTCGTCCTGATCGGGGACAGCATCGCCAGCGACCAATCCGTTGGCGTGAAAGATATGAATCACCTCATCGGCATAGCCGATGGAAGGATGCATGTGCCCCAGCGTGTGCCAGGAGCGCGCCCAGTAGCCGGTCTCCTCCTTCAGCTCGCGCTGCGCAGCCACCAGCGGATTCTCATCGCGATCCAGTTTACCGGCTGGAAACTCAATCAGCACAGCGCCAACCGGGTAGCGGTATTGACGCTCAAGGAGCAGTTTGCCGTCTTCAAACTCGGCCACGATGCAAGCTGCGCCGGGGTGCTTGATGTATTCCCGGGTGCCCTGCCGGCCACTCGGCAATGCCACCGTGTCGCGCACGACGTGCAAAAGTTTGCCGTGGAAGATTTCCTCGCGTGACACAAAGTGCTCGGTCAGATGGGCGTCGTCGGCGGTCGTCTTTTCTGCCGCCGTCTCGCCCGCGACGGGCCGCACGCTCACAGCCAGTCCTTTGCCACCAGGAAGTCGGTGTGCAGTCGGTGCTCGGGCGTGCCTGGCTCAGGCGCGTAGCTGTAACGCCAGCGCACCTCGGGCGGCATGCTCATCAGAATCGCCTCGGTGCGGCCGTTCGATTGCAATCCGAAATGGGTGCCACGATCCCACACAAGATTGAATTCGACGTAACGGCCACGACGATAGAGCTGCCAGTCGCGCTCGCGTTCGCTGTAGGGCGTGTCACAGCGTAGCGTGAGGATCGGCAGGTAACCGGGCACGAAGTGTTCGCCGACCGAGCGCATCAGCGCGAAGCTATCTTCAAAGCCGAGTTCGCTGAAATCATCGAAGAAAGTGCCGCCGATGCCGCGCGGCTCGTTACGATGTTTCAGGAAGAAATACTCGTCGCATTGCTTCTTGAAGCGCGGGTAGAACTGCGGCCCGAAACGATGCGCGGAGAGTTGCGCCTGCGTGTGCCAGTGAATGGCATCCTCGGCGAAGCCATAGTAGGGCGTGAGATCCATGCCGCCGCCGAACCACCAGACCGGCGCCGAATTTTCCGGGGTCGCGATGAAAAAACGCACGTTCATGTGCGTGGTCGGTGCGTACGGATTGCGCGGGTGGATCACCAGCGACACGCCCATCGCTTCCCAGGGGGCACCCTTGAGTTCCGGGCGCTGCGCCGTGGCCGAAGGAGGCATGCGGGTACCGAGTACGTGCGAAAAGTTCACACCGCCACGTTCAATGACGCGGCCGCCTTCGATCAGCCGCGAAATGCCGCCGCCACCCTCAGGGCGCTGCCATTCATCACGCAGAAAGCTGCCACCGTCCGCGTCCTCCAGCGCACTGACGATGCTGGCCTGCAGGCCGACGAGAAAATCGCGGACGCGCGTGACGTCGTCGCGGTTGACGTTGGTCACGGTCGCCTCGCTCATCGTTTGATTGCCCGCCAGCCAATATCGCGCCGCATCTGCATGCCATCGAAAGCGATGCTGTCTGCGACTTCGTACGCGCGCTTCTGGGCGATCTTCACAGTGTCACCAAGCGCTGTGACGCAAAGCACACGGCCGCCGGACGTGGTCACCTGATCGTCAGTCAGCGCGGTTCCGGCATGAAACACGTGCGCATCGTCGGTTGCCGGGCCGAGGCCGCGGATCGCATCACCTTTGCGCGGATTGTCCGGGTAGCCTGGGGCTGCGAGCACAACCCCGAGCGCGACGCGACGGTCCCACTCGGCATCAATCTGGTCGAGCGTGCCATTGATGCCGTGCTCGACGAGATCGACCAGGTCACTCTTGAGGCGCATCATGATCGGCTGCGTCTCGGGATCACCGAATCGACAGTTGAATTCGAGCGTTTTGGGATCGCCCGCTTCGTCGATCATCACCCCGGCGTAGAGAAAGCCGGTGTAGGTAATACCGTCCTTCGCCATTCCGGCGACCGTCGGCAGGATGATTTCGCGCATGATGCGGGCATGCATCTGCGGTGTCACGATGGGCGCGGGCGAGTAGGCACCCATACCACCAGTGTTGGGTCCGGCATCGCCATCGAGCAGACGCTTGTGGTCCTGGCTTGACGCCATCGCCAGCACGTTCTTGCCGTCAACCATGACGATGAAGCTCGCCTCTTCGCCAACGAGGAATTCTTCGATGACGACGCGCGCACCGGCAGCACCAAAGGTGTTGTCAGCCAACATCATGTCGATGGCAGCGTGCGCCTCGGCGAGTGACATCGCCACCACAACCCCCTTGCCGGCAGCCAATCCGTCAGCCTTGATGACAATGGGGGCGCCCTTCGCATCAACGTAGGCATGAGCGGCCGAGACATTGGTAAAGGTCTCGTACTCCGCAGTCGGGATGCCGTGGCGCCTCATGAAGGCCTTGGCGAAGTCCTTCGACGATTCAAGCTGTGCGGCTGCCTGCGTTGGCCCGAAAATCCTAAGGCCTTCCGCGCGAAAGGCGTCGACAACACCGGCCGCTAAAGGCGCCTCCGGGCCAACAACCGTCATGCCGACTTTTTCGTTCTTGGCCAGTGCCAGCCATTGTTCAACGTTGTTGGCCAGCGCGTTCTCGCAGTTGTTTTCAGTCGCAGTGCCGGCATTGCCGGGAGCAACAATCACGTTTTGCACACGTTCGCTTTGCGCGAGCTTCCAGGCCAGCGCATGCTCGCGCCCGCCGGAGCCGATGACTAATATTTTCATAGCTTGCCTGGCGAGAGACAACGAGCAAAGGACGAATGACGAATGACGAATGACGAATCGCGCCTTGCTCTCGCCACGGCAATTGCGCCAGGATAGAACGATTTCCAAACACTGTCCGCTGGCAATTGTGCCGTCGATGCTGCTGCCACCGCTGCTATTTTTTCGTCACTCGTCATTCGTCATTCGTCCTTGCGCGCAGCGCATCTCAGTGTCGGAAGTGACGCACGCCGGTGGTCACCATCGCAACGCCGCGTTCGTTAGCCGCGTCGATTACTTCCTCATCGCGCATGCTGCCGCCCGGCTGGATCACTGCGATGGCGCCTGCGTCGGCGAGCACGTCGAGACCATCGCGGAACGGGAAGAAGGCATCGCTGGCAGCGACCGAGCCGGCGAGTGTCAAACCGGCGTGCTCCGCCTTGATCTTGGCGATACGTGCCGAATCAAGGCGGCTCATCTGCCCGGCACCGATGCCGATCGTCTGGCCATCTTTGGCGAAGACGATGGCGTTCGATTTGACGAACTGCGCGACGGTCCAAACGAACTGCATGTCCTTCAACTGCTGCGCAGTCGGCGCCTTGCTGGTGACGACCTTGAGTGCCGACGGATCAAGGCGATGCGTATCAGCGCTTTGCACCAGCAGGCCGCCACCTACGCGTTTCATCTCGATTGCATTGGCACTGTCATAGAGGCTACGCAGGGGCACAGCCAGCACCCGCACATTGGTCTTCTTCGCAAGCAGTGCCAATGCATCGGCGGTGTATTCCGGCGCAATCAGCACTTCCAGGAACTGCTTGCTGACAGCCTCTGCGCAAGCCGCATCGACAGTGCGGTTGAAGGCGATGATGCCGCCGAACGCCGAAGTCGGATCGGTGGCAAAGGCGCGGTTGTAGGCGGCAAGGGGCGTATCGCCCAGCGCCACACCGCACGGGTTGGCGTGCTTGACGATTACGCAGCAGGTATCCGCAAAGGCGCGCACACATTCCCACGCTGCGTCGGCATCGGCCACGTTGTTGTACGAGAGCTCCTTGCCCTGCAACTGCGTGTACTTCGATAGCGTGCCACCGGCCGGCGCTTCATCACGATAGAACGCCGCGCTCTGATGCGGATTCTCACCGTAGCGCATGTCTTGCGCCTTGGTCCACTGCAACGTCAGCACATCGGGATAGGCGCGCGGCTCACCTTCGAGCTCGCGGCAGGTCAGGTAGTTGCCAATTGCGGCGTCGTATGCGGCGGTGTGCGTAAACGCCTTCTTCGCGAGCGCGAACCGCGTCTTGCGTGACAGCGTGCCAGCGTTCGCCTTCATCTCGTCGGCGAGCGCTGCGTAGTCATCGCTGTCCACCACGATCGCGACACCTTCCCAGTTCTTCGCGGCGGCACGGACCATGGTCGGACCGCCGATGTCGATGTTCTCGATGGCGTCCTCCAGCGTACAGCCCGGCTTGGCGACGGTCTCTCGAAACGGATAGAGGTTGACCACGACGAGGTCGATGAGCGGAATGCCGGCGCCTTCGACGGCCGTCATGTGCTCGGGCAGCAAGCGGTTGGCGAGGATGCCGCCGTGCACTTTCGGGTGCAGCGTCTTCACGCGGCCGTCGAGCATCTCAGGGAAGCCGGTGTAGTCACCAACGTCAATGACCTTGAGACCGGCGTCGCGAATCAGCTTGGCCGTGCCGCCCGTCGACAGCAGTTCGACGTCGTGCGCAGACAGCGCCGTGGCAAATTCGAGGAGACCTGATTTGTCGGAGACGGAGAGCAGTGCGCGGGTAATTTTTCGGTTCATGATGTTCGCGCGCCGCAGCTTACGCTTGATAGGGTTTGATCTTGTACTTGTCGAGCTTGGCGCGCAGTGTGTTGCGATTGATGCCGAGCATCCCTGCCGCCTCCGACTGGTTGCCCTTGGTGCGCGTCAGCACGTCGCTGATCAGCGTCTTCTCGACGCTGCCAATCACCAGCTCGTACAGGTTGTCGGCGGGTTCGCCGTCCAGCTTTTCCAGGTATTCGTTAAGCGAATTGCCGACCGCCTCGGCAATCGCTGCGTGACCATTCAGTTTGGGTCGTTTCATTGTTGTTGTTCTCTCGATTCGGTTTTTTCTAGTGCAAAGTGTCGACGCCTGCCACCGGGTAAGGCGACAAAGGCAGCGTGTCATGGCTATCGGCCAGGCGCGCAAAGTAGCGGCGGACGGCGGCCAGTTGCGCGTCAGCCTCGGTCAGCTGGTTGAGTTCATCGCGGAACGATTCACCCCCCGGCAAACCTTCGGTGTACCAGCCGATGTGTTTGCGCGCGCTGCGCACGCCGGTGTCGTTGCCGTACAGCGCGTAGTGATCCTGCAGATGGGCGTCCATCAGGGCAGCGACCTCTTGCGTTGTCGGTGCCGCCGGCAAGCTGCCGTGCTCAAGAAAGTATCCGGTATCGCGAAAGATCCACGGTCGGCCTTGCGCCGCGCGCCCGATCATCACTGCATCGGCCCCGGTGTAATCCAGCACCGCTTTAGCCTTGTGTGGTGAATCGATATCGCCATTGGCAATGACCGGAATGCCGACGTTCGCCTTCACGTCACGGATGCTGTCATACTCAACGGTGCCGTCATCGAAGTCGCAGGCACGCGTGCGACCATGCAGCGTTAGCGCCTGAATTCCCGCGTTCTCGGCAATTTTCGCGATGCGAATGGCATTGCGGTTCTCGGGGCTCCAGCCGGTGCGCGTCTTCAGCGTGACCGGCACCTCGACCGCATTGACCACCGCCTCGAGGATGCGCGCAACGAGAGCCTCGTCGCGCAGCAAAGCGGAACCAGCATCGGCCTTGCACACCTTCTTCTTGGGGCAACCCATGTTGATGTCGATGATCTGGGCGCCACGCGACACGTTGAACTGCGCCGCCTCGGCCATCATCGCCGGATCGTTGCCCGCGATCTGCACCGCGATCGGCGCATGCTCGCCGTCGTGATTCATGCGGCGCATCGATTTGGGCGTCTGCCACAGGTCAGGCTTGGACGCGACCATCTCGCTGACCGCATAACCCGCGCCCAGTTCACGGCACAACTTGCGGAACGGACGGTCCGTGACCCCGGCCATCGGCGCGATCACGAGCCGATTTTTGAGGGAATAGGGGCCGATGCGCAACATATGTGTGCAGAAAAACAGGGGTGGGGAACGCGACGTGGAAAATGATTATAGCGGCTGCCGTGCCCGATATTTAGGCAAGAACGTGCGGCATACCATGACGCAGCGCCGCAGTTGCGCTGCGGACCTGCTGCGCCTACGCCAAAGTTCCAGACTGCACGGCAATAGTCTCGTGCCACTGTTCCGGCTGTAACACCGGAAAGGGCATCCGGCGGCGCATCTTGAGCAATGCGCGGTCGTAGGTCAACAGCGCATCGGCATTGCCACACAGCGCCGTTTCTAGAAATTTCTGGTCGTCACGATCGCTGCAACGACGCAGTGTGGCGGCTAGCGTTTCATCAATGTCAACCCACTCGATGAACGGCTCCAGTGTCGCCAGTGCCGCAGCGATGCCGGGCTCATCCAGTTTGAACATCGGATAGGTGAGTACCCGCTTCAGTTCACCGAAGGTTCCGATCGACAAGAGTGGCGCCAGTGTGCCCGCCTGCCATGCCGCGCGCAGTGGTTGATGGCGCGAATCGCGGAAAACCAGCGCCGAGACAAGGACGTTGGTGTCGAGAACCAGCCGGCTCATCTGCCCGTCACCGCCAGCACCGCGTGCGGCCGGGTTTACTGCGCCGTCCAGCCACCATCCATCGTGTAGGCGCTACCGGTGATGGAGCCGCCGGCTTCAGTGGTGAGAAACAGGGCGAGCTCGGCAAGATGCTCCGGCGACACGAAGCGCTCGCTGGGTTGCTTCTCGCCGACCAGTTGCCGCGTTGCATCGTCAATCGAAACGCCCTGCGCAGCGGCGCGAGCCTCGATCTGCTTGCGCACCAGCGGGGTATCGACCCATCCGGGACAAATCGCGTTGCAGGTGATCTGCGTCTTCGCGTTTTCCAGCGCCGTTACCTTGGTCAGGCCAATGATGCCGTGCTTGGACGCAACATAGGCGCTTTTGTTGACTGAGGCCACCAATCCGTGCGCAGAGGCCACATTGATGATGCGGCCCCAGCCACGCTTCTGCATGTCGGCAAGGGCAATCTTGCTGGTGTGGAATGCACTCGACAAGTTGATCGCAATGACAGCATCCCACTTGTCGTCGGGAAAGTCCGGGATTGATGACACATGCTGGATCCCGGCGTTGTTGATCAGGATGTCAATGCGGCCGCACAGCGCGAGGGTCTGCTTCACCAGCATCTGGGCCTCTGCCCCTTTCGACAAGTCTGCTGGCACGAAATGCACGCGAGTTTTTGCCGATTCGGCGATCTCCTCGCGTAGACGGTCGATTTCTGCCGGGTCGCCAAAGCCGTTCATCACCACTTCGGCACCCGCCATCGCGAGACGCCTCGCCATCGCCAGGCCGATACCACTGGTCGAGCCAGTCACCAGCGCAACACGGTTTTCAAGAGTTTTCATGCCCGGGGCCTCGAATCGGAAAATTGCTGCGACGCATCATATCGGAGTTTCATTCCTCCATCCTGACGCCGGCGCTGGCTTTGCGGCCGAGCACCCGCTTGAACTCGGCAAGCGTTCGCGCACGTGCAGCAGCGTGGTCGACAATCGGCAGTGGGTAGCTCTGGCCCGGCACAAAATTTCGCGACCGCTGCTCGACCGGCGATGTCAACCAGGGGGCATGGATGTCGCGGTCGGACAGCACGGCGACTTCCGGCACATACTTGCGGATGAACGCGCCCTGGGTATCAAATTTTTCGCTCTGGCTGACCGGATTGAAAATGCGGAAGTAAGGCTGTGCATCGCAACCGGTGGATGCGGCCCACTGCCAGCCGCCATTGTTGGCGGCGAGGTCGTAGTCATTTAATTTGTCGGCGAAGTAGCGTTCTCCCCAGCGCCAGTCGACGAGCAGATCCTTGGTCAGAAAGCTGGCAGCAATCATGCGCAGGCGATTGTGCATGTAGCCGGTCTGGTTGAGCTGGCGCATGGCGGCGTCAACGATCGGATAGCCGGTTCGCCCCTCGCACCACGCGACAAACTGCGCGTGGTCGTTCTGCCAGCGAATGTTGTCGTATTCCGGCTTGAACGACCGCGTGACCACCTGCGGGTTGTGATGCAGGACATGAAAGTAAAAATCACGCCAGATCAGCTCGGAAAGCCATATCTCGGCCCCGCGCGAGCCTTCCTGCCAGCGTTGCCATGCAGCAGCGACAAGACTGCGGATCGACACCGTGCCGAATCGCAGATGCGTGGAAAGGTAGGACGGCCCCTTGATTCCCGGAAAGTCACGGGCATCGGCGTAACGGTCTATGCGCTGCAGGAATTCGGCGAACAGGCTGGCACCGCCAGACATGCCGGTGGGCAACGACAGCTGACGAAGATTGGTTGACTCAAAGCCGAGCTCGGCGAGCGTTGGAATTGCCGCTGCAGTGGGCTCCAATGTCCTTGCCAGCTTCGACTGGTACTTTTCGATTGGATAGGGTTTGACGTAGAACGCTTCCAGTCGCCTTAGCCACGCGTTTTTGTAAGGTGTAAAGACCGAGAAGAAGCGGCCGGCGCCAGTCAGCACCTCGTCTTTTTCGAAGATGACCTGATCCTTTCGCGTTTCGAAGGTGATGCCCTGCGCCTGCAACTGCGCGCCTACGCGCACATCGCGAGCACGGGCAGACGGTTCATAGTCGTGATTGGTGAACACGGCATCAACATTGAGCTCTCCAGCCAATGCCGGTATCGCGTCACCAGCCGCAGCATGCAATACGTGGAGCGAGCCACCGCCAGCCTCCAGCGCCGCCCGCAGTTCAACCACGGCAGCGTGAATGAACTCCACCCGCCGATCATGGCGATCTGGCAATCCGTCAAGTATTTCCCGGTCGAACACAAAGACGCAATGAACTTGTGCCGAATTCACCAGGGCGGCGTGCAATGCAGCGTTGTCGAAGGCGCGGAGGTCGCGGCGAAACCACATCAGGGCGGAACGATATTGCATGGGCAGCGGACGCCAGCGGCGGGGAAATGCGGGAGAAACGGCACGTAGAATAGAGCCTATGGAATCCAGTTGTCTGGCCGGTCATTTTCTGATCGCCATGCCCGCCATGGTTGACCCCAATTTCAAGGGTACGGTGACCTATTTGTGCGAGCACAATGAGCGCGGTGCGCTGGGTGTGGTCGTCAACCGGCCAACCGATCTGACCATGGAATCACTGCTGGAACAAATTGAGATCAAGGTGTCCGACCTGGCGTTATCGCAGCGCAAAGTCCATTTCGGCGGCCCGGTGAGTGTCGAGCATGGCTTCGTACTGCATCGCTCGCACGGCTCCTGGAATTCCTCGATTGTCGTCAGTGACGAGTTATCGCTGACCACCTCCAAGGACATTCTGGAAGCTGTTGCGCAGGGAGGTGGGCCGCGTGAGTGGTTGCTGACGCTCGGCTACGCTGGCTGGGGTGCCGGCCAGCTCGAAGAGGAAATCGCCGCCAACGCGTGGCTCACCGTGCCGGCCGATGCCGACCTGCTTTTTGAAACCGCGCCGGAAGCGCTGCTGGATGCAGCCGTGGCCCGACTCGGTATTTCGCGCCTGTCGCTTTCCGGTATTGCAGGGCACGCGTGAGTCCGCGCACGTATCTCGCGTTTGACTTCGGCGAACGACGCATTGGAGTCGCCATTGGCAACGACCTGACTGCTACAGCGCGGGCGCTGACAGCCATTGACGCCAGCAACGACGAAGCCCGGTTTGAAGCCGTGGCCACGCTGGTAGCCGAGTGGCAGCCGTCCGCTTTCATCGTTGGCCGCCCGACGCACCCCGATGGCGCGGCACACGCCATGACGGCACGCTGCGAGAAGTTCGCGAGGCAATTGCGCGGCCGATTCTCGCGCCCCGCTCTTCTGGTTGACGAGCGTTACACCAGCGTGGAAGCGGCGAGACTGTTGTCCGGTGGCAAGCTGACCGGGCAGCGCAGAAAGCAGGCCATCGATGCCGAAGCCGCGGCGCAGATTCTGCGCCGTTTTTTTGCAGAGGGTGCGATTGATATCGAAAGCCTTGCTGCCACTACTGCTCACTGAGAATGGGAACAGCCATGAGCAATCACAATCTTCCCGATGCCGAGCAGTTATTTGCTGCGTTGAAGGCGCAGATGGCGCCCGCCATCGCACGTGACGCAAAACTGGTCGGCGTTTATTCCGGCGGCGCCTGGCTGGCCGATCGCCTGGCGGCCGAGCTTGACGGCGATCACGCTGTTGGCTACGTCGATGTCTCCTTCTATCGCGACGATCTCTCCACCAGCGGCCTCAAGGCCAACGTCCGCAGTACGCAGATCCCGTTTTCGGTACAGGATGCGCATATCGTTCTGGTCGATGACGTGCTGTTCACCGGGCGCTCCATACGCGCAGCGATCAATACGCTGTTCGACTTTGGCCGACCGGCCTCGGTGCAATTGGCGGTGCTGGTTGACCGCGGTGGTCGCGAGATTCCGGTGGCCGCCGACTACCTGGGTGCGCCACTCATCGTGGCCCGTGACCTGATGCTTGCCCTTGATCGCGACGAAAGCGGCAAGTTTGTCCTGACAACCGAACCGTGGAAAGCACGTTGATGCTGTCGAAGAAAAACCTGCAACTCAACGACAACGGCGATCTGCATCACCTGCTCGCGATCGAGGGCTTGCCAAAGCGCATCATCGAGCGAATTCTCGACACGGCTGAGAGTTTTGTCGGCATCAACGAGCGGGAAGTCAAGGTTGTGCCGCTGTTGCGTGGCAAATCGATTTTCAACATCTTCTTCGAAAATTCCACGCGCACACGCACTACCTTCGAAATTGCCGCCAAGCGCCTGTCGGCCGACGTCGTGAGTCTTGACGTCGCGCGATCAAGCACCAACAAGGGCGAGACCATCCTTGACACCATCGCCAACCTCACCGCGATGCATGCCGACATGTTCGTGGTCCGCCACAGCGAAAGCGGCGCACCGTACCTGATCGCACAGCACGCGGCGCCACATGTGCATGTCGTTAACGCCGGAGACGGGCGTCACGAGCACCCCACGCAGGGCCTGCTGGATGTATTCACGATCCGTCACTACAAGAAAGATTTCACCCGCCTGACGGTAGCGATCGTGGGCGACGTGCTGCACTCGCGGGTGGCGCGTTCACAGATTCATGCGCTGACCACGCTGGGGGTGCCCGAGCTGCGCATCATCGGCCCACGAACGCTGTTGCCCGCCGACATTGAGCGCCTAGGCGTGCATGTATTCACCTCGCTGGAAGAGGGCCTCAAAGGCGTCGATGTCGTCACCATGTTGCGGCTGCAGAACGAGCGCATGAGCGGCGCGCTGCTACCGTCGGCCAGTGAGTACTTTTCGCGCTACGGACTGACGCCACAAAAGCTGGCGCTCGCCAAGCCGGATGCGATAGTGCTGCATCCCGGACCAATGAATCGTGGCGTGGAGATTGACTCCGCCGTTGCCGATGGCACACAGTCGGTCATCCTTCCGCAGGTGACATTTGGTATTGCCGTGCGCATGGCAGTCATGGCCATCCTTGCCGGAGCAACCCGATGAAGATCGCAATTCGCAAAGGGCGTGTTGTCGACCCGGCCACGTCGTTCGACAAGCAGGCCGATTTGTTCATTGCTGCAGGAAAAATTGTCAGCATTGGCGCTGCGCCAACTGACTGGCACAGCAACCGCGAAATCAATGCCGACGGTTGCATCGTCGCACCGGGGCTGGTCGACCTGGCGGTACACGTCAAGCGCGGCACGCTGGCGACCGAAGTCGCTGCCGCCTCGGCCGGTGGCATTACCAGCATGGTCTGCTCGCCGGACACCGACCCGGTGCTTGACGAGCCGGGCCTCGTGGACATGCTGCGACTGCGGGCGCAATCCTTTCATGCCACGCACCTTTACCCGCTGGGCGCGCTGACGCGAGCGCTTGCCGGTACACAACTGGCAGAACTGTCGAAGCTCGCGCAGGCGGGTTGTATCGCCTTTTCGCAGGCCGATTGCGCGATTGCTGACACCCAGGTCCTGATGCGTGCGATGCAGTACGCCGCAACCTTCGGTTATGCGGTGTGGCTGCAGCCCGAGGACTTGCATCTGGCCAGAAATGGTGTTGCGCACGAAGGGGAAGTGGCTTCCCGTCTCGGTCTGGCCGGGATACCGTCCAGTGCTGAAGTGGTAGCACTGGCCACCCATCTGGAGTTGGCACGCGCAACGGGTGCCCGCCTGCACGTCTGCCGGGTTTCGACGGCAGATTCGGTAGCGATGATCCGCGACGCCAAGGCACGTGGCGTCGCGGTGACAGCAGACGTCTCAATCAACCACTTGCATCTGATCGACATCGACATCGGACACTACGATTCCAACTTCCGGCTGTCGCCCCCCTTGCGTACGGCAACGGACCGCGATGCGCTGCGTAGCGGCGTGATTGACGGCACCATTGATGCTGTCGTCTCCGATCATACGCCCCGCCCGGATGATGCCAAGCAGTTGCCATTTGCCGAGGCGGCGCCGGGTGCATCGGGTCTTGAGGTGCTGCTTTCTCTGGTGCTGCGTCTGGCGGAAACTTCCCGCGTGCCGCTAACCGACGCACTGGGCTGGATCACGCACCGCGCCGCTGCCGCTGCCGGGCTGCCGGCAGGGCGCATCGCCGCCGATCTGCCGGCCGACATTTGTGTGTTCGACGCTGGCGCTTACCGGCTGATTACCCGGGCCGGACTGCGAAGCGCCGGCAAGAACTCACCGTTTGTAGGCTACGAGCTTCCCGGCGTCGTGCGGGCCACTATCGCTGGTGGCCACGTTGCCTATGAGGCGACTGCCTGACCGCGATCAGGACAGCAAATCAGCCACTGCGCAGGCAACCACTTGAGTTGCCTTGCGCAAGTCTTCGAGCAGCAGATTTTCATCGGCACGTTTTGCGTTGGATTCCGGCACCGTGCGCGGGCCAGCGCCATAAAGCACCACCGGAATCCCAGCTTCGCCGTACAGACGGGCATCGGTGTAAAGCGGCACACCAATCGCCGGAATCGGCTCACCCATGATGCGTTCACCATGCTTCTGCAAGGCAGCGACCAGCTTTGCGTTGCCGGGCAGCGGCTTCAGCGCATTAGCCAGCAGGATACGCTTGATCTCGACGCGAATGCCGGTGCGCCCCGCCACGGCGCCTTCGATCATCGCGCGCACTTGCGCCTCGACCTCGGCCGGATTCTCCTCCGGGATCAGGCGGCGATCCATCTTCATGACGACTTTGCCGGGCACTACGTTGGTGTTGGTGCCGCCAGCGATCTGGCCGACCAGCATCGTGGGCGTGTTGATGCCGGGGACTTTCGATTTGATCTTGGCGAGATCGGGCAGCTTGCCGTAGATCGCGTTCAGGATCGCGTTAGCTGCCTGCAGGGCGTCGTGGCCGGTTTCGGGCATCGAGCCGTGCGTCGCCGTGCCGTGCACGGTGACTTCGAATTGCAGGCAACCGTTGTGCGCGGTGACGATGGTGTAGCTGAAACTGGCGCCGATGACATAGTCCGGTTTCGTCGCCTTTTGCTCCAGCAGATAACCGGGGCCAAGCAGGCCACCGAATTCCTCATCGTAGGTGAGGTGCAGCTCAACGTTGCCGTTGAGCTTTGCGCCCGCCCTTTCTGCGGCCTTGAGTGCGTCCAGCGCAAACGTGAAGCCCGCGATGTCGCTTTTGCTCACGGCCACGCCGCGGGCGTACATGCGGCCGTCCCTGACTTCGCCACCGTAGGGGTCGAACGACCAGCCTTCGCCCGGTGGCACCACATCGCCGTGCGCATTGAGCGCAATGGTCGGGCCGGTGCCAGTGCCGAACTTCTGCCGCACAATCAGGTTGGTGATCGACTGCATGCCGTAGTCACGTACGCGCTGCTCCGGCACAGCGAAGCGCTCAACGTTGTAGCCCTTGGCAGTCAGCAGTTCGGCTGCTTTTTCTGCCGGTGGATTGTTATTGCCGGGCGGCGTGTCGGATGGCACACGCACTATCTGACGCAGAAATTCGATCTGCTCCGCGTGGTGGGAATCAATGAACTGGGCGAGGGTGGCTTCGATGGTCATAAGAGCGAATCAGATGGCACGGTCCACACGTTGCGCGCGGTCTGCCTTGAATTCTGGTGGTTGGTAGTGTTCAAAAAAGTGCAGAAGTACCTGCGTGGCGGTTTCAGCATCCTCCGCCGTGATCGTCTCGTCGGGATGGTGACTGATGCCGTTGTTGCCGCAGCGCATGAAGAGCATTGCCATTGGCGCTACGGCCGGGAAGACCATCGCGTCGTGCCCGGCACCACTGGGCAAATAGCGCGGCACAATGCCCTGGGCGGCGACGGCCGCTTCAAACTGCCTTTGCAGCGAAGGGTCGCACAATGCTGCGGGCTCGTCGTAAAGCGTTTCAATGGCTAGCCGCACGTTGCGTCGCGCTGCGATGCGCGGCAGCTCACTCTTGAACGCAGCGACGGCTGCTGTGCGAATGCTGTCGGTGCCTGAGCGCACGTCGATGGTGAACTCCACATCCTGCGGAATGACGTTGATGGCGCCGGGTTTGACCGTGAGCTTGCCGACGGTACCGACCAGCCCGGCGTTCTCCGTGCAATAGCGTTCCACCAGCAGGATCATCTCGGCAGCAGAGGTCAGCGCGTCCTGCCGCGCACCCATAGGCACGGTGCCGGCGTGGCCGGCGAGGCCGGTGACATTGAGCCGCATGCGCGTGGCGCCGGCAATCGCAGTCACCACACCCACGGCCAGCCCCTCGTTCAACAACACTGGCCCCTGCTCGATATGCGACTCGACAAAGGCCACCACGTCACCGTGCTCGCCGCTGCGGCGATCAAGACTCGACCACGCATCCGGATCGCCACCGAAATCAATCATCGCCTGCCGCATGCTGACGCCGTTGGCGTCGGTGCGATCCAGCCAGGCCGGGTCGAACTGCCCTGCCATCGCGCGGCTACCCACCAGCGTCGCCGGGAAGCGAACGCCCTCCTCGTCACCGAAGCCAACGACTTCCAGCGTGTAGGGCAGCCGCTTGCCCTGGCGGTGCAGTTCGCGCACGCAGGCAATCGGCGAGAGGATGCCGAATAGCCCGTCGTACTTGCCGGCGTTGCGGACACTGTCCTGATGCGAACCGGTCATCACCACCGGCGCGAACGGCACGCCCGCCTCGTAGCGCCCGACGATGTTGCCGAGGGCGTCGAAACCGGCGATCATGCCAGCGTCCCGCATGAGGCCGATCAGGTATTCGCCGGCCTGCTTGTGCTCTTTCGACAGATAGGTGCGGGTGACTTGCGGCGCGTCCTCGCTGAATGTCGCCAGCAGGTCCGCCTGCCTGAGAATGTCGGGGCCGAATTTCATGCCGGGTCTCCGCTTACTGCTTGTCTGGATGCACCGCACGCCAGTGCCGCGCGATGTCGATGCGGCGCGTCACCCAGACGCGGTCGTGTTTTTCGACGTGATCAAGAAACTTTTGCAAGCCCTTGAGTCGTGCCGGCTTGCCAAGCAGTCGGCAGTGCATGCCCACGCTCATCATCTTGGGCAGGTCCTCGCCCTCGGCGTACAACACGTCGAAGGTGTCGATCAGGTACTGCGCAAAATCCTGCCCGTTGGCGAAACCCGCAGCCGATGAGAATTTCATGTCGTTGGCGTCGAGCGTATAGGGCACGATGAGCTGCCGTTTGACGGCTCCATCGGCCATCGCGACTGGCAGGTAGAACGGCAGGTCATCGCCATAGTGATCGCTGTCGTATTCAAAGCCACCGTGCTCAAGCACGAGGCGTTTGGTATTCGGACTGTCACGACCGGTGTACCAGCCAAACGGCCATTGCCCGCCGGTCAGTTCACGAATGACGCGCGTGGCCTCGGCAATCTGGCGGCGTTCTTCACTTTCCGCCATGTGCTGGTGATGAATCCAGCGCAGGCCGTGCGAGGCAATTTCGTGGCCGAGTTCGCAGAACGCGGCCGTCGCTTCGCGATGCCGCTGCAGTGCCGCCGCTACGCCATATACCGTCAATGGCAGATTGCGCTTTGCAAATTCACGCAGGATGCGCCACAGGCCGGCGCGAGAACCGTACTCGTACATCGACTCCATCGAAAGATGGCGCGCCTCGAAGGCGGCAGCACCATTGATTTCCGACAGGAAGGTCTCGGACGCAGTGTCGCCGTGAAGAACACAGTTTTCCGCCCCCTCTTCGTAGTTCAGCACGAAGTTGATGGCGATCCGCGCGCGGTTGGGCCAATGCGCGTGCGGCGGTGTGCGGCCGTAGCCAACGAGGTCGCGGGGATAGTCGGGAGTCCAGCTCATGGTGTTTGGGGCATGCAAGTCGCGCAGTCTAGCGAGCGAGATGCCTCGCCCCTAGCGGTCGCGGGTTATGGGGGCTATTGTGCCGCGCCGCCCAGGGCCGTCGCATTGTGCGGGTTCTTGGCATACTTGCCGCGTCAAGTCACGCCGTCAGCATCATGCCCAAATTCTCCGCCAACCTCTCCTTCCTGTTCCAGGAGCTGTCGTTCATGGAGCGTCTGGAGGCCGCCGCCCGCGCCGGTTTCCGGGCGGTGGAATACATGGCGCCCTACCTCTATGATGCCCGCGAGATCGCTGCGGTTCTAAAGACAAATGGGCTGACGCAGGCGCTCTTCAACCTGCCAGCTGGTGACTGGAACCAAGGTGAGCGGGGACTCGCCTGCCTGCCAGGCCGCGAGGCGGAATTCCGCGATGGCCTTGCCAGGGCCATTGAATATGCGCATGCAATGGGCTGCGAGCGGGTGAACTGCCTTGCTGGACGGCGCCCCGACACTGTTGACCCCGCCACAGCGCGACGCACGATGGTGGCCAATCTGCGCCACGCTGCCGCCGAGTGCAAGCGCGAGGGCATCCGGCTGGTGACGGAGCCGATCAACCACTTTGACATCCCCGGCTACTTTGTCAATCGCACGGCTGAAGCGTTGTCGATCATGGACGAGGTTGGTTCGGACAACCTTTTCCTGCAGTACGACGTCTATCACGCCCAGCGTATGGAGGGCGAACTGGGCGCCACACTGAGCGCGCAAATCGGACGCATCGGCCATATCCAGATCGCCGACAACCCCGGCCGTCACGAGCCCGGCACCGGTGAAATCAACTATGACTGGGTACTCCGGCACATTGACGCGCTTGGCTATGACGGCTGGGTGGGATGCGAATACCGGCCGCAGACCAATACCGAGGCCGGTCTCGGCTGGATGTCCCGCTATCGCTAGCTCTGCGTGTTGGCTCTCGTCCACCATAGGCCTCATAGACCACCGCTTATAGCCAAGGCCTGGAGCTGACTCTAGACTCCTGCGTCTTGGCTTGCTCGCGCCCTTCGCCATCGGTCTTCACCGGCGCGACGGGGCATGGGCACGGCCAGGCTGGCGATTGGCGGAGGAGCGCTGATCGCCGCACGGCACCGGAAGCGGAATGGCATGATTGTTGCGCCACGCGCATGCCTCTGGTTGCCATTGAACGTCATCGCAAGGAGGGAAACGATGTCCGATTCCGCTGTCCACCCGGTGGACGAAAAGCTGCCACTGCCCCGACTCGGTGCGCTTGGTCTGCAACACGTGCTGGTGATGTATGCCGGCGCGGTCGCGGTGCCGCTGATCGTCGGCCGTGCGCTCAAGCTCACGCCCGAGCAGGTCACCATGCTGATTCAGGCGGATCTGTTTTGTTGTGGCATCGTCACACTGATTCAGTCGCTGGGTGCGACGCAGTGGTTTGGCATCCGCCTGCCGGTCATGATGGGGGTCACTTTCGCGTCCGTTGCACCGATGGTAGCGATGGCGGGCAGTAATCCGGGGCTTGCGGGCGCGGGCGCGATCTTTGGCGCCATCATTGGTGCGGGCGTAATCAGCATATTGATCGCACCGATCGTAAGCCGCATGCTGCGCTTTTTTCCACCGGTCGTGACGGGAACGATCATCGCCGTGATCGGCATCAGCCTGATGCGAATCGGTATCAACTGGATTTTCGGCAATCCGGTCGGTCCAACCGCGCCGTCAATGGTCAACCCCGATCACGCCAAGTGGCTTGCCGATGTGACTGCGGCAGCCTCCGCCCCCGGCTCCGCGCTGCCGGCACTGCCGAAAGGCGTGACACTGGCACCGAGCGTGCCCAACCCGAAATATGCAGAGCTTGCGGGCGTGGGGATCGCGGCGCTGGTGCTGGTATCGATTCTGCTGATTGCGCGCTTCGCCAGGGGCTTTGTATCGAACATTGCGGTGTTGATCGGCATCGTCATTGGCGGCGTGGTCGCCACGATCACCGGCAAGATGAATTTCGACAAAGTCGTCAAAGCGCCGCTCTTCGACATGGTGCTGCCATTTGAGATCGCCACGCCCACCTTTGACCCAATCCTGATCCTGACCATGACGCTGGTGATGATTGTGGTGATGATCGAATCCACCGGCATGTTCCTGGCGCTTGGCGAAATGACTGGCCGCAAGGTCGATCAGAAAGCGCTCGCGGCGGGCCTGCGGACCGATGGCCTGGGCACGCTGATCGGCGGCATCTTCAACACCTTCCCCTACACCAGCTTTTCGCAGAACGTCGGCCTCGTGGCGGTGACGGGCGTACGTTCCCGCTTCGTCTGTGTGGCCGGCGGCGTCATTCTGGTGCTGCTGGGTTTGCTGCCGAAGCTCGCCGCGTTGGTCGAGTCGCTGCCGACGGTGGTGCTGGGCGGCGCCGGGCTGGTGATGTTCGGCATGGTAGCCGCCACCGGTATCCGCATCCTTGCCAATGTGGACTTCAAGACCAATCGCTACAACGCCTTCATCGTGGCGGTGTCGATTGGTATCGGCATGATTCCGCTGGTGGCACCGAATTTCAAGCAGTGGATGCCGCACAACATTCACCCGCTGATCGAATCCGGCATCCTGCTGTCGTCACTGGCAGCTGTGCTGCTCAACCTGTTCTTCAATGGCGCGCGCGGTGACGACAGCGCAGCGGTTGAGGCAGCCAAGCAGGCGGATTCTCACTAAGCGCGCCACGTCTTGTGGGAGCGGGCTCGCCCGCGAATGCCGCCTTGGCAATCACGAGCAAGCGCGCTCCCACATATTCACAAGTACCAACCTCCGCTCATGCCCACGCTGCAACAAATCAATCAGTTCACCCCTGCCGAATTCTCTGCTTCGTTCGGTGCGGTCTATGAGCATTCGTCATGGATCGCCGAGCGCGCCTTTTCCTTGAAGCCGGTCGCTGGTTTCGCGTCGCGAGCAGCCGTCCACGCGGCGCTGGTTGCAACCGTGCAATCGGCGTCTGCGGCAGAGAAACTGGCGTTGCTCAATGCCCACCCGGAACTGGCTGGCAAGGAGGCGGCAGCCGGCACGCTCACCAGCGAGTCAACACGGGAGCAGGCCGCAGCAGGGCTCTCGGCAATGACGGCGGAAGATGTGACGCAACTGCGCGATCTCAATACACGATATCGCGAGAAGTTCGGCTTTCCCTTCATCATCGCAGCGCGCAATAACACGCAGGGCGCCATCTTCGGTGCCATCAAGTCGCGGTTGCTGAACACTCGCGACATGGAGTTCAACAACAACCTGATGCAGGTCGGCGAGATCGCCCGCCTGCGTCTGCTCGACATCATCACCGAATAGCGATGGGCAAGCTCTCAACACACATCCTCGACACCGTGCACGGTGGCCCGGCGGCCAATGTGCTCATTGAGCTTTACTCGATGGAGCCGTCGCCGAAGCTGCTGGTCACCGTGCGCACCAATGCCGATGGCCGTACTGACGCACCGCTGCTGAAAGATGCGGACGTGAAGCGCGGTCGCTACCGGCTGGTGTTTCACGTTGGCGAGCACTTCCGCAGCAAAGGCGTGCCGTTGCCCGACCCGCCATTCGTTGACGTGGTGCCGATTGACTTCGGCATCGCCGAAGATGGTGGCAGCTATCACGTACCGCTGGTGTGTTCGCCGTGGACCTATTCGACCTATCGGGGAAGTTAGTGCGCATGCGCGCACAGGACGAATGACCAATGACGAGTGACGAGTCCCGCATGTCTCGTCACTCGTCATTCGTCACCCGTCATTGCGAAGCACTATGGAAAATTACATCGGCGACTGGCTGAACCTGCTGCTGCGCTGGCTGCACGTGATCACCGGCATCGCGTGGATCGGCTCATCGTTCTACTTTGTCTGGCTGGACAACAGTCTGGTCAGGCCTGCGGCGCAGGATCTCAAGGACAAGGGCGTTGACGGCGAGCTGTGGGCCGTGCACGGCGGCGGCTTTTACAACCCGCAGAAGTACATGGTCGCGCCGAAACAGTTGCCCGAGCACCTGCACTGGTTCTACTGGGAGAGCTACTGGACGTGGATGAGCGGTTTTGCGCTGTTCGTCGTGCTCTACCTGTTCAACGCGCAGACCTTCCTGATCGACAAGAATGTCTTCGCGTGGGATTCATCGGCGGCGGCGATTGTCGCCTCGCTCGTCTACTTGGTGATGGGCTGGGTGGTCTACGACGGCATCTGCCGTGCGTTTGGCCAGCGCAAGAGCGGCGATTTGATTGTCGGCGTGCTGGTGTTCGTTTACGTGATTGTGGCCACCTTCATTGCCTGCCATCTGTTTGCAGGTCGCGCCGCGTTCCTGCTCACCGGTGCGATGCTGGCGACGGCGATGAGCGCCAACGTGCTGATGGTGATCATCCCGGGCCAGAAGAAGACGGTCGCGGCGATGAAGGCCGGGCAGAAACCCGACCCGATGCATCCGATGCGGGCCAAGCAACGCAGCGTGCACAACACCTATTTCACGCTGCCGGTGCTGTTCGCGATGCTCTCGAACCACTACAGCATGACCTACAGCGCGCCGAACAACTGGCTGGTGCTGGCGCTCATCATGCTGGCCGGTGCGCTGATCCGCCAATTCTTCGTGCTCAAGCACAAGGGCAAGCGCGACTACAAGTTCTTCGCGATGGGCACGGTCTTGCTGGCAGCGGTCGCCATCTGGATCGCCCCTTCACCCCGGCCGTCGGCGAGCGGCGAGGCGGCAACGCCAAAGTTCGCCGAGGTCAAGGCGATTGTCGAGCAGCGTTGCCAGATGTGTCACAACGCGCAGGTATTCTCAAAGAACATTCAGCTTCACACCCCCGAACTGATCATCAAGAACGCCCAGGCCATGTACCAGCAGGCGGTGGTGGCCCGTGTGATGCCGATGGCCAACTCAACCCAGATGACGGACAGTGAGCGCGACAAGCTTGGTGCCTGGGTCAAGGCAGGCGCGAAACCGGAGTGAGTTGCGCTTTCGGTTGGCAACAGCTTTTCTCTGAAAGCCTTATTGAATTTGGGCTCAATGGCTGGATTGGCTAAATTTCGACTTTTCGTGTTTTATGGCTCTTAGCCCAATCGGGACGGGCTTTTATGCTGAAAGCTGCTGCTCGTTCTGGTTGCATCCGCACCTGTCGTCGCCACTCGCAGATGCGGGATAATTGCTGCGGAAGCCGGCTGGGCAGTCGCTGGTCACGCAAGTGACGGGAGGAAGGTCCGGGCTCCATAGAGCAGGGTAACGGCTAACGGCCGTCCGCCGAAAACCGCAAGGCATAAGGCGAGGACCAGGGCCACAGAGACGAGCGTATTCAGTTACGGTGAAACGCGGCAACCTCTACCCGGAGCAATACCAAATAGGCATGCGCCGTGAGCGAGCAATCGCTCACCCAAGGCGGCTCGTCGGAGCGTGCGGGTAGGTAGCTTGAGCCCACCGGCAACGGTGGGCCTAGAGGAATGACTGCTGCGGCGAACCGGGTCACACCGGCCGCCGACAGAACCCGGCCTACAGGCCGGCTTCCATCTTCAGCCCAGGCCGGCCTTGTTACGCCGGTTTGCCGGCGTACTTCGCGATCAGCGCCAGCAACTGGTCGTCCTGATACGGCTTGCCAAGGTACTCGTTGACGCCCAGCTCCATCGCGTGGCTGCGATGCTTTTCCGCAGTGCGCGACGTGATCATGATGATCGGGATGTCGCTCTGCCGGTTGTCCGCCTTGAGCGTCTTGGTGAACTCGAAACCATCCATGCGTGGCATTTCGATGTCGAGCAGGATCACATCCGGATTGTTGTCGGCAAGCACCTGCAGCGCGTCGAGACCGTCCTTCGCCGTCAGCGCGCGATAGCCCTCACGCTCGAGCAGGCGGGTGGTGATCTTGCGCACCGTCAGCGAGTCGTCGACCACCAGCACCATCGGAACTCGCGGTTCCGCCGGGGCGACCACAGGCGGTGGCACATACACCGGTGCGACGGGCGCTGCCGCTGCCGCGACAGGTACCGCCGCAACGGGTTCCGCCTCTGCCACAGGCGTTTGTTGCTCGACCGGTGCTGGCGCCGGCACAGCCACATGATCGGCTGTGGCAGGTGATTCGAGCGCCGGCACTGGGGCTGCCACTGCCGGAATTTCCGCGGCAACGGGAGCCACAACCTCCGCCACGATCGGCGCCAGTGATGGTGCCGCAGTAGTGACTACGGGCACCGCCACCGGCTGCGGACGGCGTGCAGCCTCGGTTTCCTGGCTGAGCACCAGATTGATCGGGTTCAGCAGCAGCGTAATGGTGCCGTCCGCGAGCACGGTCAGCCCCGCAAGACCCGGCACACGAGCCATCTGCGGCCCATAGGGCTTGGCGACCACTTCCTGGTTGCCGATGATGCGATCAACCTCAACCGCAGCCATCAAATCGCCGGAACGCAGCACCATGACAGGCGCCGTGCGCTGGTCGGAAGTGTCGTGGGGCACACGGGTAAGGGCGCCGAGTGACCGGTAAGTAACCGCCTGACCCGCATGTTGCAAGACACCACTGCTCGCTGCAGCGATGCGCTCGCGCGTCGGAATCTGCCGCACCTGATCAATGATGGACGACGGGATACCAAATACCGCCTTGCCAACGCCGACCAGCAACACCTGCGTGACCGCCAGCGTCAGCGGCACCGACAGTGTGAAGGTCGTCCCGACGCCAGTCACCGTATGCGCCTCGACGCGACCGCCGAGTGCGGTGACCTCGTTGCGCACCACGTCCATGCCAACGCCACGTCCTGCGACGGCGGTCACGACATCTGCAGTCGAGAACCCGGGCTGGAAGATGAACTCCAGCAGCTGCGACTCCGCAACAGCATCGTCGGCACCAATCAGGCCGTGAGCAACAGCCCGGTCGCGCACCTTGTCAAGCGGGATGCCGCCACCATCATCGGCGAGCGAGATGGCGACTTCATTGCCCTGCTGACGTACGGTCAGCGTTATTTCGCCAATTTCCGGTTTGCCGCGACTTTGGCGGACCAGCTCGGGTTCGATGCCATGCGCCAGCGCGTTACGCACCAAGTGCTCCAGCACCGGCGTCAGGCGCTCCAGCACGCTACGGTCCACCTCGATTCGTCCGCCACGAATATTCAGGTTGGCGCGTTTCTTCAGGTCTTTCGCAGTCTGCCGCAGGGTGCGATAGAGTCGATCCGAAACGTTGGTGAATGGCACTGTACGCAGCGTTTGCAGGCGCAGCTGCACCGAACGTGACAAGCGGGTTTGTGTCGACAGCGCGTTTTCCGCGTCGGCAAGGTTCTTGAGCAAGCTCTGTTGCACGGTGGCAACGTCGTTCACACCTTCGGCGAGACCGCGGGTCAGCTCCTGGAAACGCGTGTAGCGATCGAACTCCAGCGGATCAAACTGCGACTCCTGATCGAGGCGCGACTGAATTTGCGACTCGCCCTGAATTTCGATTTCACGCAATTGCCCACGCAAACGGACCACCGATGCCGTGAGGTCGAGCAGCCCACCCTTGAGATTGCGCATTTCGGCTTCGATACGCGACCGTGCAATCGAGATTTCGCCAGCCTCGTCAGACAGTTGCTCAACGGAGTCGCTGCGAACGCGCAGGAACGCGGTCGCATCCGGGGTAACCGGCGGCGCTGCCGGCGCCGCTGCCGCCGGGCGTGACGCCAATCGCTGGGCAATTTCCGCAACCGACGGTTTGGCGGCGACAGTCGTCGTCACTTCCGCAACGCTGTCGGTCGCCGCAGCCGCTTCGGTTGCGACAACCGGCTCGGCCACGTTGATCTCATCAACCGCTGCTACCGCCTCGTCAGCCTTGGGCTGGTAGCGTGGCAGGACAACGTCCTTCTCCCCACGCGTCAGGCGTTCAAGCAGGTAGGCGATGTCGTCTAGATATTCGTCGAAACTATCGAATACAGATGCCGTCGGAACGCCGGAGACGTCAACCAGACGTGTCTCAAAATTGTGTGCGAGTTCACCAAGGCGCATCGCGCCAGCCATGCGGGCGCTACCTTTGAGTGTGTGTAGCGTGCGCTTGAGGCCGTCGGAGAAGCTTCCGTCCTGCGGGCTGCGTCGCCAGCCGGTGACCTGTTCGCTCGCCTTCGGATAGAGCTCCTGCGCTTCCTCGAGGAATATCGGCAGGACCTGCTCGTCAATGTCGTCGCGAATCTCGGACAGCGGGTCTTCCACGACTTTGGGGGCCGTCCGTGCGGGTGCTGCCAGCCGCTGCTCGGGCGCAAGCTCGGTCACCGTCAGTGAAGGCGTTGCCACGCGGACGCTGACACCTGTCGGCGCTGCGACCTGGACATTCTCAGCAGCTGTGACAACAACCGCCGGTGGTTCTGGCGACTCCAATGTGGGAGCAACGCTTGGCTGACTGAGCTCCGGGACCAAAGTCCGCTCGGGCGGTGTAACCGCCGAAGGCGATGCCGCTATCGGCGCTACCAGCGCGGCCGCAGTCACTGCTGCGGCCGCAGTGGCAACGGCGGGCAGAGCCAGTTCGATCGGGGCAGATGCCGGCTCCGGCACTTCAACCTCGGCGGGTAGTAGCGCATCGGGGCTGACTGCCGGAGAAGCGGCGACGGCTGCCTCGGTTGTACTGGCTGCAGGCGGCTCAGCGGCAAAATCCAGTGTGACCGTCGCGGGTACCGGCTCGGGCGCGAACGTAGCAAGCGCCTGCTCCTCCGCATGCGTCTGCTCAATCAATTCGACCTCGACGCCGAGGTCGCGACTACCGGTCTCCGCAATCAACGACTGCAACTGTGCACGCGTCCGGATCTGGTCGGCCAGCTCCTCCGGTGACAAGCGTGACTGCGCCTGCAGACGCAGGGTGGCCGTGCGCAGGCACTGAATCGCCGTCGCGAAGACGCCTACCGACTGCGATGTACGCCCGGCGCGGCGAACTGCCATCAATGCGCCCTCGAGCAAACCGGCGAAATCGCCGATCTCGAGAAATCCTGCAGTACGGTGAATGCCACACAAAGTGTGACTGGCGCGCACCATCGCGTCACTGGGCGGCAGCGCGGTATCGAACTGCATCAGCGTCAGTTCGTACTCGAGCGTCTGCAGGTGGACGCGGGTTTCGTCTGTGAGTATTGCGAACAGGGCTCGGGAGACCGTTACGCCGAGCACCTGCAAATCATCATCCTGCCCGTCGAGAGGCAGGGAAACGCTACTGTGATCGATGGGTTCAACCGCCGGCTCAGGCTCTTCAAGTGCGGTGACCTCGATCAACGGCAGCAGAGAATCGTGCAGCGGCTCTTCGTGCGCAACAGGCGGTTTGGCCGTCATCAGTAATGCGTCGAGATCGACGTGTGTGGCAGCGGCCGCTACCTCCGGCAAGTGCTCCTGCGCCGCACTGACGGTCGGTTCGACAACACGCGACACTTCCGGTGCCGCGGCAGCTGCCGGCGGCTTGTGCCCACATTGCGCAATCAATTCATCAAGCGCGTCCACGTCTACGGTTACTGCACGCTTGTCCTGAAGCGCATCGATCCAGGCCGTGAATTTGTCCGCAGCGACGCCGATCAGGCGCAGTTCGGCTTCCGTCGCCGGACGCTCCTCTTCCAGCGTGCCGTTCAGTACCCGCTCGACACGCCAGGCAACCTCTGCCAGATCGGTCTGACCAACCATCCGGCCACTACCCTTAAGCGTATGAAAGGCCCGCCGGATATCCACCAACACGTCACGACGACCATGATGGGCCTGCAATTCAGCGTAGTTGGTGCGGACAGCGGCAGCAACCTCGGTCGCCTCTTCAACGAAAATGTCCAGCAGCGCACTGTCGCGCTCTTCCGGTTGCGACTCCACCAACCTCGACGTTTCTGCCGACGTCGGCGGCACCTCGGCACTGCCTCCCACTACCGCAGCAACGGCGGCAACAGCGGCGCTCAAATCTGCCGACTGCGCGTCATTGCTGTCAAGCAGGCGCAGGGCTTCGCTGGACGCGTGTGACAAACCCGGGTCGGAGAGGAGTTCTGCGTCCTGACGCACTCCCTGCAGCGTGGAGCGAAGGGTTTCGCGCAGCGCCGACTGGTCAGGCTGATCGTTGATCGCCCGCGCCAGAGGACGCAACATGCGTTGACGTTCCGCGAGGGAAGCCTCAACACTGTCATCTTCTGCCGTGTCGGCGGCAGCAGCTCCCTCACCGAGAAAGCGACGCTTCAGACCAGCAAGAATCTCGTCGGCATCACGGTCGCGGCGCTCGCGAACATCGATGTAGAAACTCAAACCGGCCAGCACGTCTGCCAGCGAATCAATGTCCTGCGAACTCAGTTCGGCTTCGTTGCGAACTGAATCAATCAACCGATCCGATGTCTTGGTGAGCAGCTCATTGGCATCGTTCCAGCCAAGCATGCGCATCGCGCCGGATACCTGACCCAGCAAGGCAGGCAAAGGCTTGAGTTCATCAGTCGCACTGCGGTCACGGAACACCGCATCCAGCGCCTGTTCCACCAGCCGCATATTGGCGCGGATTTCCTTCGCGACTTGCGAGATGGTCTGCCTCTCCTGGGCAAGACGGGTAAGGGAGTTGTCTTCGTTCTCGGCACGCAGTTCGACTGGTATCGGCGCGTTCGTGGTCGCGTAATGGAGTCGCTGCAAGGCGCGATCAACCTGGGTCCGGAACGACGAAGGCAGCGCCGCAATGTGCTCGAGAGCAGTCTCGATCAAAATCAGACTGGTCGCAAATTCGATGGACAGATCATCGCCGATCGTTTTGCCCTCGCCGACCGACATTGCAGCGTTGGCGATGCCACGCCCAAGGTTCGAGAACTCCGGCATGTGCAGTGCGTCGCACGCGGCTGGCAACTCGCCAGTGGCTTCACGCAGTTTGGTAAACGCATTGCCCCGCCCGGCGTTGAGACTGGTCCAGGCATCCTTGCAGCGACCGACGATGGCACCAAGAGCGTTGATCGCCGGTTGCAACGCGACCACATCAATCTCGCGCGGCACCCGTTTCGGCACCAGCACGTCAAGTTCGTACAGGTTCTTGACTTCATCGACCAGTGGGTTGCCGTTCCGCGCACGGGCAACGTGATAGAGCACTTCCCGCCGCAGGCGATCCGCAACGCGCGTGGATCCTTCGACGAAGCGACGCACCTGCAGATCAATGCGGGCGAGCAACTGCTTGAGCGCGGTGGACGGTTCCACCATACCGGTCTGCGTCGCCACCACCAGCGCGTGCGCCGACCACCAGAATGAACGCTGCGATGGCAACGGATAGGCTGCCTCGATATCAGCGATAACCCGGCGCATCTGGTCAAGGCCCGCCTCGCTGCCGCGCAACCACTGCAGCAAGCCCTGCTGGAAGTCACGACGCTGCCGGAGCAGGAATGCCGGCATCCGCGATGGTTCCGGCGGAGCCGCGTCCTGAACACGTGCTGGTCGCCGTGACAGATCGGGGAAAAACAGATCCGCTGGGCCGTATTTGGCGTTGCGCAACTTGCCCAGCGCCAGATACTCGGGAATGAAGCGAAGCGGCACCGGAGGCGAACCGCTGGCCATTTCCTTCAGATGAGACAGCAGCCGTCGGCAGCCGCGATCAACAAGGTCAAGCGCTTCAATCGGTACAGATGCAACGTCACCGCTGAAATGGCGCTCAAACTCTTGCACCAGTACTGCCAGACCCTCTATGCCAACCAGCTCGAAGGCGCCCGCAACCTGGTGCAGGTCCGATCGTACGGCGTTGCGCAACTCCGCCGTAGGGGCGGTGCGCAACTTCTCTATGCTTTCCAGAGCACGGTAAAGCGCGCTGTCGATCTCCGCCTTCACCCATGTGATGGGGCCGCTGTCGAGTTCGAGCGGGATGTCAATTGCCACGGTTCGTCGATCCCGTCCGATTACACCTTGAAGCCTGCCACCGAGCTACGCAGCGTTTGCGCCAGTCGGCCCAGTTCTTCAATGGAGACGTTGGTTTGCTGCGTGCCGCGAGAGGTTTCCTCGGTCACCGCCAGAATGTCCTGCATGCCGCGCGTCACTTCCGACACCGATGCTGACTGTGTTTGCGTTTGTACCGAAATGTTGCCCACCAGACTTGCGAGGTCGCGCGACACGCGACTGATTTCGGTCAGCGCCTGGCCGGCGGCGTCTGACAGACGCGTCCCTTCAACCACCCCCTGGGTCGTTTTTTCCATGGCGTTCACAGCGTCCTGTGTGTCGGCCTGAATCGCGCGCACCAGCGCTTCAATCTGCTTGGTAGCTTCAGCGGAACGTTCCGCCAGTCGCTGCACCTCTTCCGCAACCACCGTGAAGCCGCGACCCGCCTCACCGGCCGATGCTGCCTGGATGGCGGCGTTGAGAGCCAGCACGTTTGTCTGTTCGGTAATGTCGGAAATCAGCTCCACGATTTCACCGATCTCCTGAGAGCTTTCACCCAGACGTTTGATGCGCTTGGAGCTTTCCTGAATTTGCGCCCGGATCTCATTCATGCCTGCGATCTGGTTTTGCACCGCCAGGGAACCCTTTTCCGCCACATTCAAGGACTGCTCGGCCACTTTCGCGCCTTGTGTCGCGGAGGCTGACACCTCGTTAATCGACTGTGCCATCTGAAGTACCAGCGCACTGGAGCGCTGAATCTCGCCAGATTGCCGTTGCGATGCTTGATAGAGGCGTTGCGAAATGGCCTGCGCAGCCTGGGTTGCGCCAGCAACCTCACCGGTCGTCGCATTGATGTCCGACACCACCTTGCGCAGCTCGTCAACAGTGAAGTTGATCGAGTCGGCAATTGCCCCCGTCACATCTTCGGTAACGCTCGCCTTGACCGTCAGATCGCCGTCGGCCAGGGTTCCCATTTCGTTCAGCAGACGCAGAATGGCTTCCTGGTTACGCTGGTTCTCACGTTCGTTTTCAGCAGCTCGAACACGCGCTTCGTTGAGGAACAAGTAACCCAGCGCTGCGCCGAGCAACAGCGAAAGAAGTCCGAGCGCCGCTGCGAGGTAAAGTGCAAAGTTTGCCGTGTTGCCAGCGCCTTCATAGGCGTTCGAGAGATTTTTGGCGCCCGCCATCAGTGGTTCGGCTTCCACGGTGATCACTTTGGCCGCCTGCTTGCCGGCAAGCAGTCTCGGCATGGCCCGCAATACCTCGACAAGACGCTTCTCCGTCTCTTGGAATCGCGACCCCAGCTCAGTCAACGTCTGTCGGGCCTCACCATCGCGAATGGCACTGACGCGGAGCGCGTCGCTGCCCTGCAGCAGACCATTCACAATGTCGCGAAACGTCGCTGTATCTTTGCCGAGCAGGAACGCAACGTCGGAATCCACTTCATCGCCGACCAGCGCATTGGCGTTCTTGGCGATGCGCTGGGTGAGCATTACCAGATTGTTCGCGAGTGCGATTTCGCGGCCACTGCCGGACGAAAGCTGAGTGGCCAGTTGCTCTGCAAGCTCCAGCAGACCCTGATTGCCCTGGTTCACGTTACTTACGGCTTGTGACAGCGAAGTCAGGATCGCACGAGCGGCAACCAGTTCGTCCACTTTGCCGTCAACGAGCGTCCAGCGCTTTTCCAGTTCGGTTACTGCGGTTCGCACGGCTTCAGACTGCGGCTCGCTCACCGAAACGCCGCGATACTCGCCGCCAGACGAGAGTGCCTTCAGGTTGCTCCGGAACTGCTCACGGCTCGACTGCAGTACATCAAAACCAGCTGCACCACCCATTTCCGACTGTGCGCCACCGCGGGCCAGACGCTGGGCCAGCATCTGCATCTCGGTTGCGGCCTCTTTCTGGGCGCCGTTTTTGCGTGCCTCGATTGCGTACAGACCGAACAGGATCAGCATCAGCACGAAACTGGTCGCCAACGCCGCCGCGAGGTACTGAAACTGCTTCGCGGTTGACAAGTGGCCAATCAATGGCAGTTGCCGCACCGCCTTGCCGCCACGGGCAGCCGCACGCAACTGCTCGACCACCGACACAGCGCGAGTCGGATCGTAGGCGCTCGCCATGCCCGTGTCGCCCGCCAGCGGCGCTGCAACAACAGTCGGTATGTCGGCTGCCGGCGCCGAGCCTTTGCCCTTGAAGACTTTACCCAACTTTAGCTTCATAGCCCCTATCCCATAAATTATTCAGCGAACGACCTGCAAAAACTCAGCATCTGAGGCAAGCCGCTCCAGATCAACCTCGGTCCAACTCGTACCATCCCTGTCCACCCAGGCGGCGCTTTCCCACGCTCGGGTAAGCGGCGTCTCACCAGCGCGCATCTCGTCTAGCAGGCGTAGCCCAACGACCCGCGTCACGATCAGTCCCGCCCTAACTTTGCCAAGACGCTGCCCAAGCAAAATCAGCCGCTTGGCGGCAATATCAGATGTAAGGTGCAGACCCAACCACAGAGCAAAGTCCGTAACCGCGTATAGCGTGCCCCGCACGTTCGTGACCCCGAGGAACCAGGGCTGCGTCAGCGGCACCGGCGTGACCGAACCTACCGGCGAGACCTCGGAAACATCATCCAGGTTAAGCAAAAAACCCCGATCGCCGACCTGCACGGCCAGACGCGATTGCCGCTGCGGCAATTCGGCAGCCTGGCGCAAACGCATCGCCAGCGCTTCCTGAAAATCCCGCAGCCGATTTCGATCTCGCGCCACTTAGCGCTCCCCCTTCGACGATTGCCCGCTCCGGCGCGGCGCCGGATTTCGCGGAAGACTGTTGCTAGCCGTCAAGGCGCGCAATCTTGTCCAGCAGATCATTGGCATCGATCGGCTTGACAATGTAGTCGCGCGCTCCCTGCCGCAACCCCCAGATCTTGTCGGTCTCCTGACTCTTCGTGGTGCAGATGATCACCGGGATGTGCTTGGTCGCGTCATCCCGCGCTATTACTCGGGTGGCCTGAAAGCCGTTGAGGCCCGGCATGACAACGTCCATCAGAATCAGATCGGGCAGCAAAACCTTGGACTGGGCAACCGCCTCTTCGCCGCTGTCGCAGGTGTTGACTTCATAGCCGGCACGACGCAGGATTTCTGACAGCGCATGGCGCTCGGTTGGAGAATCGTCAACAACAAGAACTTTCTTCACAGGCATGGTGTTTCCTAGCTAATTGGCTCGTTCGCGGCCCGCGAAAGACGCCACCGCCGAAATGAGACTCTCCTTGGTAAAAGGCTTGGTCAGGTACTGATCGGAGCCGACCATACGCCCTCTCGCGCGATCAAAAAGCCCATCTTTTGAAGAGAGCATGACCACCGGGGTGGACTTGAATTTCGCGTTTTTCTTGATCAGCGCACAGGTCAGGTAACCGTCAAGGCGCGGCATCATGATATCGACGAAGATGACGTCAGGTCGATGGTCGGCGATTTTTGCCAGCGCATCGAAACCATCCTCGGCAAGGATAACCTGACATCCCGCCTGCAACAGGAAGATCTCGGCGCTGCGACGAATGGTGTTGCTGTCGTCAATGACCATTACCTTGAGTCCGTCCACTTCGGACGGTTCCGCGTTAGCGCCTGTCGCCTGCATGTGCATGCTGCCAGAGTAAAAACAGTGAGGTGCAGTTTGCCACGCCTCGATCAAATTTGCATCGAACCGGCGCCTTTTTCTGCGACTTTTCTGTAGGTTGTAGGTGCGATGCAACTGTCATGATGACCTGGTCGCGTCCCATTCCGCCAATTGAATCGCCCTGAACCGACCGCCGTTTCAGCCCTGATTGAGGCCCAGAAAGAGTCGGTATGCGACGTTTTGCGTCTCTTCTATCCATGCATATCCCAGCTCGACTATGCGATTCAAGAACCGTTCAAGTTCCGGCGCATCGCGCTCCGGCACTTGGATACCTGCCAGTACGCGTCCGATATCCGAACCGTGATTCCGGTAGTGAAACAACGTGATATTCCAGTCGCCATTCATCACGCGCAAAAATTGCGCCAGCGCTCCCGGTCGCTCTGGAAAGTCAAATCGAAAAAGCCGCTCACCCACGGCTCCGGGGGCGTGCCCGCCAACGAGGTGGCGAACATGCAGTTTGGCCATTTCATTGTCGGTCAAGTCAACAGCCGCGATACCGGCCCGTTTGAATTCGCGAATGAGGCTGGCGGTCTCGCGCTTGTGCGCCAGCTCGACCCCAACAAAGACATGAGCTTGGGTGCCGCCAGCGTACCGATAGTTGAACTCGGTCACCGAACGGGGCCCCAGCACTTCGCAAAATGCCCGAAAGCTGCCGGCTTTCTCGGGCAGCGTGACGGCCAATACCGCTTCGCGGGCTTCGCCAATGACAGCGCGCTCCGCCACGAAGCGGAGGCGGTCAAAGTTCATGTTGGACCCGCAGGCGACTGCGACCAGGGTCTTGCCGCGGTAGCGGTGTTTTTCAGCGTACTTTTTCATGCCTGCGATCGCGGCTGCGCCGCCAGGCTCCAGAATTGACCGGCAGTCCGTGTAAACGTCCTTGATCGCCGCGCAAATCTCGTCCGTGCTCACCAGCACAGTGTCGTCGACATACTGCTGACACAACCGGAATGTCTCGCTGCCAACCTGCTTGACGGCGATCGCGTCGGCAAACAGGCCTACCGTTGGCAACGTCACCCTGCGGCCGGCTCGCAACGACTCGACCATTGCTGCAGAGTCGGTTGGCTGTACCGCAATTACCTTAGTCTTGGGGCGCACCGCCTTGACGTACGCTGCGATCCCGGAAATCAGACCACCGCCACCAACGGCAACAAAAATTGCATCGATATCGCCCTGGTGCTGCCGGAGGATTTCCATGCCGATGGTTCCCTGTCCGGCGATGACGTCCGGATCGTCGTAGGGATGGATGAATGCCTTGTTGCCCTTCTTGACCAGCTTCTGGGCATGCTCATATGAATCGGAATAGGACTCGCCGTACAGCACCACCTTTGCCCCGCGTGCCTTTACCGCATCAACCTTGATGGCTGGCGTGGTCCGCGGCATTACGATGGTGGCCTCGGTGCCAAGTTTTTGGGCTGCCAACGCCACGCCCTGCGCATGATTGCCGCTACTCGCAGCAACGACGCCCTTGGCCAACTGCGCCGCCGACAGGTGAGCCATCTTGTTATAGGCGCCGCGCAGCTTGAAGGAGAACACGGGTTGCTCGTCTTCCCGTTTGATCAGCACGGTGTTACCCAGACGCTCTGAGAGCAGTCGCGCGTTGGTCAACGATGTCTCAACAGCGACGTCGTACACCTTCGCGTTCAGTATGCGAATCAAATAGTCCAAGGTCAGTCCTCGCGATGGTGGATCCGGTAGAAACTGCCCACGAACAAGGTGTCGGGCTTTCTTGCTTCCGGATCCAAAATTCTAGACGGCTCACAGGCTGCGACTTGCGCCAGAGGTCGGGGGCTGCCAGGCAGGCTCTGCAGGCAAAGGGCCAGGAAACGCTGAAACTTGACTCGGCGATAACTACGCTTGATTTCAAGGGAATTCGGCGCCGACATGCGAGGAAATCATCTGCGGCGCTGCAAACAGGGCCGTCTGCATTGGTGATCAGCCCGACCGTGCCGGCCGACACATGCATTAGCGCATCACGCAATGGCCAATAGCTCTGCCATCGTACGCCTAACCCCAAGGCCGTTCGACGCCAGACTGTTTGGCGAGGCGCACGAGATAGTCACGGTGCGTATCCAGCACGGCGGGTTCCAAAAGGACAGGATGAATCGTCGCTGGCACGCTGTCGGCGGCACCGTTGTCAATCGCCAGCGACGGCACCTGTGCGGGGAGCTCCATTTCAAAGGCGCCCTGGCCACGTGTCAGGCCGAAGTAAACCTCCGCAAGGAGCCTTGCATCCAGCAAAGCACCATGCAGATTGCGCTGTGAGTTATCCACTCCGAGACGATCGCAAAGCGCATCCAGTGAATTGCGCTTGCCGGGGAACTTTTCCTTGGCTAGCGCAAGGGAGTCAACAATGACCAGATCCAGGCTTGGCAGCGACGGCATGCGCAAGCGCGCAAGTTCGTGATTCAGGAACGATACATCGAATGGCGCGTTATGTATGACGACGCTCGCCCCGACCAGAAAGGCCAGCAGTTCGTGAACGATGGTCGCGAACTTGGGTTTGCCACGCAGGTCGTCCCAGGTGTAGCCGTGCACGGCCGTCGCGCCTGCGTCGATCTCCCTTTCTGGGTCAAGATAAAAGTGCAGGTGTCGGCCCGTTAGATCGCGACCGACAGCTTCTATGCCAGCAACCTCAATGATGCGATGTCCCGAGCGCGCATCAAGGCCTGTCGTTTCAGTGTCCAGAAAGACAAGTCGCTCAGCTGCTTCCATGCCGATTCAATGTTTCCTGAATTTCCTTGATTGCCATCTCTATCTCGCTGTCACTCAAGGCTCGGCGTCCGGTTGTCGGCTCAACCAGCGTGATCGTACGATCCATCTGGGTACTGAATTCCCCCATCGCCAGTGTCTCGGTATGAGTTGTTGTGACCGTGTCTGACCACTCGCCATTACTGCCAGCCCAACGGACCGCAATAATGCTCAGATTGTCGCAATCAACACCAGCGCGCTTCTCCGCATCATTGAGAAGTTCTGGCGTTGCCTTGCTCAATTCGGACTGGCCGATTCGCGCCACGAGCTCGCCATCGTTGTAGGCGCTCCAAAGGCCATCGGTGCAGAGAACGAGAAGGTCATTTGATTGCAGGGGAATTCGCGGTGAGAAGTCGACCGTTGGCTCGAATGCGCCGCCTAGACAGCTGAATACCTTGTTTCGGTCTGGATGTCTCCCCGCCTCGGCGGCCGTAATAACGCCGTTGTCAAGCAGATATTGCACCTTGGAGTGGTCGCGAGTTCGTGCCTGCAAGGATCCCCTGCGAATATGGTACAGACGCGAATCGCCGGCGTGCGCCCAGTAAGCGGCATCATCCTGTACGACACAGGCGACACAGGTTGTTCTAGGCGTATCAACCAGGCGAAATCGTTGGGCGTAGTCCGCCAAGGCACTATGCGCAGCTTTTAGTGCGTTCTGCAAAAAGAGCACCGGCGAAGCCAGAACGGGTTTCGCCTCCTGTTCGAAACGCTCCAGAAGCAACCGCACCGTGATGTGGGCGGCGATTTCTCCGCCAACGTGTCCGCCCATGCCATCGGCAACAACGACAAAGAGCGCGTCGCGAGTGTAGATATAGCCGACACGATCCTGATTGACCTTGCGCCCGCCACGGCGGGTCTCCTGAAAAATGGAGAATTCCATAGTCAGGCTGCCTGCCGATCATCAGGTGCTCGTGACACGTCAACTGCCCCTGACGGGAAGTCAAGCACGACGATTCCCGCCGCTGGTCGACAGGCCCAGCTTTTCGGATATGCGCGCCAGAAGCGCCCGTTTGGGCGGTTCGGGGGCGGCAATGAGCATCTTTTGCACTTGATAGACGGACTGCGGGCGCTGAAGAGGATCCAACTTCAGGCACTGGTCAACCAGTTCGAGCAGCCTGGGCGAATACTTACCTGCCCATAGCTTTGCTGCGGAGACGTAATGGTCATCCTTGACCCTACTGTCGGCTGCCTGAGGCGCAAACGCAGCAAAACAAGCGAACAACGATGCGCCAACACCGTACAGGTCAGTCCATGGGCCCAGCCGGTCAGAATCGCCCTCCTTATATTGCTCAGGCGCAGCAAATCCCGGTGTGTACATTGGCGTCAGGCGGTTGCCGCGCGATGCGAGAACTTGACGCGCGGCCCCAAAATCTAGCAGGACTGGCGAGCCATCAGTGCGGATGTAAATGTTGGCTGGCTTGATGTCAAGATGCAGTAGGCGACGCGAATGTACCTCACGCAAGCCGTTCAACAGCCTGGAAAATACATGGCGAATCAGGCCCTCTGGAAGCATGCCCTGATTACCTTGGATGTACTGCTGAAGTGTTCGCCCGCGCTCATACTTCATCACCATGTAGACAGTCTCGTTGGCGCGGAAGAAGTTGAGCACTCGAACGACGTTGGGATGGCTTATGGTGGCCAGTGATTTCCCTTCGTCAAAAAAGCATTTCATCCCGAAGCGGAAGGAGTCAATATTCTCGATGGAACTTGCATGTACTCGCGAACCTTCCGAGCGCAGCACCAAGCCGCTGGGAAGGTACTCCTTGATAGCCACGACTGTCCCATTGTCGTCGACAGCTCTATAGACGATCGAGAAACCGCCCCTACTAATCGCACGGTCTATGCGATAGTTGTGCAGCTTGTAACCTTGTGGAAGCGCCCTGTTAGCAACGATTGACATGTTCGGCTGCTCTTATCGACCGCACGCCGATTGTGTGGTCGCGCATTCCGGCATGACACGCGTCAATACCTGCGCGGGACAGACGAGATGCGAGACCGCCCGCCGCAAGTATTTGTTCAGCACATCCACTCCCATTGAGTGAGCATACATCAAGCTGTGACGACTGGTTCTTGCGTTACCTTGTCGATGGCTCGCGACGGCCGAGATTGTCGCGCGGCGGTGTACCATTACCTTTTACCCACTGGCGCCGGCCAAGCCGGCGTGGCGCTACCTTTTCGAGGCTTGCATGGCACGCATTACTGTTGAAGACTGTCTGTCCACTATCGATAACCGCTTTGAATTGTCGCTGGCTGCTGCAGTTCGGGCGCGCCAGCTTGCAGGAGGGCATCAGCCTCTGGTCGATTCAGCGAAGCGCGACAAGCCGGTAGTGGTGGCGCTTCGGGAGATCGCCGGGCAGAAGGTGGATCGTTCGGTACTAAAGAAAATAGGGGTCTGAGGCACCCATGGGGCTTGCCCCTCAGGTCTCTGATTTTTTCGATCTTATAGCCCCTGCCTTTCGACCGGACGATCTCGCTCGCATCCATGCGGCTTGGTCCGTTGCCGAGGCGGCTCATTCCGGGCAACTGCGGCAGTCGGGCGAGCCTTACGTCACTCATCCGCTTGCGGTAGCCCGTATTCTTTTCGAATCGCTTGAAGCAGACGCTGATGCGCTGTGCGCGGCGTTGTTGCATGACGTTGTGGAAGATACCAATGTCGCTGTCGGCGACATTGAAAGCCGTTTCGGGCCTGTAGTCGCGCACATTGTTGATGGCGTGTCCAAGCTGGATGATGTTCGCACAACTGGTTCGGCTGGCGCGAAAGAGGCCACGTTGCGCAAGCTCGTCGTCGCCGGCGGGCGTGATTGGCGTGTATTCGCCGTCAAGCTTTGCGACAGGTTGCACAACATGCGAACGCTCGGTGCCGTTGGGCGCAGCAAGAGACGCCGCGTTGCACTTGAAACATATCTCATCTTCTTTCCGCTTGCGCGTTACGTAGGTTTTGTAGGGATCGCACGCGAGTTGCAATCGCTATCTTTGCGGTGGCTCCATCCTTGGCGGTGGGACGTGATTTCGAGATGGTGTGACTACAAGCGAACGGTTGACAGCCGACGGCTATCTGCGGTCATCCCCCAATCGCTGTGGTCAAAGTTGGTCCGCGAGCGAGCGGGCGTCGACGATGATCGCCGCATCGCTGATGAAGTAATGGTTCAGGCGTTTGCTCTGCTGCGTGAAGATCGTGCAGGTCGCGCACTGTTTTCGTTGCCCACGCTGCACGTGCATTGTTCATCCGTAGAGGATGCGTATCAACGCTTGTCTGAACTTCATAGCCGGTTCGCGTACGTTCCCGGAAGTTTTCGCTCCGATGCCGGCGAGGGCGTTGTCTCGTCCAAGGTGCTGATGGATCGTCGAGGCCTTGTCGCTGACTTTTTGTTCTGGTTTCCACGGGCAACTCGTGACCCTTGGGTTCGCGGCGCTAACGGCGAGTTTGCGGGAGGCGGCGATGACTTCCTCGCTGTCGCAGAGGGTGGTGACTCGACTGGAGAGTTCACAAGGGTGTTGCGCGACCTCGTCAATCAAGACACTGTGCAGGTTTTCTCGCCAAAGGGTAAGCGTCTGTCGCTTCCCCGCCATTCGACAGGGTTGGACTTTGCATTCTCGATTCACACGGACATTGGTCTGCGCGCTCGCTCTGTGCGTATCAATGGCGTAATTCGTGAATGCAGGACGGAGTTGGTCTCTGGCGATATTGTCGAAGTACTGACCGGCGATGATGTGGTCGCCCGACCTGAGTGGCTGTCACAACTCCGGTCCCCCCGGAGTCGCGCCAAGCTTCGTGCCTGGCTACGCGATGCCTCGAGGCGCGAGGCTGTTGCCTTTGGAAGGCGATTGCTCGTTGATGCCAGTCCGGATTTCGACTTTGACGCCTTCTTTCAATCGCAGGACTCCAAAGCTGTTCTGTTGTCGTTTGGTGCAACTAGCGTCGACGAGTTGTGCAGGTTGATTGGTATCGGCCAGCTATCTGCCTATGCAGTGGCGTCGAAGTCCAAGGGCGTGGATATGCACGACGTCATTGGTGGAGCCGCAGGAATGGACTCCCACAGGCAGCTGGTACTTGACGGTCGCCCGAGCAACGGGCTGAAGTACTGCGAGAAGTGCATGCCAATTCCAGGAGACCAAGTCGTCGTCTTGTCGACGTATTCTGGGGTGATCGTACATCGCCCGGCATGCTCGGCCTTGGGCGCTGGACGCTCGTCCAATGAGCACTTCGTGCCGGTTTGGGCTGGCCGAATGACTGAGGCTTTGCCGGTGCGGGTTGTGATTGAGGCGACGGACCGCAGAGGCTTGTTGGCAGACTGCGCGCGCGTGGTGGCTGACGCCAATGTGAATGTTTCGGCGGTGTTGACAAAGTCATTCGTGGACGAACTGACTCACCACCTAGCTGAAATGAAGTTCACTGTCCATGTGAAGAGTCGCGCAACGTTGGTTCGATGTGTCGAAGCTCTGCGCGACGTTGCTGGCGTTACGCGCGTCTATCGCTTGGCCCCAGAACTACTATCGAAGACGCCAACGATCGAGTCAGGTCGTGAGTATTGATTGCAATTCGCCTGACGCATACATCTCCTGCATGATGTCAGCACCGCCGACGAAATTTCCGTCGACATAAAGCTGCGGGATAGTTGGCCACGATGAGTAAGTCTTGATGCCTTCGCGAATGGCGCCATCTTCGAGCACATTGCAATACGCGAATTCTCGGATGCCGCAAGCTTGCAGTATTTGTGCGGCTCGCGAACTAAAACCACACTGGGGAAATTGAGGGGTCCCTTTCATGAATAGCACCACGCGACTATTGCCCACTATCGCGGAAATCTCAGCTTGGACGTTTCGCTCTGATGTGTTCACGGTAATAAGCCTATTGATTGCTTGCTGCAATTGTAATGTCGCGTAAAGGGAGGCACGTGCGCGAGAGTTGGCACGATTGATAGGCGGCGCGACGACACTAACGAGTCATCGGCGGATAAACGAACGCCCCACCGTGGAGGGGAGGGGCG
>ENA-UOYA01000190-UOYA01000190.1-activated-sludge-metagenome-genome-assembly--contig:-NODE-190-length-85752-cov-8.035380_pt1 | contig 85752 bp, 60 predicted proteins | sample MGYA00238163_ERZ764804 | MGnify/ENA primary metagenome ERZ764804 (study PRJEB28919, sample SAMN05720223) | activated sludge metagenome | isolation source: Anaerobic digester | place: Hong Kong...
AACTATTGTTTACATCACCAACTTTTACACCAATAAAGTTTGCATTATTGATATTGCTCACCATATTAATATATGATATTGATTCTTTTATTGTTGATGGATCAACAAAATTTACAGTTAATGGAATAGTAACTGATCGATCAACAAATCTCCAAGCTGGAACACTATTAGGGAATATTGAAATTTGACCCAATAATAATTGTTTTACAGCAACTAAGTCAACTGAAGTGATTGAATTACTACCATTAATATCTGCTGCAATTCTTTGATAAGGTGATGTCAATGGCACACTACCTAATATATGTTTCTGAATTGCAATTAAATCCATACTGTTGATACCAGCTGATACTTCAGCGAATGTAGTTCCATTCTTAACTGGCTTAACATTAGGATTTGAGCCTGTACTTACATTGAAAGAAAAAGTATTGTTTGCACCAGAATTTATAGTTGATGCAGGTCCTGCATTTGTTAATGTTGTATTTACGTTAGGTATAATAACATTATCTTCTCTTACAAAATTACCTGATAATGTTAAGCTACCAAACCCATTAATTGTGATAGTAGAACCTGAAACGATTGGAGTCATTGTCAATCCACTAACTACAATTTCTAACGGTACTAAACCTCCAGTAATTGACATTGCAGAATTTTGTCCTGCTGTACCTATTAATTGTACTTGTAAATTAAATAATGTTGTTCCATTTGCTAAAGTAGTTCCAGAGCCTGAAGCAAATACTAATCTCATCCTAGAGTCGTCAACTTTTGCAAAATCACCAGATGTGTTAGATGGAATAGCATATCCTGATGTAACTCCAGTAAATTTAACTGCTAATGGTGTTGATAATACAAACTCCATTGTCATTGCTTCTACATTCGTAAAATTATTTACTATTACTGGTACATTCAATACATCACCAGGATTACCATTAACAGCTCCTAATGTAAATTGAACATTACTTGCACTTCCAGTAGGAACTATAGCTGTATTTATCGAAACACATCCAACACTAGATGTTGTTGTTACTGTATAAGTTCCAGCTGCTAAATTTGTGATTGTATTAGATGTAGAACCAGTACTCCAAATATATGAATATGGAGCTACCGAACCTGATGGAGTTGCTGTAGCAGAACCACCACTTGTTCCAGCAGCATTTGAAGGAGTTGTTGTAATTGCAACGCTATATCCACTACAATTCAAATTTGAACTAACTACTCCAGTTGCTACAGCAGTACATCCATTATTAGTAACTGTAACTGAATATGTTCCTGCAACTAAATTACTTGCAGTTTGATTAATTGATCCATTACTCCATAAATAAGTAATAGTTCCAGTTGCTCCTGTTACATTTGCTGTTGCTGAACCATCAACAGCAGAAGTATTTGAAGCATTTACTGTAGTAACAGATGCAGTTATATTTCCAGAAACAGTAACAACTACACTATGTGTTTTGCTATTTCCGCAAGCATCTGTTGCCGTAAATACAACTGTAGTGTTTCCATTAGGATAAACTCCACTTGCATCTGCAGATGCACCAGTTCTTGTATTTGTAACAGTTACCGCACCAGAGCAACCATTATCATTGATAAATGATGAAAGATTTAAAGAAACACTTGATCCACATCCTGTTGCACTTACTGTTGTTGGTGCAGCACCAAATGTTGGAGCTTGATTATCAATTTGAGTAATTGTTTGAACTCCAGTTGCTGTATTTCCAGATGCATCTGTTGCAGTCCATGTTCTAGTTGTTATAAAACTACAACCAACAGTACTTGTTGTTGTACCCATATTCACCACTACACCCGAACAATTATCATTTCCTGAAACAGTAGGAGGAGCTGGAATTGCTTGGTTACAATTTATTGTAATATTAGCTGGTACACCAGATAAAGTTGGCAAAGTATTGTCATTAACAGTAACTGAGAAATTACAAGCTGTTGCGTTATTTCCACTTCCATCAGTTCCATTTAATGTAACATTTGTTGTTCCTCTTTGGAAAGTCAATAAAGCACTATTTGTACCATCAGCCATATTGGTAAGGTTAGCTGGATTTCCATTTGCATTTCCACTAAATGATGCACTCCATATTGATCCAGAACAATTATCTGTAATAGGATCTGCAATTGAATAAGATTGTGAACAAATTCCAGAGGCAGTTGTAAGTACAACATTACTAGGACATAGTAAAGTTGGATTCAAGTTATCATTTATAGTCACTGTAAACGAACAACTTTGAGTAGCCAATGTACTTGTATTAACAGAAGTTAAGGTAACAGTTGTTACACCTTTATTAAAAGATAATGATCCGCTATTTGTTCCATCAGCAATTCCAGAGAAATTTGCAGGATTTCCAAGAACATTTCCACTAAAAGTAGCACCCCATGTAGCTGAATTACAGTTACTTGAAGTAATTGGATCGTTTATTACAGTAGTTTGAGTACATTGACCAGCTGCTGTAGTTAGCACAACATTTGAAGGGCAAGTCAATGTAACAGAACCCGATGGAATTACTGTTACTTTTATATCTTTATAAGAAATATTTCCAGATAAATCACTAAAATTGTATCGAATAATTGTAGTTCCAATTTGGAAACTTGTATTTTGATATTGACCATTACAAGCTGTGTTTGGTAAGACAACATTACCTGGATTAATTAAACCAAAAACTATATTTGGGTTTGGACCAGAAACATATTGTCTTGTTATTGTAATTCCAGAAATAGGATTGCAATTATCAGAAGCACTAGGACACAAACTATTCATAGTTGGTTCATACCAAGAGAAATTTGCTTCACATGTAAACGGATTTGCATTCAAAGTTACATCAGAACCTAAATAACTTATAGTTGGTGGAGTTTTATCAATTGCAGTAACTGTAAAGCTACAAGTTGCAGTATTTAATGAAGCATCTGTCGCTTTATATGTAATTACACTTGACCCTACAACAGTTGTTGAAGTTAATGTACCTGACACATATGAACCTCCATCTACAGAGTATTCTAATGTTGCAGCAGGAGTACAGTTGTCAGTAACTGTAGCAACAGGTAAAGTTCCTGTAGCAGAACATGTTAAAGAATTTACAGCTGAATTTATGGATAAATTAGCAGGGCATGTAATTACTGGTGGCTCAATATCATAAACTTTAACAGTATATGAACAACTATTTACATTTCCAGATCCATCAGTAATTGAATAAGTTACTGTTGTAGTACCCTTATTGAAATTGGATGGTTGGTCAGATGCACTAGATCCTGTAGCAGGAGTTGCTCCAGCACCTGATGTGGTATAACCTACAGTATAATCAATACAATTATCTCCTAAGTTACTAACATTTAATAGTGCAAGTTCTGCTACAGAAGATCGATGGATACAACCAAAATTTGTATTATAGGTTACACCTGAAGGACAAGTTATAGTAGGCAATTGAGCATCTTTCACAGTAACAGTAAATGTACAACTAGCTGTATTGTCAGATACATCTGTTGCTGTACATAGAACTGTAGAAACACCTTTATCTAAATATGCTGTAAAAGTAGTATTAGTATAAACTCCAGTGATAGGTAAACCAGGCATATTACCAATATAAGTTAATGGAACTGTTTGATCTAAAGTACTTGCTCCACTAATTTGATATCTTAATGTAAGATTATCTGCTACACCTAAACAAGCTCCGATGTCTCTTACAGTTGGAGTTGGATTTATTAATCCTTGACAAACATTTAAAGCTGTGTTAACAGTAATATTAGTTGGACAAATAATAGTTGGAGGATTCAAATCAATTACTCTTACTGTAAATGAACAACTTGCAGTGTTTAAAGCTGCATCTTGAACAGTATAAGTAACTGTACTTGTACCTCTTCTGAAAACTAGACCATTAGCACCATAAGAATATGGTACATTTGATGCATAATTACCAGTTATTAGACCAGGTCTTGGATTGCCTCCTGCATAAGTAGTAGATGCATCATTGTATGTTGCTAAAGCAAAACCATTTGGTAATGGACTTTCTACTCCAACACCAGAAACATCAACTTTAATATTATAAGGAGTAGGACAATTGTCGTAAAAATTTGGTTCTAACCCAATTACAGGCATTAAACAATCACTTCCCGCTGAAGCTACTGTAACTTTATTTGTAGGACATAATATTATTGGTGCTATCGAATCATTTACTTGAACTCTTACTTGAAATATATTTGTATATAAATGTGAAGCTGTTGAGGCATTATCTACACAAGGTAAATAAGGAGCTCCAGAATCAGATGCAGTACCATCACAACCTTCAATAATATAAGGAGTTGCAGTAGTACTATCAATTAATCTATAATATACTCTTGAAGTACCTTTAGGTAAATATAAATAAGCTAATCCAGTAGCATTAGTCCAAGCAACTGTTTGTGTACCATTTGATTCAACTCTATATTCTAATGTTTTAGTATTACAACCATCAGCATCTGACCAAGTTGGTAAAACAACATTATAAACACCTTCACAATAACTAGGCATAGTTGATATTGTCACATTAGGTGGAGCAGGTAATGTTGGAGCTGGATTAGCACTAGATGATGCATATAATCTTACAACAAAAGAACAAGTAGTTGTATTACCTACTGCATCAGTTGCTGTGTAAGTAACATAATTTTTACCTACATTATAGTTCAAATTGTTAGCTGTACCATTTCCAGATGCTGTAGTTGCACCAGTAATTGTATAATTAATATTTGCTGGATATGAACAATCACTTAATGTAGAAGTATATACATTACTAACCAAACTCGAACAAGTATTTGCAGGAGCTGCTGGTGTAGCGATAATTTCTCCAACTGGGCAAGGAGTATTAAATATTGGACCAGTTTTATCTTGAACTGTAATTGTGAAAGCACAAGTAGCTGTATTATTGCCTAACGCACCATCTCTTACAGTATAGGTAACTGTTGTTACTCCAATTGAAAGATTTGTTGGAACCCAAGTTGAACCTAAAAGTGAACCATTACCCGTTCCACTTCCAACTGTTGCTCCAGATAATACCCAAGTAGTATTTGTATTATTATTAAGTTGTGTAGTTGTAGCACAATTATCAAAAGAAGTATGAGCTAAATCATTTCGATTAATAATTCCATTTGTATAATCTGATGCAGAATTAGATACAGAAGCATTACATGATGAAACTGATGTTGCATTTACAGTTATATTACCTGGACAAGAAACCGTTGGAGCTGTTTTATCTTGTACAGTTACCGTGAATGTACAAGTTGATGTACCTCCAGCATTATCAGTAATTGTAAAAGTAACAGTAGATAAACCTCTATTAAATGATACTGGAGTTATTATACTACCACTATTACCAGATAATGATACTGTTGTAGCTCCAACTATATTCAAATTATATGTAAGAATATTTGTTGGACAATTATCAGTATATGCAGGAGCGATAGATGACCCAACTACTTTTGCACAAGATACTGGCTCAGTATTTACTGTAATATTAGCTGGACAAGTTCCTGTTGGGGCTTGAGGTATTAATTCATTTATTTTTACAGTAAAACTACAAGATTGTTGATTGCCATAAAGATCTGTCGAAGTATAAGTTACTGTTGATAAACCAGTATTAAATAATCTTGAACTTAAGTTTCCAGAACCAGAAGCAGATGTTGCTCCTGTAATTGTATATGTAGTTGAAATATTAGCAGCTGAAGAACAATTATCAGTAATTGTAGCAGCTAATCCACCTACATTCAAATTACATGTTGGCGAACTTTGCACAATATTTGCTGGACAAGTTACTACAGGTGGTAATTCGTCTAAAACATTAATTGTAAATTCGAACTTATTATCATCACTTGGATTTCCATTGATGTCATAAACAAAATAATAAGTATTTGCACCTAAATTGGCACATGTAAAACTAATAGAACCTGAACCATCAGCTACAAATGCACCTAAATTACCTCCATTCTTCAAAAACACTTTGTAATTTGAAGCTGGCAATGGTCCAGGGCATGGAGCAGCTGGAGCTGAAATTCTCAATGTTCCTGTGATTGCATTTGCAGGGAAACCAAATCCACCTACGTGTCCACCAACTTGAACAGTTGCAGTACCAGAAGCATTTAAGGAAACGTTCATTGAAGTTTCTTGGCCAGTTATCTGGCTAGTACATTGAGCAAAAAGGTTAGAAAAATTTAATAGGAACAAGGGGATCAATAGGTAAAAATACCTCTTCAGCAAATAATTTGTAGTATTTGAATAAAACGAGGTGAATCTTGTTTTGGTCAACAATTTAGATTCCATACTTATAACTTTTGTTTTCGGTTAAAAAATTAATAAAATTAAATAATCAGTCTAAAAAAACATGCCTAATATTAATCACTTAATATAGGGTAAACATACTCTAAAACAATTGTAAGATTCTTAAATGTAAATTAGCAATAACAATATTAGCTATTAATAATCAATAATTTATATTATTATATTGATAAAATACAAGTAATTTGATTCAAAATTATGTACATTTTATCAATTATTCTAATTTTTCTGAAAAAAATAAATTATTTTTTGGTCTGATTAGATTTAAAATGTTTGCGATATAAATAATAAAAAATTCTAATATGATGCCATATTAAACAATATTTTAACTTTTATCTTATTAATTATCAGAAAATTTTATGTCATTATGATTTTCACCATCATCAAAATTTTTCTTTCTATTTTTAATCCAAATAAAAGCAATCGTTCCTACTACCAAATAAGGCGCTGCAAACATATAAAGTATTCCAGAGTTCAAACTTTTCCCTGCACTACCCCCATTACTTAAGTTTGACTCTGTGCTAAGTTTGCACATAGGACATTGAGCTACCAAAAGATTGGAAACTAATAAAATTATAAAAAGTACTCCTAAACTTAAAATTATCTTTTTCATTATTATTTATAATAAGGTCTTAACATTAAATAACATATAGGTCCTGTGATAGCAACATAAAGCCATATTGGATATACAAATTTAGCAAATTTTTTATGTTGTTCAAAATTTTTTAGATAGGCTCTATTAAATGTAAATAAAATTAAAGGAAACGAGATCGCAGCAAATATGATATGTGTTATTAAAATAAGAAGATAAAGTACTTTTAAAAAACCTTCTCCTCCATATCTAGTAGCAGGTGTCATAAAATGATAAACTACGTAGGATAATAGAAAAATAACAGAACAAAATATTGCAGCATATATTGCATTCTGATGAGCAACAATATTTTTTTGTTTGATTTTTATTAATGCATAAATTAATAAAAATGAAGTAATTGTATTTAATATAGCATGAAATGCAGGAAGAAATGATAAATTAATATCATGATTAAATTTTACATAACGCATCAATATTACTAAAAACAATACAGCTATACTGACAATTACTGCTATTGTATCCAATTTCTTTAAAGTCATTTATTTTTCTTTATCTCTATTTAATATAGGTTTTGGAGTAGGTGTTAAGGGTAATAACACTGTAATATGCTTGACTAAATCTTGAAAAGTACTTTTAGAAAAATCGTTATAAGACTTCCTAATATTATTTTTTACATCAATTAATTGCATCGAAGGAATGGAACTATCTGCTGGTATAAAATAATACAAATTTTCAATAGAACTAGGTATTTGATAAAATTTAGCTTCGGACTTTAAATTTTTAAAATTATAATCAATGGGAAAATCTTGAAACAAAACTAAACTAAATTCTTTTCTATCTTTAAATTGATCATACAATGTCTCAATTTTATTCTTTTGCGTTGAATCATCTTTTATATAGACAAAAAGAGTTACTTTACACAAAATACTATCGTTAGAAATCGAATTAAAGCTATCTAATCTGATATTAAACTGATTTAATTTTACAGATTCTTTAAGTTCATTAAGTGCAATTGCTCTATAATTTGTTCCCTCTTTCAAATAATAATAAGAAATTAAAGGGAATAATATCAAAAGAGCTAAAATAATTAGTAATGTAAAATTTCTAGTTTTCATTATTGAAAAAAAAAGCAGGTAAAAACCTGCTTATATATTAATGATGATCTTCTGCATTTTTAGTATCTTGGGGAGTTGAACTATGTTTATCCAAGCCAATTTCATTTTTCATTTTTATACCTGCCCTACTATGATTCCAATAATTTCCTTCAGCAAGAAATGCAATCATTGCCCACACTAAAAGTAATGTTGGTAATAATACACTCATCGACAAGCCTTTTACCTCATATTTCATATGCATAAATTCAAACACAATAAAATAGGCTTTATATAAACTTCCGATAATCATTCCAAAGTACATTACAGATTTTGGCAAATGAAATCCAGGTATTAAATATCCCTTACCTAATAAAGCCAATCCAACTTCTAATAGTGTAACTATTGCAAGAATAATTAAACCTTTTATTAATACTTTTTTACCTTCTTCTCTAGATAACATAATAATTAATTTTAAATGTTCTGCAATAATATATTATAATAAGTAGAATACTAAAAATACAAATACCCAAACTAAATCCACAAAGTGCCAATACAGTCCTATTTTTTCCACCATTTCATAATGATTTCCTCTTCTCTCGTATAATCCACTCATTACATTAAGCATAATTATAGTTAGAAATACAACTCCAGAAAAAACGTGAAAGCCGTGAAATCCAGTTACAAAAAAGAATATACCACCAAATGCTTTAGGACCAAATTGTTGAACTTTAGTTTCTCCATCAGAATTTGTATAGGATCTTTGAATCCATTTTCCATCCACTTTATGTATTATATAAGAACTACCTTTGGTGAATGACTCATGTTGAGCACCAGCAGCATAAGGATGTCCATGCTCATCTACGTTATAAGTACCATCTTCTGTATATGACCCAAATGGGTTTGTTGAGATTGTCATGTGTTCTGTAGCAATCAAATTTGTCCATTCCCAAGCCTGACAACCTAAGAAACCAAGCCCTCCAACAATTGTCATTAACATCCAAAATATTACTCCCTTCTTATTATTATAATGACCTTCTTGTACTGCTCTAACCATTGTAACTGAACTAATGATCAAAACGAAAGTCATAATTGTAACGAAAATCAAAGGTGCATGTTGAATCCCCCCGGGTAAGGTAGAAAATACAAAATCAGGAACTGGCCATGAAGGAACACTAAACCTCAAAGTGCCATAAGCAATTAACAATCCAGCAAATGAAAAAGCATCTGATAATAGAAAATACCACATCATCAACTTACCATAACTAGCTTTGAAAGGTTCTTTTGCACCTGACCAAGCATCTCCTTTTTTCAAATCATGTTCTAAAGTATGTGTTGCCATTCGACAAATATTTTTTTTAATTGTATATGAAAAACAGAATGAGATATACCCAAAGAAAATCAACAAAATGCCAATATGTTGTAGTAACTTCAAGTCGAACTTTTCTCGTTTCTGAATATTTTTCAGGTAATGTAAAAGCATGAAAACATGCTAAAATTAAAGCGAAAATACCACCAATTAAATGTGCTAAATGAATTCCAGGTATTACATATATAAATGAACCTGCTGGATTACCAGTCAAAGTCACTCCTACTGAATCCAAACTTTTCCAGCCAGAATATTGAATAATAGAAAAAACTATTCCAAGTATTAATGTTATTACTAATGAGAACTTATATAATTTGTAATTTCCTTTTTTATAAGAATTATAAGCAATTTGCATCGTTACACTACTTAATAAAATCACAAACGTATTATAAATAAATTGAGTTGGCAATTTGAATTCAAGCCAATTTCCAGCTCCTTTCCTTACAATATAAGCACTTGTAAATGCAGCAAACATCATAACAATAGCAGCACAAGCAATCCAAATTGCAATAACATAAGGATGTACTTTCGAACGATTGTTAATATTGTTATTTACTGCTTCCACTATATTTTATCAATTAGATAAACAATCAAAACAATTGGCAAATAAATAAATGAAGAAAACATCAATTTTCTTGCTGCAATTGCATCATTATTTTTATATAATTTCCATGAATAAAAACTATAACCCAAATTTATAATCTGTATTATTATTAGTGAAATAACTCCAGCATAATTGAATAAATACGGAATACAAGTAATTAAAAATAATGGTAAACTATACATTAATGAATGAAATCCTATTCTATTATTAAGCTCTCCAGTATTATTAGGAATAAGCTTAAATCCTGCCTTTGTATAATCAGCATGCCCTAACCAAGCAATTGACCAAAAATGAGGAAATTGCCAAAAAAATTGAATACCGAATATAGCTAAGCACATTGGAGATACATAACCTTCAGCTGCAACTGCACCAATAGCTGTAGGTAAAGCCCCAGGTATTGCCCCCACTAATACAGCAATAGGAGAAACTCTTTTTAAAGGAGTGTAAATAAACGAATATACAATTAAAGATAAAGTTCCAAATACTGCACATATCGGATTAATATATGCCAATAATGTAATACCAATCAAAGACATAAACCCAGCTGCTAATATAGCTTCTGAAACATTCATTCTATTTGCAGCTAAAGGTCTATTCATTGTTCGCTTCATTAGCTTATCATAGTCCTTTTCTAATACTTGATTAATAGCATTTGATGCACCAGTTACAAGAAAACCCCCAACTGAAAGTAGTATAACTACATTCCAACTAAAGTGATCAACAGCAATTAAATAAGTTAATATTGCAGAAAAAACAACTAAAAAGTTTAACCTCAGTTTAACTAATTGTTTATAGTCTTCAATTTTTAAACCTAATAATTGACTATAATTATTATATATAACTTTATCAAACATTCCTAAATTCTACAATTAATGACTACCACTATCTTCCTCTCCTACTCCTAATGGCTCTACTTGAGATATAAAATCTTTTCCATCTTTTGCATAATCATAAGGCCATCTATGTACAGAAGGAATATTCCCAGGCCAATTACCATGAATATGTTCAATTGGAGTTGTCCATTCCAATGTAGATGATTCCCAAGGATTTCGAGAAGTAACCTTCTTACCTTTCCATATACTATAAAAGAAATTTACTACAAAAAGTAATTGAATTAAAAACACTAAAGCAGCAGCAATTGTAATAAATTGATTTAAAGAAGAAAAATGTTTGAAAGTTTCAAAATTGTCAAAAGTATAATATCTTCTTGGTACACCAGCCATTCCTAGATAATGCATTGGCCAGAAAATAGCATAAGCACCAATTAATGTTCCCCAAAAATGGATTTTTCCTAATGTTTCATTCATGAATCTTCCATATAATTTTGGAAACCAATGATAAACACCAGCAAACATACCGAAGAAAGCTGCAACACCCATCACAATATGGAAGTGAGCAACAACAAAATAAGTATCGTGCATTTGAATATCAATTGCCGAATTTCCTAAGAAAATACCAGTAAGACCTCCTGAAATAAACATTGAAACAAATCCAATTGCAAATAAAGAAGGTGCGTTCAATCTTACATTTCCACCATAAATTGTTGCAATCCAGTTAAATACTTTTACAGCAGATGGAACAGCAATTATCAATGTAAAAACTACAAAGAAATTTGATAAAAATGGATTAACCCCTGCCATAAACATATGATGTGCCCAAACGATAAATGACAAAAATCCAATCGCTAAAATTGAAAACACCATAGCTTTATACCCAAAAATAGGCTTCCTAGTATGTACGGATAGAACTTCTGAAACCAAGCCCATAGCAGGTAATATAATGATATAAACCTCAGGATGTCCTAAAAACCAAAATAAGTGTTGGAATAAAATAGGAGAACCTCCTACATTTTCCAAAGCTTTACCATCAACAAAGATTTCACTTAAATAGAAACTTGTTCCCATTCCTCTATCAAACATCAATAAAAGAAAACCAGAAACAAGAACAGGAAACGAAAGTAATCCAAGAATTGCTGTTACAAAGAAAGCCCAAATTGTTAATGGCATTCTCCACATCGTCATTCCTTTTGTTCTCAAATTCAAAACAGTTGTTATATAATTTATACCACCTAATAGTACAGAAACTACAAAAAACGTCAAACTTACTAACCAAAGTGTCATACCAGTCTTAGAACCATCTGATGCTTGAGGTAATGCACTCAATGGTGGATAAGCAGTCCAACCACCAGAAAACGGACCAGTACTTAAAAATAATGAATAAAACATTATTATACTTGACAAAAAGAAAAACCAATATGACAACATATTAAGGAATCCTGATGCCATATCTCTTGCACCAATTTGTAATGGAATTAATAAATTACTAAAAGTTCCACTCAATCCAGCTGTAAGTACAAAGAAAACTATAATTGTACCATGCATTGTGACTAATGCATAATAAAACTCAGGAGCAAGTTTACCAATACCTTCGCTATTCACAGTGATCCACTTACCCAATAATGGTTTAAGCCACAATAAGCTTTCTTCTGGGAAACCTAATTGTAAACGAAATATAATAGACATCCCAGCACCAATAATTGCCCAAATCATCCCTGTAATAAGAAATTGTTTAGAAATCATTTTATGATCCTGACTGAAAATATATTTTGTGATAAAATTGGATTGATATTTATCACCATGATGATGCTCATGAAAATGATCATCATAACCTTGCTCTCTTATAAGTATATCCTCATGAGTTTCAGGATGATTAGCGATAGCAGACATATATATATTATTTTATTAATATTAAATTAATTGAGTAAATAACTATTTACCCTCTTCCTTTTTTTCTTCAATAATAACCTTTGTAGTATCTTTAGCTACTTCAATAGGGTCAATTGCCAATTTTTTACCTTTATTTGGATCATCAACTGTATTTCTTATTGAAGTCAAATAAAAAGATTTTTGTTCAGATAACCATTTATTATATTCTTCTTGAGAAACAATTTTAACTTCTCTTCTCATACTAAAATGTCCATTTCCACATAATTCAGCACAAGCCAATTCATATTCAAATGCTTCCCATCTCTTCTTACCATTTGGATCTTTTGGATCTGCTGGTTCATTATATTCAGGATACTTTTTCAATTCAGCTCTATATTCTTCAGTAGTTTTAGTTGGAGTAAATACAAAGTATGTTGGCATTCCTGGAACAGCATCCATTTTTACTCTAAATTGAGGTAAATAAAAATTGTGTAATACATCTCTTGCTACAATTCTTATTCTAACTTTTTGACCAACAGGTAATACCAATTTATCTGGCTTAATATCATCATAATTTTTTGGATCAGTCCAATCCTGACCAATATCATTAGCACCCCCAATCAACTTGTAATTTTTTGTGCCTAAAAGACCATCAGGTCCTGGGTATCTTAACGTCCAAGCAAATTGATATGCCGTTGCTTCAATTTCTATTGCCTTATCATCTGGCTTTACATCAGCCATTACCTTGTTCCAAGCATTCAGACCTCCAACAACCAAGAAAGTCATAACAATAGCTGGAACAGCAGTCCAAATAACTTCCAATTTATTATCATGAGATATAAATTTAGCTTTCGAACCTTCTCTACCATGAAATTTGTATGTAAACCAAAATAATAATACATGTGTAATAATAAATACTATACCAGTGAAAAATAAAGTAATTTTAAATACACTATCAAGAGAACTACCATGAGCAGATGCAGATGTATGAGGTCCAAAACCCAAAAAGTAGTTTTTCATATCATAAGCAGACCATACACAGTATAATAAAAAGCAAATCATGAAAATTACACCTAATATACTATTCCAATAATTAGAAGCATATTCGGCATTTTTTTCACCTCTTATTTTAGCTGTTAACTCTGTTAACTTTCCAATTTGAACAAATACAATTCCAGCTAAAATTATACATAATACAACTATTAACGTTGTCATATTAATTTATTTTTACTTTACTAAAATATTCTTAATTTTAATTTGTCAATGCTTTGCATTATACATGATGATGCACACTTTCTTCCAAAAAAGGATCGTTAATTGGAATTAATGATGCTTTTGCTAATTGTAAAAACAAAATAAACAAAAACAAAGCTCCAAAACCCAAAAATGTACCTATTTCTAACAATCCTGGAATTGTGAAACCCATTTTAAATTCTGGTGCATGATGTTCAGAGTGATTCTCCATGGCATTATGACTGTTTTCATGATTTTCAACTTCATGATTACCAGTTGAATGTTGTTCTGTAACATTATGTTCACTGACATTTTTTACTTCTTCACTTTTTGTAGGTTCTTCATTAGATATTAGTACTTTTTTTACATCTTTATCCATAATAGATGAATGATGCTCTGCTTTAGCTTCCATTAATTCATGTGCTGTATGTCTAGCTCCTGGCTTAATCATTTGAAAATAATCTAACCAATGTCCAAAAAATACTATCAATGCTACAAATACTAATGAACCATACTTTCTTTTAGTATCATTTCTCAATAAAATGAAAAATGGTAGAATGAAATTCATAACAAAATTAGCCCAAAAAATTACGGGATATTCTTCCATTCTTGTTTTGAAATATGTAGTTTCTTCACCAACATTTCCATACCATATTAACATAAATTGAGAAAACCATAAATAAGTCCAAAAAATACTAAATGCAAACATATATTTACCTAAATCATGAAGGTGCTCAACAGTAACTTTATGATAATATCCTTTTGACTTTAAATAAATTAATAATAATATTGTAAAGGATATTAAACTAACTAACAAACTAATAGTAGCATACCAAGCAAATAAAGTGCTATACCAATGGGCATCAATAGACATTATTAATTGCCATATAAAAGCTGCACTAGTAAAACCAGCAATAGGTAAAAATATAGCAGCCCACTTCTTAGATAATTTATAATTTGTGAAATTTGAATCTCCATTTTTATCCTGATCAACAGATATTGATCGCATCTTTCTAGCCCAAAAATACCATACTCCTCCAAATCCTAATGTAGCTAAAAGAAACCATCCTTTATTTAAAAACTTTGACTTATGTTGTAATAACTCATCACCTGCTACAGAAGCATTATCAGCCCAATGATATAAGTGATGATAACCAAAGTAAACACCTCCTACAATAACTGCCAATAATATTAAACCAATTAATAAAAATTGAGCACTTGCTTCCCATACCCGCTTAAACACAATATGCCAGCCAGAATACATTAATATTTTACCACAGTATAGAAATATAGAGATAAATGCTATACCTGTGAAAAAGAACGAGTTATGCAAAAAATTTGTCCAAAATCTTGTATGAAAAACATCATCTTGAGTCCAAGTTAATATCATGCATATTAAACCAAGAGCCATAAATCCGAACAAAATATTTTTTTGTTTCCCTTCAAATACAAACTGATTCATATTATAAATATATAATCTAAATAAATATTTTTCTCTATCCTACAAAATTAATGACCTGCAGGGTGATCCATTTTAATTTCTGCATGTTCTTCTACTGCTTTATTCAATTTTACAACTGATAATGCAGGTGTTGCAGAATTATTTAGTGTATTTTCAGCATCATTATATTTCAATCCTTTTGCATTAGCTTGTAATGATCTAATATATTGAATTACATTCCAACGCTCTGTATAAGATAATTTATCAGCATAAGAACCCATAACATTTTTACCAAACATTATAGCATGATAATATCTTCCTTCACTAGATGCAATAAAATCATCTGAAACCAAATTAGCTGGTTTAGCAGGGTACTTTGCTTCAGGATGATCATATAAAAAACCATTGCCATCACCTTTATCTCCATGACATAATCCACAGTAAATGGTATATAATTCCTTACCATTTCTAAGTGATTCTTTAGATATTAAGAATGGATTCTTTACAATTTCTGCCATTGCTCTAGTTCGTTCCTCTTCAGTATCTTTATAATAATATGGAACAGAGCCATTTATTGGTAATGCTACAGATGAATTACCATCACCTCTTAACATTTTTACCATTTCTGTTCTCCCTTCTTCTGAAGATTGATTTGCAATACCTACAGAACCTCTTGCAACTGTTCCTGCGACAGGCAATCTTGGTACAGACAAATCATATACAGATTTTGTACTTTCTTTTTCCCAGTGATTTGGAGAATATGGATCTACAACGTTTGCTTCATAAGCTATTGAGTGTCCCATATCTGGCATATATTCATGACCAGTATTGTTCTTATCAGCTGGGCTACAACTATATATAATAGTAAAAGCTGCCAAAACTGTTAATAATGATATATTTGAATTAAAATTTTTCATTATATCTATAAAGTCTTATTCAAAAATTAAATATATTTTGTATGAATTTCAGAAGCACCCGTAGAAGTTAAAAATGAATTTAAGTCATTCAATTCATTACTATTCAATCCACTTGTATCAAAAGCAATACAAAATTTATCGTCTGTGATTCTATCATCCAAAGTTGGGTTTTTAATACCTGGTCCCATTCCACAAACTGTATAAAATGATACAACCATTCCAATTGCAGCAAATAATACAGTTAACTCAAATGTTACTGGAATGAAGGATGGTGCAGGCCAATAAGGTTTTCCTCCAAAAATTATAGGCCAATCTTTAACAAATGCCCATGACATGAATCCAAAAGCAGTCATCGTACCTGTCAAACCAAAAACAAAACCAGCTTCATGCAATCTTGATTCAGATAATCCTAACAATGGATCCAAACCATGAACTGGAAATGGAGTATAGACATCGAAAATGTCAAGGTGTGCTTTTCTAGCTTTATCAAGAGCACCTAACAATTCATTTTCGTCATTGTATAAGCCAAACAATATGTTTTTATTTAAACTTCTCATTACTTTTAAAATAATTATTAATGATGACTATGATTATCTTCTTCTACTGAGTGTGTATCATGATGAGGAGCATGTACTGCATTTGGTCCAATATAATTATCTCCAGCTGTTTTCAAAATCGATTTTATTTCAGCAATTGCTACTACTGGAGCAAATCGTGCAAATATCAAGAAACATGTGAAAAACAAACCCAAAGAACCTAAAAATAAACAAATTTCAACCCAAGTAGGTGAATAATAACTCCAGCTAGATGGTAAATAATCTCTTGCTAATGTGGTGGCAATGATAACAAATCGTTCAAACCACATTCCAATATTTATGAATATAGACATAAAGAATGTTATAAAAATTGAACGTCTGAATTTTTTCACCCAAAATATCTGTGGAGATATTACATTACATCCCATCATACCAAAATATGACCACCAGTATGGTCCAAATACCCTATTATAAAAAGCAAATTGCTCATATAAATATCCAGAATACCAAGCAATAAATAACTCAGTTAAATATGCTACACCAACAATAGTTCCTGTCAATAGAATCACTTTATTCATTGATTCAATATGTTCCAGAGTAATATAATCCTCTAATTTCATTGTTTTTCGACAAACCAACATTAGAGTCTGTACCATTGCAAATCCTGAAAATATAGCTCCAGCTACAAAGTATGGAGGGAAAATTGTTGTATGCCATCCAGGGATAACTGAAGTTGCGAAGTCAAAACTTACTATTGTATGTACAGAAAGTACTAATGGAGTTGATAATCCCGCTAAAACTAACGACAATGACTCCCATCTTTGCCAATGCTTTGCAGAACCAGTCCATCCAAAAGCTAAATTAGAATATAGCTTTCTTCTCCAACCTGATGCTCTATCTCTAACTGTAGCAAAATCTGGAACTAGACCAGTGTACCAGAATAATAATGATACTGTAAAATATGTTGAAATTGCAAATACGTCCCAAAATAATGGTGAATTAAAGTTGGTCCAAAGTGGACCTCTTGTGTTTGGATATGGAAAGATAAATATTGCCATCCAAACACGACCCATGTGAATAATTGGAAATTGACCAGCACATATTACAGCAAATATAGTCATTGCCTCTGCTGCTCTATTAACACCTGTTCTCCATTTTTGGCGGAATAGCAACAATATCGCCGAAATCAAAGTACCAGCATGTCCTATACCTACCCACCAAACGAAGTTAGTGATATCCCAACCCCAACCAATGGTTCTATTTAGATTCCATGATCCAATACCTACCCATACAGTCCAAGTAATGCTAAATACATATAATGCTAAAAATGTAGCAGCGAGAATAAAACCTATAACAAATTGCTTTGTAGGTGTTTTTTCTGTTGGTGTACAAATATCTTCAGTAATCTGATGATATGTTTTATTACCAATAATTAATGGTTCTCTAACCGGCGAAACGTATGCACCCATTTGATGCTAATTTTTTTAAATTATTAATAATTTGGATGACCAAATAAAAAATTATTTATCCAATACTCTCTTCTGATCTGTTTGTAACCTTCATTGAATAGACTACATTCGGATCAATATTTACTTCTTCAATTACCCTATAAGCCATTGGAGAATGTATTAATTTCGAAATTTTTGTTTCTTTATTGTTTCTATCTCCAAAAGTAATAGCTCCTGTTGGACATGCGGTTTGGCATGCGGTTTTAACATCATTTTCATGAAGTTGTCTTTCTTCCCTTTTAGCTATTAATTTGCCCTCTTGAATTCTTTGTACACAAAAACTGCATTTTTCAATTACACCTCTAGAACGAACTGTAACATCAGGGTTTAATACCATTCTTGTTAAATTATCAGCATAGAAAGGTAATTCCTCACCATTAATTCTATTTTCATTAATTGAAAATAAATCTGCAGTTGTATAATCTAACCAATTGAATCTTCTAACTTTATAAGGACAGTTGTTTGCACAATATCTTGTACCAATACATCTATTATAAGTCATTTGATTTAATCCATCACTGCTATGGTTGGTAGCATTCACAGGACAAACATTTTCACAAGGAGCATTATCGCAATGATGACACATTAATGGTTGATAAACAACATTTGGATTATTTATATCTCCATAATAATATCTATCAATTCTTAGCCAAGTCATTTCATGGTGGCGATGAACTTCAAATTTTCCTACAACAGGAACATTATTTTCAGCCATACATGCTACAGTACATGCACCACAACCTGTACAAGAATTCAAATCAACAAACAGATTCCAATGATGACCTGATGTATATTTATATTGATGACCTGGATATAATGTTCTGTCATTCAGTTTCTTGAATTCAGCTCTTTGCTCTTGAAGTTCTTCAACAGCTTTTGGAAGTTCATTCAAATTAGTACGTTTAATAACAGTACGTTTTGTTAACGAACCTTGGAAACCTTTATATCCTAATATTTTCTCATCTGCATTTATAACAGCATTTTCTTCCTTGCCTTTATCAGTAACTCCCATTGTATGGTGGTATTGAACGCAAGCAAAATTTTTATCTTTTTTACCGTTCTTTTTTACAGATACTTGAGTAGAATAATATTGAGTATTTCCTTTATCATCAGCAACTAATATTGAATTAATATTTGTACCAACATTCTTTCCAGTTAATCCAACAGTTTCTCTACCATAACCTAAAGCGATTGAAACGGTTCCAGGCATTTGACCAAATTGTCGCATTGCAATACAAGTAAATTTCTTGCCATTGATTTCAACATCTACCAAATCTCCATCTTCTAAGTTTTCGAATGAAGTATAATTATTCACACCGTCCCAATTCATCGGTACAGATAAATAATTTCCCCAAACTGTTCTTAAAACAGGGTCTGGCATTTCCATTAACCATGGATTATTTGCATACTGACCAGCACCAATATTAACTGATTCGTAAATTGATACTTCTAATGGAGCATTTGAAGGTTTTGAAATGCCATTTAATGCAGCAATCACATCACCTGAAAAATTGTAGGAACTATTAGACAAATCATTAGAAATGACACCATCATGCAGACAATTGTCCCAGAAAGCTTGAAAACTAGCAAAACCAGAACCAGATTGCATTGATTTCCAATTTTCCATCAAATAATCATGATAATTCATAGAATTATCAGTCCATGCAAGTAATGTTGACTCAGCTTGTCTTGAATCAAATAATGGTGCAATAGTAGGTTGAACAAAACTATAATGTCCTGCAACAGGATTTGCATCACCCCAAGATTCTAAATTGTGGTGTGCATTTGCAACAAAATTACAAAGATTTACAGTTTCGTTCATTGAACTAGATATTGCAACCTTTGTTCCAACTTTTGATAATGCAGATTTGAATTGCTCATTATTTGCACCATCAAATACAGGATTTGAATCTAAAAATATGATGGTATTAACAGAGCCAGATGCCATTTCTTTAATCAAGTACTGATAATCGGTATCTGATCCTTGTCTTCTATTTGAATGCTCATTAAAATCTATTGTAGTCCCAATATTTCCTAATATAGCATTTATAGCATTTACTAAAATTTGCTCATTTGTATTGTTAGAACCAGAAACAACTAAAGATTTTCCTTTATTCGCTACTAAATCTTTTGCTGCCTTTTTTAACATAGATAATGCAGCGTCATTCACTTTTGGAGCACTTAAATTTGTTCCACCAGTTAATAATGCTACTTCATTATATAAATTTGCAATTGCAGCTCCTTGTTCAGATGGTTTCACTAATATTCTATGATCTGCATTAGATCCTGTCAATGACATTCCACTTTCAACATGATAATGTCGAGACATTTTAGCATTTTTGACATCATCTATTCTTCTATTCTGAGCATACCCTTTTGCAAATTCCTCTGGAGAAATCCAAGTGCCTAAAAAGTCAGCATTGAAAGCAACAATAGTTAATGCTTGATCAAATTTGTATGTTGGTAATACTCTTTTTCCAAAATTCTGCGCATTTGCATCAAGAAGACCAGAATAAGAAACACTATCGTAAGTTATGTGTTTGGTAGAAGGATATTTTGCTATAAACTCAGAAATTACTTTTTTATAAGTATTACTAAGTATTGTATTTGAGACTAATCTAATATTTCCGTTTAATTTCGATTTTACTTCTTTATCTAACTCTTCCCAAGTTAATTTATCGACATTACCATTATTAACTTTACCAGGATATTGAAGTCTATTATTATCATAAAGGCTTAAAACCATTGCTTGAGCTCTTGCACCAGTCACACCTTTTGAAACCTTCGACATTGGGTTTCCTTCGATTTTTATTGGTCTTCCTTCTCTTGTTTTTACTAATATCGAAGCATAATCACCTCCATTAACAAAACTTGAAGCATAATATGTTGCAACTCCTGGAACAATAGTATCAGGCTTTGTTACATAAGGCAAAGCTTTTTTCACAGGAATTTCACAACTAGCTGCTATGGTGGCAGCACCTAATCCAAAGCCAAGATATTTTAAAAAATCTCTTCTCGAACTTGTTGTAGTACTAGAAACATTTTCATTTGCTAATGTTTCAGTTATTGACTGACCATTGAACTCTTGATCAAGAGATTGTAAGAATGAAGGGTCTTGTTTTAACTCTTCAACTCCAACCCAAATATTATCTTTATTTAAAAGTTCCATATATAATTATGTCGATAATTGACAAATAAATTTTTAAACTTATAGGGATTAATAATGACATTTTTGACATTCCAAACCGCCAATATCAGCAACTGTTACTTTTGTACGAGTACCAGCTTTCATTTCATTATGGTATGTTTGATATGTTTTATAATAATCATTATCTTTAAATTTCACCTCTGTTTCTCTATGGCAGTTAACACACCAACCCATAGATAAAGGAGCAACTTGCTTTAATTTTTCCATTTTTTCAACTTCTCCATGGCATTTTTGACAAGCTACTTTTCCTACAGCAACGTGTTGAGAGTGATTAAAATATGCATGATCTGGCAAATTATGAATTCTATTCCATTGAATTGGTCCTTGAATTTTTGGCTTATGTTCATTAGTTAATGACTCTTTAATAGAAGCCCATTGATTATCTACAGAAGTACCAGCAGGAGACATTTCACCAATCCATTTCTTATAAATTTTAGAAATATCTTCTTCGCTCATATTATCATAATTCTCAATATATTTATCAGTATTAGGATCAAAACCAATTGATGCATAGATTTTTGTAATCTCTTCTGTGCCGTATTTCGAACCTTTTTTAATTGCTTTATGGCAATTCATACAAGTATTAGCAGCTGGGATAACAGATTGTTTACTTCTTCTAGCACCGTCATGACAATATTGACAATCAATTTTGTGTAAACCAGCATGAGTAGCATGAGAAAACTTAATGGGTTGATCTGGTTGATAACCTTGCTGACGACCAAATGAAATTGCATTATTTACTGTAGTATATCCACCTAAAACTATCAAGGCAAAAACAACAAACCCGATTACACTCTTACTTGTCAAAATATCTACAAAAGATTTTGTTGCAGGAGTTTCTCCTTCCTTAGCATTGGATACAGCATTTAGATTAAAAACTAACCTTGATAGTGCTAATGCTAATAAACCCAATAACAACAAAGCGCCAATAACCCACCAATTTGAGCTAGATTCGGTATTTGAAGTTCCAGCAACATTACTTCCACCAGTAGCAGCAACAGCAGGACCGATGGTTCCTTTATAAACCCCGTCAATATAAGCTAAAATATTAGCAATTTCTTCATCCTTTAGATTTGGAAATGCAGTCATGATATTTGGCTTGTATTGAGCCCATAATTCGTTTGCTCTTGGATGACCTGAAGCAATTAATCCTTGTGAATTTCGTACCCATTGATATAAGGCTTTGTCATCTCCCCATTTTTCTTGAGCACCACCTAATGCAGGACCAGTCATTTTGTCCTTCATATTTTTATTGTGGCAGCTTGCACATTGTGCTTTGAATAAGGATTCTCCGACTTTTACATCGGCAGCCCAAGATTGAACACTAGTAAAAAGAACTAATGCTACAGCTAAATACTTGAAAAAGAATCTATTAGACAACATCATGTAAATTATTAGTTGAATGTATTTTAACAGAAAATTAACTTCTGCTGAATCAACGATGCAAAAATAATAATGCTAATGAATTTTACAAAGATTTGACAAAACTCATTTATTATTTAGAATTAATCTAATTTACAATTGGGTCTAAAATTTAATTTCAAAAACAATAACTCATTTAATATTAAAGAATTAATTAATATGTATTAAACTTTTAATATTTGAAAAAATAATTAAGTTTTTTTTAAAAATAAAAAAAAGTCTTACATCAATAGATATAAGACTTTTTCTTAATAAAAATATTAAATTAAAAATTTTGACTTTCACCTTGTTTTTGATCATCATTCTTGGCTCCCTTGTTTTTTGCACCTTTAAATTCCATTTTACCAAACTGCCATGAGAAATTAATGTTAGCTGATCTAAATGGAATTGAGAATGCAGTATATTGATAAAAACCAACACCTTTCAAATCTGATTTGAATTGAAAATTTGGTGTTAAAAAATTGACTGCACTTAAGCCAAGGCTTGCTCTTTTATTTGCAAATTCTTTTTTGAAACCAACTGAATATATTGAAAACGATGGGTTTTTACCCTGTGATGTATATCTCGGTGAATTAAACATTCCAAAAAACTCAGCACTCCAACCTTTATTAAATGCCCATGAAGAAATCAAAGCCATATTGTACATCAAATTTGTATTCGTATTTGTAGCTATACCTGCTGTTGCATTAATATCGTATGTATATAAATTCACATTTCCTCTCAATGTCCAAGGTTTCATAATTTGCCATGAGCCAAACATATTTAATCCAACTGATCGATTGGATCCAATATTTCGAAACGAAGTTTGAGCAACACTATTTGGCAATATATCAACGTAACTTTCTATAACATCGTTGGTATGTCTATAATAAATAGAAGCATTTAATGCAATTTGCTTATAATATAAAGAATATACCAATTCACCCAAATGTGATAATTCAGGTTTTAGGGTTGGATTTCCTTTTGATATATTTCTCGGATCAGCTGTATTGACAAAAGGGTTCAAATAAAACAAACTTGGTCGTTGCAATCGTTGAGTATAACTTAATTTGATATTGTGAATTTTTGCAAATGTTTTGGATAAATTTATACTAGGAATAAAATTATTGTAGTTATTATTCGGAATTGACTCTAATTCTGGATTGTTGAATGATCCATCTATTGATGTATTTTCCCATCTCAATCCTCCTTTTGCAGATATTTCCCAAGGTAATGGGAAACTCAGCACACCATATGCTGCATAAACATTTTGATGATAAGTCAAAATATTACTTTGTTTTGGATCAACTATATAACTATTTGACAGTGAATCAAATAATTCATATTTTGAATCGCTTCCTATGGTTCGTAAGATACTTTTCAATCCAGTTTCAAGTGATAATTTCTCAGTAAAAGGATGTATATAATCTATTTGACCTGTCCATTCTTGATTATTTCCAATATTTCCAGATTTATATTTTAATCCAAAATCTGTTGGGCTAAGTGGTACTTTTTCAGTTGTAAGATCATTATTGGTAATATTATTCGAGAGCTGAACGGTAGCACTTAATTCCTGACCTTGTTTTTCAAATGTTTTTTTATAATCCACACTCCAATCTATTCCATTATTATCAAAAGTATTTTTTGTTTGTCGATATGAATTGATATTAAATGAATTTGGAACAGAATATGTGTTTGCATTGATGGTTCCATCAGTTCCGAAATTGAAATGACTCCATCTTATATTTGTTGCAATATTATTTTGTTTGTTTATATCGTAATCTATTCCCAATCCTACGTTGTACCCAACTCGATTTACTCTATTTTTCCCTGTTTGATTGAAATAAATGGTTGTATCAGTTTTATATTCTTCTCTAGAAAAATTTATTGTTCCGTCGTTTGGAATAGATGAATTAGTGCCAGCACTCAGAGTTGTACCAAATTTTCCTTTTCTATAATTAAAATTTGCTGAACCATTAATAAATCTTGTACCTACAGAACCATTGATAGACCCATTAGCTCCTTCAACCTTTTTAGATTTTGTGATAATATTAATGATACCTGCAGTTCCTTCAGCATCATATTTTGCCGATGGGCTAGTGATAACTTCCACATTTTTAATTTGATCGGCAGGTATCATTCTTAGAGCATCAGCAATATTATTGGACATTACCCCTGATGGTTTACCATTAATCAACACTCTAATATTCGAACTACCTCTCATTTGAACATTTCCTTCTAGATCAACGGTTAAAGTAGGAACTTTCCTCAATACATCAGTTGCATTGCCACCAGCAGCTGTTAAGTCTTTTTCTGCATTATAAACAATTCTATCAACTTTCGTTTCTATTAATGCAGCTTGCCCTTTTATCTCTACTTCTTTCAATAATAAATCGTTAGGAACTATTTTCACAATTCCAACATTGACACTTAATCTTTTAGGGTTAATTTTAATCGTATCTATTACTTTGTTTTTATATCCTAAATAAGAAATTGTAAGTACATATTTTCCATTGTTAATATTTTCAAGTTTGATAAATCCCTTTTCATCAGAAACAGCTCCATTTATCAACTTATCAAAATCTTTCAAGGACAAAGCAACAGTTGCAAATTCGACAGGAGCCCCAGTAATAGAATCAATAACTGTCAATGAAATATCCCCTTGCTGTACAGCAAATCCACCGCCTTGGTTTTGAGCAAAAAGTGAAATTGAAGAGAAAAATAAAATAAATTGGAAAATAATTTTGTTCATATACAATGAATTAAATATTAATCTTTAAGTGCAAAGATTAATTTTATCCATAAACTAATTGATAATTTATAGATTAATGAATGGTAAAAACAGACGAACTAATTTTTCTTTTTCTTAGACTTGCCAGATTTCTTAGTGCTAGATTTTTTTGCCTTACCTTTTTTCGTTTTTGATGATTTTCCTGTATATTTTGTTGAAACTGTTGGGTTGATATTCAAGGAATCTGAGTTCATATTTACTTTTTTACCAGATAATGGGTCTGATATGTCCATATTTTCTCTTGCAACTTCACCACTAGGAGGAATCACTAATCCATCCATTCCCACAACTTTTACTTTTTTGGGTACAAAAATGTTTATCCGAACTGACTCATTCATATCCAATCCAGATTTTGTTCTAATTTTTTTCCTATTTATTGCTGGTACAATAATTATTCCATCGCCTTTTTTTTCGCCTATCAATTTGTATCTCCCTTCACTAATAAAACCATCCAAAATTCTTGGTTCTGTGTTTTCAATATAAATATTTGTTTCACTCATTACTGTATTTCCTTCCCATGGCATCACGACAATAGAATCTTTCAATTGCATTACTACTTTATCAATATCACCCATATCGAAGGATTGATGGACAATTCTTGTTAATTGGGCATTTGCAACTGTAATAGATAAAAGAAATGAAAATAAAAATCCAAATAATTTCATGTAATGATAAATTTAGCCAAAGGTATAAAATTAAAGAAAGTTACAATCCGATACTTAAAAATAAATTTCAATTTTTCAAATTCAAATAATGCATAATTATTATTTAAAAATCATAATATAAAAAGAATAAATGATTATCAAAAACATTAGTTTTCTTCCTCAAAACCTCTTCCACCGACCACTTATAGGAATTTTCGACCATCTGTGATTTTGTTCTTGCTTAAAAGTGTTGTAAAAAATACTTTTGCGACATGATAATTGAAATTAACAATTCACTTATTATATAAATACAAATTATTATATTTAATATATTCACTGAATTACTTTATATTTTTTAATGAAATCTAACATTTTTATGCGAGAGATTATGACTTTCATTGCTTTCATTCTGTTTACAACTTTATTAAAGGGACAATTTCAACCAAATAATGTTGCTTATATAGGTAATGATTTAAATGAAGCTGTTAACAATGCTTTGAGAGATTGGGAAATACAGTATGGGAAAGCTCAAAACTATCTTGGTTCTGTAAATGTTGATTTAAGTATTACTGATAACGAAGAGCTTTTTTTACAAGCACATAATCAAATACGATTAGCAATAAATGGTAAAACACTTGGTTCAACTACTTTTAGTACGCCACAGATAGTGGGTAAAGAAGTAATCATTAAAAACTTTTTAACACTTTGGAAAGAACCTCGTAGATTAGAACATATTAATGCTTCTTGTGATTATAGTGTTCATCAAATGGATACTGCTATTGTTTTTTCCTGTGCACATCCAATTATAGGACCAATTTACCAATGGAAAAAATTTGGAATTTTAAATGCTCCATCTATATACGATGGAGAATCTAACGTTGAAACTGGAGGTACAGGTGATCAAGAAGAAGATTTTAGGTTTGCTACAGAGCTAGCGATATATGGTTTTTGGTTTCAAGATGCATCTGCTAATTGGGGACACCTTCAACATATGATTAGGAGTACGTCACAAAAAATGGCACTCCATATTTTTTATAAAAATGCTTCCTCTTTGATAGCACTTTATTATGAAAGCACAAAGGGGACACCAACTCTCCCTCTCTCCCTCCTTTCCTTTTCAGCGACTGCTGATAAGGATAATAGTGTCCTTCTCTCATGGCAGACAGCAGAAGAAGTCGGAAGAGATAACATGACTCTCTATCGATCTACGGACGCCAAAGATTGGGAGGAAATCTATCGAATAACTTCATCGGGGAACTATAGTGGAAATATGTATCACTATAAAGATGTAGATATTCATTGTGATCGATACTACTACAAGTTAGTAGTCAATGATAAAGAATGGATAAGAGAAGTTTCTTTAAATGAAAACGAAGCTCAAATACACATTTATCCAAACCCTACAGATGGATTGGTCGTTGTGAAAAATCCTTCAGATTCACCCATTTTTGTATTTGATGCAATTGGAAAACTTATTCAATCATTTGAAAATCAAAATGATATAACTAAAATTCAGCTAGATCGAGGAGTCTATATTTTCCAAATTGGCAATCAAAAGGAAAAAGTGGTGGTACGGTGATAGTATAGCATCAAAAAGACAACATATATTTACATTTGCAGGAGAATCATTGTATATTTGTTATAAAATTGGACAATGAAATTCGCTGATATTAAAAATGATGTAGCTTTTAGGAAAATTTTTGGCAATAAAAAAAAATCTAAAATCCTAATTTCCTTTCTAAATGCAGTTTTGCAACTAGAAGGAAATCAACTCATTGCATCAGTTAAATTTGAAAACCCCTATCAATTTCCTCGTATTGCTGGAGAAAAATCGAGCATCATAGATGTAAGGGCAACTGAGATCAGTGGAAGGCAATTTGTAATTGAAATGCAAGTGACAGAACCTGATGGTTTCGACAAAAGAGTACAGTATTATGCCAGTAGAGAATATTCTATGCAAATCGAAAAAGGTGAGGATTATACTAAACTGAAACCTACGGTTTTCATTGGAATTTTAGATTTTTCCTATTTTTCAGGTGAGGAATATTTATCATATCATTCTTTATTGGACGAAAAAACTTATGAAAACAAATTTAAAGATATCCGATTTGCCTTTATTGAATTGCCGAAGTTCAAAAAGAAAGAAAATGAACTCAAAAGGCTTATTGACAAATGGGCTTTTTTCATAAAAAATGCACCTAAATTGGCTGTAATTCCCAACAATGTGGACGATGAGGGCTTAAGAGAAGCTTATTTGGATGCCGATAGGCACAACTGGAACAAAGAAGAACTAATAGCTTATGACAATGCTTCAATAGCTGTTCAAGATGAAAGAGGAAAATTAACAGCCGCAGAGAAAAAAGGCAAAGAGGAAGGCAAAGAGGAAAATAGAATTGAGATGATTGTTGAAATGCACAAAGAAAGATTGTCTCTCGAAAGTATTTCAAAAATAGCTAAAATAACTATTTCAGAAGTCGAACGAATATTAAAGCACCATTCAAAATAGGGTTTTATAATGTTTTTTTGTGTAATTATCATTTTGAACACTAAAATGAATATGTTTTGTATTAGACTTTCATGAAATATATTTAGACTTTAATTGCAATAAAATACTAATAAAAAAATCAATATAAAAATATAAAAATTAGCTTAAAACTTACTTTATTATAAAGTTCCTAACAAAATAAAGACAAGTAAATTTATACAATTTTCCTATTAAACCTCTTCCACCGACCACTTATAGGAATTTTCGACCATCTGTGATTTTGTTCTTGCTTAAAAGTGTGGTAAAAAATACTTTTGCTATAAAATTATTAAACTTTTATAGTATTTTAATCCATAATAACTTAACTTTAAAACACATTTACAAAAATAAAAATTGAGAAATAAATAAATTGTATTTACAACTATCTCTATAATAAGCATCAACACAAAAAATGTTAAAAATAATACTTCAAATAATATTAATAAAAATTGTAATCATTTATTCAACCACAAAAACGTTGAGTCAACAAATTCCCTATCGCCACTTTACTATCCGTGACGGACTACCAGCTTCTCAGATAAATGCCCTTTATGAAGATAGCAGAGGATATATTTGGGTAGGTACTTATGATGGCTTTGCCTATTGCGATGGACAATATATTTATAATCTTTCCGAAAAAATAAAAACCCCTCATAGGTCTATAGGTAATATTTGTGAAGATACTAAAGGCAATATTTGGTTTAATAGTTTGAAATATCTGAGCAAGTTTGATGGCAATACTATTTCTTTTGATACATCAAAGTTCCATTGTGTCGATTCAAAATTTATAATAGACAAACAAAATATTAAATGGACAATCAATAATTTAGATAGTATGTTATACAATCGCTATGAGAATGGCAATTGGCAAAATGTACATTCTAAAGTTGGGTTGGACTCAAAAATAAAATTATTTAGAATTTACTTAGATCAAATTAATCAACGAATTTTAGTCAGTGACTATAATAATAACCTTTATGAGATTAGTAAACTTGGAATTTCTAAAAAATTGAATTGTGTTGTAAATCCAATTTCATTTTTTAATACTTCACAACTATTATTTCCAAAAAATGATTCTATTTTCAAACTTATTGGCGATAATCTAAAATTTATATTAAAGACAAATACAAAAGAAATTCACCATGTTGTAGAATCGAATGGAATTTACTATTTTGGGAGTATTCTAGATAGCAAATTATATATTCAAAACCCAAATGGAAAAAAAGATTCAATTGATGTTGGTGTCCCAATCAATTTGTTATTAAATGACAAAGATGGAAGGATTTGGGTTGGCACTGAAAATGGATTGTTTTGCTTTTTTCCAAATGGATTTTATAGTTTTGATGAAAAACTACAAAATATATGGGCAATTGCAGAAGGGAAAAACGAATCAGTTTTATTTGCATCGTACTATAATCAAAATCTTATATATGAATATTCTAATGGAAAATTAGATACAGTTCCTAATTTCTATAAATTTTCAAAAAGTAAAGAAGGGTTAGGTCCATTCTATTTTGGAGGGACAAAAGATGATAATGATAATGTATATTTCCCTATGAATACTGGTATAATGAAATATGATGGGAAAAAATTTGAAAACTTACATATTAGAACACCAGATAACCCTACACCATTAGCAATGTATTGTTTTAATTCGAACGATAAAAAAACAATCTATGTGTGCACTAGAAAGGGTATAATTCAATATGATACTCATAAGAAATTGAGTTCTTTTATTGAAATGGATGACCTAAAATTTAAAGCAAAATGGATTTTTGGGGGATGTGAAGATAAAGATGGCAATATTTGGGGTTCTAGTATGAATACAATATTCTGTTATAATACTATTTCAAAAAATGTAAAATCATATACATTTAATGAATTTGGACAAAATGCATATTCAAGATTTATTTCAATATCATCAGATAATAAAGGAAACATTTGGGTAGCTCATAATAAAGGATTGCTGAAATTAAATTATGGTGATTCATTGTTCAAACCTTTTTTACCAGATGCCAATTATACTAAATATTGGGCTATTAAAAACTATAAAGATAAAATATTAATACTTGGAGCATTAGATGCAGTATATCTTTTTGACTTAAAGACTTATAACAAGAATGGAAATATAATATTAAAAAAATTTAATTATAATAATGGATTTAATGGTTTAGAATGCGCCCAAAATGGAATTTTAATTGACAGTCATGACAATTTGTACCTAGCAGCTTCAAATACAGTTTTTACTATAAATCTTCAAAAAGTAAATATGAACATCAAGCCCTCCAATGTGTATATTGTAGAAATCAACAACCAGAGAGTTCCTTATTCGGAATATGGTAAGAGTTTTAGTTTGAATTATGGTATCAACAATGTGAAAATGAAATTTGAAACTGTTGGGGCTGATAAACCAACTGATGGAGAATATTCCTATCGAATTGATAATGAAAATTGGTCTCCATGGTTATCAGAAGATTATGCATTTGTCGAAAATTTACCATCAGGCACACATCACTTTTCAGTAAGAACTAGACCGATGGGAAATCCGGATGAATCACAATTTGCACAGACATCAATAAATATTATCGTAAATCTACCTTTCTATAAAGAACCAAATTTCCCAATTTATGCAGGTTTAGGTATTGGGATTTTAACCATGTTAATTGTTTTTGGAATTTATAATAGTAGAAAAAACAAGCAACTAGCAGAAAAAAACATTCAATTATTAATTCACGAAAAAAATTTAAAAGAAAGCCAACAATCTCGACTTATTAGTTATCTACAAGTTCAGTCTTTGCAATCACAACTCAACCCACATTTTGTTTTTAATGCATTAGATGTTGTGAACAACAAAATAAAAGAGGAAAGAATAGATATTGCCGGCGAATTGATCGTGGACTTAAGTAAACTAATGAGGCGATTTCTGGAGTCGAGCATTCATTTGGATATCAATGACCAAAAGACAGAACATACTTTGAAAGACGAACTTGGTCTATTAGATTCCTACATTCGATTTGAACAACTTCAATATGACAAGTTTGATTATAATTATGAAATATCAGAAAATATTGACCCAGATAATACATTCATTCCACCTATGCTTATCCAACCTTACATCGAAAATGCCATTAAACATGGATTAATGTATAAAAAAGATGGAAGAGGCAAACTACAATTAACTATTAATAAATCTGAAAACGAAACAATTATTTGTCAAATAATAGATAATGGCGTAGGTAGAAAAGTATCAAAAGCAATACAGGAAAGTCATTTGAAAATGTATAAATCTAGAGGAACTGAAATAGTAGAAAAGAGAATAAAAGTAATGCAAGAATTGGGGATTGGCATAACAATACATACAGAAGATTTATCAACAGGTGGCACAAAAGTCATTATAGAAATAGATGTATGATATGAAAATTCGAACAATACTTATAGAGGATATAGAATCTGAAAGAAGGCAATTTAAAGATCTTTTAGAAAAAAACTTTCCAGAGTTTGAAGTAATAGGCGAATCTGATAATATCGATGTAGGATATTTTATGATTCATAATCAAAAACCAGATGTCGTTTTTTTTGACATCAATCTTCAAATCGGAACAGGATTTGACCTTCTAAATAAATGCTTAGAAGAAAAAATAGCAACTTTCGAAATCGTTTTTCTCACTGGTGAAACAAATAGGGATTATCCAGTTAGAGCAATTCATTACTCTGCCCTCGACTTTATCTACAAACCAGTAGAATTAAATAAATTAGTAGAATGTATAGATCGTATTAAAGAAAAAATTAAACAGAAAAAAAATTCAATAATAGATCATGAGCAACTAAAAGTTCTGATACAACACTTGCTGCCACAGGAAGATAAGAAAGATAAAAGAGTTGTATTCCATCGTACTTCAGGAGTGAAAGAAATTGTCAGACCCGATGAAATATTGTATTGTGAATCTGCAAAAGATACAACATTTGTTTATTTGACGAATTGCACTTCGTTTTATGCCATGAACAACCTATCGTTTTATTCTAAATTGCTCACCATAGATTACAATTTTTTTAGAATAAGCGATACTATATTGATAAATTTAGACAAGTTGATAAGAATTCACCCTGGTGAAAATATAAAAATTGAGCTTTCAAATGAAATATTTCTAATTGCTTCAAGGAGAAGAGGAAGAGAACTCAAACATTATCTAGAACAACAAATCAAACAAAATGAATTAATTATACAAACAAATGAAAAAACAGATATATTTTCAGTTTTTCGAAAAATTTTTGGTATAAATTGATTGTTAATATAATGGAATATTAATAGAAAAAAAAAAACGGGTAAATGTTTGCATCAACCCGTCTATGTCAAATATGATAGAAAATCTTAATCTAACTTTTTATGTAAATATTTATTTTGTGTTATCAATTCATTGTCTTCATTAAATGAAATGGTAGAATCAGAAAGCTCATAGCTTGCTGAAATGTTATTTTCAAGAATAACTCCTCTTCGAAGGTATGCTGGCTCATTTTCTAATTCATTTACAATATTTGGGTTAGTTAGCTTTATTAAATTATTTGGTTTTAACTTTTCTTTCTTATAATTATCTCGTATTGCCAATAATCTTCTTCTTTCCATTTCTTCAGACTCTGCCTTAGAAGGTGTTGGAGGCGGAGGAGGATTGTAACTTGGTTTTGATGGCGATTGAACAGTATAGGGTTTAGAACTTGGATTGGTATCAAATTCTATTGTATTTGCACTATCGCCTTCGTTATATGCAACATCATATACTGTACCCAACTTTTTTCCAGAAAAATCATCGTCAAGATTTACTTTTATTATTTTATCTTTGTTTTGAGTTGGCTGATTAAAGTGTATTGGATCGATATTTCCATGCTCAAATCCAGTAGCTATAACTGTTACACTTAATTTTTCGCCAAGAGTATCATCAAAATTTGCACCCCAAATCAAGTTTGAACCATTCCCTGCTTCTTCTTGAACGAAAGTTGTAATTTCAGTGATTTCATCCATAGTCACTTCTTTCGAGCCATAAGTAATATTAACAAGAATCTGTTTTGCACCACTGATATTATTATCTTCTAATAATGGCGATGTCAAAGCTGCATCTACAGCAATTCTTGCCCTATTTTCACCATCCGCAGTCGCAATTCCCATGATAGCAACACCACTATCTCTCATTACTGTATTCACATCCTCAAAATCCACATTCACTAATCCTGCTTTTGTAATTATTTCAGCAATACTTTTCGCTGCAGTTGCCAAAATATTATCAGCTTGGGAGAAAGCATTCGAGAATGACATATTACCATAAATTTCTCTTAGCTTATCATTTGATATAACTATAATTGTGTCAACATTTTGTCTTAATTCTTGAAGTCCATCAAATCCTTGAGTAGTTCTTTTTTTGCCTTCAAAAGAAAAAGGTAATGTGACAATACCAACTGTTAGTATATCCATTTCTTTTGCAGCTTTTGCAATTATAGGTGCAGCACCTGTACCAGTACCACCTCCCATTCCAGCTGTTACAAATAGCATTTTACAGCCATTGCCAAGATAAGATTTGATATCTTCGATAGACTCCAAACAAGCTTTCTTACCTACTTCTGGTCTTGAGCCAGCTCCCATTCCTTCTGTCAAATTGGGACCCAACTGAATTTTTGACGGTACTGGACTTAAGTCCATAGCTTGATTGTCGGTATTGCAAATTGCAAAATCGACCCCTACAATTCCTTGTTTGTACATGTGATTGACTGCATTGCTGCCTCCACCACCAACTCCAATCACTTTTATGATAGAGCTTCTATATTTTTGCAAATCAAATTTAATGGTATTCATAGCCTTTATAAATAAATAGGATTACCTAGTGATAATGATAAAAAGATTAATACAAGTTTAACAAATTATAATAATTTATAATATAACAATTATTTTGCCAAAAAAATATATTAAAATGTAAATTAAGTAATTATCAATATAAAAAAATTTAATTTATTAAAATTCAGAATCTGGTTCAGCTTCAAACCACTCTTTAGTTTTCTTGAAAAAGTTAGAAAACAACGATTTAGGTTTTTCTGTCTGACTATGATCTACAATTGGTTCTTCTGATATTATCTCTTCAACAATTTCTTCATTAATCAAATCATTCATTGCTATGTATTGATTGTTTCTAGCTGCCTTCAGTAACAAACCAACACCAGTTGATAAGATTGGAGAATTGATTTGCTCAGAATAGCCATGAGAAAGTATTTCTACTGGAACACCAATTCTGGTATTGATTCCAGTATGATATTCACACAATTTTTCGATATTTTGCAATAGCGATCCTCCGCCTGTTAGCACGATTCCTGCCACAATCTTTCTCTCATAGCCAGCTTTTTTTATTTCCCAAACGACATAATCAAGGATTTCCTCCATTCTTGCCTGAATCACTTTTGCAAGATTCTTTTCAGAAATTTCTTTTGCATCTCTGTTGTTCAATCCAGGAATTGTGATTACTCTATTATCATAAACTTCATCAGCAAATGAGCTTCCAAACTTAATTTTAAGCTTTTCTGCTTGATGTTGCATTACAGAACAACCATCTTTTATATCTTTAGTAATTACATTACCACCAAAAGGAATCACAGCAGTATGACGTATTATTCCTTCATGAAAAATTGCTAAATCGGTTGTTCCACCACCAATATCAACTAACACAACTCCAGCTTCCTTCTCTTCGTCGCTAAGAACTGCATGTGAGGATGCAATTGGCTCTAATGTCATATCAGCCACCTTCAATCCTGCTTTTTCAACGCATTTATGAATATTAGATGATGCAGTAATTTGTCCTGTAATGATATGAAAATTTGCCTCTAATCTCACCCCTGCCATCCCAATTGGGTCAGTTATTCCTTGTTCATTGTCCACAGTATATTCTTGTGGAATGACATGAAGGATTTTATCACCTGCTGGTAGCACAAGTTTGTGCATGTCATCGATTAATTTATCAATATCTTGACGAGAAATTTCAGTATTATTATGATCCCTAGTGAGCATCCCCCTATGAACCAAACTTTTAATATGTTGTCCAGCAATACCCACATGAACATGGGTGATTCTTTTGCCAATCATATTTTCGCATATTGAAACCGCTTCTGATATAGCTTTTACAGTTTTCTCAATATTGGATACAACTCCTCGAGTTACACCTTGAGATTCTACTTTGCCTATACCTACTACTTCGAGTTTGTTGTACTGGTCTAATCTGCCAGCAATAGCACAAATCTTTGTTGTGCCTATATCTAAAGCTACTGCTAAATCGGAATATTGGATGCTCATTTTAAAATTCGTTTATAAGTTTTCTATCATAAAATTGATAAATATATTAGTTGCTACTATTTTCTAATTTGCATACAACCTGACCTTTATATTTCAAATTAATCAAGTTATATTTTCTCCATCCTTCTACTGGCATTACTTTTTGGTAGAATTTTTTCAAATTCTCAATTTTATGCTCAATATTGGATAAATCACCAACAAGGATTTTTTGTGTTCCCACAATTGGAATTAATAAAATATCACCTTTTCGATCGATATGAATCTGAGAAACTAAAGATCGTAGGAAATCATCTGCCTCAACTATTTGATTTAATTGAAACAAACTCTTTAAGGTGTAATTTTCTTTTTGTAAAAAATCAGTGGTATATGGTGGAATATTACCCGTAGCTACCACTACTCTTGCTGCAAACAATTTAGAAATTGGCATCTTTATACCATTTTCGTCGAGGTAATAATTATTTCCACTATTATCAATTATTCTTAGTACAGGTTGTCTTTGGTCAACTTCGATATGAAGATTGTTATTTGCATCAATAAATACATTTGCATTTTTAACAAATGGATCAGTTTCAACAATTTCTTCTAAATTGAATAAAGACAAATTTTTTATTAAAATTCCTCTTATGGAATTTCCATAACCTTTTAAAATTTGCTTTTTTATGTCATCTTCACCAATAAAATTCTTATTAATTTTATCTTTTTTTACATTAATTATTACTTCATTAACGTAGGCTCCAGATTTTCTATTAACAGCTGCAATGAGTAAAATAGTAGTAAAAACTACTGATAATATCCCCAAAGATTTTTTCATTTTAGTCGTCATCTTCATCATAAGTTTCTAGATTTCAACATATTAGAAATTTCAATAATCTTTGTGTCAATATCTCCTGCACCCATCGACAATAAAACTCCATCTTGAAATACATTACTCAAAATTGGCAATAATAATTCTTTAGTGGTCAATATTTTATTGCTATTTTTTATTAAATCAAAAATCGTGCTAGAAGTAATATTTTCAATTGGAATTTCTCTAGCTGGGTAAATATCCAACAAAATTATCTGATCCAAATTATCTAAAGCTGCTGCAAAACCCTCTGCAAAATCCCGAGTTCTAGAGAATAAATGCGGTTGAAAAATTCCAGTAATTTTTTTATCAGGAAACATCAATTTTGCTGCACTAATCGCAGCATTCAATTCAGTAGGATGATGTGCATAATCATCTATATAAATTGCATTTTTGCCTATATAATGATATTCAAATCTTCTTTTGATTCCTGTGAAAGTTGCTAATGCATTTTTAAGTCTTTCGTTGTCAATATTTAAGATTTTCGCAGCAATCCAAGCTGCCAATGCATTCTGTACATTATGCAAACCAGGTTGAGTAATTGACCAATCCGAAGAAAATCCAAATTTACCATTAATATCAAATATTACTTTTCCATCTTTTACCCGAATATTATTAGCAAAAACATCTCCTTCATCAATCCCAAATGATATTAAGTTTAGATTTGGAAATTCTGATTTTTCAGCAATTTGGATAGATTGATGATAAATAAGTGTTCCACCATCTTTTATTTTTTTTACAAAATCTTTATAGGATTGCTTAACGGCTTCATCATTACCATAAATATCGAGATGATCTGCATCAACAGACATTAATAATGCGATGTCTGGTGATAATTGTAGAAAAGAACGATCATATTCATCTGCTTCAACCACTACCCATTCACTTTTTCCTTCAATATAATTTGTATTGTAATTATTTGCTATTCCACCTAAAAATCCTGTAGCATCTATACCGCCTTCTCTTATAAAATAAGTTGCCATCGAAGAGGTGGTAGTTTTTCCATGAGTTCCAGCTATAGCCACAGTTTTCTTAGCTCTACTAATCAAACCTAAAACTTCTGCTCTTTTGAGTAATGGAATATTTTTTTTTATTACTTCATTCAAACCTAAATGATCTTTTGGAATTGCAGGAGTATAAATAACTAGGTCTATATTTTCTGGTAAAAGCTCAATTTTGTCTTCATATACCACACTAATACCCTGATTTTCAAGAGACTTAGTTAGTTCTGTTTTAGTTTTGTCATAACCAGAAACATTAATCTGGTGTAAATGAAAGAAACGAGCTAATGCAGACATACCAATACCCCCTATTCCAATAAAATAGACATTTTTAATTTGATCTAATTCAATATTTTGTTTCATGGTTAAATTTTTGAAATTTGATTTACAATAATTTTAGTGGCATCAGGTTTACTCAGTTTCTTGATTTCACTTTTTAAAACATTACATTTTTCAATATCATCCATCAATTCAAATGCAACTTTTAATAAATTTTCTTTAGCTGTTGAATCAGTGATCAAAATTGCAGCATTTTTATTTGTCAAATTCTCAGCATTTTTTGTCTGATGATCCTCAGTAACATGAGGTGACGGCACTAAAATAGTTGGTAAGCCTGCAATACAAACTTCTGAAATCGTTAAAGCACCAGCTCTTGCTACTACTATATCTGAAATGGAATATGCAAGGTCCATTCGAGTCAGAAATTCAACTATATGTACATTTGAAAGTTGTGAAACAGCAAGTTGTGAAAATTTTTCAAAATAACTTTTTCCAGCTTGCCATAATATTTGAATATCGGGTCTGCTTTTGATTATTTTATAATTGAAATCCATCGCTTCATTCATTGTTCTGGCACCCAAACTACCACCCATCACAACTATAGTTTTTTTATTCGGGTCTAAATTATAATAACTATAAGCATCAGATTTTTTAGAATCCAAATCATTCAAATCTTGCCTAACAGGATTCCCTGTAATGATTATTTTATCTTTAGGGAAAAAACGTTCCATTCCATCATAAGCAACAAATATTTTTACTGCTTTTTGACTTAACAATTTATTTGTAACTCCAGCATAAGAATTTTGCTCTTGAATAAAAGTTGGGATTCCCATGAAATTAGCAACTTTTAATAATGGTCCACTTGCATATCCTCCTACACCAATTACAGCTGTTGGTTTGAATGATTTTAGAACAGAACGAGCTTTCAACAAGCTTTTTAATAATTTGAATGGTAGAGAAACATTTTTCAATATTGATCCTCTTTGAAATCCAGCTATTGGCAATCCAATGATTTTATATCCATTTTGTGGTACTTTTTCCATTTCCATTCTACCAATAGCACCAACAAACAAAATCTCACAATTTGGATCATTGATTTTCAATTCATTAGCAATAGCTATTGCTGGAAAGATATGACCGCCTGTGCCTCCACCACTTATTATATATTTCTTTGTACTCATTGTAAATTAGTAGCTGTTTGTTTATTTATGTTTTTCTCATCATGTTTGTTTTCAATGAATTTGGAAACACTTAAAATAATTCCGAATGAAACACAACTAAAAATAAGTGAAGTTCCACCCATACTTATCATGGGCAAAGCTAGACCAGTGACAGGAACTAAATCCACCGACACAGCCATATTTGCTAAAGCTTGAATAACAAGAATGATTGACAATCCAACTGCTAATAAAGCTCCAAATGCCTTAGGACTACGAGTAACTAAGCGGACTGATCGAATAAAAAGCCAAATGTAAAGTATCATAATGAACAATGCTCCTATAATACCAAATTCTTCCATTATCATTGCATATATATAATCTGCATAGGGAGAAGGTAAATGGTTTCTTTGCATTCCATTTCCAGGACCTACACCAAACCAGCCTCCTTTAGCTATGGCAATTTTTGCTTGTTTGATTTGATAGCCACCATCCGTATTTTGCACAAATTCTCTAATTCTAGAAATCCAAGTTTCAGCTCTACCATAACCAGTTAAGTAACTCATTAGTAATATTATAGCAAACAAAACTATTCCTAATCCCAAAAGGTAAACAATGTACTTTAGCTGAACTCTTCCGATGTACATCATAATGATACAGGTAGTAAATAGTACTAATGCTGTGGATAAATTAGCCACCGCAATCAATCCACAAACTATAAGAATTGGAGTAAGAATTGGTAAAAAAGCTGTTTTAAAATCCTTGATTTGTTCTTGTCTTGATGCTATTTCCCGAGCAACATAAGTGATCAATGCTAGTTTTGCAAAGTCAGATGATTGAATTGTGATCCCAATGATAGGTATTGTAATCCAACGTCTAGCTGAATTGATGTCAGTTCCAAAAAGTAAAGTAAATAGCAATAGACCAATCGCAAAAACAAGCAACATTGGAGCCCACTTTGAGTATTTCATATAGTGCAACAAATAGCACAAATAAGCCAAGAAAATCCCAGCACCCAACGTAAGTATCTGTTTTATAAGATAATACGTAGTATTACCTTCTTTCATTTTGTATGCTATCGTACCTGTTGAACTATAAACAGACAAAATAGAACAAATTGCAAGAAAAGCTACGATCATCCATATTACACGATCTCCTTTTAGTTCTAGATTAATTTTATTTGAAATTGACATTATTCTATTGTTTAATTTTTGCTAAAATTTTTGTTCTAAATTGATCTCCTCTATCTTCATAATTCTTGAATAAATCAAAACTTGCACAAGCTGGTGACAATAAAACAGCATCGCCACTTTGAGCATATTTCATAGATTTGGAAATTGCTTCATCTAAAGAATCAGTTGAGATGGTTTTAATATTTTTGGATGGAAAGAAATTTAAAATTGGGCTATTATCTGTACCCATTGCAATAATTAATTTCACCTTTTCCTTTACAAAATCAAGAATTTCGTTATAATCATTTCCTTTATCAACACCACCTAATATCAATATTGTTGGTTTAGTCATAGATTGAAGAGCATAAAAAACCGAATCGACATTTGTTGCCTTACTATCATTGATAAATTCAATTCCATCAATTACCGCCACTTTTTCTAATCTATGAGGAGCATTAACAAAAGAATTTAGCGCCTTTTGAATTTGATCTTCAGTTACTAAACCTGTCATAAAAGCAGCTAAAGAAGCACAATAAGCATTAAAATAATTATGAATTCCTCTCAAGCTAGATGCAGAAAGATCAAATACAAAATTTCTATTGGGTAAATGAAACTTACCATCCATGAACTTATTGGAATCAACACCAATTGCAAATTTCAACAAATTTGGATGTTGGTTCAAATAATTCGCAGATGCTTCATTCTGAGTATTATAGATTAAGGTTTGTCCTTGATGAATATTCTTTGAGATTAAAAATTTAGAGTTAATATAATTCTCAATCTTATAATCATATCTATCCAAATGATCTTTTGTAATATTCAAAATCATCGAAATATCAGCAGAAAATGTTTGAATAGAATCTAATTGGAAGCTGCTAAGCTCCAATACAATCCAATCATATTTGTCATTTTCAGCTAAAATCCTTGCATAACTTTTTCCTACATTACCACCAACCGCTACATTCGAACCATTGCTTTGCAATAAATGATAGGTTAACAAAGTGGTGGTGGTTTTGCCATTACTTCCAGTGATAGCAATGATTTTTGAACGATTATGTTGAAATGCAAACTCAATTTCCCCAATTATTGGAATTTGATTTTCAATTGCTTTTTTAATGATTGGTGCTTTATCTGGAATACCAGGACTTTTTACAATCATATCAGCATTTAAAATTAAAGAATCAGAATGTTTTCCCTCCTCGAATTGAATTTCCACTTTTTCTAACTCATCCTTATAATTTGTTTGAATATAACCCAAATCAGATACAAATACTTCATATCCATTCTTTTTAGCAAGAAGTGCAGTCCCTACTCCACTTTCACCACCACCTAAAATAACTAATCTCTTCCTCATTACCTAACTTTTAAGGTGATCAATGTTATGACTGCTAATAGAATACTAACAATCCAAAATCTAGTAACTAATCGTGCTTCCGGGATACCTTTTTTCTGAAAATGATGATGTAATGGTGACATTAGAAAGATTCTTCTACCTTCGCCATATTTTCTTTTAGTATATTTAAAATAGGCAACCTGAACGATAACTGACAGATTTTCAGCTAAAAACACACCACACAAAACAGGTATTAACAATTCTTTTCTTATTAAAATTGCAAGTGCAGCAATAATTCCACCAATGGTTAAACTACCCGTATCACCCATGAAAATTTTGGCAGGATAAGAGTTATACCATAAAAACCCGATACAACTTCCAGTGAAACAGGCACAAAAAATAACAAGTTCGCTAGTATTGGGTAAATACAATAAATTCAAATAATCAGAGAAAAATGTATTACCTGAAACATAAGCTAATATACCTAAAGTTGCTCCTATTATTGCAGAAACTCCTGTTGCTAACCCATCAATTCCGTCGGTTAGATTTGCAGCATTCGATACAGCAGTTACTATAAAAATGACAAGTAAAACAAAAAAGATATATAACATTTTTTCAGACCCACCCACCAATTTTTGATAATTCAGTTCATTTCCTTTCATAAATGGAACATTCGTCAATGGAGCTTTCACATAAACCATTTCTCTATTATTCCCTCTCCAATCCGATGCTGTCACTTGTTTTACCACTCTAAAATCATTATTAGCAGCCACTTCAGGGCTAACTCTTACTACTATTTCGTTGTTATATAACATCGTTAAGCCAACTATAAGACCTAAGCCAACTTGTCCTAATATTTTGAATTTCCCTTCTAAACCTTCTTTATTTTTTTTGAAAACTTTTATATAATCATCAGTAAATCCAATAATCCCCATCCAAGTAGTAGAAATTAACATGATAATAATGTAAACATTATTCAAATTGCAAAACAATAAACATGGAACTACAATTGATAAGATTATGATGACTCCACCCATAGTAGGTGTACCTTCTTTTTCTTTTTGCCCAGTTAAGCCAAGATCTCTTACAGACTCACCTATCTGCAATTTTCGAAGAAATGATATTATTTTCCTACCAATAATCAATGAAATGATTAAAGATAAGATAACAGCAGCACCTGCTCTGAATGTGATATATTTGAATAAGCCAGACCCTGGAAAGTGAAAATGCTGATTCAAATATTCAAATAAATGGTATAACATAAACAAAATATTATGATTGATGCATAATGTAGTAAATTCTGATAAAAAATTGTAGGGTTAAAACAGTGGGGAAATTTTGGGTATATAGATAACTTTTTAACTATTACAATTTCCCCCTGTAACCACTTGTATCAATCATTATGAGAAGATTCGTTAATCTCCTTACATTATTTTCTAAATTTTGTCATTGCATGTTTAATGCGGTTAATAATTCATTTTTATCGTCGAATGGAAATTTCTCTCCATTTATTTCTTGATATTTTTCGTGCCCTTTTCCAGCTACTAATATTATATCAGACTTATTCGCTAGTTTTACTGCAGTCCTAATAGCTTGTTTCCGATCAGTAATAACTAACACCTTACTTTTCATTGTAATCGGAACTCCTAGTTCCATATCTTTTAATATTAATTCTGGATCCTCAGATCTTGGGTTGTCAGAAGTTAAAATAATTGTATTGCTATATTCGCAAGCAATATTTGCCATTTTTGGTCTTTTAAGCTTATCTCTATCTCCACCACAACCAATAACAGTAATTATATGTTGGTAATCCTCTCTTAATTCTTTGATAGTTTCCAATACTTTTTCTAAAGCATCTGGAGTATGTGCATAATCTATTATTGCTGTAATTTCCTTATCTCTATGATGAAAATGATCAAACCTTCCTTCTGCACTTTTAAGTTCGCTCAATTTAGTTAGAACTTCCATTTCATCTTGACCTAATAACATTGCACAACCATAAGCAGCTAAAATATTATAAGCGTTAAAATCGCCAATTAATTTGCAATAGATTTCATGATTATTGATCAATAAATGCAAACCTGTTAAACTATTTTCTAATATTTTACCTTTAAAATCAGCAACTTCATGAAGGCTATAAGTTTTTTTAATTGCTGCTGTATTTTGCAACATTACCAACCCTTTTCGATCATCAATATTTGTCAATGCAAATGAATTTGAACTTAATTGATCAAATAGCATTTTCTTTGCGGCAATATAATTGTTGAAATTTACATGGTAATCCATGTGGTCGTGAGTAATATTAGAAAAAATTGCTCCAGCAAAATTCAATCCTGCAACTCTAAATTGATGGATGGCATGTGAACTTGCCTCCATAAAAGCAAAAGAGCACCCTTCATCTACCATTTTTGACAATAAATGACTTATAGAAACAGCATCAGGAGTTGTATGTGTAGAAGGGATTACTCTACCTGCAATTCTGTTTTCAACCGTTGATAATAATCCACATTTATATCCCAACTGGGTAAATAGATCATATAAAAGTGTTGTAGTGGTAGTTTTACCATTTGTGCCAGTGACAGCAACTAATTTTAATTGAGATGATGGCTGATCATAGAAGTAATGAGCAATAATCCCTAGTGCAATCGCTGAATTTTCAACTTTGATATAGGTAATATCTGATTTGAAATCATTTGGTATTTGTTCGCAAACAATTACTCTAGCACCTTGATTTTCAGCATTATTTATATATTGATGACCATCAACATGTGCTCCTTTAACAGCTACAAACAAATCACCTAGTTGAACTTTCCTTGAGTCAAATTCAATTCGACTAATTTGTAAGTTAGTAGTCCCTTCAACCCTGCTTACATTAACTGCTTGTAATAGTTGTTCTAAATGTTTCATTTTCTAATTTAAGTGTAATGTTACATATTGCCCTTTTGCTATTGTCCCTGCTGGCACTGATTGTTCTGTAACTTTACCAATGCCTCTAATTTCTACTTTCATACCTTTGTTTTCTAATAGGAACAGAGCATCTTTTAGCCCCATTCCTATTACATTTGGCACCTTATTCTTCGTGATTTCTCTTGACAGTAATTTTATTGAATCTCGTTGGGCAACTATAGCTCCATAATCCTCAATTTTATTACTTTGATATTTATAATTTATTTTATCCAACACATTTTTCAAATCATTTCCTTTTCCAGCACTAATTGATGGCAAAGCTGTTGTTTGCATTTTTTTAGGAGTATTTTTGGTAATATATGTTTGCAATCCAGCTATTGAAGCATAACAGTTGTCTGCTATTTTTCTAAATACACTTCCAGCAACAGTTGCTCCATAAAAGCTTTTTTGTTTGGGATCTACTACAACTACAATACAGGAATATTTTGGGTTTTCAGCTGGAAAATAACCTACGAATGAAGCTTGATGACCGCCTATTTCATTACTATTTTCTTTTCTTTTATAATCTAATTGAGTAGTTCCAGTTTTTCCTGCAAAATTATATAATGAAGATTTATATTCTTTCATCGTTCCATTTTCCACAACGCCTTCAAGAAGCACTTTCATTGCATTGATAGTCTTTGTCGATGCAATTCTCTTTTTCAAAATTATTGGCTGAAAAACTTTAGTTGTTTTATCAAATTTTTGAATTTCAGAAACCAAATATGGCTTCATTAATTGACCATTATTTGCAATTGCATTATAAAAATTCAAAATCTGCAAAGGTGTAATTTTCACCTCATAACCAATTGACATCCAAGGCAATGAAGTGCAACTCCACCCTTGTTCTTGACTGAAAGCATCTTTGATTAATGGTGGAGCTTCTCCATCCAATTCAATCCCAGTTGGTTGATTCAAATTGAAATCACGAAGATGTCTTATAAATTTTTCAGCATTATTTCTTTCTCCAAAAACTGATGTTATTAGTTTGGACATACCAACATTTGATGAAAGTTCAAATGCTTCCTTTACAGTCACTTTTCCCAATTTATGTTTTTCAGCATCGATCAATTCTACATTACAATATTTAGTAGATCCTTGTTGGAGATGAACCGTGTCAGTTAAGGAAATTAATCCATCTTCCAACATTGCCATCATTGATGCAGACTTGAAAGTTGAGCCTGGCTCAGAACTCATCCCAATTGCATAATTATAATTCTCAACCCACTCACCATCTTCTTTACCTAAATTAACCATTGCTTTAATCGCACCAGTTTTCACTTCCATTATTACAGCACAACCATGTTTTGCATCAAAGTTTTCTAATGACTCTTGCAAAGCATTTTGAGCAATTTCTTGCATATTAATATTGATGGTTGTTTTAATATCTTCACCACTTTTAGGCTCAATACTAGTGAGGTCATTCACCGGAATCCAGGCATCATTTGATACTTTTTGCATTAATCTTTTACCAGCCTTTCCTTCCAAAATACTATTATAATACCCTTCGATACCAATGGGTTGTGTACCTTCTCTAATATACCCAATAGTTCTTCTTGCCAACATATTGAAAGGTCTTTCCCTTACATTTTTCCTTTCTACAATCAACCCTCCCTTATTTTTTCCCAATCTGAATATTGGGAACTTTTTAATCAATTCTAAATCTTCATAAGTAGCTGATTTTCTAATTAATACGTATCTATCTTGAACATTTCTTTTTGCAATTAAATAATTTTTATAACCATTAAAATCCATTTCAGCACCTTTCAATCTTGATAAAGAATAGGCTAAGGAATCAATTCCATTTTTAAAAACTGCATCTGTCAGACCAGAAGAGTTCATGTCCATTCTGATATCAAAAATTGGCAATGAAGTTGCTAAAATACCACCATCATCTGCAAGAATGCTTCCTCTTTGAGCTTCTACATTCACCATTCTTACATACAGACTATCGCCCATCGAACGCCACTTGCTACCTTCTACTTTCGAAATATAAATTGCTTTCCCAAAAATGACTATACCAAGTGCAATCACAACGAATAACACCAAATAAACCCTAGCTAATACTTCATTTTTAATATTCATATTTCTACTTATTTTTCCACTACTATGAGTGGCGGATTATTTGTCATTTTGATATTATATGGAGCTACATCTTTTTCGATTTCTGTAAGTCTGCTATTCACCATCAGGTCGGCTTTTACACTAATAGATTTAGATCGAATATCTTTTATTTCTCTTTCCATCGCTTGAATTTGCCTTACCTTCTTCTCCGCATAATGAGCATTTGCAATATAAATTATCCCAATTGAGGTAATAAATGCCAAAAACGTTAAGTTGCCAAGTACTAATTCGGCACTTTTATTTCCAATTTTCAAATACGACAATACTTCTTTTACTTTTGACATAATTATATTTTTTGACAAACTCTTAATTTTGCACTTCTTGATCTTGGGTTTCGTTTGACTTCTTCAGGTGTAGCTTGTATTGCTTTTTTAGTTATTAATTGGAAAGGTTTACTTATTTTTCCATAAAAATCACTTTCCAATTCGCCTTCAAAATTTCCTGCTTTCATAAAATTCTTCACCAAACGATCTTCGAGAGAATGATAAGACATGATTACTAATCTACCATTTTCATTCAAAATATCTTTGGTTGACAGCAAGAATGATTTTAACACATTCATTTCATCATTCACTTCTATTCTCAATGCTTGAAATACTTGTGATAAATACTTGAATTTTTCACCAATAATTACAGCATCAATCATTCTTAAAAAATCTTGAATTGTATGTACTTTTGCAATTCTCCTTTCTTTAACTATTTGATTTACAAGTGTTTTAGAATTTCTAACTTCGCCATAAGTGCTAAAAATATTCAACAACTTATCATCAGAATAGAAATTGATAATTTTAGCAGCATCCAATTGTCCATTTTGATTCATTCTCATATCTAATGGCGCTTCAAATCTGTAAGAAAACCCTCTGCTTGCTTCATCCAACTGAAATGAAGAAACACCCAAATCAGCTAATATGCCATCTACTTTTCGAATTCCATTCAACCTCAAATAGGATGAAATATCACTAAAATTTGCTTGGATCATCAAAAAACGGCTATCTATTAATGCATTCTTCACTGCATCATCATCCTGATCCATTCCTACTAATTTGCCTTTAATCCCTAATTTTTCTAAAATTGCTTTACTATGACCACCTCCTCCAAATGTAACATCAACGTAAGTACCCGAATCTGTAATATTCAGATAATCAATACATTCATTTAACATTACTGGATCGTGATACATCATTTTCAACGTTTTTATTCTAATTCCATATTACCCAACACATCTTCTGCGAGGTCGCTAAAATCGAAAGGCTCATCTTCTAATAAATTCTCAAAATTAGCTTTTGACCAAATTTCGATTCTATTGTTCATTGCAAAAAGCACCACTTCCCTATCAATTTCAGCATAATCCAATAATTTTTTTGGAATTAATATTCTATCAGATGTATCTGTTTCCATTTTTGTAGCACCTCTATAGAAGTAGCGAACAAACTCTCTATTTTTCTTTATGTATTGATTTAGTTTATCGACTTGACTAGATATTTTATCCCAAATAGTCTCAGGATATAACATTAGGTTGGATTCGAAGCCTCTATTGACTACGAAAGTATAAGATGACAAATCCCCTAACTGCTTTAGCAGCGGAGCAGGTAGCTTCAATCTACCTTTTTCATCTAGTTTACAATCATATTCGCCAATAAGCTTTTTCATTACTTCTTTAATTCAACAATGATAATCAAGCGGTTCTCTCAAAAAGTGTAATTCTATTACAAATAATGCTCAAAATTATAATTTTTACTCCACTTTTTCCCACTTTGTTCCACTTAATTTTATTTTTTTTATGAAAAAATTAATATTTACATTTTGTTAATTCATTATAGATTGATAATCATATATTTATATTCATTTTGAATTTCATTAAATCTTTTATATTTCATATATTTTTTTAAATTATAGAGATAACTCAATAAATTGAGTTAGTAATATGTATTTTTGACCAACATTTTCGTTGATTATCCACTGTTTTTCAAATATGAATGCTAAGAATTGGAATATTTTAATGCCTCTATTATTATCAATTGTATTAGTGATTGGTATGTATTTGGGTATTAGGCTTCAAAAGTCTGAACCTACAATAATTATGGAGGACGATGATTATGGAGATATTGCTCATGGAAATTCAATTGATGAAATAATAAGATATATCGATGCAAAATATGTGGATACTTTATCTATAGACACTTTACAAAATGAAGCAATTCAATCCATTGTAAACAAACTAGACCCTTTTTCATCATTTATCCCAGCAAGTGAATTAGAAGAAACAAATGATGAGCTGGACGGTGATTTCGTTGGAATTGGTGTGGATTATCTAATGATGAGGGATACAATGGTCATCATCCATGTTTTCAAAAATGGACCTGCTGCAAAGGGAGGTCTTAGAACAGGCTGCAAAATACTTGATATCAACAATTTCATTGTAGCTGGAAAAAAAATTAGTAAAGATTCCTTATTATCAAAAATTAGAGGTGCTGAAGGTACAAATATTAATCTAAAAGTATTATATCCAGATAATTCGACAAAAAACATCTCATTCAAAAGAGAAAAAGTTAAGAGCAATAGTGTTGAATCGGCATATATGCTAAATAATGAAATCTGCTATTTAAAAATTAGTTCATTCACAGAAAGCACCTATACAGATGTTATGGATGAATTGGAGAAATTTCATAATAGCAACAAATTCAAGCATTTAGTACTTGACCTTAGAGATAATCATGGCGGATTTTTGCAACAAGCCACTAAATTATTAAATCAATTTTTTTCGGAAAAAGATAAAATGTTGGTTTATACAAAAGGCAGAACCAAAAATATCACTGAATATAAATCGACTGGCAAACCTTTCTACCCTATCGACAAAATATTTGTTTTAGTAAATAGAGAAACAGCTTCTGCAAGTGAAATAGTTGCTGGGGCATTACAAGATTGGGATAGAGGTACAATAATTGGTGAAAAAACATTTGGCAAGGGGCTTGTACAAGAGCAATATGACTTGAGAAACGGAGCAGCCCTTAGATTAACCACTGCAAAATATTACACTCCTAGTGGAAGGTCTATACAAAAACCTTATGATTTGATTTATACAGAAAAAGATGTTAAAAACCCAGAAAAATTCAAAACTAGTTCAGGTAGAACAGTTTATGGCGGCGGTGGAATAACTCCTGATATTTTAATATGTGAGGACACCACAATAATATACCCTTTTTATGATCATATTTACGAACCTATGAAGGAGGCATGTATTGATTATTATTTGAAAAGTAGTATCAAAAATGCAAAGTCTATTGATGAAATAGAAAACAATACTAATGCACTATCTTCAATTAAACTAATAATTAAATCAAATCCTATAAATAACAAATTGCTTCAAAATCCTAAATTATCAACATATATTGATTGCAATATAAAAGCATATTTAGGGGAACTTGTGTTTGGAAGAAGTGCTTTTTACCAAATTTACAATAAAACAGATCCTTTTGTATTGAAAGTTCTTCAACAATAAAATATTAAGATAAAAAATATACAAAATCAATCTATTTTAATATTAAATGTTTTTTCATTATTTAAAGGATTATTAATTAGCATTGTAAAATAAATATTTCCATTAGAATCATATTATAATTTATTATAAATCAATTAGTTTTAAATAATTTGGCATATAAATTGAATTATTTATACTATCAATTATTATTGATACAAATTATAATCCATAATTTCCTAAAAATCTTATTAAGAAGATTGAATACGACTTTGAACTGTTTGTGATAATGATTACAAACAGTTTTTTTTTGTCTTCTATTTTACATTTCATCATTTTGTTATGATTATTAAAAAAAATGTGTAATATATTTGGTGCATATTAAACATTAAATTAATTCGAGTATGAAACACTTAATCCTTTTTTGCTTTGTTATGACCTCAAGTTTACTTTTTGCAGCTACACCTAAAAATGTAAAAAAATTATCCACTCCACCCAATCCACTTGGTGCATGCTTACCTGGATCATCACAAATTGATTTGAGAGTGAATAATGTGAGAGCAAGGCTCTTAATGGGTGGCGATATGTGGTGGGATGGAAAAATAACAGGAAAATACATTGTACCAAATGTAAGTGTTGGTCAGAAAGAGATTTCTTCGATATCAACAGGTGGTATTTGGGTTGGTGCAAAAGACTTAGTTGGTAATGTTTACTTAGCTGCATCAACTTATAGAACAAATGGAAATGATTTTTGGCCCGGACCATTAAATGATGTAGGTATAAGTAATGATACAGTTTGCTTAAAATGGGATCGTTTTTTTGAAGTTTTTTCAGAAGAGATTGATTTACATAAAAATAAATTTGCTGAAGCAATAAAAAATGGATCTAAATACAATGAAAATGACATTCCTGACAACGTAAAATATTGGCCCGGAAAAAATAACCCCTATTTTGAAAACAAATATAAATTCAAATTACCCTCTACCAATCAAGGACTTGCTCCATTTTTTGATCAAGATGGTGATGATATATATGATCCATTAAAAGGCGATTATCCAACTCTTTATAATCCAGAAAGCAGCTGTCCAACTTATGCAGACCAAATGATCTTTTATATTATTAATGATCGTAGCAATGTTCATACTTTAACTAAAGGTTCTGAAGCAATTGGATTAGAGATCCAAAAAATGGCATATTCATTTATCACGAATGATGATAATAATAATGCTACTTTCTATACAGATAAGTTTGTATATAGAGGAACTCAATTATTGATTGACGCATATTATTCAATATGGATAGACCCAGATTTAGGCTGTCCTACAGATGATTACATAGGATTAGATACTACTAGAAATTTAATGTATATTTATAATAGTGATGAATTTGATGGATCATCAGGTTGTAACTGTGGACAAAATTATACATATTGTTCAAATATTCCCATGGTAGGTTGTGCAATACTCAAAACTCCATTTTCAGTAACAATAGATTCATTATTAATACCAAAAGATACCTTTTATACAAAATTTTCAAGTTTTACAATTTATTCAAATTCAAGTTTTGGTATGGGTAATTGGGGATTTGACCCTTCAAGTCCTATTGAATTTTTAAATTATATGTCTGGTTATAATGCAGATGGAACTAAAAAACTTTTTTTTCCTTATACAGGTGAGCCATGTGTTAATAATAGTATTTCTATGTCAAATGATACAATACCAGGTCAAGATTTCAGAACACTCCAATCGACAGGTCCATTCTTTTTAATTCCAGGTCAAACAAATTCAATAACTTATGCAGTTGTCTGGACACCAGATATTCCTCATCCAAAACCTTGCTTGGATAAAATAAGGGCTGCAACGGATGCTGCTAGAAATTTAATGGACAATTGTTTTAAATTACAACGAGGTCCTGATGCTCCAGAATTGACAATTGTTCCTTTGGATAAATCTTTTCGTTTTTCTTTCAATAACTTAATCCAATCGAATAACTACTTGCAAGGATATAAAGAATACGTTCAATATATACCTAAGAATACATTTGATACTAATTATGTATTCGAAGGATATAAAGTTTATCAATTATTGGATAATAGTGTCAATCAATTTATGACTAATGACTCCACAAAAGCAAAACTAGTGTATCAATGTGATTTGAAAAATAACATCACAAATATTAAGAATTGGACTACAAAATTTAACCCGATTACCAATATGATGGAATTTTTTGGTAAAGAAATGATTGAAGTCAATGCGGCAAACAAAGGTATTCCACAATCTTTTACTATTACTCATGATGCTTTTACTCATGAAAAATTGAAAAATGATATTACTTATTACTATTGTGCTGTTGCTTATGGTTATAATAATTACGAACCATTTAGTACTAATACAGGAGTTGGTCAAGATAATCCTTACATTGAGAGTACTAAATTGAAAAAAGTTTATTCAGCTAAGGCAAATTATAAATCTTCGATAAAATATATTGAATCTCAACCTAATATCACTCGACTTGAAGGTGTTGGAACTGGAGATAACTTCTTAGAAATTGATAGAAATACTAGAGATTCATTGTTCTTTGGTACTTCAAATGGGCGAATCAAATATAAAACGCTCAATTCTCCAGTGAAATTATTGGTGTTAGATCCTGCTCTTTGTGAAAATGGAAAATTTGAACTTTCCATTTTTGATGAAAATTTAAATGATACCATTATTGACAATACAGCAAAATGGAAACTTCGAAATTTGAATAACCTAAAAGACTCAGTGATTTCAGATAACTCTATTTTCAAGTTCAATGAAAAAGTATTAAATCAATATGGTTTTGCAATAAATCTAACAAATAGCATCGAAGCTGGCTCGAATCCTATTAATGATAGAAGTAATGGGTTTGTTGGAGTAAAAAAATTATACAATAATTTACCAATTGCATGGTTTAACACTATAAATAATGGTTCAGTGAATACAATTAATGGAGTATTTTCATCAAATCATTTGAACTTTATTGGCAATATTGATCCGCTTTCATTTGATTATCTTTTAGACCCCTATCAAAATTATACTAACTTTGGAAATACATTTTTCCCATTTGGTTTAGCAGACTATAGAAATAGAACTGCATCAGGAACTCTTAAACATTATAACACTCCAGGAATGTTATCTGAAACCACTTTTGGTCCTGTTTCAAGAGGTAGTTTATCAGAATTAAATAATGTTGACATTGTGTTAACTCCTGATAAATCCAAATGGAGTCGATGTGTGGTTTTGGAGATGGCAGATGCCTTTTATACTACAAAGAAAAATGCATCCAATCCATTGACAAATAATTACTTAGGCTTAGAAACAGTAAAAAATCCTAAAGGAATTATTCCATTAAAATTTGACTTGAGAGGTGATTTATCTGTTGGCAAAAACGATAGCAACAATGATGGAAAACCAGATCCTGATGGAGAAAAAGATGCTAATGGCGAGGCATTATATGGAATGGGTTGGTTCCCAGGCTATGCAATAGATGTCGAAACGGGCAAAAGATTGAATATTTGTTTTGGTGAAAATTCCTGTTACAGAAAAGAACTTGAAGTGATATGTCCAGTAGAATATCAAAATGGTGCAGATATGTTGTGGAATCCTAATGACAAAGTAGTTATTCCTGAATTATATAATGACAATCCTGATATGACGTATAGCCATTATGCAGGAGGACAGCATTATATTTTCGTTGAAAAAGGTGAATATGATGAATGTAAGAATTTGAGAACGGCATTTTCCTCAACAAATAAATCATTAAAAGCCGCTGCTTTGAAAAAGTTTACTTGGACTACCCTACCGATACTTTTTTCAAATAAACAACTATTACCACTAGGTAGTGGAAACAAAGGGTTGATTCCATCTGAAGTTATTATAGAAATGAGAGTGACTAATCCATTCTATTGTTATAAAAATACTGGACTAAACAATAGTTATCCTACATATATGTTCGAATTTCCAAAAAATAAACCGATTAGCAACGAAGAAAAGGGAGGACATACAAATGATAATGGCAGAATAAGTATTTCGCCAAATCCATTATCAATTTCCGCTCAACAATTTTTGCAAATAGATAACTTATTGCCTGAAAAACATACAGTTACAATATATTCCCTCGATGGGAAAATAGTTGATACTTTTGAAACTTTTGAAACTTCTGTGCTTCGAAAAATTAGTGATCATCAGAAAAAAATTGCTACCGGAATTTATTTGGTTCAAATACGAAACGAAAAAATGGAATCAAAAGTCCTAAAATTAGTCCTCACGGAATAATTATTTTAATATTAAAGATCTATGGGTTAATTACTAATAACAAAAGACCTCCCGATATATTGGGATGAAGTATCTGGAGACTAAAAACCAATAACCAATCCCGAAGCATCGGGACTAAAACCTATTAACGAATCAAAAAATAGTTAGAATAAATATGTTTAATTAAAGTCAATTCTTAAAAATAAGAATTGGCTTTTTTTTAATTCTTTATATATTGAATTATAAAAATTTTTGAAATAAATCATTTTTTTAAGAATTATATAACCCAATTTAATACTAATTTGCTAATTGGAATATTTATCTTGCATCATTAAATTCTTTGATGAATAATATACAAGCATTTATTTATATTAAAATAATTGATGATGAGATATTTAGCTATAATTGCAACAATATTACTGATAGGATGTAGCACTCAGAAAAAATTAACAATTCCTGAGTCAAATGTTGCTCCAATTCAGCAAGAACCAATTTCTGGGAGAATTGCATTTTATAACGTTGAAAATTTATTTGATACAATCAATAGTCCAAATACAAATGATGAAGACTTTTTGCCAGATTCAAAGCAACATTGGAATACTCCAAAATATATTAAAAAATTGAATCATATAGCAGAAGTGATCAAAGCTCTTGATTTTCCACTAGTTATGGGATTATGTGAAATAGAAAATGCTTCCGTTGTTAATGATTTGATTCATCAAAACGAATTACTTGACAAAAAATATGCTTTAGTTCATTATGAATCAAGTGATGATAGAGGTATCGATTGTGCTTTAATTTATCAGCCGACTAAATTCACAGTTACTAAATCCAAATCAATCAAAATCTCTTTCCCATCTGATATTGCAAAAAGTGGTGATGGTTATTCCTATTCTACAAGGGATATTTTAAGAGTAGATGGAGTATTAGGAGGAAAAGAGAAAGTTACTTTTTTTGTCAATCATTGGCCCTCAAGAGGAAGAGATGGGCAACAAAAAAGCGAAGCAAGAAGAGTGCATGTAGCAAGTGTTTTGAAAAAAGAAGTAGATGATATATTAAAAAGTGATGCAAAAGCGAATATAATAATTATGGGTGACTTGAATGACGAAACTGACAATATTAGTGTTTCTTCAACATTAGGTGCAAAAGATCCCACATTATATACAACTTCTACATTGATAGATTGGATGATTCCATTTGACTTAGCAAAAAATGGCTCTTATAATTACAAAGGTGAATGGAATATGCTAGATCATATTATTTCTACTTCTACCCTTGCAAATCCGACTTCTTCATTGAAATTATCAAATCCTACGATTTTCAAAGAAGATTTTATATTGTATTTTGACAAAAAGGCAAATGAAAAATTGCCAAGTCATACTTATGTGGGCGAAAAGTATTATGGTGGCTATAGCGATCATTTACCAGTTTATATTCAAGTGAATAGCAATTAATACATTATTTTCTCATCGCCTCTACTGGATCTAACCCTGATGCTTGTATTGCAGGTATAATCCCAGAAAGAACACCAATTACAATAGAACCAATAATTCCAAAAACTACATTTTTGAAGGAAAGAAAAATATCAAAATTTAATAATAGAGATACTAAAGTTAATATCCCATAAACTAATAATAACCCCAAAATACCACCTACGATGCAAAGTATAACAGATTCTATCAAGAATTCAAGTAATATTACTAATCTTCTTGCACCAAGAGCTTTTTTAATTCCAATAATGCTAGTTCGTTCTTTTACAGATACAAACATAATATTGGCGACACTAACTGCTCCAACGAGTAAAGCAAATATCCCAATGACAAAACCAGCTAAGTTCAAAACATTAAAAAATTGTTCAACCAATTTTGTCAATAAAGAGGATTCGTTAAGGGAAAAATTATCTAATTCTACAGGTTTTAGTTTTCGATGTGCTCTCAATATTCCTGTTAATTCGTCCATTAGCTCTTCAGTATTATAATTATCTTTTGCTTTCACTGCCAACATTCCTCCTCTATGAGCATTATCGCTATTGATATTCATTACTTTTCGACCAAATTCAAATGGTACTAATACGATATTATCATAATCCATAAAACTCAAAATATCTTTCCCTTTCTTATTTAAAGTGCCAATAACTAGAAATTTCTTACCAGCAATTTCAATTTCACGATTTATTGGATCAAGATTCCCAAATAATTCTGTAGCAATTTTATTTCCAATAATACATCTTTCAGTCCCATTATTCGATTCTAACACTGAAAAGTATCTGCCTCTATCAAAATCCAATTTGAATATTTCGTCATATTCGTGAGTGACACTGAACATACCAGCATTTTCAATTTTATTATTTCTAAAGTAAGCTGGATATCTACCCAAGAAAAGAGCATAAGAAACTGCTGAAGACAATTCGGATTTATCTTTAATTACTCTATAATCAAAATAATTCGGATTAGGTCTTCTTAAATATTTAAAGTAGTCGTCTTCAGAAAAATCTTTCCAAGGCATTTTAGAAATATATACAACATTCCTTCCTAATTTCTCAAAACTATTCTTAATATTTATTTCAAGAGAATCTACCGCAGATAGAACGCCAATAATACAAAATATACCAATTGAAATACCTAATAAAGATAAAAAGCTTCTTAATTTATTACCTGTAAGCTGCTGAAATGCTTGTAAAACACTTTCGTTAATAATTCTAAATACAAATTTCATTATTAAATATACAATTTAAATAAATGAGATTCAAAGTTATTTCATTAAAATAGAAAGTCTTCACAATTTAGATTAAAATTAAAGAAAAAAGGATGAAAATAATATTTAATAGGCAAAACTTTTAGAAAGAATGTTGCGTTAAAGATGCAATCATAAATATTATAAAATAAAAAAGGTAAAAAAGATAGCTTAATTATAATATATTCCTAACTATCTTTGCCCGAATTTATAAAAAAGCAACAATGCGTACAAAATTATCACATTTTAATTTTGATTTACCAAAAAGTTTAATAGCTCAGTATCCAGCTCCAAAACGAGATGAATCTAGATTGATGGTTATCAATAAAAACACAGGTAAAATTGAACATAAGATTTTCAAAGATTTAATTGATTATTTCGATGATGGAGATATCTTTATTTTCAATAATACAAAAGTTTTTCCAGCAAGACTTTATGGGAAAAAAGAAAAAACAGGAGCAAATATTGAAGTTTTCTTATTGCGAGAACTCAATCATGATGCAAGATTATGGGATGTTTTGGTAGATCCTGCACGAAAAATTCGTGTTGGCAACAAACTATATTTCTGTGATCAACAGGATAACGATATTCTAGTGGCAGAAGTAGTGGATAACACAACTTCAAGAGGTAGAACCATTCGGTTTTTATTCGATGGCACAGAAGAAGATTTCCATAGCAGATTAGAATTGTTGGGTAATACGCCTTTGCCAAAATATATTACTAGAGAATCCGAAGCAATTGATAAAGAACGTTATCAAACCGTATATGCCAAAGAGCTTGGTGCTGTTGCAGCACCAACTGCTGGTTTGCATTTCAGTCAAGAATTGCTCAAAAGATTAGAGATTAAAGGCGTAGATTTTGCTGATGTAACCTTACATGTAGGGTTGGGCACTTTTAGAACTATCGATGTTGAAGATTTGTCCAAACACAAAATGGATGCTGAATATTTCAAAATTCCTGCAAATACTGTAGATGTTGTAAATAAAGCAAAATTAGATGGCAAAAGAATTTGTGGTGTTGGGACTACAACATTGAGGACTGTTGAATCCGCAGTTTCAGCTGAAGGAATGATGAAAGCAGCTGAGGGATGGACAAACAAATTCATCTATCCACCGTACGATTTCAGTATTACAAATGCAATGGTGACTAATTTCCATTTACCAAAATCAAGTTTGATTATAATGGTAGCAGCATTTGGAGGATTTGAATTGATCATGGAAGCATATCAAGAAGCTATAAAAGAAAAATATAGATTTTATAGCTATGGGGATGCAATGTTAATTATTTAGAATTATTCAATAAACAATCATTTTATACTATGTATTGGACTTTAGAATTAGCTTCCTATTTAGAAGAAGCACCTTGGCCAGCCACAAGAGACGAATTAATTGATTATGCTATCAGATCTGGTTCGCCATTGGAAGTCATCGAAAACTTACAAGAAATGGAGGATGAAGGGGAATTGTATGAAGGGATTGAGGATATTTGGCCCGATTATCCTAGAAATGACGACTTCTTTTTCAATGAAGACGAATATTAAATAAAAGCTTGAAATTTTAAAAAAGCCTTAGAGATTTTCTAAGGCTTTTTTTGTGATGCTAGTTTTATCTATATTCAAATAGAAGGTCAATGAATTTAAATATTTAGTTAATACTATTAATTACTTTCCAGAACAATATTTTGATAAAAACTAGTGTCACTGAAATTTACTAGAATTATAGGCTTAAATAGTTCAAAATACTTATATTAAAGAATTTACATCCAATAAAAATATTGAATCATTATTATATGTAATAGTTAGTTATTGAAAAAAAATCATAAAATTTTATTATTTCTCAAAAGTTTATATCATTTTTGTATTACAATTCTAAAATGCAGTACTTAATAATGTGACAAATTATATTTAATTCATATTTGATGAAGAATTTAATTGAAATCTCCAAAATAGTTACTAAAAAGAAAGTTCGTAAAATTGAAATTTTTGATGATAATAGTCTTCGTCATAAAAACAGTAAATTTAATGAGTTCTATGAGTCTTTAATGGCTGGTAAATTCAAAAATGATAGAGACGCATCTACTGCATTATATGGTTGTAGCCCAACGGACGATAAATATCGTCAATTAAAATCTAGATTTAGAAAAAGATTATTAAATACCTTATTTTTCTTAGATATAAATGTTCCATCGACTTCTAATTATGATAGAGCATATTATACAGTAAATAAGGATTGGACTTTAGTAAAAATACTTTTGTCAAATAATGCAAATTTTACTGCTGCCACTTTAGCTCGTCAAATTTTGACAATTGCTTTAAAATTTCAATTTGCTGATATTATCGTCAACTGTTGTAGAATATTAAGAAAAGAAGCATCCTTAACAAATGATGAAAAAGCATTTGAAGAATACGATCAATATATCAAGCAATATTCAAATATTTTGGATGCTGAGATACGTTCAGAAGAACTGTATCAAAGGGTAATCATAAACTATTACAAACCTTATCAAAAAACTACAAGTCTGAGGGAAAAAATTGATACATATTGTGATGCTTTGATTGGTTTATCTGAAATATATGAGTCGCCAGTGGTGATTTATAATATGTATTTGGTATGGGCATATCGCCATGAAATGCTTTATGAATTTGAAGATTTATTAGAAATTTGTAATAGAGCAGAGAATTATATTAACGAAAACCCACTTTTCCATCAAGAAGACAAAATGTCCACATTCAATTTGAAAAAAATGTCGGCATATCTTCATTTAAGAGATTATAAGAGAGGAAAAGTTAATGCAGAAAAATGCCTAACCACTGTAGTAGAGGGTAGTGAAAGATGGTTTGAATTTTTAGAATATTATATTTTATTGTGTTTTCATACAAAAAACTATGAAAATGCTTATGCTATACATACAAAAGCTACTACAAATAATAAATTCAAAAATCAATCAGTCACTTCAAAAGAAAAATGGTATTGTTATGAAGCATATCTCAATGTGTTGAGCGAAATAGATGAAGATGGTGGCGAACTGAAAAACAATATTAATAGAAAGAATTTCAAAATCTCAAAGTTCGTTTTGGATCCTGTGTTGCATCATAGAGAGCTTCGAATATTGACAGTTCATCTCGTTATTGCTCAAATTTTATACTACTTAAAGAAGAGAAGTTACGGAAATGTCACTGAAAAGATTGAGCGATTGAAAGGTTATTCACTTCGTCAATTGAAGAAAGAAGATTATTTTAGGACAACACAATTCATACGATTACTTCAGCAATTATTAAAGTCGGGTTATAAATCTAAAAATTTAAGTAATACTGAGAAGTACTATAATCGATTATTAAAACATAAATTCTACTATCGAGGATTATTGAGCGAAATAGAGATTATTCCTTATGAAAACATCTGGGATTTGATATTAAGAATTATACATTAAAAAAAATCCAATCAAATAATATTAATTTCTGGTCAACTATCGTTAGTTTTGTGTGTTTTATTAATTGATAATTGTTTTTTATTATATGTATTTATTTGATAGAGCCAATTTATTAATATATCGTCTGGGCAAAAAAGGACTTGAAGTATTTCTAAAAAAAGTAGATAATAATGCTTATACCCTACCAGAAAGCGATGCTAATAAAATGATTCAAAATGACTATATTGAATTAGAGTCATTTGAAATGGATGCTCATGAACCAAAAAAGACTTATGCTGTAGAGGCAGATTGGCACGAAATTCCTTCACTGAAAAGCTTAATCAAGCAAGATATTGAAGACGTAGCTGGTAAAATAATTGATTTCATCCCAAATGACGATCAACTGGGTAGTTTCGTCACCATCAAAGAAGCTTTCAAACAAATCCTACCCAGCCAATATGCTTATCTGAAAGAACTTAAAGATATAATAAAAGAAAGAAATTCGGTTAGAGATATTTAATTGAGAAAAAATATATAATTTAAAGAGTTTTTCATTGTAATAATTATTATTCTTCAAGTTTAATTATTTTAAAATCTTCATTTATTAATATTTTTTCTTTTATCTCTTTTCCATTTTCAAATTTTGTACATTTTAATGTATTGATATCTTCAAATAAATAATTTGATCGTACGATATATAAGTTCATTTGTTCTTTAGTAGGCATTACAGAATAAGTAATTTTATTTGAAAGTACATATGGCTTTTTATCATAAAGTTTCCATACTCCGTTACCATAAAAATAAAATGTACTTAATTCAGTTCTACCAAAAAATGAATTTATATTCATATCATAAATAATGCAACATTTATTTTTAATTGTATCTATATAATGTTAATGGATAGATAGTTTGAGTAGCTAACATAAAAATTTATCTACTTTATTATCATGTTTAAATAACATTCCAAACATTTTTTCTTTTGAATTGTAATATCCTTCAATCTTACAATTTGATGAATTTTGGCTTTGACACATTAGGTCCACAAAACAATAAAAGGTTAAAAATAATATTATAATAATTTTCATATTTACTAAATTTATTTGAAATGATTATGGTTGATATAATTGGTGAATTTGGTTATGTACAACAATACCAAATAATGACATAATTTTTCTTCATTCCAAATTCATTAAACCTAAGATAATAATATTTTTCAACTGTTTTGATTCATTCTTGTGTTTTCCTATTTCTCAAAGTTATTCAATTATTAATTTGAAACTTATCAAAAGTATTATTCTCCAATTACTATTTTTCTTATTTCACTTATTTTATTAAATTTCTCCCTATCGTTAGAATATACAAAATAATTATTATAACATTCATTAAAAAATGACTTATTTACCTATAATATCTTTAACCACATCTTCATCTTTAAATCTCCATTAATTTCTTCTACTTGAAAATTATTGACAAAATAGGAAATAATTTTTTGTTGAAAACATAAGTTATTTTCATATATCATCGTAAATATTGGATAAGCAGTTGCATTAAAACCTAACTTTTGATCACGAATAGAATGAGTTATATAATTTCTATCAGGCAATTTTCTTAAGTATTCATGATATAAATCAATATTTCTTATAATATAATAAATTTATCTATCAGATTCATTTTAAAATAAAAGGTTAACAAATTTTAGATGTCCACTTATAGACTACTTTTCGGGAATATCACTATTCAAAATATTTATAATACATCTTAAATATGCTCCATTTATACTATCCAAATCATGTTTCAATAATAAAATTTCATGATTTGATTTTGAAAATTGATTATATTTATTTTCAAAACTAAAATCAATAATTTCATTTTGAGCATATAATATATTCATAAAGAGTATAAATATTAAGAAAAAAATTATTTTGTTCATTTCGAGTTATTTATTCAATTGAAGTTTCAATTAAATTATCATTTTCATCAAACTTAAGAAAATAAATTACCTCATTTGATCTTATTTGTTCATGTTTATTTCTATTCGTCTCAATTATATTCTTATTAATTTGAATCTTATCAAATGATACTAATTTAGGTAAACATCCATAATGAATTATTGTATCTTTTTTTATAACCGTCTGAATCATGGTACATATATATTGAGGAATTATTGGCTTCCAATTATTCTTAAAATAAAACTTACTAATTCTAAATGATTGCTCCTCACCAATTTTATCAAATATATTAGAAAATATTATTGTACAAATCGTAGAATCTATATTAAATTTATAATCAAAAATTTTAGTTTTATTTTTTGAAACATAAATCCTAAATGTATCTATTTTATTATTATGTTTATACAATACTAAAGATTTATCAGAATTCTCAACATTAGATTCAATAAAAACTTTTTTATTTTCTTGACATAGCATTAATTTATATACCAATAAATTAATTATTATTAAAAAAATTACTTTTTTCATTTCGAGTTATTTATTCAATTGAAGTTTCAATTAAATTATCATTTTCATCAAACCTAAGATAATAATATTTTTCAACTGTTTTGATTCTTTCATGTGTTTTTCTATTCGTATAACTTGTACCATCTTTAATTTGAATCTTATCAAATGAAATTAATTTAGGTAAACTTCCTGATTGTATTAAAGTATCTTTAATTATGTTCCAATGATATCCATTACCTAAACTTGGAAGGCTTTTAGGCATCCAATTATTATTCATATTAAAACTTCCTATTGAATATCCTAAATCTTTTTCCTTAAATATTATTGTACATATTGTAGAGTCAATATTAAATTTATAATCATAAATATTAGTATTATTTTTTGATACATAAATCCTAAATGTATCTATTATATTATTATGTTTATACAATACTAAAGATTTATCAGAATTCTCAACATTAGATTCAATAAAAACATTTTTATTTTCTTGTCCTAACATTAATTTATATACCAATAAATTAGTAATTATTAAAAATATTACTTTTATCATTTTGAGTTATTTATTTTTTAAAACATAATATAATTTAATAATATTAAAATTAAATAATGATTATTAATATATTAATTACTTATCATAAACTATTTCTGTTCTAAAGTTTTCATTAATATACATTTTCTTCGTTATTTCTTTATTATCTAATTTATATTTTAATACTATAGTATTTAAATCTTGAAATCTAACATTATCATAATGTATATATTTTTTTCCCAAACTTCTTTTGGTGGCATATCCGAAAATAACCTAGTGGCAAAAATATTGTGATTTATTGGTGGGTTATAACTTTTCCATTTACCATTTTCAAAAAAATATTTATCAAAATCACAAGAAACACTGCTGTTACTTCCTATACCAATTTGGATTAATGTTAATAAATTATTGCCATCTAAAATAAAATCTATTGGCTTTACTCGTCCCATATATTATGTCTTGATAGTATCATTTCTAAAATTATTTACAAATATTAACCCTGTCATCCCTTTTTTTGAATTAAAATAAGTAACTAATTTATATTTTGAGGAGTCTGTATTCATTATTACTTGTGCTTTCAATTGAAGCCCAGTAATGATAAATAAAATGATTATTATTAATTTATACATAAATTTAAATTTAAGGATTAAATAATTGATGATTATTAAGTTTTGATAATCATACCAAAAAAATTTTAAATTAACTTGATTACCTACTTCATCAAAATTATAAAAATCAACTATGGTTCCAAATTCATCTAAAGCATTATTTTCATATATATTTAAAGCAGAAGCAGATAATGTGCCATAAAAGGGGTAATAAATATTACCTCCAAATTTTACAACTGCATGATTACTTTCTAATAATAACGGATTTTAGTTTCCAAATGCTTCCACTCCATAATCCTCTAAATTGTTTTGATTATTCCCATTCTCACACTATAAAAAAAACTAATTTATGGTTTATTTATTGTTCAATAGAATCTTAAAGTAAATAGAATTTTCTATGATCAAAATTATATTTTTAATATTATTTCTTTTAGAACTTTTATAATTCTAAAGTCAATTTTAAATTAGCTTATAATTAGATGATAATAAAGCATTTATAACAAAAAAGCCAAGTGAAATTTCACTTGACTTTTTTGTTGATCCTCTATTTCTATTGCTATTCAGTCAGTATCATTTGCTTAGTTGCTGAATGTTTATCAGTAGTTAAGCGATATGTATATATTCCTGATGAAAATAATTTATTCTTGTTCAGGATTAGCTCATTATAACCTTTATTGTAATTTCCAGTTGTTTCATAAACTACCTTACCCATGGCATCAAAAATAGTGAAGGTTGCAGAACCACCCTCTGGCATTACAAAACCAATTGTTGTGTTTTGACTAAATGGATTCGGCATGTTTTGCATTAATTGGAAATTGTTTTCAACAGTTCCGCTAAATTTCAAACCAATATTTGCCAATTCTCCATTTGATGTATATGCCTCCGCAGCAGTATATCTAGAACCGATGCTCAATACATTTTCTAGAGACACATTTTTCTTAGCCTTAATTTGAAGCGTTAGATTTGACATTTGATCTTTATCATTACTGACAGTGATCGCTCCTTCTTCCATAAATCTCAATCCGAAGTGATCTTCGCTTAAACCACTAATATTTTGAATTTCAATTTGTTTTGGATCAAAATTGAAAGTAAATTGATATCCTTCTAGTTCACCTGATTTTTCCAATTTTAATTCAATAGATTTGGTTTCTCCTGCCTTAATTATTGCATTCTCAGTGATAAAATTATAGATAAATCCATTTCTTTCTTCACCTACTCCAACTAAACCATTTGGTTTTGCTGAATTATTTACATCCCCTACTTTCAAGCCAACAAAATTTATAACTTTAGAAGTAGTTAATGGGGATTCAATAATATCTGTTGTATAAATTTCTTTTTCAGGAGATGATGTTTTAAAATTATAGTTTTTATCAATCATCATCCAAGATGAATTGTTAGAAAAATTGTCATTGATGAATAAAATCAATTTTCTCAATTCAACCATATCCGCTGTTGAGATTTTCTTGTCATTATTAATGTCAGCAGCAATTCTTTTGTATGGCGAATTTAATAATTCAATACCCAATATATGTTTGTTCATAGCAACTAAATCCGCAGTAGTTATTCCATTCCTTGCATCATTCAATTTCACTGGTCGAATAATGTAATTATTATTTTTTGGTAGAGCAATGGAATAAGTGCCTTGAGCATCAGTAATATATTTTGAAACTCCATTCACTTTAATCTCTACTTTATCAATATTTTCTTTCAATTCTGTCTGAATTGTTCCACTAACAATTGCATTGTTATTTCCATTGTTTGCACAATCAGGATTCATGACCGTTTGAACTAAGACAAAAGTTTCTACAAAATCCCAATTATTGTCATTGTCTATTACAAACAATGCAATTGTCTGAGAACCAATTTCTCCAGCACCAAATACAACATAATCATTCAAAGCTAACACTTGATCCAAAGTCATATTCGAGCTATATTCACCAAGTTTTGCAACTCTAAATCTCAAATTATTCATTGGTGTACAATTGTCCCAACTGAAATTATTCAATTTTGAAGCTTCTAAAGTAGCTTGACAATTATTCGGCATCAATTCCAAAGCTAATAATTTAGCAACTGGAGTTGGTTTCTTGCAATCCTTGATAATAAATACTTTTGTACAAGTCTTTACATTTCCGCAATTGTCCTCTACACTCCATGTGATCATATGTCTTCCATATTTCAATCCATTATTTCTAGTAATTGTAACACAAGAAGATTTTCCATTTATATCATTCGTTCCATCATTATTTAAGTCAATGAAATAGCTATATTTCAACTGATCGTCAGGAGTGCAGTCATCTTTTGCTGTTGCACAAAGCACAACTGGATCTGGACCACAATCCGTAGGATATTGACAAATTGTATCGTTCTTGCAAGTATTTCCTGTGAAATCAGGTGCAATATTATTCACTAATTTTATCACTTGAGTATATGTCCATTTTCTACCCAATGGCTTATTTTGGCACCAATCAATAACTGTCCAAGTTCTTAAAATCTTAACACAAGCTGGTGTTGCAATAGGATAAACTTCATCCACATAATTCATTGCGACTAAATCGCATTTATCATTTCTAAGAATTCTCGGTTTTCCAGCATCTTTCCCTGTATTAGCACATTCAGTGCCAATAGAACTTATACCCGTGCAATTGGGTAGTTCCACAATTTTATCTGGCCAAACAATATTATCTGGAGCAAAATTAGGACTTACATATAAGTCATTTGCAAAGTCTTCATTGGCTCCAATTCTAATACGTTCAGCACCATCACATGGGTCAGCTAAATCTGCACCAGGGTCTGTATAATGACCAGCATTGATAAAGAATGGGTTTTGATTAGTAATAACAATGGATTGAGTACAAGGAGTTGATTGTCTTCCAGCTTTATCTACAGAACGGAAAGTACGAGTAATTGTCCCAACTCCACATTCAATTTGAGAAGTTATTGTTTGAGGAATATAAACAGTACAATTATCATATGCCCATCCTTCTTGAATTTGTGAAGGAATTCCGTTCACTTTCACTAATCCCCTATTTTGATTGATACTACAATCTTGACGAGCAACTTTTCCAAAATATTTATTGAACCAAGCAGTATCTGCATTCAAAGTAGGTGTGCTAAAATCATAAGCAGAGCAAGATATTTCAACATTCGTCGGGCACTGAATAATTGGAGAAACTCTATCTTCAATGACCACTTTCACCACACAATCATTATAGTTAGAACCACATGAGTTTACTGGACGATAATTATCTAAAACTGTTCCTGAAATTGGGGCGCTATCATAGATTCTCAACAACACATTTACAACAGTATCTTCACAACAGAAATTGACATAATCATTCAGTAAAGTAGAATTTTCACAGCTACTTGCTTTAGGATCAAGTCGTTTTGCTTTAAAATATACATTTCCACAATTATCCCAACTGCCTTCGTCAAATTTTGCAGCATCCACTCTAGCAGATCCACAAACTCCTGAGCCTAATGATACTTGGGATAATGTTCTACAAACAGGGACTGGAGCAGTAATATCTCTTACAAAAATATCAAATGTAGAGCATTCAGTAAAATTACCACATTCATCTACTGCTCTATATTTAAAATTATAATTTCCTGTTGGGAATCCTTCAAATCTGTAAATACTATCATTGAATTTTGTAATTGTTGCACCATCTGGTAACATAGTAAGAGCAGTTGTAGAGCCACATATTGTACCAGAATTATACGTAACAGAATAAGTTACTTTGCTACATCTATCCGTTATTACAGGAACTGGGAAATAACCGCTAGATAAACAATTCAATGCATCAGTTGTAACAGTAATATCTGTTGGACAAGTAAAGGTTGGATTAGTAATATCTCTAACTCTAATAAATTGAGTATCAATTCTTACAGATTGGTCACACCAATCATATAATCTCCATTCTCTCAATAATGTATATCCAATTCCACAATCAGGAATTTTATATGTTTTCACTGTCCATTGAATTGAACCACAAAGACCAACTGTTGGTTTTCCTGTTGTTGCTAAAGGTACTGAATCTCTATAAGCTGAATTACATACATCGAAAATAGGGTTATTACCAGGTTTACCATCATAATCTTTTGGCATCACCACATCAGCTAAAGTTGATCTTCTATAAGTGATTACTTGAGTACAATTGGTAGTATTTCCATAAATATCTATTGCAGACCAAATCCTTTCAATTCTTCTAGTAAGAACATTCGGACAACTATAATCCGTTACTTTATCTATGAAAGTTAAAGTAGATGCAGAACATTTATCTGGGTTGCCACTTGTTGCTAAGTACTTATTTTGATTACCAACTTGTGTTAAATTAGTTCCTAATTTCAAGCCATTAGGGAAACCAGTAAATGAAGGATTTTGAGAACTTCCACATAAAAACGAAGTATCTCTACAATTCAATTTTGGTGCTGTTTTGTCTTCAATCTTTAATTTACCCCAACATTTATTGTAATTACAATTATATACTTCATAAGTTAACGTAGTGCCAATATCAGCGATGGTTAAAGTGTCATTTACCGTGATATTGTCTTTATGATAAATCTTTACGGTTAATCCATCATAACACAATGGATCACCTTCTAAAACCATATCCCAATTGATAATAGCCATACAATTGGTATCTAAAGAAACATCTAATAAATCGTTACAAACCATTGTAAAGTCAGGCGTTCTATCGACTATATAAGTTAAATTTTGAGAACAGCCATATTGATTTGTAATTTTCAAGGTATAACTACCTGGTGTAGTGATAGTTGTGTCTTTCAAAGTATGTCCACCATTCAACCATAAATAAGTATAACCAGCAGGACCAATTAATTTCACACTACCTCCAGGACAAACACAATAATGTCTAGGGAAATCCTCTGTAGGATTTGGATTAACAGTTACAACAACAGAAATCGTATCACTTTTGCATCCAAATGGAGAAACTCCATAAACTCGATAGGTAACAGAAATTGGTGCAAAAGTTCCATTTGTCAATCGCTGAAGAATTGTATTCCCAGAACCAGCTGTAGCCCCAACTGTATTCGGTGTTGGGATTACAAAATAATTTATTATTGTTCCTGGAACAGTGCTATTTATTTGAATATTACAATTTTCATTGCTACATATAGTTTGTGAAGCTGGAACAGCAGTTAATATAGGTTTATCGTTTATATTTATTACTGTTTTTACTGGTGAACTTTCACAACCATTAGCAACATTAGTTACCCAAACCATATACATTCCAGCAATAGATGAGCTGATTGGTGTTGTAGATGGTCCAATTGGCATTAATGTATCCATTAAAAATGCCGTAGCTGGACCTGGCACAGGATTCGAATTATAAAATTTGAATACAGCAGGTACTAATGGCAATGATCCTTGATTGGTAGTTATATTTGGTCCGACCCAAGTACTTGTCGCAAAATTATATTGCAAACTATAGCCTACACCTGGCACAGGAAAATCTTCTTGCACTGGAATTGCAATTGAATTCAATCCATTTGCATATCCACCACTTCCAGTTATCGGACCACCTTCATAACTAATAAATTGTAAAACAGAAGTTGGATTTGGACAAGTAGCACTATTAACATATACTAATGCAATTCCATCAGTTGCACCATTTTGTATTCCATTTACTGGATAAACAAAATCAACTGCACCATATCCATTTCCTTCATTATCAATAGTTCCAGATAATACTTTTGTATCATAAACTACTGCAGCTGTAGGTGTATTTCCATTATATAATTGAAGCGTATAACATGCTAAATTTGTACCTGCTGGACCAGCTACTTCGATAAACTCATTTGCATCAGTCCCTATATTATCATAATGAAACTCAGAAAGAATCACATTTGGAACGGTAGGTAATGAAGGAGCTGCAATAGGTTTTATGGTATCAATACCGAATAAACATAAGTTAATTGGATTATCCTCTGCTAATATTGTTGGTGGAGCTGGTTTTGGGTTTACTACCATCTGATAACTTGCAACTGATTGACAACCACTTGCATTTGTACATGTCACTGAATATGTTCCAGATGAATTTAATGTAAGTGTAATTGTTGGTGTTATTGCTCCATTACTCCATAAATAAGAAGTAAATGTATTAGGGTTTGTAGAAAAAGTACAACTTGTTCCTGCACAAACAGGTGATGATGGAACTGCGTTTATAACAACTGTAGGCGGAGCAGTAACAGTTACTGTTGCTGCAGTTACTCCAGTACAAAGATTATTATCAGTAACTGTAACACTGTATGTGGTATTGGTAGTTGGACTTACAGTGATTGATGATGTAGTTGCACCAGTACTCCATGAATAGCTATTGTAAGTTGATAAAGTACTTAAAGTAGTGCTTGCTCCTTGACAAATATTCAAATTACCAGTAATTACTGGAACAGGTAATGGGTTTACATTTATTGTTATACTTCCTGTACCTGTACATCCTGCAATATCTTGAACAGTCACAGTATAAGTTGATGACATAGTTGGAGAAACAATAATAGTTGGAGTAGATTGTCCCGTACTCCAGGAATAACTTGAATATGCACTAGTTAAACTTAATGTCGTTGAAGAACCAGAACATATTGCTCCACTAGGATTTGATACTATAGTTGGAGTTATTGATCCACCAACAGTAACTGTTGCTGAAGCAGTTCCAGTACATACACCATCTGAAACAGTAACTGTAAAAGTAGTAGTACTACCAACAGTTGTTGTGAAAGATTGGGTTAGTTGACCAGAACTCCATGTATAAGAATTGTAACCTGCTGTAGCAGAAACTGTTACTGAACCTCCAGAAGGATTACAAATAAAATTCGGATTTACAATTGCAGTAGGAGTTAGATTGGATCCTACATTGATTGTAACAGATGCAGTTCCAGAACATGATCCACCATCAGACACTGTAACGGTATAAGTTGTTGTAATAATTGGAGATACTGTTATTGATTGAGTAGTTTCTCCTGTACTCCATGTATAATTTACAAATGGACCACCATTAACAGTTAATGTCGATGAACCACTATTGCAAATTGTATATTGTGTAGCAGTTATTGTTGGTGTTGTAGGTGAAATAGTATAGGTAAGTTTAACTGGAGCACTTTCACAAGTGTTTGGTAATGAGCAAGAACTTGATCTGTTAGTTACCCATACCATAAATGTTCCAGCAGTTGCAGTATTGATTGGAGAAGAAGTTGCATTTATAGTGAATGAAGGTCCGCTATAAAATGGCGTTGCTCCACCTAATGAAGGGTCTGTAGCATAAAAATTAAAGCAAGCAGTGCTGGTTTGCAATGAATCTCTTGAATCTGTTTGAGGACCAACCCAAGTTCCATTTACTAGTTGAAGGCTTTGTCCTACAGGTTCTGTTCCAGCTTCGAAAACTGGAAGATTCTTTGAAACAATACTCTTTGCCCATCCAGATGCACCTGTAGTCACACCTTCATAACTTATAAATTCAATTAAATCACTCTGTTCAGGACATATTGCACTTTGACGGTATAATAATGCCAAACCATCATTAGTTCCATTTTGAATACCAGCTCTTAAAAAAGATACAGCACCATAACCACAACCATTTTCATTATCAATTGTCCCTGACAATGATATTGAATCATAACCGACAGCAGCTGTTGGGGTTGATCCATTATAAAAAACAATTTTATAACAGCTTAAATTAGTTCCAGCAGGTCCTCCTACTTCTACAAATTCATTAACATCTGTACCCGTATTATCATAATGTATTTCAGTAATTCTAACACTTGGTAATAATTGACAGATTCTAGGACCAGTAGGGATGATAATATCAGAACCATTTTGGCAAACTGTTCTATTTGTATTAGAAATTGTCGGAATAACTGGCTTCATTCTAATCGTAATTATTTGTTCGCCTTGACAATCACCATTATTATATCCTGTGACAGTTACTATATAATCTTTATTGACAACAACGGTAAAAGTACTTCCATAAGAATAGGTATCAGCATCATATCTCCAAGAATACACCTGAGCACCTGAAGCTGTAATTGTAATTGAAGTACCTGCGGCAACACAAGTATCAGGAGAAATATTAGTAGTAATTCCAGCAGTACAACAACTAGTCAAACAACTTGCATTATTTACTTTACTATCAATCAAATCTCCTGGTTGAGGACCAAATCCGTAGGCAAAGTTAATCCCAGTTGAAACTAAATGACAATAACTCATTACAGTTCCTGTATTTGTTGGTGGCAAACCTGGTGCAGGTGGACAAGACCCTTCATCATAACCAGCATTAGTACCACAATCATCTATTTTAGTATTTGCACCGTTCCAATTACAGGCATGAGTATGTGGACTACCTAGGTTATGTCCTAATTCATGAGTACAAACTTCTACATTCCATGAAAACGTTGGAACATTTGTTATCGTACTTGACAAAGCACCACTTACTGCTACTCTATAATCATAAGGACTTCCATTATAGGTACTTATAGGATTACATAAAACATTGAGCCAAGCAACACCTCCACCCATTCCTGGGTGTAACAAATGAAACAAATCGCTATTAGGCATATAGTTAGCTGGTAATGACCAACCGAAAGATTCTAATGCAGTGATTGTAGATGAGTAATTAAAAGTATCTGAAGCAGCAGTATTAAAAATATAAATATCTCCAATTTTTTGATGCACATTATGTAAAGCATAAATAGCACCCATATTATTCGAAAGTGCTCTTACATAGTTAGTTGCAGTAGTTGAGTTAGAACCAAATCTTGTGCTATACATTGGATATGATACTAAAAAACCAACTCGTACACATTTGTTAATATCAACATTTTGACCTCTTAATTCACCAATTAGGTCAATTAGACCATCTTCTTCTGGTATCTGATCTGCTGAAGCACAAGTAAAGGGATTTCCTACTTTTAATTTCTGGTCGTTATAAATTATATAAGTTGGTTCAACATTTTTTGGTTGATTCAATAATGGAGCTATGACAATATTTCCAATTGATTTAGAAGAAATTATACCATAAATGTCACCATTTCTAAAAAATGAAATTCCTACAACAGATGTTGGGTCATTTTCAATAATACCTCTAAAACTTTTTCCTTGATCTACTTTAATATTTGAAACTGTTGGAGTTGAAACTGGAACATTGTTTTGAGTAGATTCATACAATAACACATTTATTGTTTTTCCTTCATAAGGTAACTTTAACCGATATGCTCCATTATGAACATCCCATATTTTCGAAGATTCAAATGAATTTAATTGAAAATAAGTTGCGCCTAAAACATCTTTTTTTGCATTATCGTCTTCAGCAACTATTGTACATGGAGCTATATCTTTTATTCCATCTACAGTATTTGACCATGCATTAAGCTCATCAACAATAATATTAGATTTGGTTTGTCCAAATACAAAATAAGAAGGCATCACAAAAAGTAATACAATGTATAAATTTTTCATAAGATCATAATTCGTTTTAAATAAAATCCAATATTCTTTAATATGGAAATCAATCAATTATTAATTATATAGATAATGTATATATTTTTCTACAAAATATCGGGTAAAGATAACTCAAAACTAAGGTATAATACAAGTATTTGATATTAAATCTGTATTAAATTGCCAAAAGGTAAAACAATTAATTTTCAATGATTAAATTTGTAATTTATATTTTGTATAAATAAACTATATGGATTCTCTTATTGTAACTTCATTGTTAAGACAGATGCAAACTCAAAATAAGCAAACAGTTTATGATTTATCTACTGAACATAAAGTAATGCTTGTTTTTCTTAGGCATTTTGGGTGTTTATTTTGCAGAGAAACTTTAGATGATCTATCCAAGTCAATTACAAAATTTAATGATAGTGGTGCAATTATAGTTTTTATTCATATGTCTGATAAAGAAATTGCCGAAAAATACTTTGAAATGTACGGTTTGAAAAATGCTTACCATGTAAGTGATAAGGAAAGCTATTATTATAATATGTTCAAGCTAGGGAAATTATCTTCAAAGCAATTAATTGATTTGCAATCATTTATAAAAGGATATAATACAACATTAACAAAAAAAAATCAATTAGAAATTGATATTGAAGAAACTGTTGATAAAAATCAATTACCAGGTATATTCATCATTGAAAATGGACAAATTATAAACCAATTTATTCATAAAGAAGCATCTGATAAGCCTGATTATTTTAATTTAATAAATCACTAGTTTTGAAGCAATTAAAGCGACTTCTACCCTACTTTATCAAATACAAGTGGAAATTCTGGCTTGGTTTGTTGTTTGTAACATTGTCAAACTATTTTAAAATATTACAACCACAAGTTGTTAGAAAATCTTTAGATTATGTTATTCAAACGATACAATTATCCAATACCAGTGGTCTTAATCAAGTATTTAATTCTTCTATTTTAATTCAATTTGGGCTTACTATTGTTGGATTATCACTTTTGATGGGATTGTTCATGTTTTTTATGCGTCAAACCATAATAGTAATGTCGAGATGGATTGAATTCGATATGAGAAATGATATATTCAAACATTATACTACTTTAGATATTTCATTTTTCAAAAAAAATACAGTTGGAGATATATTATCAAGAATAACAGAAGATGTATCAAAGGTGAGAATGGCTATTGGTCCAGCTATTTTGTATTGTACGAATATGATATCGCTATTTGTATTGGCAATTTATTCAATGTTGAAAATAAATAAAGAACTTACTTTTTACACCTTGCTCCCTTTACCAATTCTCTCTATTTCAATCTATTATGTTAGTAAATTGATAAATCAAAAATCAGAAGAAATTCAAAAGCAACTTGCAGAGGTCACAACAATTGCTCAGGAATCATATTCTGGAATAAGGATTCTGAAATCTTTCGTGATGGAAAAGATGATAGGAAAAGTTTTTGAAGAAAGTACTGAAAAATATAGGCAAGATGCACTTAAATTGGCAAAAATAGATTCAGTTTTTTCGCCATTAATCTTATTATTGATCGGATTGAGTACTATCCTAACTATTTATGTAGGTGGCACCAAAGTAATTAATCATGAAATTTCTTATGGTAATGTAGCGGAGTTCGTTATATATATCAATATGCTTACTTGGCCCGTCACCTCTTTAGGTTGGATAGCTTCTTTAGTTCAACAAGCTGCTGCTTCACAGAAGAGAATCAATGAATTTTTGGATACTAAACCCAATATTTTGGAAGTAAAAAATTCTAAATATATTGATTTACAAGGAAATATATCATTCAATGACGTTTCTTTTACTTATCCTGAAACTAATGTTAATGCATTAAAAGATATAAATGTTGATATTAAAAGTGGGGAAAAAATTGCAATTATAGGTAAAACTGGATCTGGTAAAAGCACTATTGCCGAGCTTATTTTAAGAACTTACGACGTTGATAAAGGCTCAATTACTATTGATAATCATGATATTAAATCAATTTCGCTATCAAACATCAGATCAAATATTGCATACGTCCCCCAAGATGTTTTTTTATTTTCAGATACGATTTTCAATAATATTGCTCTGAATGACGAATCAATTACCCTCGAAATTGTTGAGGAAATCACTAAAAACGTAAGTCTTTGGGATGATATAAATCAAATGCCAAATAAATTTTCAACAATAATTGGCGAAAGAGGAGTTACTTTATCTGGTGGGCAGAAACAAAGAATTGCAATAGCAAGAGCTCTAATTAAAAACCCCGATATTATCATTTTAGATGATTGCCTTTCAGCTGTTGATACAGAAACTGAATATAAAATTTTAGAATTTCTTAAACAAAAACTTGGGAATAAAACGACAATTTTTATAACTCATCGGCTTTTTAAAAGCTTAAAATTTGACAAAATAATTACTCTGGATGATGGTAAAATAGTACAAATCAGCAACTAAATTAAATCATCCTCTTCGAAATCATCTTTTCCTAACATATTAGAAAGCAAATCTCCAAAAGCATATTTGGTTTCGATCAATTCTTTATTGATGATATTGTATTCAGATAATCCATGAAGCACAAGTTCCATCATAAAATCTAAATCTTTTGGGTTGGTTTTAAATCGCTCTACCACTTTTCTGAGTCCAACTATACTTTCCAAAGCTTTCCTATATTCAACATCAGATATATCTAATTGAATTTCAATAGAATTACCATCACCAAACCACTCTCTCAATACACCATACACATCCTTCTCTTTGCCTTTATTTGTTTTATCTGGATTGGGAAAATACATATCAAAAACTTTTTTAATTGCATTTTCTATAAACAAATGAGCTACAGAATTATACCCTTCTTGCTCTCCTTCATACAATAATTCTACTTTTCCAACAATGGCTGGAATTGTACCAATAAAATCTGATAATCGAACAGTAGTGTTGGTTTCATTATTTATCAACATTCTTCTTTCGGCAGTACTCACAAGGTTTTCGTAAGCGGCAATACTTAATCGTGCAGACACTCCACTATTCTGATCTACCATTTCACTTTCTCTTGCCTCCATTACGATATATTCCACCAAATCTTTAGCAATTTCAGGAATATAAATACTACTAGATTGCTGATTATCAATTTTTGACTCTAATGTAGTAATTTTTTTGGCAACTTCAATAGAAACTGGATAATGTGTTACAATTTGGCTTTCAATTCGGTCTTTCAATGGAGTGACGATACTACCTCTATTAGTATAATCTTCAGGATTGGCTGTGAAGATAAAATCAATATCTAGTGGCAATCTTAATTTGAAACCCCTAATTTGAATATCTCCTTCTTGTAAAGCATTGAATAAAGCAACCTGAATTCTTGCTTGTAAATCAGGCAATTCATTGATAACGAATATACTACGATTAGCTCTCGGCACTAAACCATAATGAATCACACTTTCATTCGAATAATGTAATTTTAGTGCTGCTGCTTTTATTGGATCCACATCTCCAATTAAATCGGCGACAGTAACATCGGGTGTTGCAAGTTTTTCCACATATCTTTCCGATCGATGAAGCCAAGAAATTTGCGTTGAATCGCCTTGTTCTACAATCAGATCTTTTGCAAACTTAGAAATTGGATGAAATGGGTCATCATTTAATTCACTTCCTGCAACTATTGGAATATATTCATCTAACAAATTTATCATTTGACGAGCAATACGTGTTTTTGCTTGTCCACGAAGACCTAATAAAAGTATATTATGTTTTGATAGTATTGCCCTTTGAACATCAGGGATTACAGTAGTATCATAGCCAATAATTCTTTCAAATATTGGTTTATTTTGCCGAATAGATTCAATTAAATTAGCCCTAAGTTCAGATTTTATTGATTTTGAAACATATCCCGATGACTTTAATTCCCCAAATGTTTTAGCTAATTTCATTGTATATTTTTTAATGATGGTTCAACGAATTTATAGTACAAAAAGTTTAAAAAATTATTTTACTCAATGTACTAGAATATTGGGCAAGGTTTGAATGTATTGAATTTAATTTTGGGTTTTGGGCAATAAAATAATGCTATTTCAGTACCTCCTTTTCGATTGGTTGCATCTGCAAATTTGGAATGATTCCAATCATAGGCAAAACTAAGTAAGAAAGCATCCCATCTCAATTCGATAAATGGAATATATGCATCTTTGTTTCTTGAATGTATTCCCAAACCTAAAGATGAATTTTTTAGGCTTTCAGGCTTAATTTTATAACGAATCAATCCACCATATAAAAGCTCATTTTGCACTTCTTGCTTTGAATACAAACCATTTATTTGCAGCTCAATATGATTGGTTATGCCGATATTCAGACTACTTTGAATATTAGTCCTTAATGGAATTTCTTTAGTACTTTCATCAAAAAAATTTATTTTTGCACGATTCAAATGCCTCAATGAAATACCTGCATTAAATACTATATTTTTTGAAAATTGCTGCAAAAAAGAAACTCCTGCACCTAAATCTATTGCAAATTTTTGTTTGTTCGCCAGATTCTCTCCATTTGGATTGCTAGGATCGTAATAATCATCTACAAATTGCTTATCAAAACTCAACCCTGAAGTTGAAAAAGCACGTTGCAATCCACCCAATTGAAATCCAGTTGCAATTACTGTTTTTGAGCCTATTCTAATTCCATAGGAAATATTTGCAGCACATTCTAGCCAACTCAATTGGGTGTCACCAGCTTTATCATAATGCAAAATCAATGAAGTTGCCCAACCTCCAGGGTTAATATTTCTACCAATTTTTTTATCAATTACAGTAGTAAATGTATTATAAGGTACTGGCACTGAAGCCCATTGGCTACGGTACACTAATCCTGCTCTCCAAGGATCATCAAAATTATTCGTACTGGCAATATTATAAAATGATGGAATTAAATGAAATAAAGAATGATGCATATCTTGAGAATATGCTTTGAATGAAATTCCAAAAAAAAACAAAAAATGTAAAAATGTCTTCATTCAATCAATCAATTTTCATTAAAGATACTGAATTGATTAACTTTTTTTAAAAAAATCGACTAAAATTTATATTCCCAAAAAATATTTTAGTATAATATTTATTATTCAGTCATTTCAATCAATTTTTGAAGCGTATTCCAATTTCTAGTTGTAGCCTTCAATTTCAATTTATTTTCAAAGAAATTATTGCTAAATTTTGTATTTCCATAACCATTATGGCAATTCAAATAAATAACTGAATCCTTTATAAAATATTCATCTGGTGGATATTGTATATTTTTTAACTTATCAACTAATTCATTTGAAGGAGTTTGATCAAAAATTATATAATATAGTTTTTTGGTATCGACCTCATCTTTATAAGGAGAATTATTCATTATAACCAATAATTGGCTTTTGGAAAGTATGAAAACAGAAATACTTAAGTTAAAATGCTTTTGAATTAATTCTATTATTAAACTTTTTATATGCTCATTGTTTGATTCTGATGATTTAAAGATAATATTTCCACTTTGGATATATGTTGCAACAGACTCAAAACCAGCATCTTCCATTACTTTCTTTAGTTCTTTCATCGGCAATAAATTATGTCCGCTGACATTCACACCTCTAAGTAATACTATAAATTGATTCATTATCTAACTATAAATATCCTTTTATTAATAAATTGTTGATTTTTCAATTTAATATGAACAAAATATACTCCATTTTCTAAGGAGCTACAAGAATAACTATAATTTCCAATACAATTTTTATTTTCAATAATTTTTCCACTTCCATCTATTAAAACAAATTGGTAAGAATCATTTGCAATAGACTGTATATCAACCCTTTGATCAATTGGCAAATAATTTATATTCATTTCATGACTTTCGCCCAAATCTTCATTATTAGTTGATTTACACATGATTTCATTCAAATATTGCCAAATTTGATTGCATAGTTGGTAAGGGACATCCACAATATTCGTTCCTGGCTCATTGCCCATTCTTACTACTACAATTCCTTTGCTTGGAGAAATACTTAATATCTGACCATTTTTACCTAATGCTGCAAACATATCTGATGGTGCATCTGGAGCTAAATAACCTTTGAAAACATATTGTAAACCAGGCACCATATAATCGCTTTTACCATTGAGCCACCAAAGATATCCATAAGCATTATTCAACATTTGAGAACTATTCGTCATATTACGAATATAAAAAGTATCTTTTAAAATTGGCGACTGATCCCAAACAAAGTGATTTTGTGCCAATATACCATACCTTGCCATGCTTCTTACCTTGCTGAAATAAACATTATCATTATCTACAGTTAACCACAAACCGTTCATACCAGTTGGTGTTTTCACATATTTATTCGTAAAATTATTGATATTTTGTTGAGAAGCAACCTCTATTACTTTCTCTAATAAAGTATAAGGTGCATTATGATAAGCCCATCGAGTGCCAGCATCAGCCTTGTAAATTAAGCAGTTGGGAGCAGTACAATGATTGTCAGTTACACCATCGTCCAAGCCAGTTGTCATCGTTATTTGATGTTTTATTGTTATTTTCTCTTCTTGACTAGGGCTACAATTCGTCCATCCTTTGCCTAAGAATTTATTTGTTGGATCCGTAATGGATAAATTTCCATTTTCATGGGCAATTCCAACGAGAAGAGCAGTAAGTGATTTTCCAGCAGAAGCCCAATACCAAAGGCTATCTTGAGTGAAAGTCCCAAAATATTTTTCCAATACGATCTTTCCGTCTTTCAGAACTATAATGCCTTTTGAATTTGCTTTTTCCAGATAATTGTAAAAACTGTCAATTTTTGACTCACACCACCCTAAAGAACTAGGAGAAATAGTATCCCAAGAATTATTAATTAATGAAGTAGGAGGAAAATATATTTTCTGTGCTAACGAGTTGAATTTCAATATTATTAGAAACAATAAGAAACATAAGTTAATTCTCATTTTTTTTCTTTTCGACAAAAATAAGTTGGTTTGGTTTAATGTGTAGGCTAAAATTGAATTGTATATAATTTCATTAATAAAATGAACTATTATTTATTAAATTGATTTACTTTCACATAAAATAACTGTGTTTTCAAATATGAAGGGCTATATAGTTGTAACTGGGGCATCTACTGGGATTGGGTATGATACCACAAGATGCTTGATAGCAAATGATTATCATGTTTTTGGTTCAGTCAGGAATGAAAATGATGCGGCAAAATTGTTGAATGACTTTGGAGATAACGTAATTCCATTAGTTTTTGATGTTACTGACGAAAAAGCAATTAAAATTGCAAAAGAAAAAGTTGAAACAATATTAGGAAAAGAATTACTAATTGCTTTGGTCAATAATGCAGGAATAGCTGTGAGCGGTCCATTACAATTTGTTGATATTAAAGATGTTAGGCATCAATTGGAAGTTAATGTAATTGGAACTTTAATGGTTTCTCAAGCATTCTTACCATTACTTGGTGCAAAACAACCTGTTCCAACAAACCCTGGGAAAATAATTAACATCAGTTCTATTTCTGGTATTTTTTCAACACCATTTATGGGTCCTTATTGTATGTCAAAATATGCTGTCGAAAGTATGTCTGACATTTTTAGAAGAGAATTATCACTATATGGAATTGATGTAGTAGTGATAGAGCCAGGTCCGATAGCAACACCAATTTGGGATAAAGCAAAATCTGATACAAGCCAAACCTCATTCGTTAATACTATTTATGAACCAATACTAAATAGTAGAAATGAGATAATCAATCAAAATGAAAAGAATGCACTCCCAGTTTCATCAGTTTCTGAATTGATATTGCGATCTATTGAAAAAAAGAAACCTGCCACTAGAACAATAATCACAAAAAAAACATGGTTAATTAAAATTATTAAAGCTCTTCCAGATCGATGGGTAGATAATTTAATTACTAAAAACATTAGAAAAGGAAAACTGGCAGGGAGATAAACAACTGTTTATGAATAAATTATCAATTATAATATTATCTGTTTTTATATCAAAATTTGTTTTTGCACAAAATACAAGTTCGTATTTTAAGCGTACTTTCACTTTGGCAGATTCTCTTAGAGGAAATTTAACACATTTCAGAAGTTGCTATGATGTAACTTATTACGATTTGACAGTAGAATTTGACATCCCCAATAAAAGCATTAGTGGATACAACGATATTTATTTTGAAGTAAAAAGCGATTTGGATACGCTGCAAATTGATCTATTCCAAAATATGATTATTTCAACAATTGAATTCGATGGACAAACATTAAATTATTTCAGAAAAGAAAATGCTGTTTTTGTCATTTTCCCAAGAACTTTATTAAAAGAATCAAGAGGCGTTTTAACCATCCATTATAATGGAAATCCAATAATTGCTACTCAACCACCATGGGATGGTGGTTTCACATACAACAAAGATGATCATGGAACAGACTGGATAGCAGTCTCTTGTGAAGGAATTGGAGCTAGCTTATGGTGGCCCAATAAAGATCATTTGTCGGACGAACCTGATAGTATGGATATTCATTTGATTGTCCCAAGTAATTTACAAGCTATTTCAAATGGGAATCTTATTAGCACAAAACTTTTGAATAGCAAACAATCCGAGTTCAACTGGCATGTCTCCTATCCAATAAATAATTATAATGTAACTTTTAATTTAGGGAATTATAGCCATTTTAATGATACCTTGATTTATAATGATGGCGAAAAACTTAATTTGGATTATTATGTGTTGTCCTATAATGTCGAAAAAGCAAAAGTGCATTTCCAACAAGTGAAACCCATGTTAAGAATTTATGACAAATATTTTGGTCACTATCCATTTATGAAAGATGGTTATGCTTTGGTGGAAACTCCTTATTTAGGAATGGAACATCAAAGCTGTATTGCATATGGCAACAAATATAATATTGGATACTTGGGTGGAAGAATGCCAGATTCAATGTATTGGGATTTTATCATCATTCACGAATCGGGGCATGAATATTTTGGTAACAGTGTGAGTGTAAGAGATCATGCTGAAATGTGGGTTCACGAAGCTTTTACGACTTATATGGAAGCATTATATGTTGAAAATACAATGGGTTATGATCGAGAATTGGAATATTTGGAATATCAAACTCAGTATATTAGGAACTTGGAGCCAATAATTGGACCAATGAATGTGAATTTTTCTACTTGGAAATCTTCAGATCATTATTTCAAAGGTTCGTGGATTTTGCATACTTTGAGAAATGTAATTAGTCAAGATTCACTATTTTTTGATATTCTGAAAACATTTTATAACCAACACAAACTTAGTTTTGCGACTACTGATGATTTTGTGAAATTGGTAAATGAAAAAACTCATAGAGATTTTACTAATTTCTTTGAACAATATTTATATCATCCCAATATTCCTAAACTTCAGTTTAGGAGCAAAAAGAATGGAAACGGAATTATTTTAACTTTCCGATGGAGCGCTTCAACTGCAAAATTTGATATGCCAATTAAAATTTCAAGAGATGATTCTTTCGCAATTTGGCTGAATCCGACTACAGAATGGCAAGATGTGGAATTATCTGATGTTGAAGAGGATGATATTCGTTTCGATTCGAGGTTATATTTAGTTGATCTTCAAAGAGTAAATGACAATTTTAAATAAATAAAAAGCCTTGACAATATTTATTTACTGTCAAGGCTTTTCTATACTAAAACTAGGCTAATATTAAGCTTTACTTGTTTTTAATTCTTTGATTCTTGCTTTCTTACCAACTAAGCCTCTCAAATAGAACAATTTAGCTCTTCTAACTTTACCTCTTTTTACCACTTCAATCGAATCAATATTAGGAGAGGACATTGGGAAAATTCTTTCTACCCCTACTCCATTTGAAATTTTTCTTACTGTGAAAGTCTTTCCTAAACCTTCTCCAGAGATTTGAATCACATCTCCTTTATAAGTTTGGATACGGAATTTATCTCCTTCAATAATTTTATAATTTACATTTATTGTATCTCCAGAGCGAAAATTAGGTAATTGCTTTGCAGTAACCATCTGCTCTTGAACAAATTTTATAGCATCCATTGTACTAAATATTTAATATGCTTTTCTATTTTCAATAATTCGAGGTGCAAAAGTATAATAAGTTTTTTTAATTGACAAATAATTCAATTTATTTTTATTAAAAAAATCTTTTATAAAATTCATTTAGGCTTTTTCGATGCATTGAAATGTCATAAATTATATCTTAGAATTATTTATAATATGAAATTTTCAATCAACAGTTTATCCATATAATTCATTTCTCAACTCACTTAATCTATTATCAACTGACCATGAATGTTCATTCTTCATTGGAATTTGATGAATAAAGGATAAAACTTGATCTCTTATTTCTTTTAACGTAGAACCTTTATATACTCTTTTCCCTTTTTCCATCACTTTTACTAATAGATCATTTTCCTTATCATAATTTTCAGAATCAAGTTCTGAATAAAGTGTGTCAAATATCAAATTATCTTTTATTTGCCTATTCAATTGTAACTTGCCTGGCCAAGATATTTTATTATGGTCATCCGATTTTTTCAATTTATTTATCCATTGATCACCTTTCTTTAAAGCCGATAATTTATATACTCCGGATAGGCTTTCATAAGAAGAAACGAGTTTGGTTCCAATTCCCCATAAATCGATTTTAGCTCCTTTCTTTTTCAAATCTTCAATCAAATTTTCATCTAAATCATTTGTAGCCAATATTTTAGTATCTTGTAAGCCAGCATCATCTAAAGCTTTTCTAACATACTTACTCAAGGATAAAAGATCTCCACTATCTAATCTTACCCCTTGCAAAACTATTCCTTTCCCTTTCAATTCTTGTCCAACTCGTATTGCATTTTGAATGCCAATTTTGGTATCATAAGTATCAATTAAAAGGGTACAGTTGTTTGGCATTGTGTCTGTAAATGAACGAAATGCATCTATTTCGTGATCAAATGACATTACCCAGCTATGTGCATGAGTGCCTCTAACAGGAATTCCATATATAAATCCTGCTTCCACATTGCTCGTTCCGTCAAATCCACCAATATAAGCTGCTCTACTTGCAGACAGTGCTCCATCTGGACCATGGGCTCTTCTTAATCCAAACTCAAAGCAAGCATCATTTTTGGCAACACTTTTTATCAATGCTGCTTTTGTAGCAATATTTGTTGAATAATTAATGATATTTAATAAAGTAGATTCAATTAATTGTGCTTGAATAAGTGGTCCTTCGATACGTAAAACTGGTGAATTCGCTTGAACTGCAGTACCCTCTGGAATAGCAAAAACTGTACAATCGAATTTAAATCTCTGAAAATAATTAAGAATACTTTCATCAAAAATAGATTTTCCATCATTTCCTCTTAGATTTCCAAGATATTGTATTTCAGACGGATCGAAGGTCAGATTTTCTAAATAATTTAAAACTAATTCTAAACCAGCCGAAATAGCATAATTAGATTGGTATGGAATATTTCTGAAGTACAAATGAAAAATAGATTCTGTACTATAAGTACCTGATTTCCAATATCCTTTCGCCATACTTAGTTGATACAAGTCTGTCAGCAAAGCATGAGGTGGGCGGTAATATGAATCAATTTTTTTCATAATTATACTGTTAAACCTTTCAATTTGGATACAAATATTGTGTATATTGCCATCAATTTATAAATTTTTTGATATGAATATTGAAAATAGCATAAAAGAGGGTTATAATTTTAA